>Ga0116222_1000063_pt1 | contig 76548 bp, 71 predicted proteins | sample Sb_taG_12_FD_88963 | JGI IMG/M metagenome (GOLD analysis project Ga0116222, IMG submission 88963) | Peat soil microbial communities from Weissenstadt, Germany - Sb_50d_9_AC metaG | ecosystem: Environmental > Terrestrial > Soil > Wetlands > Peat | place: Germany: Weissenstadt | collected 2010-09-21
ACGTCGACCAGGCCGCGGTCGGTGATCCTCAGCTCCGGGATCACCGACAGAGCGAGGAAGCTCAGGTGCATGAACGGGGTAGCGATGCCGACGCCGAGCGCCGCGGCCGCGGCGTGCTCGACGGCCTCGACCTGCGCGGCGACCGCGGCGACCGGCTGGTCGCTCATCAGCCCGCCGATCGGCAGCGGCACCTCGGCGACGACCCGGCCGTCGAGAATCGCCACCTGGCCGCCGCCGATCTGGGCCAGCCTGGCCACGGCGGCCGACATGTCAGCCGGCCCGGACACATCGAGGGCGCCGACGACCATGCAGTTGTGCGCGTCGTGGGCCACGGTGGAGGCGATCGCGCCGCGGCTCAGCCCGAAGCCGTGCACGTAGCCGAGGCCGATCCTCCCGGTCTCGTGGTGCCGCTCCACGACGCCGATCCTGGCGATTCCCGCCGCAGGGTCCGTGACATCGAGCACGAGGTGCCTGGTGGTGAGCGTGTCCGGCTCGATCCCGATCACCTTGGCCAGCCCGCCCTCCGGTGGCGCCAGGGTCAGCGCCGCCGGTCCTGGCGGTGCCGCTAGGTGGACCGAGTGACGCATCCAGGCGGGCGCCGGCGCCGAAGGGACGGCGCCCGTGAGCGCCTGGCCGTGCTCGGCGACCAGCCGGCCGGCCTGATAGACCCGAACCGCGGACAGCCGGTCGAGCGAGTCGAAGCACAGCACGTCCGCCTGATAGCCGGGCGACAGCCAGCCCAGGCGGTCGAAATGGTGATAATCGGCAGGATTGGACGTCGCGAGCACCAGGGCATCTTCCAGTCGCACACCGCAGGAGACGGCCAGCCTGACACAGTCATCCACGTGGCCGTCGGCGAAGATCGTATCGGGCTCGCGGTCGTCGGTGCAGAGCGCGACCCGTTCCGTACCGTGCTGGCGCACCAGCGGGATCAGAGCGGCGAGGTTCCGGCTCGCCGAGCCCTGCCTGGCGAAGATCCACATACCCTTGCGGCGCTTCTCGGCCGCCTCAGCCAGCGTGGTGCACTCGTGGTCGGACTCGATCCCCGCGGCCAGGTAAGCGTCCAGCTGCCGGCCGGTCAGCCCGGGCGCGTGCCCGTCCACCCGGCGGTCCCCGGCGGCGGCGATCTTCGCCAGCAGCTCAGGGTCGCCGGCCACCACGCCTGGGTAGTTCATCACCTCGGCGAGCCCGATCGCGCCGAACTCCTCGACCAGCGCTCGGACCTCGGCGGCATGCAACTCAGCCCCAGGACTCTCGAACGGCGATGCGGGCACGCAGCTCGAGGCGCAGATCCCGAACGTGAACGGCAGGTTCGCCGCAGCCTGCGCCAGCGCGACGACGCCAGGTATGCCGAACACGTTGGCGATCTCGTGCGGGTCAGCCGCCACCGCCGTGGTGCCATGCGGGAGCACGGCCCTGACGAACTCATCGACCCAGAGCTTGGTGGACTCCAGGTGCATGTGCGCGTCGATGAAGCCGGGCGTCAGCGCGGCACCGGACAGGTCGGCGATCTCCCGCGCGTCCCGCGGGCCCCAGCCGGCGATCACGCCATCTGCCACGGCAAGGTCGGTGTCAATCCACTCCCTGGTGCCGGGTACGAAGACCCGGCCGCCGGTGAGGAGGAGGTCAGCGGGTTCGTCGCCACGCGCGACGGCAAGGACGCGGGCTGAAGCTCTGCGTGCGGACACCGGTCACCTCCGTGCTCAGGGGCCGTCGGTCCGGTCCCCCGGGTTCTCAGGCGGCGGCGCGCCTGCGATCATCGCCCGGTTGGCCAGAGTGTAAGTCCGGGTTCTGAGCAGTGTCACGAGTCGTCCGGTGGTGCGGCTGGGACCTTCGGCCCTGGACCTGCCGCGACGGAATCCGTAGCGTATGGCCACTATGGATACCCAGGTGCGCGGGCCGGCTGCGGTGCCCGCGTCGGCCGCGATGGGCGAGCCGGTTGCGGTGGCCGAGCGGGCTGTGGTGCGCGAGCTGGTGCCGCTGCCTGAGCTGGCGCCGCCGCGCGAGCCGGCCCCGCGTGGCGTGGGCTCACCCCTGCTGCGGGTCGATGGCGTGCCGAAGGTCAAGGGCGAGTTCAGTTATGCCAGCGACCTGCACGCGGATGGCATGCTCTACGGGGTAGTGCTGCGGTCGCCGCACGCGCACGCGCGAATCAGGTCGGTGGACATCTCGGCGGCGCAAGCCAGTCCTGGCGTCCGGGCGGTGCTGCTCGCCGCTGACGTCCCCGGCCATCCCACGTTCGGGCTGAACGTCGCCGATCAGCCGGTGCTGGCGGCCGACCTGGTCCGCTATCAGGGTGAGGCGGTGGCGCTGGTGGCCGCCGACACCCAGCGGCTCGCCAAGCAGGCGGTCAGCCGGATCGTCGCGGACTGGGAGCCGCTCGAGGTACTCGCCGATATGGAGGCGGCGCTGCGGCCTGATGCGCCGCGCTTGCGCGAGTTCGGCAACGTGCTGCGCCACGTGCACCTGGTGCACGGCGAGCCGGACCGCACGGCCGCTGACGTCTGGGTGGAAGGCTATTACCAGACTGCCATGCAGGACCAGGCGCCGCTCGGGCCGGAAGCGGGGCTGGCCATTCCGGACGAGGACGGCGGTGTTCACCTCTACGCCACCGCCCAGTGGCTGCACGTGGACGCCGAGCAGATCGCCCCCTGTCTCGGGCTGCCGGCCGAGAAGGTCAGGCTGACCCTGGCCGGCGTCGGCGGTGCGTTCGGTGCGCGCGAGGACATCCACATTCAGATCCACGCCTGCATGCTCGCGCTGCGCACCGGCCGCCCGGTGAAGATGTGCCTGGGTCGCGAGGAATCGTTCCACGCGCATGTGCACCGGCACCCGGCCAGGATCTGGATGCGGCACGGCGCCACCGCGGACGGCAGGCTCCTGGTGGTGGACGCCAGGCTGCTCTTCGATGGCGGCGCGTACACGTCGTCATCGCCAGCTGTCCTCGGGAATGCGGCGACGTTCGCCGCCGGGCCGTATGAGGTCCCGCACGTGCGGGTGGAAGCCTCGGTGGTCTATACCAACAATCCGCCGTGCGGAGCCATGCGCGGCTTCGGCGCACCGCAGGTCTGCTTCGCGCACGAGGCGCAGATGGACAAGCTCGCGGCCCGACTTGGCCTGGATCCAGCCGAGTTCAGGCTGCGCAACGCGCTGCACACGGGCTCGGTCCTGCCGACCGGCCAGGTGATCACCGGCAGCGCGCCGGTACGTGAGCTGATCGAGCGCTGCATGGCCATCCCGATGCCAGCTGCGGAGCCGTGGCTCGGCCGCGATGCCAGGCTCTATCCAGGTGGCACCGGCAATGTGACCCGCGGCGAAGGGCTCAGGCGGGGCACGGCGATCGCTGTCGGGTACAAGAACTTCGCGTTCAGCGAGGGTTTCGACGACGCGGCGGAGGCACGGGTCACGCTGACGGCCGGCCCTGGCGGGCCGGTCGCCGAGATCCACACGGCGGCCGTCGAGATGGGCCAGGGCCTGTACACCGTGCTGACCCAGATCGTGCAGACCGAGCTTGGCATCAGCGATGTCGTCATGCACGCAGCGGACAACGAGGTCGGGAACGCGGGATCCACCTCGGCCTCGCGGCAGTCAGTGATGGCCGGCGGCGCCGTGCAGCTTGCCTGTCAGCAGGTGCGGACCGAACTCCTGGCGCGGGCCAAGCGGCTGGACGGCGGCGATGAGCTGTCGCTGGACCAGGGACGAGTCTTCCGCAGCGGCGTTCCGGTGGCCGACGTCAGCGGCCTGCTCGCCGAGCCAGTGACCGGGGTCGGCGTCTACCACCACCGGCCGACGACTGGCTTCGACTCCAGCGGCCAGGGGGACATCCACGTCGGATTCGCCTTCGCGGCGCAGCGGGCGGTGGTCGAGGTCGATGCCGAACTCGGTCTCGCCCGGGTGGTTCAAGTCGCGGCGGCGATGGACGTCGGCAAGGTGATGAATCCGGTCGGGCTGCAGGGCCAGGTGGCCGGCGGCACGGCCCAGGGCCTGGGGCTGGCGCTGATGGAAGAGGTCCAGGTGGTAGACGGCACGATCCGCAACCCGTCCTTCACCGACTACCTCATCCCGACCATGCTCGACGTCCCCCCGGTGCTGTCGGTCGCGGTCGAAGACCCCGAGCCTGGCACGCCCTATGGCCTCAAGGGCATGGGTGAGTCACCCACGGTCGTCGCGACCGCGGCCATCGTCGGCGCGCTGCGCAACGCCACCGGGCTCGAACTGAATAGCGCCCCGGTGACCCCCGACGAGCTTTCTGGCCTGCGCGGGCCAGCCACCAGCGCGGGCCGTGCCCCAGTGCCCGAGGTGCCCGGCCAGTGGCCGGTGCCTTATTACTTTGACCAGCAGGCATCCGGGCAGCAGAACCTGATGTAGCCGCTGTACCGGCGTTTCGCTCGGCCCCCGCGGTCCCCCGAACCGCGGGCAGCCTCAGCGGGCCGGCGGCCCCCGCGCCTGGCGCCAGCTCAGTCGCTAAGGCAGCGTCAGGATCTCGTGACCGTCCGCGGTTACCAGCACGGTGTGCTCGAACTGGGCGGTGCGCTTGCGGTCCTTGGTGACTGCCGTCCAGCCGTCAGACCAGACCTCGTAGTCGATCGTGCCGAGGGTGAGCATCGGCTCGATCGTGAAGGTCATGCCAGGCTCGATGATGACGCTGACCTCTGGATCGTCGAAATGCGGCACGATCAGCCCGGAATGAAATGTGGTGCCGATGCCATGGCCGGTGAAGTCGCGGACCACGCCGTAGCCGAACCGGCGGGCGTAGGACTCGATCACCCTGCCAATGACGTTCAGCGCCCGGCCGGGCGCGACCGCCGCGATGCCGCGCATGGTGGCCTCGTGGGTCCGCTCGACCAGCAGCCGCGACTCCTCGTCGACCTCCCCGGCAAGAAAGGTCGCGTTGGTGTCGCCGTGCACCCCGCCGATGAAAGCGGTGATGTCGATATTGACGATGTCGCCGTTGGCCATGACAGTGTCGTCGGGGATGCCGTGGCAGATGACCTCGTTCAGCGAGGAGCACAGCGATTTCGGGTAGCCGCGGTAGCCCAGGGTGCTCGGGTAAGCCCCGTGATCGCACAGGAACTCGTGGCCAATCCGGTCCAGCTCATCGGTGCTGATGCCGGGCGCGACGTGCTTGCCCACCTCGGCCAGGGCCTGCGCGGCGATCCGGCCAGCCACCCGCATCCGCTCGATGGTGTCGGCGTCCTTGATGTCGGGCTCGCCGGTTCTGGGGTAGCGCTTGCCGACGTACTCCGGACGCTGGATGTGCGCGGGAACCTGCCGGTGCGGGGAAATCCGCCCGGGTCGCAGCGTTGTCACCATGATCTGGGATTCTAGTTGGCATGGACACTGAGCAGCACTGGTGGTTCTGTCTGAAACACCGGGCCGTGGAGCCGGATGCCGGCTGCCCTGGCAAGGACAGGCTCGGCCCGTACCCGACCAAGGAGGCGGCCGCTCGCGCGCTGGAGACGGTGCGGCAGCGCAATGAGGAGTGGGACGCCCAGGACCGCGATGGCTGAGGCCAAGCCGGTCCGAGCCGAAGTCGCGGCCGGCGGGCCGTCGGAGAGCCCGAGGTTACGCTGAGGCATAATCGGCTCAGGCCTGCGGAGCGGGCGAGACCGCCGGGCAAGCTGGCGAGGGCACCGCAGTGAGGTCAGATTTACGGCTAACCAGGCCGAAAGGTGCTTACTGTGACAGCACAATGGTCCGGCGAAGGGCTCCCTCCGGTCGCCCAGGCCCGGATGGCCGAGATCAAGGCGAGCGGGACCTGGGGATCGGCACTGTCCGCCGACGAGTTCACCGCGATCAAAGGGGTTGGCTTCGAGCCGGTCGGTCAGGTACTCGGCGCCGCGGTCTACAACCTCGGTTATACCGGTCGGTACGGCTGCCCGAGCTATGGCGCGTTCGGCAGTTACAGCCGGATGATGCCGGGCTGGCAGCAGGGGTTCACGGTCGTGTCGAGCGGGGGCGGATCGGCCATTTACGGGCCGCTGGTGCAGACCCTGTACCGGGCCCGCAGGGACGCACTCGGCCGGATGGCGGCCGAATGCACGGCTCTGGGCGGCCATGGTGTGGTCGGCGTGTCGCTGACCTTCGGCCCGTTTCCGGCCGGCGGGCTGGAATTCAAGGCGATCGGCACCGCGGTGCGCGCCCCTGGCGGCGTGCCGCTGCCGCAGCCATTCACCTCGGACCTGTCCGGCCAGGACTTCGCGAAGCTGATCTCCGATGGCGTGGTACCGGTGGGGCTGGCGCTTGGGATTTCGATCGGGACCAGGCATGACGACTGGGCCACCCGCGTTCAGAGCCGGTGGACGACGGGAAACACCGAGGTGAGCGGCTACACCGACCTGGTAAACCGAACCCGGCACGACGCGCGGAACGAACTGCAGCTTGACGTGATGCGGATGGGCGGTGAGGGCGTCGTCGTCCAGCGGATGGACATGCGGATCAGGGAGCACGAGTGCCCTGCCCAGGAAGGCACCCGCGATCACGTCGCCGAGGTGACGATCGTGGGCACCGCCATCACCCATTTCACCAAGTCACGCCGCGCGGCCGAACGGCCGAGCCTCGCGGTGCTTTCACTTGACCCGCAGCGCCGCCAGGCCGCTCGGGTTCGGCTTGGCGGCGGCACTTCTGGCACCCTGCCAGGCGTCCGCTAGGCCGCAGGCATTCACACCAAAGAGGCATAACGCAGCCCAAGGAGCAGCATGACCGAGCAGCAGCCCGCCGATTTCGGGGCCATGGGAGTTCCGCAGGACGCGATCGCGCGGCTCGCGGAGCTGCGGCCGGACCGGGCCGGATCAATCTTTACCTCCGACCTGTCGGTGAATGAGTTTCTGCTGGTCAGGGAGGTGGGCTTCCGTCCGCTCGGGCTGGTGCTCGGCAGTTCGATCTACCACGTCGGCCTGCAGCTTGGCCGCTGGAGCCAGAACCAGGAGCTCAACGTGCTGTCCCAGGCGATGTACCACGCCAGGGAGCTGGCGATGACTCGGATGGAGGTCGAGGCCGACACGCTGGGCGCTGATGGCGTGGTCGGGGTCAGGCTTGACGTGGAGATGAAGGAGTTCGGCGCGGACATCGCTGAGTTCATCGCGGTCGGCACTGCGGTCAAGGCCGAGCCGGATGCCGGTGGCGGCGGCGTGACCAACTGGCGCAACAACAAGAATCTCCCGTTCACCTCGGATCTGTCCGGCCAGGATTTCTGGACGCTGATCCGGGCCGGATACGCGCCGCTCGGCATGGTGATGGGCTCGTGTGTCTACCACATCGCGCATCAGGGCGTGCGCCGGGCGATCGGCAACATCGGCAAGAACGTGGAGATCGAGCAATTCACCCAGGCGTTGTACGACGCGCGCGAGCTGGCGATGAGCCGGATGCAGGCCGAGGCCGAGGCGCTGCATGCCGAGGGGATCGTCGGCGTCCAGCTGCGCCAGCACTCGCATACCTGGGGCGGGCATACGACGGAGTTCTTCGCCATCGGCACTGCCGTCCGGCCGCTGCGGGACGACCACGTCATCGAGCGGCCCACCATGGTGCTGAGCCTGGACTCTTGAGCCTGGACTCTTGAGCCTGGCAAACCCGCAGGTGGACTCCGGAGCCTGGATTCTTGGCGCCGCTGAGCGGAGCATCGGGGCAGGAGAATCCGAGCGCGAGCGAAAGTCAGAGCAGGGCGCGGAACACCGCCTGGCGGATCTCCTCCCGCAGCGCGCGCGGATCGGCTCCGTGCACCGTCAGCGGGGCATCGGCGACGGCGAGCGTCGCGTGGTACTGCCTGTCAGCGCCGATCCAGACCTCCCACATCGGCAGCTCGCTGCGGTAACGCCACCAAGATGGCCAGGGTCGGCGCGGTCGGCGGTCTAGCTCAAGCTGGTCCGAGTAAAGCATGCATAGATACTAGAGCACTAGATGCATTTGGTGCTAGCTCAGGTTTACGCAGCTAGCGGACTGCCTACGTTGATCCCGTGTCTTTGATAGATCCGCTCGGCCCCGATTTCGCCTATATCCAGGTCGCTAACCACATCGCCAGCCGGATTGAGCTCGGCGAGATCAGCCACAAGCTGCCCGCAGAGCGGGCGCTGGCTGAGGAGTACGAGGTCGCATACCAGACCGTGCGGCACGCGATGCAGGTGCTGCGCGATCGCGGCCTCATCATCACCCGCCAGGGCCGGGGCACCTTCGTCGCACCGGACGCCAGGCGCTGACTCAAAGCTGATCGTGGAGACTTGACTGCGGAATGCGCACAAAAGTCTCCACGATATTTGGTAGCGAGACTGGCTGACGGCAGTGGTCATTCTCAGCGACTGGCCGGACAGCCGGGGGAGCAGGTTGACCTCGGGCGGTGGCGACAGCCTAGTCGGGCTCGGTGCCGGTGATCGTGTCGAGCAGTCGGGCAAGCTGGCTGCGCAGACCTGGCCGGCGTAGCGCGCCACGAAGGTGACGACCCGCCTCGTCACCGTCAGGTCGCTGATCGCCAGGCTGTGCAGGTATCCCGCGACTGCCAGCCTGGCCGAAGAAGCGAGCCCCGGCTGACTCGCCGATCGCCAGGCTGACCAGATGCTGAGCGCCGTCGAACGAGACCGGCGCCTGGCTCGGCTGGACGATCAGCGACTCGTGCGCGAGCTCGTCGAGCTCGGGATCGCCCTGGTCAAGTGCGAAGATGGCGGCGCCGGTCTTCCTGGCGTCGGCGAGTCGCTCGAGCAGCGCGGCCGGCGCGGTCTCGCCGGTGACAACAAGCAGCGTCTCGGCCCGGCCCGCCCGTTCCAGCCGGTCGATGCCGACGCGGAGGTGCGGAGGTGCGCCGGGCGGTGGCGCCCAGCGGACCAATGTCGGTGCCAGTCCAGGCAGACCGGCCAGCCGGCTCTCGTCGGCGAGATGAGCTGTCATGTGCCACGGCTCGTCGGCTGGTGTCCCGACTATCAGCAGGCCCTCCGGCGTCCGGGCAGTCTGCCGCAGCGCCCGCGCGAAATACCGGGTTCGCTCTAGCCATCCGGTCGGAGCAAGCAGCGAGCGCAGGACGGCTACCTGGTCGGCATTCACCATCTCATGGTGCCCGACCGGACCGCGCCGCGCAGGAAGACGTGACCAGGCGACTACGCGGCGTCCGCAGCCGCGAGCCGAACCCAGGGGCGGCGGCACTGCTGACCCGCTCGCCTGGCAGGATCGGGGGAATGTCAGTAGCTGCTCATTCGCCCGACCTGGCCGAACAGGCGGCGCGGCTTGTGGTCGGAGTGCTCGGCGGCACCGGGGATCAGGGACGCGGCCTGGCCCGCCGACTCGGGCTGGCGGGCAACAAGGTCATCATCGGCTCGCGGGATGAGAGGCGGGCCGCTACGGCTGCGGCCAGCCTCGATCTGGCTGACCAGGTCAGCGGCACATCGAACGAAGACGCCGCCCGCACGGCCGACCTGGTCATCGCGACGGTGCCGTGGGAGGGACATGGCGCCCTGCTGGCCAAGCTGGAGAATGCGCTGGCCGGCAAGATCGTGGTCGACTGCGTCAACCCGCTCGCATTCGATCAGCGCGGCGCGTACCCGCTGCCGGTCGCGGAGGGGAGTGCGGCGGAGCAGGCCGCGGCCATCCTGCCGCGCAGCCGGGTCGTCGGTGCGTTCCACCACGTGTCGGCGGTGCTGCTGCTCGACCCGAACGTGACCCAAGTCGATCTGGACGTGCTGGTGCTCGGCGACGACCGGGCAGCGACCGACCTGGTGCAGGCCCTGGCCGAGCGGATCCCTGGCGTGCGCGGCGTGTACGCGGGTCGGCTGCGCAACTGCGGCCAGATAGAAGCGCTGACGGCCAACCTGGTATCGATCAATCGCCGTTACAAGGCACATGCCGGCCTGCGGATCACCGACATCTAGACGACATAGCGATATAGCGACATTACGGGCCCTGCGGCAGGAGGAATGGTCAAGACCTGTGGATTGGCGTGCCACGATGAGGTGGCAAGATCAGTTGCAGGAAGGGGACGAAGTTGTCGGAGCGATCAGGAACCCTCGCTGACGATTCGTTCAGTGGTCGGCAGCCAACCAGTCACGAACGGCTGACGGGACTGCCCTGGGATGCGTCGTACCACGACGGCCCTGCGCCTTGGGATACTGGCCAGCCGCAGCCAGCAATAGTGCGTTTGGCATCCGAAGGCGGATTCGCCGGAGCGGTGCTCGATGCGGGCTGCGGGACCGGCGAGAACGCTCTTCACGTCGCCTCGCTGGGATTGTCGGTTCTGGGCGTTGACGTGGCTGAGACGGCACTGGCGATGGCCCGGGCGAAGGCCGGCGAGCGTGGGATCGAGGTTGAGTTCGCTGCGGCTGACGCGCTCCAGCTGGAGCGTCTGGGGCGCAGGTTTGAGACGGTGCTTGACTGCGGACTGTTCCACACCTTCGACGGCGACGAGCGAGGCGGATACGTGGCGAGTCTGGCGTCGGTGACCGAGCACGATGGAACCCTGTATGTGTTGTGCTTCAGTGACAATGGTCCCGATACTGGCCCGCACCCCATCAGTCAGGAAGAGCTGAGAGCGGCGTTCAGCCCCGGCAATGGATGGAATGTCGCCGCCATCGAACCGGACCGGGTTCAGACGAGATACCACGGCGACGGCGCACCGGCCTGGTTCGCGACAATCAAACGGATCTAGACTGCGGGACTGGTCGGCCCGGTGAGCGATCCCGTGCCGTCACTCATGACTCCCTGCACGCCCGCCAGCTGGCGTCAGCGGTTGCCGCGGCGGGATCGCGCTGTGCGTCAGCGGTAGGAGAACTCAGGCGTCGGGAAGCTGCCAGACACGACGTCCGCCGCGAAGCATTCGGCGGCATCGCGCAGCACCGCGCCGACATCGGCGTACTTCTTGACGAACTTGGCGGTCTGCGGCGTCAGCCCGGCCATGTCCTGCCAGACCAGCACCTGGGCGTCGCAGTCCGGCCCGGCACCGATTCCGATCGTCGGAATCGTCAGCGTCGCGGTAACTCGCGCGGCGAGGTCGGCCGGCACACATTCGAGGACCAGCGCGAACGCGCCAGCGGCCTGCATCGCCTTGGCGTCGTGCATCAGCCTTTCGCCGTCCTCGCCGCGCCCCTGCACCCGGTAGCCGCCGATGGCGTTCACCGACTGCGGCGTCAGCCCGAGGTGGGCCATGACCGGAATGCCGGCCGCGACCAGTTCCTCGACCTGAGGCAAGACCCGGCGGACGCCCTCAAGCTTGACCGCTTGCGCGCCGGTCTCCTTGAGGAACCTGGTCGCCGTCGCCATCGCCGCCTCGACGCTGGCCTGGTAGGAGCCGAACGGGAGATCGGCGACGACCATGGCCCGCCTGGCGCCGCGGACCACGGCAGCGGTCAGCGGGATGAGCTCGTTCACCGTCACCGGGATCGTCGTGTCGTGGCCGTAGACCACCATCGCGGCCGAGTCTCCGACGAGCAGCACCGGGATTCCGGCCGCATCGAAGATCCGGGCGGTGAGGGCGTCGTAAGCGGTCAGCATCGGCCACTTCTCGGACCTGGCCTTGGCCGCGGCGAGGTCGCGGACGGTGATCCGGCGAGTGCCGGTCCCGCCGTACAGCGGCTCAGAATTCCCGGTCCGCGCCGAAGTCGCGGCCGGCGGGCGAGCCTGTTCTGCTGTCATCTGTCCTCCATGTCTCGTGGCGCCCCAATGGCGTCCCCGGACCCTTCGATGATGACATGTGGTGCCGGTTGATAGATAGCGGGCGCCGCCCGGCGCCCGGGCACCCCGACGGGACGGGAGTGCGTGATTGCCAGCCGACCGCGGCGGTTGGCCCAAGAAGTCTCAATACGATACGATATCGTTTCGTATCGTTATTCCTCAGCTGGCAGCCAGCGTCCGTGTCGTCGGCGCAGGCCGGGTGCGGTGAGCTGACCAGCGGGCCTGCTTGAGGAGAGGCATGCCGACGACTACGGCCGACCGCCGCAGATGGATCGTCCTGAGTGTCCTGATCATCAGCCTGGTGGCGGTCGTGCTGGATAACACCGTGCTGAACGTGGCGCTCAAGACGATCGCGGAGCCGAAGGTAGGCCTGGGCGCCAGCCAGAGCCAGCTGGAGTGGGCGATCAACTCCTACACGCTGGTCTTCGCCGGCCTGCTATTCACCTTCGGCGTGATCGGCGACCGGATCGGGCGCAAGCGGATGCTGATCATCGGCATGACCCTGTTTGGCCTGGCTTCACTCTTGTCGTCGTACGCGCGGACGCCTGCCGAGCTGATCTGGGCTCGCGCGGCCATGGGCCTGGGCGGTGCGGCGGTGATGCCGCAGACCCTGTCCATCATCACCAACATCTTCGAGCCCAAGGAGCGACCGCGCGCGATCGGGATCTGGGCGTCCGCCGTGGGCGTCGCGATCGCGATCGGCCCGGTGACCGGCGGTCTGCTGCTTGATCATTTCTGGTGGGGCTCGGTCTTCCTGATCAACGTTCCGCTGACCGCGGTCGGCGTGACCGCGATCGTGGCGCTGGTGCCCGAGTCCAAGAGCCCGGCTCCTGGCCGGGTGGATTACCCCGGCGTGCTGGCGTCGATCGTCGGGCTGGTGCTCCTGGTGTACGGGATCATCCGCGGCGGCGATGTCGGCTCCTGGCTGCACCGTGGCGTCATCGGCCCGATCGTCGCCGGGCTGGCGGTCCTGGTTGCGTTCTGCTGGTACGAGTCGAGATCTGATCACCCGTCGCTTGATGTGCGGCTGTTCCGAGATCCCCGGCTGTCGTCCGCGGCGGCGGCGATCGGCCTGAACTTCTTCGCCATGTCCGGCGTGTACTTCTTCATGAGTTTCTACCTGCAGAATGTGCGCGGCTACACCCCGCTGCACGCGGGGCTGCTCACGACGCCAGTTGCGATCGGCCAGATGCTGGCAGCCGGCCGGAGCGCCGGCCTGGTCCGCCGATTCGGCGCCAAGGTGGTCACCGCCGGCGGCTTGCTGATCGTCACCGGAGCGCTGATCGGTTATCACTCGCTCAGCCAGACGACGCCGATGGCGCTGCTTGAAGTGATCTTCTTCCTGCAGGGCTCTGGGATGGGAATCGTGATGCCGACGGCCACGGAGTCGGTCATGTCGGTGGTACCGCGGGAGCGTGGCGGCGCGGGATCGGCCATCACCAATACCTCGCGGCAGGTCGCGGTCGCGCTTGGCGTCGCTGTGCTCGGCTCGATCCTGGCGCAGGGCTACCGGGCCAGGCTGGCACCGGACCTGGCGGTGCTGTCGCCCGCCGCCCGGTCAGCGGCCACGCAGTCGATCGCGGCAACCCAGGCAGCGGCCGGACGGCTCGGGGCGGTCGGAGCGCGGCTGCTGGCCAGTGCCGATCAGGCCTTCGTTCAGGCGATGCATGTCACGACGATCATCTCCGCCGTGATCGCCGCGTCCGGCGCGCTGTTGATGGCGATCTGGATGCCCGGGCTCCGCACCGCGGCTGGCGGCGACCAGGTCGGCAGCGCAATCCCCGCCCCGAATCTGGCCGAAGTCGGCAGTGGGCCAGGCGAGCCGATCGCCGTGCCGGTCACGGCGCAGGTCACCGCGCAAGCCGGCGGGCCAGCCGCCGCGCCGATCACGGAGCCGATCGTCCAGCCGGTGCGCTCCGTCCTGGCTGAGGACTAGCCGCCATGTCAGCAGAAGCCGTTGAGGAGCAGGCCAGCTGCCGTCGCCCTGGTCGGCCGCGCAGCGAGCAGGCAGAGCGGGCGATCATCGAGGCCGCGCTCGACCTGTTCGCCGAGTCCGGTCCTGAGGGCCTGTGCATCGAGCAGGTCGCCGCGCGCGCTGGCGTCGGCAAGGCCACCATTTACCGGCGCTGGCCAGGCAAGGAGGACCTGCTGCTTGACGCGCTCGCCGCGCTGCAGGTACCACTGCCTGAGCCGAAGGGCAAGTCGGTCAGGGACGACCTCGCCGCCGTGCTTGACGCCATGCGGATGGAGGCGGTGGACCCCAGGCGGGCGCGCCAGTCCGCGCTGCTGCTCGGTGAGGGAGCCAGGTACCCGAGGCTGATCGACCGGTACGTGGCAACCGTGGTGGAACCTCGCCGCGACGTCGTGCGGTCCGTGCTCCGGCGCGGTGTCGCCACGGGCGAACTTCGTCAGGAGACCGACATCGAGGCCGCCGTCTACATGCTCACCGGCGCGATACTCGCCCGGTCCTGGTTCGGCCAGGACCGGGCCACCCGCGGATTCGCCCGCCGTGTCGTCGATGACCTACTGACTGGCCTGGCGTCGCGCTAGGTTCGGCTTAGCGGGCAAGAACAATGGAGCGATCATGCGGTTGACGAAACTTGGGCATTCCTGCGTCCGGCTGGAGAAGGAGGGCTCGACCCTGCTGATCGACCCGGGAATCTGGAGTGGCGACGATCCGCTCGCCGGCGCCAGCGCGGTGCTGATCACGCACGAGCACGTCGATCACCTGGACCCGGCGCGCGTGCACGCTGCCCTGGAGCGCGATTCCGGTCTGGAGCTCTGGACGACAGCTTCGGCCGCCGCGCAGTTCGCTGGCTTCGGTGGGCGGGTACATGCGGTCGGGCATGGCGACGCATTCAGCGCCGCAGGCTTCGAGGTGCACGTGCACGGTCACGAGCACGCGCGCATCCACCCGGACCTGCCAACGGTCGCCAACGTCGGCTTCGCGGTAGACGGCAAGGTCTTTCACCCCGGCGATGCCTTCACCATCCCGCACGAGCAGGTGCCCACGCTGCTGCTGCCGATCAGCGCACCCTGGCTGAAGACAGCGGAGATGATCGACTACGCGCGGGCGGTGGCACCGCAGGTCAGCTACGCCATCCATGACGAGCTGCTTAACCCGAACGGCCTCGGGCTGGTCGAGCAGCTGACCAAGCTGCTCGCCAGGCCGGGCGATGGCCGCTACGCCCGCCTGGAGCCAGGCACCGGTGTCGAGATCTAGCTAGAGCTGCTGGATGCTGGAGCCGACGATGGTGCCGTTCCGCACGGTATAGGTGCCCTGGAAGTTCTTGACGGTGCCGTCGGTCTGCTGCGCGGCGAGCTTGATCGTGACGACATCTCCGGAGACGCTGACGACTGTCAGCGTGTCGAACTGAGTCCCCGCGAACCCGGCCTTGAACGCGGCGAAGGACTCGAGAGCGTGCTCGCCGGCGTTGAGACGCCATGCGGTCCGGAAGTCGTGGTTGTTGATCGCGTTGTAGTAGTCCGTGACGACCGTTCCCGGGCTCGCGACCGGTGGCGGCGACTGCGGTGAGACGCTCCCGCTCGGGCTGACGCTGGCGCTGCGCCCCGGGGTCGGACTCACCGTGACCGTCCTGGTCCCGGCCGAGCTGGGGTGCCCGTGAGCGCCGAACAGACCCTTCGGCACGTGCAGGACCACGAGCGCGACGGCAGCCAGCGCGAGAACGACCAGCAAGCCAAGCAGGATGGGCAGGCCCTTGCCGCGCCGTCGGCGCGGCCCGTGCGGCGGATAGCCGGGCGTGTCGGTCAGCAGCCGGTCGGTGAGTCCGGGCGGGCCGGACCGCGAGCCTGCCGCCTGCTGGCCGGGCGCTGCCGGGAAGCCGGTCGTCGGCTGGTAGCCCGATGCCGGGCCCGCCGCCGGGAAGCCCGTCCTTGGCTGGTAGCCGGGCGCTGCGCTTGCCGCCGGGAGGCCGGTCGTGGGCTGGTAGCCCGATGCCGGGCCCGCGGCGGGGAGGCCGGTCGTGGGCTGGTAGCCCGATGCCGGGCCCGCGGCCGGGACGCCCGTCCTTGGCTGGTAGCCGGGCGCGGCATCGCGGCCCTGGCCGGCGGGCCTGGCGCCACCCGGGCCAGCGGGCCCGGCGGCGGCCCGCGGAGCAGCGTCAGCAGGCAGTTCGGTGATCGTCACCTCAGGAACGGCGGCGGCGGCGGCTGCCTGGCCTGGGCGAAGCGCGAGTTCGGTCGGATCCGGCGGAGCCGCGACCGGCGGATGGCGGGGAGCGTCGGCCTGACCGCCGGGCCGGATGGCACAGGCGGCACGCAGTGCTGCGGCGAACTCCATGCAGCTGGCCTGACGGTCGGCTGGTGACTTGGCGAGCGCGGTAGCCATCACCTGATCCACTGCGGCCGGCAGGTCAGGCCGCCGTTGCCGGACCGAAGGCGGCGGCATGGACACCTGCGCCCACAGCACGGCCAGGTTCTCCTCCCGGCGGAAGGGCGGCTCGCCGGTCAGCATCTCGAAGGCCGCGCAGGCCAGGGCGTACAGGTCGGTCCGGCCATCGATTGGGCGACCTTCGACCTGCTCCGGTGACATGTAGTCGAGTGTGCCGAGGAACTGGCCGGTGCCGGTCAGGCTCGCGGTGGAGACCGCGTGCTTGCTCAGGCCGAAGTCGGACAGGTAGACGTGGTCCGCGGTAGTGCCGTCACCGACCGCGGCGAGCAGCATGTTGGCCGGTTTCACGTCCCGGTGGACCAGGCCGTGCGCGTGGGCGGCATCCAGGGCAGCCGCGACCTGGGTGACGATGCTGACGGTTCTGGCCGCTGGCAGCCTGCCGCTGCGCTCGATCAGGGCCCGTACATCCTGGCCGCTCACGTAGCGCATCGCGATGAAGAGCATGCCGTCGGCTTCGCCCGCCTCGAAGACCGGAATGACATTCGGATGGTCGACCGCGGCAGCCGCTCTTGACTCGCGGATGAACCGCTGCCGGAAGGCATCGTCGGCGGCAAGCTCGGGCGCCAGTATCTTCAGGGCCACCGGGCGGTCAAGCCGCACGTCGATCGCGCGGTAGACGACCGCCATGCCACCGCGGCCGATCAGCTGCTCGATCTGATAGCTGGCGATCCGCGTCCCGGCGGGAAGGTCTCCGATCGCCGGCGGTATCTCGCCGCTCACTGACATCCTCCGATGTACGGCCCCGCTCGGTGCTCGGCTGCGCCGCAAGGCGGCAGCGGCCAGCACCGGATTGTCGGTTTATTTGGTAGCTCACGGGGACGGTCCAAGTATCCGGCCCGCTGACTGCCCGCTGTCAACTCGTAGCCGCCGGCTGTCAAGCCGCCCGCGCTCAACCGCGGCAGCGGGCCTGGTCGGGTGGCTGCCGGTACCGGATTCGGGGTCAGCCAGGCGTCAGTGGCTAGCCCAGCGGCTCACGCCAGCGACTGGTGATCGGCAGCCGCCGGTCCCGGCCGAAGTTCTTGGCCGTGATCTTCGGCCCCGGCGGATACTGCCTGCGCTTGTACTCCGCCCGGTCGACTAGCGCGATCACGCGCTCGACCAGGGCCGCCTCGTGCCCGGCGGCCAGCAGCTCGGCGGCGCCCATGTCCTTCTCCACGTAATCGTCGAGGACCGCGTCAAGGACCGCGTAGTCCGGCAGCGAGTCCGTATCAAGCTGGCCGGGCCGCAGCTCGGCGCTCGGCGGCTTGGTGATCGAGTTCTCCGGGATCGGGGCCGGCTCGCCGCGCGCCGCGGCCTGATCGTTCCGCCAGCGGGCAAGCTCCCAGACCAGCGTCTTCGGCACGTCCTTGATCGGCGCGAAGCCGCCGGCCGAGTCGCCGTAGAGCGTCGAGTAACCGGTCGCCAGCTCGCTCTTGTTCCCCGTCGTCAGCACCAGGTGGCCCTCGGCGTTGGAGAGCGACATCAAGATCATGCCGCGGACTCTGGCCTGCAGGTTCTCCTCCGCCAGCCCGGTCACGCTCAGCTCGGCGTCGAAGGCGGTCATGATCGGCGCGATGGGCACCGTGCGCGCCTGCAGGCCCTGCCGCTTAGCCAGATCCTCGGCGTCGCTGACCGAGTGCTCCGATGAGTACTTGCTCGGCATCAGCACCACGTGCACTCGGCCGGGTCCGATCGCGTCCGCTGCGATCGTTGCCGTCAGCGCCGAGTCGATTCCGCCGGACAGGGCGAGGATCACCGATCCGAACCCGTTCTTGGCGACGTAGTCCCGCACGCCGGTGACGAGCGCCTGATACACCTCGGCGAGTCCGTCAAGCCGCGGCCAGACGGTGGCGCCGGTGCCTGGCTGGTACTCCAAGCGGGCCGGCCCGGCGGACTCAGCTGGCTCACTGACCACGGCCGCGGCTGGCGGCGGAGCTGGCAGGATCAGCCGGCGAATCGTCATCATGGTCCCGTCCCGCGCGTCGGCCAGCGTGTCGCCCATCGCCACCGGCCTCGCGCCCGGCAGCTTCAGGTCGGCAACGATCAGCGCCTGCTCGAACTGCGGTCCGCGGGCGAGCACCGGGCCAGCCGGGTCGACGATGATCGAGTCACCGTCGAAGACCAGTTCGTCCTGCCCGCCGATCAGGTTGACGTAGGCCAGGACGGCACCCGCCTCGGCGGCCCGGCGCCGGCACAGTCCGAGCCGCAGGTCGTCCTTGCCGCGCTCGTACGGCGACGCATTCGGCACCACTAGCAGCGACGCCCCGGCCTGCCTGGCGACCGCCACCGGTCCGCCGTCCTGCCATAGGTCCTCGCAGATCGCGACCGCGACGTCGACCGGCTCGCCCTCATCGGACGCCATCCGGACCACCGGCAGGACGTCGCCTGGCACGAAGTAGCGGTACTCATCAAACGTGCCGTAATTCGGCAGGTGATGCTTCGCAGAGGTGACCGTCACAGCCCCGGCGTGCAGCACGGCGGCCGCGTCCAGCGGCGCCCCGGATGGCAGCCCGACCCGCGGCGCCAGGCCGGTCCTGCGGTCCAGGTACCCGGTTACCACGGCCACGTCGCCCAGCCCAGCCGCGGCCAGCAGCTTCGCCGTCCGGCGCACCGCGGCGATCGAAGCGGTCACGAACGAGGTCCGCAGGGCTAGATCCTCGACCGGGTAGCCGGTGACCATCATCTCGGGGAAGACCACCAGCCGCGCCCCCGCACCGGCCGCCGCTGCGGTCCAGTCGACGATGGCAGCGCAGTTGCCATCCAGGTCGCCGACCGTCGAGTTCACCTGTGCGAGCGCGATCCGAAGCTGAGCCACCAGACCAGCTTAGAACCGGCCGTAACGGCTCGCGGCCGCTGATGCTGCCAGGCAGGCCGGCCGTGGGCACCGTGATCTGCGAGCCGATCTCCGGCGCGTCGTGTAACCCAGCGGAAACACGGACCAGGCAGACTGTCGCCGTGGACAGGCAGGCAGAGTTCGTGCTGCACACGCTGGAAGAGCGCGGCATCCGTTTTGTGCGGCTCTGGTTTACCGACGTGCTCGGCTACCTCAAATCGGTCGCGGTCGCGCCGGCCGAGCTTGAGGGCGCGTTCGCGGAGGGGATCGGCTTCGACGGCTCGGCCGTTGAAGGGTTCACCCGGGTCTACGAGGCAGACATGATCGCCAAGCCGGACCCGTCCACGTTCCAGCTGATGCCGATGCGCGATGATCCGGCGGGGGTCGGGCGGATGTTCTGCGACATCCTGCTGCCGGACGGATCGCCGTCCTACGCCGATCCGCGGTTCGTGCTGAAGCGGACGCTGGCCAGGGCGGCGAGTCTCGGCTTCACCTTCTACACGCATCCCGAGATCGAGTTCTTCCTGCTCAGGGAGCGGCCTGAGCCCGGAGCCAAGCCACGGCCGATCGACCAGGGCGGCTACTTCGATCACACGCCGCACAGCATCGCGCACGACTTCCGCCGGTCCGCGATCACGATGCTGGAGAACATGGGCATCTCGGTGGAGTTCAGCCACCATGAGGGTGCGCCTGGCCAGCAGGAGATCGACCTGCGCTACGCCGACGCGCTCAGCACGGCGGACAACATCATGTCGTTCCGGGTCGCGATGAAGGAGGTCGCGCTCGACGAGGGGGTATTCGCGACCTTCATGCCCAAGCCGTTCACCGAGTACCCCGGTTCGGGCATGCACACCCACATGTCCCTGTTCGAGGGTGACCGCAATGTGTTCCACGAGCCCGGCGGCGAGTTCCAGCTCTCCAAGGTCGGCCGCTCGTTCATCGCCGGACTGCTCGCCCACGCCGCCGAGATCACCGCGGTCTGCAACCAGTGGGTCAACTCCTACAAGCGACTGTGGGGCGGCACCGAACGCATCGCCGGCGCGGGCGGCGAGGCGCCCGCCTACATCTGCTGGGGCCACAACAATCGCTCGGCCCTGATCCGGGTGCCGATGTACAAGCCGCAGAAGGGAAACGCGACCAGGATCGAGTTCCGCTCGCTCGACCCGGCGTGCAACCCGTACCTGGCGTTCGCGGTGATCCTCGCCGCCGGGCTGCGGGGGATCGAGCAGGACTACGAGCTTCCGCCGGGCGCCGAGGACGACGTGTGGGCGCTGACCCCCGCGGAGCGCCGTGCGCTGGGCATCCAGCCATTGCCGCAGAGCCTGTCCGATGCCTGCAACGTGATGCAGTCGAGCGAACTGGTCGCTGAGACACTGGGCGAGCATGTGTTCGACTTCTTCCTGCGCAACAAGCGCGCGGAGTGGCAGGAGTACCGCCGCCAGGTCACCGAGTTCGAGCTCGACCGCTACCTCTCCGTGCTGTAGCCCGGCTGTCAATTCGGCTGAAACGGTTAGGCTGGAGGTCGCGTCTAACCGGTATTGGTGGCTCTACCGTGCCAGGCCACTTTCTTTGAGTGAGCCACCGGTCGGGAGGCAGTCGTGCCAATCGCACGCATGGCTGAGCGGGTCGCGATGCCGCGGGCCGGTGCCAGCGTCCTGGCTATCGCCGCCCTGCTGGCTGGCTGCGGGATGGCCCGACTCGGGGAACAGGCGAAGCCGATGCCCCGCGGCGGAGCGTCGCTGGGGACGCCAGCGCGGACCTCCAGCTCGCCAGTGCTCGGCCCGCCCGGCGGCTCGCCGGCCCTGGCACGAACGGTCGCGATAAGACTGCTCGCCGCGCTGATCTTGCCGGCTGGATCACATCTAGCGAAACACGGTCCGCAAGAGACGGAGACGATCTGGTACCCCAACCTGGTCGACGTGCACAACTTCTTCTGGCTGCCGATGCCAATGGCGGACGCCTACGAGTTTCTGCTCGTCCACGTGCCGGCCGGGACCAGCCGTAGTGGCTACGGCTCGAGTTCCACCCCGACCGGCGGCTACGAGCAGTCCGTCTCGTACTCGTTAAACCGGCTGCCGATCGGCCTGGACAGCGACAACGAACTGCTGGCCTCGATCGCAGCTGGCCCGCGCGGCGGCACTCTGGTCCGGGCCGACGCTCAGGTCAGCTGGTACCCGCCGCGATCTGCCGCCGAGTATCTCCGGCCGTCGGCGTACCGCGCCGTCACGATCACGGCCTCCCTCGTGGGCGGCAGCGCTCAGTCGGAGCCGTTTACCCGCACCAGGACGTTCACCTCGCCAGGAGTGATCGCGCGGCTGGCCGGGCTGCTGAACGGCCTGCACGCGTTCGACGGTGAGGTGCCCAACTGCCCGAACTTCGACCTCAGCTTCACGCTCACGTTCGCCGACGCGCAGCATCGGCCGGCGGTCGTGGTCAGTGCGGCTGGCTGCACCGGGGACCTGATCACCGTCCGCGGCAAGCCGCAGCCCGGGCTGGCGGACCTCGACAGCGACAGGTTGCTTGCCATCGTCAGGCCGCTGCTCGGCGTGCCCAGGCGCTATTACTGAGTGCGGTCAGAGCCGGCGCGGACCGGCTGCCGGGCCCGCGCCGAGTTCCAGCACGGGCCCGGCCATCCGTTCTGCCTGCCGCGAAGCTGGTGCGGCGAAGCCTGGCCGGCTGCGTTCTATCGGTCGGCCACGAAGATCAGGCCCTTGGGCGTCAGCGCAGGCCCGCGCAGCGCGACCCGGGTGAGCTTGCCAGTCCACGGGTTCAGCTCGGCCAGGTAGTTCGGCGGGAACGCGGGCGGTGCCGGGCACGTCGACGGCGCGCCGTTGGCATCACATGGAGTCACCGCCGCGAAGGCGGTGCCGGGACGGAACCAGCCGGTCACGAGGTCGACGGCGTCCGCTGTGGCGTCGGTCGTGTAAAGCCGCCCGAACCAGGTGGTCGCCCACGCGGTGTCGTCGACCGCGTTCGACAGCGCCAGGACCAGCAGACGCTGCCGGTGCCGGTGCAGCGGCCGGACATAGATCTGCTCCTTGTCACCCTGGCTGGTCAGCATGAAGTCGCCGCCGAAGCGTGCGGCGTCCCGTGGCACGACCTCGTTCGAGTCCGGGTCGGTCAGCGCCAGGCTGACTCGGTGGCCGGCCTGGGCGCCGACGTTGGCCACCGTCGCCGTCGCCTCGTCGTAGAACAGCGGATGCACGGTGGCGATGTGGCTCGCCGGGTCGAAGGTCACCAGGTACACCGCGGGGTAGCCGGGCTGCGGTGCAGGTGATCCGGTCGTTCCCGGTGCGGACGCGCTGATCAGCACCATGCCGCGGTAGACGGAGATGGCATCGGTGCCGCCCCGGTGCGGCAGCGGCACGTTGTAGCGGTAATGCCGCACCTGGAAAGCGGCTGGCGCATCCGGACGGATCACGTACACGCTGGAGTTGGCGTCCTCGTTCACCGTGGCGATCAGCCTGCGGCCGAACCGGTCCGCGGTCAGGCCGTCGCACTTCCCGGTGATGTCCCACTGGTGGATCGGCTCGCCGCCGAGCCCGAGTTCCACGATCGTGCTGTCGAGGTTGCCGTCGGCACTTGGCTGCCCCTGCGAGCCGACTCCGTTCTGGAACCCGACGAACAAATGCCGCCCGAGCACCGTGATGTCGTCGGGCTGAGTCAGCGGCTCCGACTTCGGCGTGCCGGATCCGGCGGGCGTGAAGGAATGCGTCAGGGCCCCGCCGTTCAGGATCCGGGTGACCGTGTAGCGGACCGGATGGGAGGCGGGCCTGGCTGATACCGCCGTGGCGGTGCCGGAGCCGGCCATGAGCAGGCCAGTGATCAGGGCCGACACCGCGGCCAGGGCTGTGGTGGCTGGCCGAGTTAGCGAGCGCATAGGCGTTGTCTCCCGGGCTGGAATTCGAATCGGACAAATAACTGATACAGCGTTGATCTGTCGTGCAGAATGCAGACCAGTGACGCCTAGGTGAACGCAGGATCAATGCGGCCGTGCCAGCCGCGGAATTGGTGAGCCATGGCCGAAGAAACCGCCCCGGTCGGCGCAGATGTGGTACTCGGACTCGACGCGGCCTGGGGATTCGCGCGCTACGACCTGACCAGCCCGGCCCGCGCGGCAGCCGTCGAGGCCCTGGTCGACGTGTCGCTGACCGACCAGCCGGTGACGGAGCTGCGGATCCACGGGGTGGCCGGCTCGACCGGGCCTATCATGCTGGAGCATCCGACCGTGCTGCAGGTCGCTGGCGACTCGGTCACGGGGTTCTATCGGCGCTGGAACCCGGACGGCCCCGGGCGGGCCAGCGTGCCGTGGAAGGTTGAGGCCTACTCGTGGGGCGGGCTGACTGAGGCTCCGCTGGCTTCGGCGTCCTGGCTGCTGCTGGCCCCGTTCATGCTGTACAACGTGGCTTCCTTCATGCTGCCGGCGGGAGGAACCAAGAACGAGGCGTCCGGCACAGCCGACTCCTCGGCCGCGAATCCGAGCCGGTCCGCTGGTCAGTGGCTGGCCCAGGCATTGTTCAGGCTGCTGGCCCTGGCCGCGACCGTGCAGCTGGTCAGCGGCCTTGCCACTTTGATGGTCAGCACCGTCGCCTGGCAGGCGAGCGCGGCCGAGCTGCCGTCCTGGATGGGCTGGTATGCCGGCTGGTCCTCGGGCGGACGCATCGTCGCCGCCCTGGCCGGAGTCGGTGCGGCGCTGGCGGTGTTCTGGTGGATGAGTGTCAAGACGGCGAGCCGGTACGAGGCCAGGACCAGCGCCGTGCAGCCGGAGCATCAGACGCCGTGGCCGCTAACCGCGCCGGGATTCTGGAATGGCGAGATCCTGGTGCGCCGCCAGCGGTCACTGCACCTGGCCGCGGCTTGCGCGACGACGGCGATCATCGCCGCGTTCCCGGCCCACCGGCTAGCAGCGGCCAGATGGACGGTGCTGACCTTCGCCGCCATCGTGCTAACAGTCGCGGTCGGCCTGATCGTCGCCCCGCCGGCCGACCGGCATCTGGTCACGCTGGCCCCGGGTGGCCAGCCCGCCGGAGCATGGGCTGGCCGCTGGTGCCGGATCGTGCTCGCCTGCGCGGTAGCCGCGCTCGCAGCCAGCACCGTAGTGATCGGACTGAGCAGCCGCGCTCACGGCCCGCGGCACGGAGCCCTGCCCGGCCTCACCGGATTCGCCCTGCTGCTGTTCGTCGTGCAGCTGGCGCTGCTAGCGGTGCTGGCAGGCACCGTCGCGCTGCTCTCCTGGCGAAGCCGCAGGCCGACTGGCGGGCAGGCGGCGATGCAGACCAGCGCGGGCTTCCGGCCCTATCTGCGTGGCGGGCTGGCACCGGTGCTAGCCGTGCTGGCGTTCTCGCTCGGCGGCCTGCTCACCGCGGTGGTGAACTTCGGCGTCGCCAGATCGCTTGGCCATCCGGTACCGAGCGGGTTCAGCTATCCGCTCCAGCCGCCTTCGCTGGCGGTGCCCTGGCCGATCTACGTCTTCGGCGCCGTACCGGTTGGCATGTTCTGCGGCGGCCTGGTTGCCGCGATCGTGCTCTTCCGCAAGTACCGAAGCCACCGCAGCCGGTTCGAACCGCCGGCCGGGGCCGGCCCGTCCCAGGTCGCTGCCGCGTACGCCGGGCTCACTGCGCCAGGATCGGGTGCCGGTACCGGCCAAGCCTTCGCCGGGAACCGGGCCAAGATCGCCGGTGCCTGGTCCGTCGGGCTGCTCGCCGACGATGCCGGTATCGCGATGCTCCTGATCGTGGCTGGAGCGGCATTGGCCGTGCTGGCGGCGGAAATCTGGGCGTTTGCCCGCACCAGCGGGACCGGCAAGCCGCCGACGCTCAGCGCTGACATGTGGCTTGAAGGCGCCGTCTCGGTGATCTCGCTGCTCAGCGCCCTCGTTGCCGGAGTGCTTGTCGCGCTGCTTCGCTCGGCCTACTTGAGCCAGACGAGCCGCCGGATCATCGGCGCGCTGTGGGACGTCGCCACCTTCTGGCCGCGCGCCGTACATCCGCTAGCGCCGCCATGCTACGGCGAACGCGCGATTCCCGAGGTCGTCGACCGGATCCGGCTGCTCACCGGCCGCGGTCATCGCGATCCTGGCGATTCGGCCCAGCTGCTGAGCGACGCGGGGCAGCCTGACCTGGATCGTAGCCCTGGCCTGGTCGTCCCCTGCGGCCCGGTGCTGCTCACCGGCTATAGCCAGGGCACGATCATCGCAGCGGCGATCGTCGCCCAGCTTCCTGGCGCGGCGCGGCGTGACATCGCGCTGCTCACGCTGGCCTGTCCCACCCGCCGGGTCTACGGACGGGCATTTCCCGAGTATTTCGGCGAAGACCAGATCGGCATGCTGCACGCCTTCCTGGGTGGTTCGGAAGGCACGATCGGACGGTGGCGGAATCTGGTTCGCCGCAGCGATTACCTCGGTTCCTGGATCTTCCGCGATCCCGAGCCCCGCCGGGATCACGGCTATCTGCAGGCCAACGTCGACCAGCCGTGCTGGGACCCGGCCGTTCTGGTTCAGGACGCGAATCCCACGCCGCCGCCGGTACACCGGCACGAAGGATGGTGGCAGGACCCGCGGTGCGGTGAAGTCGCCGGCTATCTGGTCAGCCAGCTTCCGCACTGATCTGAACCGGACACCCCCTGCCGCCGGGCTTGACCCGCAGCGGGTGGCGGCGGGCGGAACGCGGCTCGCTACGGTGCAGGGGTGAGCGTACCGCGCGGAATGACGCTGGCCGGAGAGCTGGCCGCGCTCGGCTTCGCGGATAGCGCCAGCGCAGCGCAGGTGCTGACCGGTGATTTGCGGCTGGACGTTGCCGGGCCTGATGTCGGCCTGGTCCGGGCGCTGGCCGCAGCGCCCGATCCCGACCTGGCACTGGCCGCCCTGGCCCGGCTGCCACGAGACGAGGCGCTGCTCGCTGAGTTGCGGGCCGATCCGGGCCTGCGGGCCAGGCTGCTGGCCGTGCTCGGCACCAGTGCGGCGCTCGGCGACCATCTGCGCCGGTACCCGGCCGACTGGCGGCTGCTCAGCGGGCCGGAGGCAACGCGTACCCGATCGGCAGCCGAGCTGCGGACGGAACTGCTCACCGCCGTGGGCGCAGGCGCGGGCCAGCAAGGTCAGCTGGCCGATCGCGGGGTGGCGAGCCCGGTTCCCGGGCCGGCGGCTGACCTGGCCAGGCTGACCGGCCAGAATCCGGCGACGGCGCTGCGGGTCGGGTACCGGCGCTGCCTGCTGCGGCTAGCCGCCAGGGACCTGACCGGCGCCGCCACGCTGGATGACGTGGTGGCCGAGCTGGCCGACCTCGCGGCTGCCGGGCTGGAGGCCGCTCTCGCGATCGCGCGGGCAGGACTACCGGCCGATGCGGTGCCTTGCCGCCTGGCGGTGATCGCGATGGGCAAATGCGGCGGTCGCGAACTGAACTACGCAAGCGACGTGGACGTCATCTTCGTCGCCGAGCCGGACAGCCGGGCCGGGCCGGGCCGGCAGGCCGGCCAGGGCTCAGGGCAGCCAGCCGAGACCGCAGCGCTGCGGACTGCGGCGCAGCTAGCCAGCTCGATGATCCGGGTCTGCTCGGACGCTGGCCCAGAAGGTTCGCTCTTCCCGGTCGACGCGAACCTGCGACCCGAGGGACGCAGCGGCCCGCTGGTGCGCACCCTCGCCAGCCACCTGGCCTACTACCAGCGCTGGGCGAAGACCTGGGAGTTCCAGGCGCTGCTGAAGGCGAGGCCGGTCGCCGGAGATGCCGAACTCGGCCGTCGTTACATCGACGCGCTCGCGCCGATGATCTGGCAGGCGTCGCAGCGCGAGGACTTTGTCGCCGACGTACAGGCCATGCGGCGGCGGGTCATCGCCAGCCTGCCGGTCAACCAGGCCGGCCGGGAGCTCAAGCTCGGACCAGGCGGCCTGCGGGACATCGAGTTCGCCGTTCAGCTGCTGCAGCTGGTGCATGGCAGGACCGACGAGAGACTGCACGGCAGGGCCACCCTGAATGCCCTGGCCGCACTGGCGCACGGCGGGTATGTGGGCAGGCAGGACGCGGCTAGCCTGGCGGCGGCCTACCGGTTCCTGCGGGTGGCCGAGCACCTGCTGCAGCTGCGCCAGCTGCGCAGAACGCACACGCTGCCGGAGGATCCGGCCGTGCTGCGGCTGCTCGGCCGGGCACTGCGGTCGATGCGCTACGCCGATGACGGCGCGGCCGACCTGGCCAGTCCGACCGACGCGGATCCGGCGGCGGACCTGGTCAGTCGCTGGCGGCAGCACGCCACCGCGGCCAGGCAGCTGCACGAGAAGCTGTTCTACCGGCCGCTGCTCGACGCGGTGGCTAGGCTGCCAGGCGACGTGATCCGGCTCACCCCGGAGGCGGCCGGGCAGCGGCTTGAAGCGCTTGGCTATGTTGACCCGGTCGGCGCGCTCCGGCACATCGAGGCGCTGACTTCTGGTGTTAGCAGGAAGGCCGCGATCCAGCGCACGCTGCTGCCTGCGCTGCTGAGCTGGTTCGCCGACGCGCCCCAGCCGGACGCCGGCCTGCTGGCGTTCCGCCAGGTCAGCGAGGCGCTTGGGCATTCGCCTTGGTACCTGCGACTGCTCAGGGATGACACCAGAGTCGCCTCGCGGATGGCCAGGCTGCTGGCGTCGGGCAAATACGCGACCGGGCTGCTGCTGCGCGATCCTGAGGCCGTGGCCATGCTGGCCGACGACGACCTGCTGGTGCCGCGCCCCGCCGCCGACCTGCGGGCCGAAGCCACGGCCACGACACACAGACATGCCATGGCGGCTGATCCGGGACGGGCGGCCGCCGGATTGCTGGCTCTGCACCGCAGAGAGCTGTTCAGGACAGCCGCAGCCGACCTGCTCGGCAGGCTCAGCTGGCTGCAGGTCGCCGAGGCGGTCAGCACCGTGACGGCGGTGACCATCGGGGCCGCGCTGCAGCTAGCCATCCGCGAAATCGAGCGATCCGCCGGACCGTTGCCGACCAGGATGTGCGTGGTGGCGATGGGCCGGCTCGGCGGCCGGGAGATGGGTTACGCCAGTGACGCCGATGTCCTCTTCGTGCATGATCCGCTGCCCGGAGCGGACGAGGAGGCAGCGGCCAGGGCCGCGCACGCCGTGGCCGAGGAACTACGCCGCCTGCTCGGTCGTCCCGGACCCGACCCGGCGCTGCAGATCGATGCGGGCCTGCGGCCCGAGGGCAAGCAGGGTCCGCTGGTCCGGACCCTGGCCGCCTACCGGGCGTACTACCGTCGCTGGGCGGTGCCATGGGAAGTGCAGGCTCTGCTTCGCGCCGCTCCGGTCGCTGGCGACCCCGGGCTGAGTGCCGCCTTTGGCCAGCTCGCCGACGAGATCCGCTATCCGGCCGGCGGGATGGACGAGCAGTCCGTTAGGGAAATCAAGAGAATCAAGGCCCGGATGGAGGCGGAACGGATGCCTCGCGGGGTCGAGCCTGCCCTGCAGCTCAAGCTCGGCCCTGGCGGACTGACCGACACCGAGTGGGTAGCGCAACTGCTCCAGCTTCGGCAGGCCGACGCGGTGCCGACGCTGCGGACCACGCAGACGCTGGCGGCGCTGGCCGCGGCCAGGGACGCAGGCTTGCTGGCTGCGCAGGACGCCGCTGCCCTGAGTGAATCCTGGCTGCTCGCGGCCAGGATCAGAAACGCCGTGAAGCTGGTACGCGGGCGCGGTTCCGATGTGGTCCCGACGGCGCAGCCTGAGCTTGGTGCCGTGGCCCGACTGCTTGGCTACCCGCCGGGTGCCTCGCAAGATCTGGTGCAGGACTGGCGGCGAGCGGCACGGCGAGCCAGGAACGTGATGGACCGGGTCTTCTACTCCTGAACGCTGCTCCTGACTCCGCTGTGCGGGATCGCCGATACCACGGTAGGGGGCGGCATGGCTCGCTGGACGCACGCCAGCAGTCCGCTGGCGCGTGCATGCTGGTGACATGATGGATGCCTCCTCGGAAAGACTGAGCGGCCCGGCGGACCTGGCGGCGTCCCGCACGTCCTGGCCGGGCTCGCTGGTCGAGCGTGCGCTGGCGCTGGTGACCGCCGATTACCGGCGGCCGACCGGGCCGCTCGCCATGGCGGCCGTACTCGCGGCCGGGGCGGTCCTGGAGGGCGGCAAGGTGGACGGGCCGCTGCCCTACCGGGTCGCGATACCGCTCGGCCTGCTGGCCACCGCGCCGATCGGGGTCATCCGGCGGTTCCCGACTGCCGCGATCGGCAGCAGCCTGACCGCGAGCGCGGCGTTCGTTGTCTTCGGCCGCCTGTCCTGGTCGGTCGCCGCTGTGGTGGGCTGGCTGGTGGCGCTCGCCGCCTGCCCGGTCATGCTGTCACGCCGCCGCGCGATCCAGGCCGTCGTGCTGACCGAGGCCGCTGTGCTGCTGGCGCCACTCGGGCTGGCCGGCAACGTAACTCCGTGGGATGCCACGACCGCGGAGGCACTGGCCGTGATCGCGGCCTGGGGCGCGGGGGAGATGCTCAGGGCCAGACGGCAGTCGGCGATCGAGCACGCCGCGGCAGCCGAGCAGCTCAGGCACCTGAGCGAGCGCGATGTCGTCGCGCGGGAACGGACCGGCATCGCTCGCGAGCTGCACGACGTGGTCGCGCATCATGTCTCGATGATCGCGGTCCGGGCCGCCACCGCACCCTACGTGCTCAGCGATCTGCCAGCGGCAGGCCAGGCGGCCTTCACCGAGATCGCGGACGAGGCGCGGACGGCGCTGGCCGAACTGCGAGTCGTTCTCGGGGTACTCCGCTCACCCGACGGTGCCACCGAGGCCACACCGCAGCCCAGGATCGCGGACCTTGACCAGCTGCTCAGCCGGGTAGCCAGCGCTGGTACAGATGTCACCATGAAGAAGACCGGGCAGCCGCGGCCGCTGCCTGGCTCGGTGGAGCTGTGCTGCTATCGCGTTGTCCAGGAGGCGCTGACGAACGCGGGCCGTCACGCCGCAGGCAGCCGGGTCCTGGTTGAGCTCGGCTATCGGACGGACGCGCTGAGTATCCGGATCGGCAGCGGGCGGGCAGCCGCTCCTACTGACTCACCGGTGCCGGGCGGCTTCGGCCTGACCGGGCTGCGGGAACGGGTGGCGATGCTGCGCGGTGAGTTCCGGGCCGGGCCGGATGACCACGACGGCTTCGTCGTGGCCGCGCTGCTCCCCGTCTCAGACGGCCCGGCCGGAGCGGCCGGTGAGCAGGCATGACCAGTGACGGCGCGCTCCGGCTGCTTGTGGTCGACGATCAGCCGGTAGTCAGGCTTGGTTTCACCGCCCTGCTCGATTCGCAGCCGGATCTGCAGGTAGTTGGAGCTGCCGGGGACGGGCAGCAGGCGATCAGACTGGCCAGGGAACTGGCACCTGACGTCGTCCTGATGGACATCCGGATGCCGGTTCTCAACGGTATCGAAGCGACCCGCCTGATGAGCCAGGTCAAGCCGCCGCCGAAGGTTCTCGTGCTCACCACATTTGACCTCGATGACTACGTCTACGACGCGCTGCGGGCTGGCGCCAGCGGATTCCTGCTCAAGGATGCGACGCCGCAGGAGATCCTGGACGCCGTCCGGGTGGTCGGCGGCGGTGATGCGCTGCTTGCACCGTCGGTGACCCGGCGGCTGATCGCGGAGTTCGCCGGGCGACCCCAGCTCACCCCGCCGCCCGAGTTGGACCGGCTGACGCCGCGCGAGCACGAGGTGCTGCTGCAGATGGCCGCTGGCCGGACGAACGGGGAGATTGCCAGGCGGCTGTGCCTGGCCGAGCAGACCGTGAAGTCGCACGTGAGCTCGGTCCTGTTCAAGCTGGAACTGCGGGACCGGGTCCAGGCGGTGATCCTGGCCTACGAGTCAGGCCTGGTCGTGGCTGGCAGCGGCGAGCCCTGAGCAGCGGGCGGCCGGGCCCGGGCGAGACGCCGGCCGCACCGATGGCGCGTGATCAGGTCCGCGGTTCCCAGCTGAAGTAGCGGGCGGCGAGCAGCAGGCCGCCCAGCCCCCAGGCGACGACGATCAGCACGTCCGTCCAGCTGAAGCTGGTGCCGAGAAAGCCGGCCTGCATGCCGTCGGCGAAATGCTTCACCGGGAAGATCCTGGCGATCCATAGGATCCACGATGGCGTGTTGTTGCCGAACGGGATGAAGATACCGGACAGGAAGAGCAGCGGCAGGATCGTGGCGTTGACGATCGCCGCCCCTGCGTCGGCGTTCGGAATGATCGCCGTAATCGCGAATCCCAGCGCGCAGAAGGCGGCGGAACCGACCACGACCATGACGGCGAACCGCAGCAGCGTCAGCCCGGTGGGAATGGCGGCGGAATAGAACGCGTGCCCGAACGCCGCGGTAACGATCACCAGCAGTACCGCGACGAGCAGCGCGTGCAGGATCCGCGCGCCGAGGAAAGCGACCGCGGGCAGCGGCGTGCCGTTCGTCCGCTTCAGGACTCCGGCGTCGCGCTGGAACGTCACCGAAATAGCGATGTTGTTGTAGCAGGCGGTGATCACCGCGAACGCGGCCATCGATGCGACGTAATAGGTGGAGGTGTTCACCAGCCGGCCGTCGAGCGGTACCGTGCCATGCCCGAGCAGTGAGGTGAAGATCACCAGGAACATCAGCGGGAAGGCAAAGGTGAAGAACGCCGACGCTGGGTTGCGCCAGAATGTCTTGTTCACATAGCGGATCTGCCGAAGAGCCATGACGGTCGTGCTCACGACGTGTGCCTCCCGCCCAGTCGGCCGAACCGCCGATGGCCGCTGTCGCCGCCATCGGCGCCTTCCGGGCCCGCCTGGCTCACCCCAGCGGGTGGGCCGGCCAGCGCCAAGTAGACGTCCTCAAGCGTGGGCCTGACGATCTGCAAGGTGTCCAGCCGGATCCCACGCTCGATAGCCCAGCCAGTGAGCCGGTTCAGCGCCAGTGTGAGATCGTCGGCAACGACGTCGACGAAGCCGTCAGGTCCAGGCTGGCCGTCCAAGTCGGCGGGCGGGCGACCTGCCGCGGGATCCTCAGGGGGGCGGTAGCGCAGGTGCGTGCTCGCCGTCTCGCGGTGGCCCAGAGTGGCTGGCGGACCCTCGGCCACGATCCGGCCGGCCGAGATGACGGCGACCCGGTCGGCGAGGTACTGCGCCTCGTCCATGTAGTGCGTGGTCAGCAGCACGGTCTTGCCGATCGCAGCGAGGTTCTTGACGACCTCCCAGGCCTCGTGCCTGGCTGACGGGTCGAAGCCGGTGGTCGGCTCGTCGAGGAATAGCAGTTCGGGGTTCCCGGCCAGGGCGATCGCGACGTCGAGCCTGCGCTGCTGCCCGCCAGACAGCTTGATCACCCGGGTGTCGCGTTTCTGCCCGAGGCCGACTAGCTCGATCACCTCATCAGTTGGCCGCGGGTTCGGGTAGTAGCCCGAGTACATGGTGATCGTTTCGGCCACGGTGAGATAGTTGTCGATCCCGGTGGACTGCAGCACGATGCCGATCAGGCTCTTGAGTTCCTGACGCTGCTTGCCGGGATCGTAGCCGAGAACGCTGACCGTGCCGCCGTCGCGCGAGCGATAGCCCTCGAGAATCTCGACGGTGGTGGTCTTGCCGGCGCCATTCGGGCCGAGCAGCGCGAAGATCTCACCACGCTCGATTCGTAGGTCGATTCCGGCCACGGCGTGGACGTCCCGGTAGGACTTGGTCAGGCCGTGCACATCGACAGCGACCGCGTCGTCCATGCTCGCGCTCCCTTCCGCCAATCCACCTGACTATGCCCGAGAATGACCATTGCGGGCTAGGGCAGCAAAGTTAACACTTTGCGCGCCGCAGCGTTGTCCTGGTTAGGTGAGTGCCCGTGGACGCCCTTCTCGCTGCTGCCGCGGCCGCGTTCGGATCCCCGCTGACCGACCCTATCGACCTCGGCGGCAGCACGTACTCCACAGTGCTGCGCTGCCGGAACCCGGTCCGCGGCACAGTGATCGTCAAGTCATATCCGCAGACCGCTGACGGTGCGCAGGGCTTCGCCGCTGAGGCGGCCGGACTGGCGCTGACCTCGGATGCCAATGTGGGACCCGGGCTGCTAGCTGTGGATCAGGCGGCCCGGCTGATCGTGATGACCGACTTGGGTGATTCGCCGAGCCTGGCCGACCTGCTGCTCGGCGGATCGGCGGCGCAGGCGGAGGACGCGCTGCTCAGCTGGGCGTTCGAGAGCGCGGAGTTCCACTCCGTCTTCCTGGACGCGGCCTACCTGCGGATGCCGTTCACTAGCTGCTGGTGCGTATTTCGGCTGCCCGCCGAGCTAGCCGCGGCCGCTGAGCTGCCATCGATCTGCGCCTTGATGGGCGACCTAATCGCCGCGACACGTGACTGGCAGGTGCCCGACCTGCCGGTCTATCCGGCGTTCCGGTGACCGGAGCGCCGCCATGATCGCAATCGTCGGTCAGCCGGACGACCGACCGAGCAGCGACCGTGGTCACGAGATCCTGCCGTTGTCCCGCAGGATCCGCAGCGCGTCGACCGTGACGCTGCCACGCCAGTCCTGCTCAGCGGCTGGGGACCAGGCGAGCCAGTTGAACATCCAGCCGCCGTCCATGCGCTGGCCTGCGGCGAGGTGGTCCAGGTGGGCCTGGATCACGCGCTGATCGAACACGCGGCGGGCCAGTGAGCCGGGCAGCGGGGCGAAGTCAAGCGGCGAGTGCGTCTCGCCAGGGGTAGCCGGGTCCAGCGCCGCTACGGCGAGCAGCGTCGGTGCCACGATGTCGAGCGCTCGCTCCGCGCGCTCGCGGTCGGGCACGTGGTCGAGGAACCGAACTACGCCGCGCAGCTCGTACGCCCCCGGCTCAGCCAGCTTGTCGATCAGCAGCCACATTAGCTCGGTGGCGCGCTCCAGCCAGGGGTGCCCGTACCCGCGCGCGTGCAAGGTTCCGGCGATCTGGCCGGTCAAGATCACCGAGGCTGGGCGCTCCGGCTGCGGCACCCACCACGGAGCGTGCGGCCAGTCTGAGACGCTGGCCTCGACCATTGCGGCGCCACCTTCGGTCGGCGCGTTAGCCTGCAGCCAGTCACACGCGCCAGCGGCGAGTGCGGCGTCCCAGGCATCGGTCTCATCGAGGATCCGCAGTGCTTGCTCGATCGCGGCCGGCTGGCTGCCCGGGGACCGGATGTCCGGCTCTAGGCCGTGGCCGAAGCCACCGTCCGGATTGCCATAGGCGGCAACGGCTGCTCGGACTGGCCCGGCGCTGCCTCCGGCGAACAGCCGCTCGAACCTCCGGCGGTCAACAATGCGGGCGCCCACCGCCAGGAATCGCGCGGCGACGTCGATGTCTGGTTTCGTCATGCCGCCATCGCACCATCGCATCGGTGACCGCGTCTTGAACGAATCGGACATGCCAGTGCCACACTGGTAGTTATGGACTGGGCACCTGGCTACCGTGAGCTCGCGGCGCCGCGTGCGCTCGCAGATCGGGTCCGCTGCCTGTGGGTGCAGGTGGTGCCGTCCGCCGGAGCACCGCCGACGCTCGTGCTGCCCGACGGCTGCACCGATCTGATCTGGCTGGAAGGCACCGGCGCGTTCGTGGCCGGCCCCGATACCGGGCCCGTTCCTGAGCAGTTGCCGCCAGGAACGGTCCTGGTCGGCGCACGGTTCCAGCCCGGTGCTGGCGGCTCGGCCCTTGGGGTGCCTCTTGCCGAGCTGCTGGACCAGCGGGTAGCCGCTGCCGACCTGCCCGGTGTTCCGGCCCGGCGCCTGCGCGGGTCATTGACACCGGACGAGGCGCTGCGCCGAGTCGCCGGCACTGCAGCCGAGATGGTGGCTGAACGGTCCCCTGACCTGCTCGTGCTTGCGGCGGTGCGGCAGCTAGACCAGCCCGGCGCTCAGGCCGATCTGGTTGCCACCCGGCTGGGGGTCAGCGAGCGCCAGCTCAGGCGGCGCTGCCAGGCGGCGGTCGGCTACGGGCCGCGCACGCTGCGGCGGGTGCTCAGGTTCCAGCGCTTCGTCTCCCTGATCGACCGGGCCGGCGCTGCCGCCGACCTCGCCGCCGCCGCGGCTCAGGCTGGCTACGCCGACCAGGCGCATCTCACCAGGGAAGCCGGCCGGTTGGCTGGCCTCCCGCCAGCTGCGCTCGCCCGGGTGCGCGCGCAGACACCGTAACGCAGCCGCGCGGCGCTTCGTTCATGCGATGGCCGATCGACACCGAACGCCTGCGCAAGCGGGCCCAGGAATGCGACCGTAGAGAGGTCAGGAGATAAATGTCGGCAGGCCGTCCTAATCTGGCCGGCATGACCACCACGGAAGATCGGGTTAGGGCGCTGGAAGTGCGCGTTGACAAGCTGGAGACCTGGTCGGGACCAGGTCAGGCCAATGCGCTCAGCACCAGCCTGGCCGCCACCAGAGCCGAGCTCGCGACCTTCCGCCGTGAGACGAAGGCCGAGTTCGTCAGACTTCGTCGTGAGCTGACCACCTTCCGCGGCGAGATGACGGCCGAGCTGACCACCTTCCGCAGCGAGACCACGGCCGAGCTGACCACCTTCCGCAGCGAGACCACGGCCGAGCTGACCACCTTCCGCGGCGAGACCACGGCCGAGCTGACCACCTTCCGCGGCGAGACCACGGCCGAGTTCGTCAGACTTCGTCGTGAGCTGACCACCTTCCGCGGCGAGATGACGGCCGAGCTGACCAGTATCCGCAGCGATATGCAAGAGATCCTCAGGCGTCTGCCACCGGTCAATTAGCGGGCGCCTCGCCGTTCGCTACTGGCGGGACATCGTGGCGCGGGCGGTGGCTTGTGCCGTCGCCGCATCGGCGGCCTCGGCGGCGTCACGGGCCGAGATGATCCGGATGTCGACCCGGTCCAGGAAGCCTTCGAACGGGAACGGAGCCTGGTAGCGGTCGCTGACCGGGGAGCTGTGGTCGTACCCGACACTGGGCCCGATGCTGGAGACGATGTACATGACGAACGGGATCTCCACCCGGCCGCAGTCGGCCCCGTCGATGACCAGCGTGGCGTGTCCGCTACCGCTGGCGGCGCGGCGGAACCTGACGCCGACGACCGAGCGGCCGTGCGGGACCTCGATGCTCGAGTCCGCGACGTAGTGCTCGCCGAAGCAGTTGTAATCGAAGACCAGCCGCTCGCCGAGGATGAACAGGCTCAGACCGGAGTTCTGGTTGCCGCTGGCGAACAGCACTCCGCTGGCTCCGGCCGGCCGGTCGATCGTCGCGTCCAGGTCCCAGCTCTGGCCGCCGATCCTGGGGCCGGCCTGGGCCGGCAGCGGGGACATGGGCGGCCGGTAGACGTAGTGCCGGCTCGCCGGGTGCGGGGTGTAGTCGTACCGGCCAGCGGCCGCGGCGCCGACACCCGCCAGCCCGGCCAGGCCACGGGCCGCGTCGGCCGTAGCCGCCTGCTCACGGGCGCCGAACAGCTCGATCGACCGGTCGTCAAGCGGCAGCACGCCGTGCTCCTCCGCCTCGCGCCACCACAAGCCGACAAGCTGGGCCAGTCGGTCCGGCTCGGCCTGCGCCATGTTGACGCACTCGGACCGGTCATCGGTGAGCCGGTAGAGCTCCCAGTCGTCGTCGTCGAACGGCACGCCAGGCTGGTGCCTGGTCACCGCCTTCCAGCCGTCGGCGTAGATCGCCCGGTGCCCCATCATCTCGAAGTACTGCACCGACTTGCGGGACGGCTCCGCCGGGCTGTCCAGCGTGTACCGCATCGAGATGCCGGTCACCGGCATCTGCTCATAGCCGCGGTAGACCGGCTGCGGAGTGACGCCGAGAATCTCGTAGATCGTCGGAGCGATGTCATTGACGTGATGGAACTGATCGCGCACGCCGCCGCGCTCATCGGCTGGGATCTGGGTCGGCCAGTGCACGATCAGCGGCACGTGCACACCGCCCTCGTGCGTGTTCTGCTTGTACCACTTGAACGGGGTGTTTCCGGCCTGCGCCCAGCCCCAGGGATAGTTGGCGTGGCTGTTCGGGCCGCCGATATCGTCCAGCCTGGCGACGGCATCGTCCGGCGACTCAGCCACGAAGTTGAAGTACTTCCACTCGTGCAGGACGCCGAACGGTCCGCCCTCCTGGCTGGCACCGTTGTCGGACAGCAGCACGATCAGGGTGTTGTCCAGCTGGCCGAGCCGGCCAAGCTCCGCGATGAGCCTGCCGACCTGCGCGTCGGTGTGCTCAAGGAACGCGGCGAAAGCCTCTTGCAGGCGGGCGGCCAGGCGGCGGTGGTTCTCCGGCATGCTTGACCACTCCTGCACGCCGGGATTCCTGGGCGCGAGTTGCGTTCCGGCCGGAAGAAGGCCCATCTGAAGCTGCCTGGCGAACCATGCTTCCCTGGCCGCGTCCCAGCCGTCATCGAAGGCGCCTCGGTATTTCTCCAGGTAGCTGGCTGGCGCCTGGTGCGGGGCGTGCATCGCGCCGAGCGCGAAATACAGGAAGAACGGGCGATCCGGGCGAATCGACACCGAATCATGCATGAAGCCGATGGCGTGATCGACAAGGTCCTCGGTCAGGTGGTAACCCTGCTCGGCGGTCTTCGGCGGATCGACCCGGTGGTTGTCGTATACCAGCTCGGGGTGGAACTGGTCGGTCTCGCCATCGAGAAATCCGTAGAACCGATCGAAGCCGCGCTGGATCGGCCACTGACCGTACGGCCCGGCCGCCGACGCATCCTCCATCTGGCACAAGTGCCATTTGCCGAGCGCGAACGTGGCGTAGCCCTCCTCGCGCAGCACCTCGGCGATGGTCGCCGCATGGTTGGAGATGTGTCCCCGCATATTCGGAAAACCGGTGCTGAAGTTCGAGAGGGACCGCATCCCGACCTCATGATGGTTCCGCCCGGTGAGCAGCGCGGCGCGGGTCGGCGAGCACAGCGGCGTGGCGTGGAAGTTGGTGAACTTCAGGCCACCCGCGGCCAGCGCGTCGATATTGGGCGTGCGGATCGTCGAGCCGTAGCAGCCGAGCTGGGCGAACCCGGTGTCGTCGAGCAAGATGAGCACTACGTTCGGCGCGCCCTCGCCCGGGTGCGGGCGGACCGGCCAGGACGGGGTCGACTCCGCGATCGTGCGGCCGATCACGCCGTCGAAGCTGCCCCACTGCATCATGCTCGCTCCATCCGCCGGTTGGCTGTCCGGCTCGTTCGCGCCGCGATGAGGTGGCCGCACCGGTTCAGGAACCCGACTGGCCAAGCAGCTTGTGCAGCGCGATGACCAGCGAGGCGTGCGCCTGCTCCGCGCTATACCCGCCACGTACCCGGAACCAGCCAATCGTCTCGATCTGGGTCAGCGCGTCAGCGGCGGCCACCAGCGCCGCGGCCGGCTCGGCGGGGGCTGCTCCGGCAGGCGCGCTTCCCGACGTAGGCTGGCCGGCCGGTGCGGCAGCGCCGGTCAGCGCCGCGATCTCGGGCGCGAACTGCTGCTCAAGCTGGGCACGAAACAGCTGCCGCCTGGCCTGCAGGCCCTCGGTGAGTACCTTGCTGGTCGGTGCCCGCAGCTCGGCAGCGCGGGCGGTGGCCGCGACTGCCTCATAGAGCCGGAGCCGCGCGGTCACGAACGCTTCCACCCGGGCGTCGAAGCTGCCCTGGCCGATGCCGTCGATGCCGAACAGCGGCCCGACCTTCTCCAGATGCCGGTCGATCGCGGCGTGAACCAGGTCCTCGCTATTCGCCACGTAGCGGTAAACCGAACGCAGCGAGAGGCCAGACTGGCGGGCGACGGCCTCGGGAGAGGGCATCAGCTCACCGGCCGCGAACAGCTCAAGGACCGCGTCGAGCACTGCCAGCCGGTTCCGGTCCCGCCGGGCGGTTCGGCCGTCCGGCGAGCCTGACGCTGGCGGGGCAGCGGTACTTTGTGACATGACCACTGCCACAAACTATCCTGCCGGGCAACCGGGCTCAACTGCGGCCTGCCGACGGCTCGGCTGAGGGCTAGGCCGCCCGGGCCGCTCGATCGGCGACCCGACGGCCGAGGACTCGAACCTAGCTGGACGCTATCCCCAGGTAGCCGATCTTCCTGGTGGTGAGCCGGCGGTAACCGCAATCGTGCCGGCCGGGCAGACCGTAGCCATCCTGCGACTCGGAGTCCTTCGTGCACGCGGTCCAGGCCCAGTGATAGCCATCGTTGTTGACCCGGAACGACCAGCTGATCGTGTTCTCGAACTTGGTCGCCGAAATCCGGCGTGCCTTGGTGATGGTGGCCCGGGGGTCCAGGTACAGGTACTTCGGCAGGCCTGGCACCCCGCGCGCGGCGAGCTTAAGACCGAAGTAGAAGTACCAGTGCTTCTTGCTCAGTGCTCGGTAGGCGGAAGCGGACACAACGGTGTAAAGGATCACCTTCTCGTGACAGATCGGCCGGTCACGCTGGGTGCAGGCGCGGAACGGGCCGAGCAAGAAACCGGCGGCGACGTAAACGGTCTGCACCGCGGACTTGGCCACGTCGGTACCCGAGATCTTGACTTGGTAGCGAGTCGCGATCGTGGGCGTGACCTTGAAGGAGTAGGGCTGCGAAGCGCTGGTGGTCAGGCTGATCGGGGGAGCGATGGCGACAGGCGCCTTCTTGTACGGGAACGGCTGGGCGAACAGCGTCGCGAGATCGCCGCTGACCGCGCTTGAGATGGTGCCATGGATGGCGGCACTGCTGTAGCTGCCATCGCTGTAGATGACGAGCACGTCTCCGGTGATGGGTCTGAGCTTCGCCATCGCCCCGATGGTCACGCCGACCGCCGAGGTTACGTTCGGAGCGGCGATGGCCGACAACTCCGTGGCCGCGAGCAGCCCGGCGGCGAGCGCGGCGGCGGCTACCCCACGCCAAAGTTTCGACATCCGTACCACGACCTTCCGACCCGGGCGAGCTCAGCCGGGTCATGGGCATCTGTTACTGGCGCTAACCCTAGATGCTAGACGGTTGTGGCGCTATGGTCTATTTCGGGGTCGTCGGATATGTCAGCATATGATCCAGTCTGGAACGGCTCGGCTCTCGGTGTCTAGGTTGACCGGGCGCCGCTGCCGGTAGCCGTCCAGCAGCCGGTCGCGCAGCTCGGCCGGGAGTGGCTTGACGGCTTCACGGACCGTGACGCCTGACGCCCGGTGCAGCCGCGGCGCCAGCCACCGCGCGACCAGCTCTGGGCGGCCCTTGGCGGTCTCGCGCAGTACCCAGCCGATGGCCTTGCGGATGAAGAACTCCTTCTCTTCAAGCATCCGGTCGGCGTACCCGGCGAAGCGCTCGAAGTCTCCGTCGCCGCGGCGAAGCTGGATCAGCAGCGCGAGCATGGCCGAGCGCCGGAGCCAGAAGTCCGCATCGCTCGCCCACCGGTCGAGCGTGCCGCCCAGATACGGGAAGCGGTACACGAGGTCACCGGTCACGTTGGCAGCCAGCCCGTCGACCAGTGCCCAGGTGTCTGAGGTGCGCAGCAGGTCCTCGAGCAGGCCGACGTCGTCCGGTCCGAGCAGCCGGGCGCTGCGCTCGAGCAGGACGACGGCGGCCTGGCGGCACTCGTACACCGGGCGGGCCCACAGCGCCCGGACCAGGCCCACCAGATCATCGTGGGTGAGACCGGGTCTGGTCTTGCACCACGAGCCGATCGTGGCCCGGATCGCCGGGACCGGGGCGCCAGCGAAGTCCAGGTCGCTCGTCAGGTACGCCTTCTCATTGCCGGCCCGCTCGGCCGTGCCGAGCCCGCGCAGCACCCGCTCCACCGCTTCGGCCTGCGCGGCGGCGTCGAACGGCAGGTCTGTCACGAAGCCTGACCCTATCTATCCGGAGTGCGGACATAGTGGCGCGGACGCCGTATTCTCAGCGGTGACCGGTTCTGAGCCGCTCGGTTTGCGGTGTAGCCATGGAGGCTGAGCAATGACCCCAACCACCGATCGTGCCGCCATTGTCGCTGGCCGCCGTCGGGTAGCCGCAATCGCGGCGGTCGCCATCGCGCTGAGCGGCTTCGGGCTGACCGGCTGCTCGATCGTGAACAAAGTGAACAAGGTCGTGCATGACGTGTCGGCCAACCGACAGACCATCAAGCTGTTCACCCAGAAGCTGCAGGCCGGCGAGGGCACTACGTTCGCGGTCACCTACGTGACGACCGGCGCCAACCCGTCGACGGTCAGCTACGCCGTGCAGCCACCGACCGACGTGGCATTCAAGAGCACTCAGGCCGGCTCGACCGGCAGCAACGTCGACCTGATCGTGAACTCATCGGGGGCCTACTCCTGCACGCCGCCGTCGGGTTCGTCCGGGTGGACCTGCCAGCAGCTGGGACAGGCGAGCGCGGTGGTCAAGAACCACATACTCGACTTCTACACCCCGGCGCACTGGATCACGTTCCTCCAGGTCTTCGCGCTGGCCGCGGGCTTCGCCGGTGACAAGGTCAGCTCGTCGACGATGACGGTCAACGGATTCAACATGGACTGCGTCGACTTCGTCGCGGCGGGGGTCAAAGGCACCAGCACGATCTGCACCACCGCCCAGAACATCCTCGGTTACGTCAAGGTGGCGTCGAGCCCGAATGTCTTCGAGATCAAGTCGTACACGGCGTCGCCGCCGGCATCGGCGTTCCAGCTGCCGCCAGGCGCCAAGGTGACGTCCGCGCAAGGCGGCAACGGGTAGGCCAGTTCGCCGGGTGGCCGCAGCCTGCCGGGTGCGGTCCTGGAGTTCGGACCTTGAGTTGGTACCTGGAGTTCGGACTCTGAGTCCGGACTCAGCGCGCGGTCCTTGGTGCCGCACGCTCGGCTGGCTACCGGTTCACGACCTGGCTTAAGTGACGCTCTGCCATCTCGCGCTTGCGTGACCGGGCCGGCCCGGCTGGCCGTCGCTGCGGCACGCTCGTCACGACCGGGCGAATGGCGCGAGCGGGTAGGTCAGCCGGATCCGCCCGGCTGACGAAGACCTGCGGGGTCAGCCCATGGAGCGCGCTGAGCATGGCGGCCAAGCCTTCGTCGTGGCTCAGGTCGACCACGACCTCTCCGGTCATGCCCGCGACGCCGCCGTCGGGATCGATGCCGTCCGGTGCCAACCGGACCAGGCTCACCGGCTGGCCAGCCAGCGCCTCGGTGAACAGCTCAAGGCTGCGCGGATCATCGGGAATTGCGAGCTTGATTCTCCACAGGGACATCGGTACCTCGCGGTCTGCTCGTTCGACACTCCCGACAGTGCCGCCACCCAGTTGCCGACGTGCTTCACCCGTGTAACAACGACGTGAACAGTCAGCCGGCGTGCGGGCCTGCCCAGATGGCCAGGACATCCCCGTTCAGGATCGGCACCGGGTGGCGCATTCCGAATGTCCACAGGAAGACTTCGCCGAACGTCCCTGGTGTCTCACCCGGGATCTGCCTGAGCGGTCCGGAGCCGACGATCAGGAAGTAGCGACCAGTGGAATCAGGCTGGACCGTCCCTTCCGGCCCGCTGACGGAGCTATCACTGAATAGCCCTTGTCGCAGCGAAGTGAGCGGCCGGATCACCTTGCCGGTCCGCACGTCGACCTCCACGAGGCTGGTCCGGCCTGAAGCCGAGACAACGCCGACACCCCTGCGCGCGCTGAGGTACCCGGCCCAGCTGACGCCGGGCGGCAACGGCATCCGGCGAGCGGCGCGGAAGGTGCGGCCGGGTGCTCTGGTGTCAAGCACCCAGGTGGTGGGACTTACGGCGACTGATGTGGTGACCGATAGGTGGCGGTCGTCCGGCGACCACGTCATCGCTGGGATATAAATATCCGGGTTAGCCAGGAGCCAGGTTCGCTGCGAGCCCGTTGCCAGGTTGCGCACGACGATGCCCGTTGGCCTGGGAACGATCCTGGTCTCGGCCACATAGGCCAGCAGCTTGCCGTCAGGGCTGATGGCCGGCGTCCGGCCATAGGCGATCGTTCGCACGGCTCCACCCTTGAGCGGCACGCTGAAAACCTTCTCGCTCGGACCCTTAGTAGAGCTGTCGAAGAAGAGCAACCCGGAGGATGACGGGGCCAAGGTCTGACTTCCGCTGAACAACCCGGAGTTCGTCGCGAGAGTGCGGATGACCCGAAGCGTGCGGGAAGAAAGCACCTCGATCCGGGAAAGGCCCGTCACGACCACGATCTCTGGTGGCCAGTGCGCCGTCTCCGTCTGCTGCCTATCAGCGGATGGAACCCGGCTGGCCGCCGAGTGACGTGACCCGCCGTGGACGGCCACTACGACGCCGGCCGTCGCGACCAGCAGGGCCAACACGACGGCAGTGCCGATCAGCCTTCGTCGCCTGCCACGTCGGCGAGCCTCTTTGATCAGCGCTTCAGCGTCACCGCTGGCATACCGGGCGGGCGAACTTGGCCCGCAAGTCGCTGCCTGCTCAACGGTTGTATTCACGCTCGATCACGCACACCCGCGTCCGGGCCCTCACCGCTGGTCGGTGTCCGCCTTGGTACTAGAAATGCTAGCACCATGACGAACGGACACGACCCCGACATCACCAAGGCACTCACCCTGCTCGGCGGCTAACCCGCACCCGCCAAACGGCACCGAAGCTGCGGGTCCCGCACATGCCCGGCCGTCCGGCGGGGAAGACGGACAAGGCCCGCGCCTACTTCGCGCCGCAGGCCACTGCCGGTGTCCGGAATCTAGATCAGTTGACGGTCAAATCAGAGTCAACTTCTCCCAGAAGCTTCTGGGGAATGATTGCGATAACTTCGCTTGTTGCAGATACTGCGGTTGGGAGGTGGACCAATTGAGCGGCAACAACGTCATCGGCATCCGGCCCGGAGAGGTCGACGCGGATCTTGCAGGGCGTGCCATGCGGCGCATCAGAGAGTACTTGGCAAGCAACCCCGAGGCAGAGCAGATCGAGGTCATAGGGGAGGTTGGCGAAGATGAGGCGCTGGTCGTGCCGCGGGCCGTTGCGTCGTTGCTCGCCCAGGTGCTGAGCTTCCTGGCGAGCGGGCAGGGCGTCCAGCTCATTCCGGACAACGCCATGCTCACGACCCAGCAGGCAGCTGACTTGCTGAACGTGTCCCGGCCCTATCTAATCGGGCTGCTGCAGGACAGCGCGATGCCTTATCAGATGGTCGGTACTCACAGGCGGATCGCCTTCAAGGACCTGCTCGATTACAAGCGGCAGGACGACCAACGTCGCCGCGCGGTGCTTGACGAGCTGGCGGAGCTAGGCGAGGAGATCGGCCGGAACTGACGATGCCCTTCGTAGCGCTGTACGACACCGATGCGCTGTTTCCGAACAGCCAGCGGGACCTGCTCATCCGGATCGGCATGACCGGGCTGGTTCAGGCCAAGTGGACTCAAAGAATCATCGACGACCTTGGCGTGGCTCTGGCTCGTAGCTTTCCCGACATACCGGACGAGAGGTTGGAGCGCCTGAAGGGCCTGATCAATGGATCTGTACCCGATTGCCTGGTCACGGGTTACGGGCCTTTGATCGACAGCCTTAAGCTTCCTGACCCTGACGATCGTCATGTCCTCGCCGCAGCGATCAAGGCGGGCGCTCAGGTGATCGTCACCGCCAACCTCAAGGACTTCCCGGCGGGGGACTTGAGCCCGTGGAACGTGGAGGCGAAGTCGCCTGACGACTTCGTCCTCGACCAGATCCATATCGATGACAAGGTCGTTTTCGCCTGCATTCAGCAGATCGTGGACTCGCGGAAGCGGCACCCAGCGACCATTCGCGATGTGCTGACCGAACTTGACAGATCTGGCCTGGTGCAGTCTGTCGCAGCGCTGCGGACCAGCTAGTCGTCGACTCAGACAAGGTGAGCCGCGCGGGTCGCCGCACTTCGGAATCGAGTAGCGTGCCGCGGTGCCGGCGACCGGGCCGAGCTTCTTCAAGGCTGCTGTCGGCGCCCGGCAGGATCGGCGTTGCGATCCGACGTCGAACCTGGAGGCCCTCGTGGACGCCGACCTGGACACCCTCGCCACCGCACTGTATGTGAAGACCGATGACCTGCTGAAGGAATCGCCGCAGCTCGCACCGTGGCGGCCGGAGGTGGGCATCGGCCCTTCGCTGAGCGACGCTGAGCTGGTCACGCTGGCGGTGATGCAGGCCCTGCCGGGGTTCACACCTCCGAGGCCCGCTGGCTGCGGCACGCCAGCGCTCACCTGCGGCACCTGTTCCCGTACCTGCCTCAGCAGCCCGGCTATAACAAGCGCCTGCGCGCCGCCGCCGGGCTGATCCGGCACTGCATCCGCGTCCTGGCGGCCGGCACCACCGTGTGGACCGGCGATGTGTGGGTGGTGGATTCCACCCCGGTCGAATGCGGCCGTTCCCGGGAGACCGCCAAGCGCTCTGATCTGGCCGGATGGGCCGAAGACGGCTACTGCGCCAGTCACTCCCGCTACTTCTGGGGCCTTCGCCCGCACCTGGTGTGCACCCTGGGCGGCCTGCCCATCGCCTTCGCCCTGACCGGCGCCAAGGCCGACGAGCGCGACGTGCTGCTGGCCATGTTCACCACCGGGCCCGACTTGCTCGCCACCCGCCCAGGCCAGACCCTGATCGGCGACAAGAACTACTTCGGCGCCGGCTTCGAGGCTGCCATCGCGGGCGCCGGGATCAGGCTGCTGCGCCCGGCCCGCAAGGGCGAGCCGGAACGAGCAGGTGCCCCGTTCTTCAAGCCGCTGCGCCAGATCGTCGAGTGAATCAATGACACCTTCAAGGGCCAGCTCGACCTCGAACAGCACGGCGGCCGCACCGCCGGCGGAGTAACCGTCCGGGTCCTGCAGCGCATCCTCGCCCTGACCGCCGCCATCTGGCACAACGATCAAGCCGGCCAGCCCGTCAAGCGCTCGCTCCTGGCTTATGACCACTGACCCCTTGGAATCGATCATCTAGGGATCCGCTGGTAGTGGGATCTGCGGGCACGGCTCAGGCGGCGTCCGGCGGACGGGTCCGTACGTGCCGCCGCCAGGTCGCCGGATCAGCACTGAACCGGTACCGGATGTAAGCCAGCCCGTCCACGTCCCGACGTTCAGCGGGCCGAGGCAGCGCTCAATGCGTCGCGGATCCAGCCCCGTCCGGCAGCCAGGCCACCATCGCGGTGACCGACGCGTCGGCCTCCTCCAGCGCCGCCCACACCGACCGCGCCTCGGCCGTTGACGGCTTCGAGTCAGCCATCCGCGGCGTCCTGGCGACAGTAGTCGCATGTGAAGCTGGCGATGTCGGCGAACACCTGGCCGACCGACCTCCTGATGCCGAGATTCTCCAGCATCGCGGCGGCCGTCTTGCGGTAGCTCAGGCCATCCCGGCAGTGCAGCTGGTGCGCCAGGTTGACAGCCCGGTTCCACTCAACTCCGCGCAAACGGCCGCCAACGGGATGCAGCTTGCCGTCCCGGCGCCGCTCGACCACGATCACCATGCGTTCAGCGTTCGCTCGGGCCTCAGTCTTGTCAAACGCTGGGAGCGCCCCGCCAGCCGGGCTCGGTCTGCGCCAGGGGGAGGTGTTCGGGCTGGCACTCGATGACGTCGACTTTCTGCGCCGGGTCGTGCATGTCCGCCACCAGGTCCGCATGGTGAGCGCCCGGCTGGTGCTCGCCCCGCCCAAGGGCGGCAAGGAGCGGGACGTCCCCCTGCCTGACTCGGTCGCGCTGCGCCTGGGCGCAGCGCGACGCGGTCCCGCCGGTCGCCGTGACGCTGCCGTGGAAGGTACCGGGCGGGAAGCCGGTGACGGCGCGGCTGATCTTCACCTCACGTGAGCATGCCGCGCTGAACCGCAACTACGTCAACACCTACCTGTGGAGGCCAGCCCTGCAGAAGGCCGACGTGCCGGCCACGCGGGAAGACGGGTTCCACGCGCTGCGGCACTTCTTCGCGAGCGCCCTGCTGCACGACGGGGTGGATATCCGCGCACTGGCCGAGTACCTCGGGCACACCGACCCTGGGTTCACCCTCCGTGTCTATGCTCACCTGATGCCGACCGCATCCGACCGCATGCGCAAGGCCGTCGATGGCATGCTCAGCGGCGAGGCTGGCGGCCCCGCCACGGGCCCAGGGCAGTGCGCGATGAGCGTCTGGCCAGGTCAGATGCGGTATCCGGTTAGCAGTCGAAGTACATCTCGAACTCGTGCGGGTGCGGGCGCAGCCGGATCGGGTCAAGCTCGTGCGAACGCTTGTAGTCCAGCCAGATCGAGATCAGGTCCGGGGTGAAGACGCCGCCGTCGAGCAGGAACTCGTGGTCGGCCTCCAGGCTCTCCAGCACCTTGTCCAGCGAGCCGGGAACCTGCGGGATGGACCGGGCCTCGTCCGGCGGCAGTTCGTACAGGTCCTTGTCGACCGGCTCAGGGGGCTCGAACTTGTTCTTGATCCCGTCCAGGCCGGCCATCATCATCGCCGAGAACGCCAGGTAGGGGTTGCAGGACGGGTCGGGGACCCGGAACTCAAGCCGCTTCGCCTTCGGACTGGAGCCGGTGATCGGGATCCGCACGCATGCCGACCTGTTCCGCTGCGAGTAGACCAGGTTGACTGGCGCCTCGAAGCCGGGCACCAGCCGGTGGTAGGAGTTGACCGTCGGGTTGGTGAAGGCGAGCAGCGACGGGGCGTGCTTGAGCAGGCCGCCGATGTAGTAGCGGCCCATGTCGGACAGCCCGGCGTAGCCGACCTCGTCGTAGAAGAGCGGCGCCTCGTCCTTCCACAGGCTCTGGTGGCAGTGCATGCCTGAGCCGTTGTCGCCGAACAGCGGCTTGGGCATGAAGGTGACGGTCTTGCCGGCCGCCCGGGCCACGTTCTTGATCACGTACTTGAACAGCATCAGGTTGTCGGCCATCGCCAGCAGGCTGGCGAACCTGATGTTGATCTCGGACTGGCCGCCGGTTCCCACCTCGTGGTGCTGCATCTCCACGGTGATGCCGCAGTCCATCAGCGTCTTGGCCATCTCGGCCCGCAGGTCGGCGAAGTGGTCAGCCGGCGTGACCGGGAAGTAGCCGCCCTTGTACCTAGGCTTGTAGGCCAGGTTGCCTCCGGCCTCGTCCCGCCCGGTGTTCCAGGCACCCTCGACCGAGTCGATGAAGTAGTAGCCGGAGGCCGCCGACGTCTCGAACCTGGCCGAGTCGAAAATGTAGAACTCAGCCTCGGGGCCGAAGAACACGGTGTCAGCGATGCCGCTGCCGCGCAGGTATTCCTCCGCCTTGCGGGCCACGTTCCTTGGGTCGCGGGTGTAGGGCTCGCCGGTCAGCGGGTCGTGCACGAAGAACGTCATGTTCAGCGTCTTGTGGGTGCGGAACGGGTCGACCACGGCCGTCGTCGGGTCCGGCAGCAGCAGCATGTCCGACTCGTGGATCTGCTGGAAGCCGCGGATCGATGAGCCATCGAACATCAGCCCGTCGGTGAAGATCCGCTCATCGAACACTGCGGCGGGAACGGTGAAGTGCTGCATCGTTCCCGGCAGGTCGCAGAACCTGACATCAACGAACTGGACGTCCGAATCCGCGAGGTACCGCAGGACCTCGTCACCGCTTGCGAACATCGGCTCTCCCTTGCTTGTTAACTCGCCTTGCCGTGCATCGTCAGGGCCGGACGCCCTGCGATCCCCCCGCGCTGCCCGTGGCTGTTCCAGGCAGAATCCCGGGCCGCGGCGGCCGGCTGAGTTGGCATGACGTTAGCGCCCCGCCGTTTCCTGCCCGTATCCCCGATGTTTCGGCCGCGTTACGCCCGATCCAGCTACCCTGCCCAGGCGAGGCCTGCCGAACCACCGGACCGCCGGGCAACCCGACCGGCCGAACGGTTCGGGGCCGGCCGGCCGGCTGGGTACTGTAGGTGCGTGACCGAACAGCGTCGGGACAGACCGCCGGCCGCCCAGCGTGGCGCCGTCTCCCAGCCCGGGTATCCGGGCCAGGATCTGGGCTTTCCCGAGACCGGCCCGGGTTCGGTCGTCGGCCAGGGGAGCCGAGTGGCCGCCCTGTTCATCGACTGGCTGCTGTGCACCTTGGTCGTCGTGGCCGCCATCCGGCCGCCGTACTGGCAGGTCCAGTACTGGACGTTGCTTGTCTTCGTGGTACAGGACATCGTCCTGACCGGTCTGATCGGGGTCACGGTAGGCAAGCGATTGCTGCGGATGCGGGTAGTCAGGCTGAACGGTCGGATGGTCGGGCTCGGCTGGGCACTGGTCCGCACCGCGCTGATGCTCACGGTCGTCCCGCCGCTGATCCAGGACCACGACCTGCGCGGGCAGCACGACCGGGCGTCGAACACCGCCGTGGTCAGGATCTGACCGCTATCGGACCCTGGGCCGCGGCGGCTTGGGCATCCGGCCGGTCTTCGGCAGCGGCCCTCTGGGCATCTGCAACGATGACGGCAGCGCCTTCATCCGGTTATTGAGGTCCGTCACCGCGGCCGGCTTGAGCGAACGCGGCAGGCCCATCAGCTTGCGCTGCAGCTTGCGGAGCGGGATCTGGCCGGTCTCGTCACCGACCTGCAGTTCGTGGACCGGCACTCCGTAGGCGACCCGGCCGAGTTTCTTCTTCTCGGCGGTCAGCAGACTGGCCAGCCCGGTCGGCGTGCCCTCGCCGAGCAGGATGACGCCAGGCTTGCCGACCACCCGGTGCACGATATCCATGTTCCGGTTGGCCGCGATGGCAGGCGTCACGGTCCAGTTCCCGCGCATGGACTGCACGATCGCGGCGGCCGCACCTGGCTGGCCGGCGATGGCCGAATACTGCGCCGACTGCGCGTACCGGCCGAAGAGGATCATGGCGCTGGCGAGCCCGAGCAGCACACCGAGCGGGACGAGCAACGACACCGCTCCGACCAGCAGGCCGATCAGCACGAATAGCGCGATGACGCCGATGCCGACTCCGAACACGATCGGCAGTGCCCACCGGTTCGATTTGCGGATGACGCCGGCCACCATGCGGATCTGCTTGAGGCGGCCAGGGGTCGCCTCATCTGTCGACGTCTTCTTCGCCGCCTTGTTCGGCGCCTGCGCCGCAGCGCCGCCGGGCTTCTTCACCATGCAGGTGAGGATACGAGCACTGGCAGGCGTACGCGAAACGCGGTCATCCTGTCGCCTGGCCGACCGGGCTGGCCTGCGGTTCCGCGGTCGGCTGCGCCAGCGCCTGGCGGTACAGCCTGCCCGCGCGGTAGGAGGACCGGACCAGCGGGCCGGACATGACTCCGGCGAAACCAAGGCCGAGCGCCTGGCTGCCCAGGTCGTCAAACTCTTCCGGGGTGACCCACCGGTGCACTGGGTGGTGGCGGGCCGAGGGCCGCAGATACTGCGTGATGGTCAGCAGATCACACCCGGCGGCCCGCAGGTCGGCCATCGCCTGGCTGATCTCGTCGCGCCGCTCGCCCATCCCGAGAATCAGATTGGACTTGGTGACCAGGCCAGCGGCCTTGGCCGCGCTGAGGACCTCGAGTGATCGGTCGTACCGGAATCCCGGCCTGATCTGCCGGAAGATCCTGCGTACCGTCTCGATGTTGTGGGCAAGCACCTCCGGGCGCACGGCGAACACCTCGGCGAGCCGGGTCGGCTCGGCGTTGAAGTCGGGGATCAGCAGTTCCACGCCGCAGCCGGGAACCTGTCGGTGGATCTCGGCACAGGTCTGCGCGTAGAGCCAGGCACCGCCATCGGCCAGGTCATCGCGGGCCACCCCGGTGACGGTGGCGTACCGCAGGCCCATGGCCGCGACCGAAGCGGCGACCCGGCGTGGCTCATCGGTATCCAGCGGCCCAGGCTTGCCGGTGGCGATCTGGCAGAAGTCGCACCGCCTGGTGCACTGGTCCCCGCCGATCAGGAAGGTAGCCTCGCGGTCTTCCCAGCACTCGAAGATGTTTGGGCAGGCCGCTTCCTCGCAGACCGTGTGCAGGCCCTCGCGCCTGACCAGCTGCCGCAGTTCGGTGTACTCCGGCCCGGTGCGCAGCCGGGTCTTGATCCACGGCGGCTTGCGCTCGATCGGGGTCTGGCTGTTGCGCGCTTCGATGCGCAGCAGCCTGCGTTCGCCAGGTGCGAGTACCACGTGCTCTAGATTATGGCCGAACGCAGACCAGCGGCGCCGGGGGAGGCCGCTAAGCGCTAAGGTCGGCGCGCCGCAGCGGAACTGAGATGACGCCGGCTAGCCGAATCGGGGATCATGGCAGGATGCCTACCCAGTTCGATCCGCCGTCCGGCACCCGCGACCTGCTGGCCCAGGAGTTTGAGCGGCGGGAGCAAGCGTTCGCCGTCATCCGGTCCGTCTATGGCCGCTACGGATTCGAGCCACTGCAGACCCCGGCGTTCGAGCGCCTTGAGGTCCTGATGGGGAAGTACGGCGACGACAGCGACAAGCTGATCTTCAAGATCTTGCGGCGCGGAGAACAGGAGGCTTCGGGCGAGGCGGACCTGGCGCTGCGGTATGACCTGACGGTTCCGCTTGCCCGGGTGGCCGCCGCATACGGAAGCCAGCTCCCGTCTCCGTACAAGCGCTACGCGATCGGGCCGGTGTGGCGTGCCGACCGCCCGGGCAAGGGCCGGTACCGGGAATTCGTGCAATGCGACCTGGACACGCTCGGATCAGCCTCTCCGCTCGCGGACGCCGAGGTCCTCTGCGCCCAGCACGATGCCCTGGTAGCGCTGGGGGTGACCGATTTCACCATCCTGCTCAACTCCAGGCAGGTGCTGGCTGGTCTGCTTGAGGCGTACCACATCCCGGACCAGATCGGGCCGCGTGTGCTGATCGTCCTGGACAAGCTCGACAAGCTCTCGCCCGCCGCGGTCGTGGCCGAACTGCAGGACCTGGGTCTTGGCGAGGAAGCCGGTGATCTGGTCCGCGCGCTCACCGCGGCGGATTCAAGCGACCGGATCCGGGTGGCGCTCAAGCCGAGCGAGCAGGGTGAAGCGGGTCTGGCCGTGCTGGACGATCTGCTGGCGCTGGTGTCGACAGAGCTGCCGCCGGGCCGGATCGTTTTCGCCCCGAGGATGGTGCGTGGCCTTAGCTACTACACCGGGCCGATCTGGGAGCACGTCGCGCCAGGGATTCCCGGTTCGCTGGGCGGCGGCGGCCGGTACGACCACCTGATCGCGCAGCTTGGCGGCCCCGATGTGCCTGCCACGGGTGCCTCGCTTGGAATCGAGCGGATCCTGATGCTTCCCGGCCAGGAGGCGGGTCCGCTGCGCCGACTCGATGTGGCAGTGGCTGTGCTCGACGAGCAGTACGCCAGGGACGCCTACTCCTTCGCTGTGGCGTCCCGCGCGGCCGGGTTGCGGGCCAGCGTGTATCTGGGTTCCTCAGGCAAGCTGGGCAAGCAGCTCCGCTGGGCGGCTGACCAGGGTGCCCGCTGGTGCGTCCTGTACGGCAGCGCGGAGCGCGCGGCTGGCACGGTGACCGTGCGCGATATGACCACCGGGGAGCAGACGCCGGTGCCAGCCGCCGAGCTCACCGGCTACCTGGCCAGCGCCGCCGGGACCACCCTGGCCGGAACGACGTCGGCCGGAACGACGTCGGCCGGATGACCGCCGCCGGGGCTGCGGCGGTGGGTAACACCCCGCCAGCGACCTAGGAGTAGCTGCCGATGACCGGCGTCACCTTCAGTGACCCAGACACCTGGTATGCCGGCCTGCCCGGCGTGATTGTCGCGGCGGGCGCGGTAATCACCGACGAGCGGGGCCGGGTGCTGCTGGTGAAGCCGAACTACCGCGAGCTGTGGTCGCTGCCCGGGGGAATCTGCGAGTTCGGCGAGCCGCCGCAGGCTGGCTGCGGCCGCGAGCTGACCGAGGAACTCGGCCTGGCCATCGGGGTGGGCCGGCTGCTGGTGACTGACTGGGGACAGCCGCGCGGAATGCAGGCCAGGCCCATGATGCACTTCATCTTCGATGGCGGCCGGCTGGCCGACCCGGCCGGCATCGTGGTCCAGGAATCGGAACTCGACGGGTACCGGTTCACCGCGCCGGACGAGCTGCCCGACTACCTGCCGCCTTATGGCCTGCGGCGAGTCACCGCTGCGCTAGAGGCGCTGGCGGCGGGCACGACGATTTACCTACCGCACCAAGTCAGCTAACCGGGCTGGGCACCAGCTCGGCGACGCTGAGCGCGTGCCGGACCACCCCGGCACCGAGTACCTCGGCCAGGTGCTGCTCGACCGGGTCGAGCACGGCAGAAACCGGGATGCGACGGCCGATCTCCGCCGACAGGGAGGTGACCGTCGCGTCCGCGATCCCGCAGGGCACGATCCGATCGAACCAGGACAGATCGTTGTCGCAGTTCAGGGCGAATCCGTGCATAGTCACACCGCGCGCGACCCTGATCCCGATGGCCCCGACCTTACGGTCCTGGCCTACCGCGATGCCATCGCCGGGCCGGGCCGCCGCCGTGCCATCGGCCAGCTGGTCGGCCGCTGTACCATCGGCTGGCTGGCCGCCCGTGCTGTCCTGGTTGGCCCGAACCCAGACTCCGCTGCGTCCGGGTATCCGCGTGGTCTGCAGGCCGAAGTCCGCGCAGCTGCGGATCAGTGCCTCCTCGACCGCGCGGACGTAGCTGATCACGTCGATCGGCTCGTCCAGGGCCAGGATCGGGTATCCGACAAGCTGACCAGGGCCGTGCCAGGTGATCTTGCCACCCCGGTCCACCTCGATGACGGGGGCGCCCGGGTCGCCGACTGGCCGGTCAAGCGGGCTGGTCCGCCGTCCCGCGGTGTACACCGGCTGGTGCTCGAGCAGCAGGCAGGTGTCCGGGATCTGCGTACTGGCCCGGAGGCCATGCAGCAGCCGCTGCAGCTCCAGCGCCTGGTCATACGGCAGTGCCCCGGTGCCGAAACCAGCCCGGACGAAGACAAGCTCGCGATCCACGCTGCCAGGGTATGCGGATGCTGACCAGCTAGCTTCCGTGGGGCTGCCCGTTTGCGGGCTGCCCGACCGGATCCGGTGCTTTCGCCAGGCTGCGCACCTCGAAACAAATCGGCTGCTCTGGGTCCGTTACGCTCGGCATGTGATGGTCGGGAATGTTTGACGCTGAATCGCTCAGGACGCTGAGCAAGGCGGAACGGCGTCAGCTGATGCGCGCGCTCATCGACCTGGACCGCGAAACCGAGCCGGTTCCAGGCAGCAGCTGGAAGTGGGACGCGGCGCTGGTCGCGATCGTCGGATGCTGCGTCGCCCTCGGCGTCTGGATCGGGTTGCTCGCGGTCACGCTGCCGCCGCATTACCGGGCCGGAGGGTGGCGCGGCACCTGGGTGGGTTTCGACATCGGTGAGCTGATCGCCTTCCTGGCCACCGGGTGGGCCGCCTGGCGGCGGCGTCAACTCCTGATCGTCAGCCTGGTCGTGCTGGCCACACTGCTGATCTGCGACGCATGGTTCGATGTCATGCTGGACGAGCACACTCCTGGATTCCCGACCAGTGTGGCCTCGGCGCTACTGGTGGAGCTGCCATTGGCGCTGCTCGCTGTGGTGTTCGCCAGGCGCCTGCTGCGGATGGCGATCGGCCAGATGATGCGGTACGAGGGCTTGACCGAGCCGGTGCCTCCGCTGTGGCAGATTCCGCTGCTCGGCCCGAGCACCGGCAGCCCGCTGCGCCGCCTGATGGCCGCCCGGGCGAGGCAGCGGGTGACCGCCGGTGCGGCCACGGCGGCTCCCTCGAACCCGGCCGCGCCGGGTTCGAGCGACTCGCCGCCTGCCTAGGCGCCGGAGGTCAGAACGCTGGCCAGCGCGGTGCCGATGTCCGGATCATGGAAGCTGAAGCCGGCCTCGAGCAACTTATGCGGCACGACGCGTGCGCTTGCCAGCAGTTCGCTGGCGACCTCGCCGAGGCCGACTGTCAGCAGGCCGGCCGGCACCCGCAAGATCGCGGGCCGACCCAGCGCCTTTGCCAGCGCCGCCGTGAACACCGCATTGGTTACCGGGTTCGGCGAGGTCAGGTTGAACGGTCCGCTCAGGCCAGGGTCATCGAGCAGGAACCTGATCGCCCGGACCTCGTCATCCAGGCTGATCCAGCTGAGGTACTGCCCCCCTGATCCCAGCCTGGCACCCAGACCCAGCTTGAACGGCAGGATAAGTCTGCCCAGCATGCCGCCAGCTGCCGCGAGCACCACACCAGACCGCAACTGAACCACCCTGATACCGGCTGCGGTCCCAGCCGCCGCCGCAGCCTCCCAGTCCCGGACCAGTTCGGCCAGGAATCCGGAGCCGAGTGGCGCGGACTCATCCACCACCCGGTCGCCGGTGTCGCCGTAGTAGCCGATGGCTGAGCCGCAGATCAGCACGCGCGGGCCGGATTGAGCCGCCGTCATTGCCGTCACCAGCGCCGTGGTGGCCTGGACCCGGCTGGCCCGCAGCACCGCCTTCCTAGCCTGCGTCCAGCGGCCGCTGGCGATCGGAGCGCCGGACAGGTGCACGACCGCGTCGATGCCGGACAGCGCCGTCGGGCCGATGCCGCCGGCCGTCGCCTGCGGATCCCAGCCGATCTCATCGGATCCGTGCGCGGCGCGGCGGACCAGGCGGACGACATCGCGCCCGGCAGCCGTCAGCTCGCTGGTCAGCGCGCCGCCGATCAGCCCGGACGCTCCGCTGACCGCGATCCGCATCAGGTCGGCCTAAAGCCCGAGCTCGGCTTCGAATGCGCCTTCTTCGAGGCGGTTCTTGATGGTGACCAGGAACCTGGCCGCGTCCGCCCCGTCCACCAGCCGGTGATCGTAAGTGAGCGCCAGGTAGACCACCGAGCGCACCGTGATCACCTCGCCGAGCGCCGGATCATCCACCACAACGGCGCGCTTGTTCACGGTGCCGGTGCCGAGGATGCCGACCTGGGGCAGATTGATGATCGGGGTGTCGAACAGCGCGCCCCGGCTGCCGGTGTTAGTCAGGGTGAAGGTACCGCCGGTCAGGTCGTCCGGGCTCACCTGGCCGGCCCTGGTGCGCTGCGCCAGATCGGCGATCTTGCGCGCCAGGCCGCCGATGTTCAGGTCGCCGGCGTTGCGGATGACCGGCACCATCAGCCCGCGGTCGGTGTCCACCGCGATACCCAGGTGCTCGGCGTCGTGGTAAGTGACCGTTCCGTTGGCGATGTCGACCACCGCGTTCAGCTTCGGATGGACCTTCAGGGCCTCTACCGTGGCCTGGGCGAAGAACGGGAGGAACGAGAGCTTCACGCCCTCGGTCGCCTCGAAGGCGGCTCTGGCCCGGTCCCGCAGCCTGGCGATCGACGTGACATCCGCCTCCACCACGGTAGTCAGCTGCGCTGAGGTCTGCAGTGACTCAACCATGCGCTGCGCGATGACCTGGCGGGCGCGGGACAGCCGCTCGGTGGTGCCGCGCAGGCTGGACGGCGTGACCTCCTGCCGGCCCGGCGGTCGCTGCGCGGCAGGGCCTGATACTGCGGCAGCGCTTGATACTGGTGTGGCTGACGGTCGGCTGGCCTCGGCTGGCGGCGCCGTCGGCTGCTGTCCGCCGATACCGACCGGCTCAGCGTGGAATGCGGCCGGGACGGGTGCCAATGCGGCCTGCGGGACCGGCAGGGCCGGAGCCGACCCGGGCATTGCGGCACCGCGCAGGTCCCGCGCCGCGTCAAGCACGTCCTGCTTGCGGATCCGCCCGCCGACGCCGGTGCCGACCACGGACCCGAGATCGATGCCGTGCTCCGCCGCCAGCTTGCGAACCAGCGGAGTCACGTACGGGCTCTCCGCGCCCTCGGCCTGCGCCGGGCCAGTCCCTGTGGTTGCCTGCGCCGCATCCGCGTGCGGTGCCTGCAGCCCGGCCTGCTCGCCGTGCTCGGCTCGCTCCGGCAGCTGATAGCCGGGCGGCTCGGCGTAGGCCGGTGCCGCCGGAGCCGGTGCCGGTGGGTGCGGGTAGTCCGGGGGCTGGTAACCGGGCGCCTCGGGGTGGCCAGGTGCCGGCGGGGCGGGCGCCGCAGGGAAGGCCGGGGGCTGGTAACCGGGCGGCCCGGCGTAACCGGGTACGGCCGGCGTCGGCGGTGCTGCGTAGGCCGAAGGCTGACTCGCCGTGGGCTCGGCGTAGGCCGAAAGCCGATCCGCCGGTGGCTCGGCGTAGGCCGAAGGCTGACTCGCCGTGGGCTCGGCGTAGGCCGAAGGCTGATCTGCCGGTGGCTCGGCGTAGGCCGAAGGCTGACTCGCCGGTGGCTCGGCGTAGCCGGGTGCGGCTGGCGCGGGCGGTGCTGCGTAGGCCTGGGCCTGGTAGGCCGCGGGCTGCTGGGCCGGCGGCTCGGCGTAGCCGGGTGGCCGATACGCGGGCGGCTCGGCTGGCTCCGCGTAAGGCTGCCGGTAGGCCGCCGGCTGCTCGAAGGAGAGTGGCTGCTCAAAGGAGACTGGCTGCCCGGCGGCGACATCCGACCCGGCCGGCATTGCCTGCTCGGTGCTGACATCCGACCCGGCGGTGGCGTCGCCGGCTCCGTCCTCGTCGATCACGGCGAGCTCGGCACCAACCGCCACCGTCTCGTCCTCGGCCACGGTGATCCCGCGCAGGATCCCGGACACCGGAGACGGGATCTCGGTGTCCACCTTGTCGGTGGACACTTCAAGCAGTGGCTCATCCGCGGAGACGTGGTCACCCTCCCGCTTCAGCCAGCGGGTGACGGTGCCCTCGGTGACGCTCTCGCCGAGCTGCGGCATGGATACGGAAACCGACATGGCTTCGGGTGACTCCTTCGCTCAGTTCACTCTAGCTGGTGCGGCTGGCCTGTCCTGGCTCGTCCTGAGCAGGTCAGGAGTGGAAGTGCAGTGGTTTCCCGGCCAGCGCGAGGTGCGCCTCGCCGATCGCCTCGGATTGGGTCGGGTGCGGATGGATGAGCTGCGCCACCTCAGCGGGCAGCGCCTCCCAGTTGTAGATGAGCTGCCCTTCGGCAATCAGCTCGCCGACCCTGGCACCCACCAGGTGTATCCCGAGCACGGGCCCCCCGTTCGCTGCCGCGATGACCTTAGCCGCGCCCTGGGTCTGCAGAATCACGCTCTTGCCATTGCCGCCCAGGTTGTAGGTGATCTCGCTGACCTCGATGCCGCGCTCAGCCGCCGTCGCCGAGGTGATCCCCACCGAGGCGACTTCAGGGTCGCTGTAGGTCACTCGCGGCACCCCGTCGTAGTCGATCGGAGTGACCGGCAGCCCGGCCAGTCGCTCGGCCACGCCGATGCCCTCGGCAAAGCCGACATGAGCAAGCTGCAGACCTGGGGTGAGATCGCCGACCGCGGAGATCGTCGGGACCGACGTCTGCCAGTACTCGTCCACCAGGACGAACCCGCGATCCATCGTCACGCCGGCCTCCTGATAACCCAGGTCGGCCGAGACCGGGCCGCGGCCTACCGCGACCAGCAGCAGCTCCGCGTCCAGCGTCTGCCCGTTCTCCAGCGTCACGCTGACCCCGGTGGCCGTCTCCTTCACGTCGGCGAACCTGACGCCGAGGTGATAGCCGATGCCGCGCTTTCTGAAGGCGCGCTCAAGCAGCTTCGAACTCGACTCCTCCTCTGGCGGCAGCAGGTGCGGCAGCATCTCCACGATGGTGACCTCGGCACCGAAGGATCGCCAGACGCTAGCGAACTCCACGCCGATCACGCCGCCGCCCAGGATCACCGCCGAGGCTGGCACCCGGTCGAGCACCAGCGCCTGATCGCTGGTGATCACCCGCACGCCATCGATCTGCAGGCCCGGCAGGCTGCGCGGTTCCGAGCCCGTGGCGAGGACAACGTGAGCGCCTTCGTAGACCGCGTCACCGACCGCGACCCGTGTTGGCGAGACGAGCCGGCCGTGGCCGTAGACGACCTCGACCTTCCGGCTGGCGATGGTCCCCTGCAGGCCCTTCCACAGCCGGTCGACAACCTTGTCCTTGTATGCGTTGACGGCGGGCATGTCGATGCCGTCCAGGGTGGCCAGGACGCCGACCGAGGCGGCGTCCCTGGCATGATCGGCGATCTCGGCAGCGTGCAGCAGTGCCTTGGTGGGAATGCAGCCCCGGTGCAGGCAAGTACCACCGACCTTGTCCTGCTCGATCAGCACGACCCGCTTGCCCAGCTCGGCGGCCCGCAGCGCGCAGGCGTAGCCGCCGCTGCCGCCGCCGAGGATCACGATGTCGTAGCTATCGGTCTGGGTCACCCATCGCTCCTTGCTTATCAATCAGCTCGCGCTGGCTCCTAGCCGCGGCAAGCCTGGCCGCCGTCCCGCTGATCCGAGCCCGGCTTAGAACCGCCCCGCTGCCACATCCTCGGCGACCTGGACCAGGGTACGAACCGCGACGCCGGTACCGCCCTTGGGGGTGTAGCCGTAGGGCTCGCCCTCGTTGTACGCCGGACCGGCGATATCCAGGTGTGCCCACCGGACCCCGTCAGGCACGAACTCCTTCAGGAAGATCCCGGCGGTCAGCATGCCGCCGTCTCGCTCGCCGGACACGTTGGCCAGATCGGCCACCTTCGAGTCAAGTCCTTTGCGCAACTCCTCCGGCAGCGGCATCGGCCACATCGCCTCGCCGGCCCGCCCGGCCGCTGCGATCACGCCGTCGCGCACTGCGTCATCGTTGGCCATCACGCCGGAGACCCGCTTGCCGAGCGCGACCACCTGGGCACCGGTCAGGGTCGCCACGTCGATCAGCAGATCGGGGGCGTCCGCCTCCGATCTGGCCAGCACGTCAGCGAGGACAAGCCGGCCTTCGGCGTCGGTGTTGAGCACCTCGACGGTGGTGCCGCCGTAGATGGTGATCACGTCGGAGGGCCGCTGCGCGGTACTGCCCGGCATGTTCTCCGCCAGCGGCAGGTAGCCGATGACATTCACGGCAGGCCCCAGGGCGGCGATCGCCTGAAGGGCGGCGAGCACCGCAGCGGCACCGCCCATGTCCGACTTCATGGCGTCCATCCCCTTGGCCGGCTTGAGCGAGATCCCGCCCGAGTCGAAGGTGATGCCCTTCCCAGCGAAGACGACGGTCTTGGTGGCAGCCGGGTGCTGGTAGCTCAGCCGGACCAGCCGCGGCGGGTGTACCGAGCCCTGGCCCACCCCTGATATGCCGCCGTAGCCGCCGGCCGACAGGGCCGCATCGTCAAGGACCTCAATCCGCAGCCCGGACTCGGCTGCGACCTTGCCCGCCTCGGCCGCGAGGATCTCCGGGTACATATGGGACGGGCTGGTATTGATCAGGTCGCGCACCAGCGTGACCGCTGCGCCGAGGATCTCCGCGCGAGTCGCGGCAGCCGTGACATGCTCGCCGGTTGCCAGCAGCGTCAGCTCCGGATCGGGCCGGCCGTTGCTGTGGTACCGGCCGAAGGAGTAGCTGCCGAGGATGGCTCCCAGAGCCACCGCCTCAGCGGCCGCGGCGTCGCCGGCTGGCAGCGCGAGGGCGATCTTGCTGATCTTGGCTGACGAGAACGAGCGGACCGCCGCACCGGCCGCACGGCGCAGCCGCTCGGGGTCGGCGGCCGAGCCGTCGGCCGGGCCGATGCCGACCGCGGCGATCAGCGGTGCGGCCAGCCTGCCACCGGACGCGAGCTTGGTGACCTCCTCTAGCCGGCCGGTGGCCTGCAGTGCGGTCAGGGTTGGGATCAGGCTGCCGTCGAGGGCCGCGTCGACATCCTGCGCGCCGGGGGCGAGCAGCGGGCCATCCGGGCCCTGGCTGACCGCGATGATGACGGCATCAGCGCTGATGTCGCGTGCCGCAGACTCTCGAGTTCTCAGGGTTGTGGTCACGCATCTGAGCCTAGTGCCTGGGGGCCGCGGCCGGCTCGGGACCTGCGACGGCACCTGGCCGCCAGACCGCTAGGCCGGCTGGCGGCCGGCCGACGCCGGGAACAGCAGGCAGCCAGTCGGATCGAGGTCAGCTAACAGCTGACTATAACTGCCGCTACAGTCGATAACTGACAGCCGTTATACTTGCAGAACGGGACTACGATTGGGTGGTCCGGTTTGGCAGAGATCGAGGAGGCACGGTGAGCTCCGGCGCGCTGTTCATAGCGGTCTTCCTCGCCTGCGCGGTCGAAGGCGTCGAAGCGACCACGATCGTGCTGGCGGCAGGCACCGCGCGGGACTGGCGGTCAGCCACCGTGGGCATGCTGACCGCGCTCGCCCTGCTGGCAGCGATCACGGCGGCCCTCGGGCCGGCGGTCGCCGCGCTGCCGCTTTCTGCGCTCCGCCTCTTCGTCGGCGCGCTGCTGCTGATCTTCGGCTTGCAGTGGCTGCGCAAGGCGATTCTGCGGGCCAGCGGTCACAAGGCCCTGCACGACGAGGACGCGATCTACCGGGAGCAGGTCGCGGCGGCGGCCGCTGAGCCCGCCCGCCGAGCCGGACTCGTACCAGACTGGTACGGCTTCACGCTCTCATTCAAGGGCGTGCTGCTCGAGGGGCTCGAGGTTGTCTTCATCGCGCTTACCTTCGGCGGCAACGCGCACGACATCCCGCTCGCGGCAGTGGCCGCGGTCTCGGCGGTGGTCCTGGTCGGCCTGGCCGGGCTGGCGATCCGCGCCCCGCTGGCAAGGGTTCCGGAGAACACCTTGAAGTTTGTAGTCGGCGTGATGCTGACCGCGTTCGGTACCTTCTGGGGCGCCGAGGGCGCCGGAGCCACCTGGCCGGGCTCCGACGCGGCACTGCTTGCCATCGTCCCGGCCATCGCCGTGTTCGCCCTGGTCATGGTGGTGCTGATGCGCAGGCTGCGAACCGGATCGCCGGATCAGGGCGGTGCCGTTGCGGCCGCTGTGGCGGAGGTGAGCTGAGATGGCAAGCCGGGTCCGGGCGTTCGGCGCGTTCGCCTACGACTTCGTCATCGGAGACGACTGGTGGGTGGCAGCCGGCGTGGTCGCCGGGCTGGCAGTCACCTATGCGCTCAGCCACGCGGCGATCACGGCCTGGTGGCTGATCCCGGCGCTGCTAATCGTGCTGCTGCCGCTGACCCTGTGGCGGGCGGTGCGCAAGCACTAACCGCCTAGCGACTCTCGGCTTCCTCGGCATAGACCCGCGCCGCGTACTCCTCAAGCGACTGCTCGCAGGCGGCGAGCCCCTTCTCCGCCGCGGCACGTTCAGCCGCGCCGAACACATCGCGCGCGATCACCCGCGCGAGCCAGTTCCGCAGCTTGACCAGGTCGACCTCATTCTCCTCAAGTTCGGCATAGGTGAAGTGCTCGGCGGCATACTCCTTGCGCACTTGCGCCAGGAAATCGTCGCACTTGTCCACGATCTCGGCGTACTCGTCGTCCCTGGCGGCCTGGAAGGCCGCCCTGATCTCCTGTTCACCGGCCAGGACAGCGCAGGACAGCAGCACCGCGGTTCCCGACATGTCCAGGATCTCGCTGCGCAACTTGCGCATCGCTCGCTCGGCGGCGACGCTTGCGGGCAGCGCGGCGGCCGAATTCTGCAGGTAGATCGCGCCCAGGCGCTTCAGCCTTCGCCATACCGCGGCGCGCAGCCTGGTCGGCTCTGACGGCACCCGGTAAACGAGCAGCAGCCAGCCGCCTCCAGCGCTGTTGTCCTCGCCCATCAGGTCATTGTCTCAGGTGCCTGCCCGGGTATTCCTTGGCCTGAACAAGTCGGTCACCGGCGGCGCGTCGGTCCGGCTGACCGCAGGCCGGTAGCGCGGCGCGGTGCCTGCGGCGATGATCGCCGTGGGGGATAGGGCCTGACCTCGGATACCGTCAATCCGCCGCAGCAGCTCCGCCTCGGCAGACATCTCGTCCTCAGTCGCTGACATGGCGATGGTCGCCGTCAGCAAGTACGTGATCATGCTGACTCCGATGATCAGCGGCAGCAGGAAAGCCTCGGCGGTAGCGCCGCCCATCGCCATCGCGGCGCCGTCGGCCGGGTAGACGTGCATGGCAGCCATGCCGGTGTAATGCATGCCGCTGACGGCGACGCCCATGATCAGCGCCGCGCCGAGCGTGGACCTGACGCCGCGCAGCCGGAGCGCGGCCCACAGCGCCGCGGTCGCGGCGCCGATCGCGATCACGACAGAAAGCGCGAAGAGCACCGGGTTGTAGCCCATCCGGGCGGGCATCCGCATGGCCGCCATCCCGCTGTAGTGCATGGCCGCCACGCCGAGGCCGGTCACCAGGCCGCCGAGGAGCAGCGGCCGGTAGCCATTGCCGCCGAACCCGACGATAAGCAGGCCGACCGAGACCACGGCCACGGCGACCAGCATGCTCGCAATTGTGATCGGCACGTTGTAGCGGATCGTCTCACCCGGGATAGTGAAGCCGAGCATCGCGATGAAATGCATCACCCAAATTCCGGTGATACCGATCGAAAGGCCGCCAACCAACAGCCAGCGGGCTCGCGCAGGCCCGGTACAGGCCCGGGAGCGGCTGGTGCAGCGCAGGCCGAGGAATGAGCCGAGAAACGACATCAGGTAGGCGAGGACTGGCGTCAGCAAACCATAAGAAAAGTTATGAACTGTCAGCATGATTCGATCTCCCCGGCTGCGTCAACGCCGGCGAGCCTACTCCGCCATTAGCAAGTCGGTCTTTCTTATGAAATAAAAGTGGCCAGCGAAATTGCGTCACCGCGGATTTAGCCGGACAGCAGACGAGTCGGCAGCGCCGTCTGCGCCATTCCGTCGGCTGTCCGCTCGACCAGGTAACCGCCTGCCCCGGCTCGGTCAGCCACGATCTCGGCCAGGGTGTCATCGGCGAAATGGGCCGCGGCGCCGTCGTCGCAGGCGATCCCGGCCGGAAGCACGCCGTCAGCCACCAGCTGCTGGAACAGCGGGCGCCTGCCGGGTTCGGAGTCGTAATGCGGGCAGTAGCTGCCGGCCAGCAGGCGCAGGCCATCGAGGTACGGCCGCAGCTGCGGGCCGAATGAGTCCGTCGTACCGCCGGCGAACCAGCAGATCGCGCCGGCGCTCACCCCGGTCAGCACGACTCCGGCCTGCCAGGCCGACCGCATGACAAGATCAAGTCCATGCGCTCGCCAGACCGCCAGCATGTTGGCCACGCTCCCGCCGCCGACGAAGATGACGTCCTGGGAGAGCAGCAGATCGGCCGGGTCGGCAACGTTGGGCATCGGGAACAGGTGCAAGTGGCTGACCCTGCCTGGCAACCGCGAGAGCACCTCGTACATCCGCAGCAACGAGCTCGGATCATCACCCGTCGCCGTGCTGAGCACGCAGATGCTCGGTGCCTTCCGGCCGGAGAGCTCGGCTGCTCGCTCAGCCAGCAGCGGCACACCCCGGTTGGACAGCCCGCTGCCGACGGGCCCAAAGCCCCCCATCGCCAGCACATGCCGGCGTCCGTCCGCAGCCACCAGGAAACGCTACCGTGCCATAGTGACCGATTGCACGTTCTGCGCCATCGCTGCCGGGTCGCTCGCGGCGCAGCTGGTGCAGGCCGACGAGATGACCGTCGCCTTCCTCGATGCCCGTCCGGTCTTCAAGGGGCACGTGCTTGTCGTGCCGCGGCCGCACTACGAGACACTGGCCGATCTGCCCGATCGCCTGATCGGGCCGTTCTTCGGCACCGTGCGGCAGATCAGTGCCGCCATGCCGGCCGCGCTCGGCGCGCAGGGCAGCTTCGTCGGCCTGAACAACACGGTCAGCCAGAGTGTCCCGCACGTGCACGCTCATGTGGTGCCCAGGACCAAGGGCGACGGGCTGAGGGGCTTCTTCTGGCCTCGGACCAGGTACGCATCCGACGAAGAGGCCGCGGACTACGCGAGGCGGATCCGGGCCGCACTGAACGGCGGATCCGGGTAGCCGGGCGTCAGCCGGCCGGACTCGGCTGGATCGGGCGCGTCCTGAGCCGCTGCCGCTACGCCAACAGCGGATTCCGCCATCGCCTGCCGGGCTTATTATCGAACGCATGGCGCAGTGGTGGTCCATCGAAGTCTTCGACTCCGAGGTCCAGGCAGCGCTGCGATGGAAGGATTCCTACAGCTCGACGCTGATCGAGTCCGCGATCACCAGCGGAGCGGTCGACTGGTCCTGGATCGAGCACCGGTACGGCGTGGTGTTCGAGGTCTGCTTCGCCGACGATTCCCAGTGGGACAGGTTCCGAGCGCTGCTCGGTGTGCAGTCGGCGCTTGACGCGGTCCCTGATCCGGTGAACGGGCTGATCGTCTACTCGGGCCGCGGCGGTAGCTCGGGCGCCAGGCGGCCGCGGCGGCCAAAGCCGTCGGCCGGGGCCGGCGCGGTCGAGCTGCCGGAGCCTAACGACGAGCGCATCCTGGACCTCACTGTCGCCGAGCGGCCGGTCGTCACCGCAGATCTATGACCACTTCGTGAGCGGCGCGCCCCGGACAGGGCAGGATGGGAAGATGAGTACCACAGCCTCGGCCGGCGGGATGCTGTCGGCGATCGAGCGGAGCGGTTACTACCCGGGCCTGGTCGCCGACTCGGTGTCGTCGGCAGTCGGCTCGGAGCCGATCGTCTCCTACTTCGTTCACCATGACGCGCATTTCGATCCCGGCATGGAAGTACGGCGGCACATGACCGTGCTGGCCCTGACCCCGACCCGGCTGGTCTACTCGCACACCGACGAGTACCCGGCCGACGAGAACGTGCCGGAGTCCCGGCCTGCGGCCGAAACCAGCACGGAGGCCATCCGCTGCTCCCGGATCTCGTCGATTGCGCTGACCAGGGTGATCCCGGATCCGGCCAGATACGAGCGGGGCGTCACGATGCCGTCCGAGGTGGTACTCACCATCGGCTGGAACTCGCTCAAGCACCTGGAGCTCGAGCCTGCGCACTGCGGCGACGAGAGCTGCGAGGCCGACCACGGCTATACCGGCGCGATTACCGCCGACGACCTGACCATGCGGATCAGCGAGGCGGCTGACGGGGCCGAGGCCATCCAGCAGGTACTTGAGTTCACCAGGGCGCTGTCGGCGGCGACGAGCCAGCCGTGACGACCGAGACGCTCGAGCCCACGCTGCCCCGGTACGGCGAGTCCTCGCTGGCCGCGCTGGCCACGTCCATCCTCGATTCGCTCGGGGCGCCGGACGAGCCGAACCCGCTGCAACTGCCGCCAGCCGAGCGGGTCTGCCTGCTGCTGATCGACGGCCTCGGCTGGGAGCTGCTGCGGGCGCATCCGGCCGCCGCGCCGTTCCTGTCCGAGCTGGCGATGACCGCCGCGCCGCTGACCGCTGGCTTCCCGGCGACCACGGCGACCAGCCTGGCCACGCTCGGGACCGGCCGGCCGCCCGGCCAGCACGGGATGCTCGGCTACCAGGTTGCCGTGCCAGATTCCGACAAGCTGCTCAACGCGCTGCGCTGGGACAGCAGCGTGGATCCGCGGCAGTGGCAGCCTGGCTCCACCATGTTCGAGCGCGCGGCAAGTGCCGGGATCACCGCGTTCCGGATCGCTCCGGGAGCGTTCATGAACTCCGGGCTGTCCACGGCGGCCATGCGCGGAGCGGAGTATCTGGCCGCCGACACCCTCGGCGCACTGGTCTGGCAGGCAGCCGTCGCCCTGGCCGGCTGGGCACCGGCACTGGCGACGGTCTATTACGGCGACCTCGATTTCACCGGGCATGCCCATGGCTGTACCTCCGATGCCTGGATCTATCAGCTCGCGCACGTCGACAAGCTGGCCGAGCAGCTCGCCGGTGCACTGCCGCACGGCACCGTGCTGTACGTGACCGCTGATCACGGGATGGTCGACGTGCCGCCGGCCGACCGGATCGACGTCGACGCACGGCCGGAACTGCTTGACGGTGTCAGGCTGCTTGGCGGTGAGCCAAGGGCCAGGCATGTGTACTGCCAGCCAGGTGCCGCCGACGACGTGCTCGCCACCTGGTCCAAGGTGCTCGGCGACCGCGCCTGGGTGGTCAGCAGGGAGCAGGCCATCGCCGACGGCTGGTTCGGACCGGTGCAAGACAGGTTCGCCGACCGGGTCGGCGATGTCATCGCGGCACCCTGCGGTCCGTCGGCCATCATCGCCACGAAGGCCGAGCCGCGCGAGTCTGCGCTGGTCGGCATGCACGGCTCACTGACGTCGGCCGATCAGCTGGTACCGCTGCTGATGCTGATCACCGGCTGACCAGGCGATCCGGATCCGGGCCCGGTCCGGTGCCACCCTCGGTGGCACCGCGAATCTGACCTGCGGCCAGGCGTTTGTCCACAGCCAACCGGGGGAAGCCCACCGGCCTGGACGTGGTTGCCCCCAATCTTCGAGAGGTTATCCACAGGTGGACCATTCTCCGTCCAGCCCGATCACCCAGTCGCTGATCGACCAAGCGGAGCTGGCAGCTCAGCTTGGCTCCGGCCGGCCGCCGGCCCTGCTTGACGTCAGGTGGCGGCTCGGCGGCCCACCGGGAATCGAGAACTACCAGGCCGGGCATCTGCCCGGTGCCTGCTTCATCGACCTGGACACGGAGCTGTCCGGGCCGCCGGGACCTGGTGGCCGGCACCCGCTGCCCGATCCGGCCGTCTTCCAGTCGGCGATGCGCCGGGCCGGCCTGCGGGCCGGTCAGCCGGCGGTGGCTTATGACGACGGGGACTCGACCATCGCCGCCAGGCTGTGGTGGCTGCTGCGTTACCACGGTCATGACCAGGTGCGGGTACTTGACGGCGGGTACCGGGCCTGGGCCGCGGCTGGGCGACCGGTGACCACGGCGGTGACTAGTCCTGCGCCGGGCGATTTCCGCACCGCGCCTGGTGCGCTGCCGGTCCTTGACTCCGACGGCGCCGCGCGGCTGGCGAGGACCGGCTTCTTGCTCGACGCGCGGGCGGCGGAGCGGTACCGGGGCGAGATCGAGCCGGTCGATCCAGCGGCCGGCCACATTCCCGGCGCGATCAGCGCACCTACCGTGGCCAACGTCACCGGTGACGGCAGGTTCCGCCAGCCGGACGAACTCCGGCAGCGGTTCGCGGCGCTCGGGCTGCCGGTCGGCCGGGGACCGGCCGCCGAAACCGACGGTACGCCGCTGATCGGCGTGTACTGCGGCTCAGGGGTCACCGCGGCGCATGAGGTCTTGGCCCTGCAGCTGGCTGGCCTGCCGGCCGTCCTGTATGTGGGCTCGTGGTCGGCGTGGTCGGCCGACCCGGTCCGCCCGGTCGCCACCGGCCCCGACCCGGGCTGACGGTCACGGCGCACCGAGCCAGGTGCTGCTGGCCGGCCTGGCCGACGCCGCCAGACGTCGGGCCGGGACCAGCCAGCGACGGGCTGAGGTCACGGCGGGTGCAGGTCACGGCGCGCCGTGAGCACCAGCCAGGTCAGCGCGCCGGTGATCAGCGCAGGCCCGGCCGGCCCCGGACCGGCGGCGACATATCCTGCTGCGCCCGCCCCGGCGGCGGCGAGCACTCTGACCAGCAGCCGAACCGGTCTGCCCAGTCTGACTCGGGTCAGCAAGCGGGCTGCCGGACCGGCGTGGATGGCAGGGATTCTGCGGTCCAACGGGCCGCCGGTGCCGGTCCGGCCCAGCGCCGCCGCGTCGGCGATCGCGGCTGCGGCTTCGCCGCGCCCGGACCGGGTGCGTAGCTCGGTATACGCATTGGCGACCTCGGCGAACCGCTCCGGGTCGCCGCCGTCGGCGCGATCGGGGTGGGTGGCGGCCGCGATCCTGCGCCAGGCCGCGCGCACCTCGTCGTCGGTCAGGTCAGCATCGCTGGCCAGGCCGAGCAGCGCGAACGGGTCGGCCACCTGCGCCCGCGCCGCCAGTCGGCGGGCCTTGCCGGACCGCCGGCTCGCCATGGCGGCCCAGGTCAGGCCCGCTTGCCGGGTCATGGCGAATGCTCCGGCCCGAACGCGGCGTCGAGCAGCAGGCTGATGTCCGGCAATGGAACCGCGGTCGGATCGGCACCCGAGCGGCCGGCACCGGCGTCGACGCGCGGGCTGACGCCGGCCGGGGAAGCAGCGTCCACGCGCGGGCTGACGCCGGCCGGGGGAGCAGCGTCCACGCGCGGGCTGACCTCAGCAGGCGCTGCGGCGGCCCGCAGCCCGGCCGGGGGTTCGGCCGGGCTCGCCGGCACCCCGCCGACCGCGGCAGGCGCCGCGACCAGGCGCTTCACCTGCAGGTAGGTCACGCCGCCACGGTAGATGTAGGCAGTCTGGCCGACGTCGAGTATGCGGATCAGGTTCGGATCCGCGACCGGAACCTCCTCCACGCGCGAGCTGCCCCGGTGGCTCCAGATCGGGAAGCGGCGCAGATACCGGCTCGTCTGCACTACCCTGATCGTTCCGGCCAGGGCGGTGACCGGCTCCGGCTCGGGAGTCCGCAGCAGCCAGATCCCGCCCTCAGCCGACGCGGCGATCCTGAGCCGCTCATCGGGGCTGGTGCCCAGGCCCTGCCAGGACTGGGCCGACACCTGCACGGCTAGGCCGAGGGATCGGGCTCGCTCGTAGAGCTGCCAGATCGGCAGCCGCCGGGAGACGGCGCTGAACTCGTCGACCGCCAGCAGGATCTCGCGCCTGGCCGGCCCGCGGACGGCGAAGCTGGCCAGCAGGTCGACCAGCGCTCTGGCCTGTCCCTCGGCGACCGCAATCTGGTCGGTACCCTCCAGGATGCAGTACCAGGCGTCGGCATCACCGAAGCCGCCTGGCCCGTCAAGCCCGCTGCCGAGCCGCCGGAAGAGCGTGCGGAACCGCAGCGCCACGTCGGCGAGCTGCCGCGACGCCGACCGGATCATCGCGTGGTCGGCCGCGGTGCCCGCAGCCGCGTACGCCATCGACAGCCAGCCAGGTTCCAGCCTGGCGAGCAGGTCCGCTGCGCTGACCGGCGGCCCGCACGGCGCCTCGACGGCCAGCCCGACCAGCGCCTCCATCACGTCGGCGTAGTACGCGGCCGAACCTGTCCCGTGCTCGATCAGGTCCACCAGCGTGCTGGTCAGCTGCCGGGGCGGCAGTGACCACAGCGACAGGCTGGCCTCGTCCGGCCAGATGGCCGTGGACCTGGCGCCCGCCTGGCGCAGGACCCGGCGGACCCGGTCGGCCAGCCGGCGGGCGTCCGAGCCGCCCTTGCAGTCGAGCACCACCAGCAGCGGCGGCGCTCCGAGGCCGGCCGCGTGCCGCCGCAGCCCGGTCGCCATGAAGCCGGCCCAGAGCCTGAGCAGCAACGTGGTCTTGCCGGTTCCGGTGGTGCCGATGACGACCTGGTGCGAGCGCAACCGCTGGTAGCCGATCGCGGCGACCAGGCCGCCGCGGTGACGTACCGATCTGATCACGGCACCGGCGCCGATCAGATCGTTCCGCATGGTCAGCGGAACCGAACCAGGTGCGGCGATCCTGGCCCGTGCCGCGCGCGCCTGGCGCTGCCATTGCCGCTGGTCGAAGGCGACAGCGGCGGCGGGGGAGAGCCCGCCTGCCCCGGCGGCCAGCGAGCGGATCCGGTACGACCAGGCCAGCCCGCCAGCGACCAGGCCAAGCGGGACGGCCACCGGCGCGATGGTCGCCGCCGCGTGCGGGACCGCGCCGGTCGCGGCGAGGTGCCAGAAGCCGGTCCAGGCGCGATACGGAGCGGCAGCGACGTGCTGCCAGGTTGGTGCGGTGCGGGCGGTGCCGACCAGCCAGACGGCGACCATCGGCGCGCACCATGCCGCGGCGGTGAACAGCCGTCTGGGCTCCCAGCCGCGCAGCCAGGCGATGGCTAACGCCGCGGCAGCGACCAGCGAAACCGGTGCCGCCGCGACGGTGACCGCCAACGCGGCGGCCAGCGTGACCGCGCCGGCGACGATCCGGATGATCGCCTGCGCCGCGAGCAGGCTCAGCCACCGGCCGATCACGGGGGTGTCGTCCCGGCGCTGGGCAGTTCGGCTCCATCGGGAAGGCCGCGGATCTCGATCCTGGCGCCGGCACTGCCAAGCGCGGCTCGAGCCCGCGCTACGGTCGGCAGCGCGGCGCGGGAGCAGAGGTAGATCACCCGCGCATGCCTGGGCGGCCGGCCGAGGACTCGCGCTTGCGCCGCCGGACAGCCGTAGTCGCCGGTCCTGGCGAGCAGTTCCTGCATGATCATTACCGTCCGCGCCACTGTCTTCGGCGTCAGCTCGGCCTCGATCGCCCAGCACTCGCCTGCCCAGGGGACGGGCGCGCTGTCCGGCCAGTGCACCTCGCCGTCGGGTACATGCTCGCGCAGTCCAAGCCGGCCGCCAATCTTGGCCCGCAGCCGCCGCTCGCTCCGCCAGTAGGCCCCGGCCGCCGCGTACTGCGGTGTCCCGGCCAGCGCGAGCCTGATGCCGGTCACCGCGCGCAGGTGCGCCAGCCTGGCTAAGCCGGGGACGCCAGGGGAGTACTGCAGCCCGCAGTCGGCCAGGCCAGCCCGGGTTAGCCAGACCCAGCGCGGGCCGGGGCCGAGCCTGGCCGCCTCGGCCAGGCCGGCCGTCCGCCACTTGGCCACGATCGCGCCGACGCTCCGCTGGCTGACATCGAGCACGGTGGTGAGCTGATCGAGCTGGACGCCGTACATCTCCCCGGTGAAGATCAGCCCGTCGGCGTGGCGCCCGGTGCGGCCCGGATGACGGCCGCCGGGCGCCGCTAAGGCCGACGCCCCATCTGCCCGGATCACCCTTCTATCTCATCACGCCACGCCACGCCGTGGCGGGTGGTGCTGGTGCCCGACTGGCTCATGCTGCACAATGTCACTGGAGTTTCAGCAGCATCGCAGCACTGCGGCAGACCGCCGCTGGCAGCTAGAGGTTCGTTGGGGAAGACGCATCTCGTCAGCTGGCAGGGAGGTCTGGTGACCGTACGCGGCGTGCTGCAGGTTCACTCTGCGCCACCGGCGCTGAGCCCGCACATCGAGTGGGCAGTCGCCGGGATCTTTGGCGTGCCCGTCAAGCTGTACTGGATCGAGCAGCCGGCCGCGCCGGGAACGGTCCGCACCGAGCTAGCCTGGCAGGGGCGGCCAGGCACGTCAGCCGCAATCGCCTCCGCGCTCGCGGCCTGGAAACTGCTCAGATTCGAGGTCAGCGAGGACGCCAGCCCGGGCTGCGACGCGGTGCGGTACAGCAGCACGCCGTCGCTTGGCACCTTCCTGGCCACCATCAGCGCCAACGGCGACATCATGATCAGCGAGAACAGGCTGAGGGCGGCGCTGACCCTCGCCGCGGCAGCGCAGCATCCCGGCCACGGCCGCCGCCAGGACGCCGGTCTCGACACCGACCAGCTTGGCACGCTCCGCGAGCTGCACGGCCCGCGGCATCCGGCGCTCGGTGGTTCGCTGGAGGCCGAGCTTGCGCTGCTGCTCGGCGATGCCTGGGACGCCGAGCTCGAGCCATTCAGGCATGCCTCGGCCGGCGCTCCGGTTCGCTGGCTGCACGCCGTCGGCTGACGGGCTGATGTACCGTTGTTGCCATGCCTAGCTTGCCTTGCCTGCTTCTTGCTGAGCCGCGCTGACGCGAAATAGTCAGCGCGGCTCGCCCCTCATGCCTGAGGGGCTTTTTCATTTCTGACAAGGAGCAATTCAATGGACCCACCGCCGTTCCGGTACGGCGCCGCCGCAGCAACCGAGATTGAGGCGCGGTGGCAGCGGCGGTGGGCCGACGACGGCACCTTCGACTCGCCGAATCCGACCGGGCCGCTGTCGGCCGGATTCGCGCAGACAGCAGGCCGGCCGAAGTGCTACGTGCTCGACATGTTCCCCTACCCCAGCGGCACCGGGCTGCACGTCGGGCATCCGCTTGGCTACATCGGCACGGATGTCTACGCCAGGTACCTGCGGATGACCGGTCATCACGTGCTCCATACGTTCGGGTACGACGCCTTCGGGCTGCCCGCCGAGCAGTTCGCCATCGACACCGGCCAGCACCCCAGGGTGACGACTCAGGCGAACATCGACATCATGCGGCGCCAGCTCAGGCGGCTGGGACTCGGCCATGATCAGCGCAGGGAGATCTCGACCACCGATCCCGGCTACTACCGATGGACCCAGTGGATCTTCCTGCGGATCTTCGGTAGCTGGTGCGACGAGCGGACCGGACGGGCCAGGCCGATCGGCGAACTGGTCGCCGAGTTCGAGTCGGGGCAGCGTGACACGCCTGACGGCCGCCCGTGGGCCGAGCTGACCGGCGCGGAGCGCCGGACGCTGATCGACGGCCGACGCCTCGCCTACATCTCGCAAGAGCCGGTGAACTGGTGTCCGGCCCTGCACACCGTGCTGGCGAACGAGGAGGTCACCGCCGACGGGCGGAGCGATGTCGGCAACTATCCGGTGATCCGCCGGCCGCTGCGGCAGTGGATGCTGCGGATCACCGCGTTCGCCGACCGGCTAGCCGATGACCTGGACCTGGTGGACTGGCCGGACTCACTCAAGCAGATGCAGCGTAACTGGATCGGCGCGAGCGACGGCGCACGGGTCACCTTCCGCCAGATCGCCGGGACCGGCGAGAACGAGAACGCGGCCGACCAGGCCGCGCCCGGCCATGGCGATCGGACCGGCGCGAGCGCGCCGGAGACGACGACCGAGATCGAGGTGTTCACCACCCGGCCGGACACGCTATCTGGTGCGACGTTCGTGGTGCTCGCTCCCGAGCATCCGGCGGCCGACCGGCTGACCGCGCCGACCTGGCCGCCAGGGACGCCGGCGGCGTGGACCTACCCCCGCGGCCGAAACGCGGCCATGGAAACAGCCGGCCAGACGGCTGCGGGCTGGACACCGGAACAGGCGGTCAGCGCCTACCGGCAGATGGCCGGGCAGCTCACCGACCGGCAGCGGACCGCCGAGGACGGCAGCAGGACGGGAGTCTTCACCGGCGCGTACGTCGGCAACCCGGTCACCGGCGCGCCGATGCCGGTGTTCCTGGCCGACTACGTGCTGATGGGCTACGGCACCGGTGCGATCATGGCAGTTCCCGCGCACGATCAGCGTGACCTGGAGTTCGCCAGGCACTTCGGGCTGGACGTCAGGAAGGTGCTCGAACCGGGCCCGGCCTGGCTGGCGGAGCACGGCATCGACGCCGCGGCCCCCGCCGCGCACTGGCATACGGCTTTCACGGGCGACGGCGCCTATCTGGACGCACCGGGACCCGAACTGGCCGGGTTGTCGGTTAGGGACGGGGTCGCCGCCGCGATCGAGTGGCTGGAACGAACCGGAGCCGGCCGCCTGGCCAGGTCGCACCGGCTGCGGGACTGGCTGTTCTCCAGGCAGCGGTACTGGGGCGAGCCGTTCCCGATCGTGTACGACGAGGCTGACCTGCCGGTTGCCCTGCCCGAGGACATGCTGCCCGTCGTGCTGCCCGAGATGACTGACTTCCGGCCAGCGCCACCGGCCGGGGACGGCGACTCCGAAGACCCGGTGCCGCCGCTCGGCCGGGCCGCCGGATGGGCCACTGTCGAGCTGGATCTCGGCGACGGCCGCCGGACCTACCGGCGTGAGCTGAACACGATGCCGCAGTGGGCCGGTTCCTGCTGGTACTACCTGCGGTACCTGGACCCCACCAACGACGAGGAATTCGTTAACCCTGCGATCGAGAGCTACTGGATGGCGCCGCCCGATGTGGCACACCCAGGCGACGGCGGCGTCGATCTTTACGTGGGCGGCGTCGAGCATGCGGTGCTGCATCTGCTGTACGCGCGGTTCTGGCACAAGTTGCTGTACGACCTGGGGTACGTGTCCACCGCGGAGCCGTTCAGGCGGCTGTTCAACCAGGGGTACATCCTGGCCGACGCGTTCACCGACGAGCGCGGCCGGTACGTCCCGGCGGCCGAGGTCACCGAGAACCACGACGGGACGCTGACGCATGCGGGCAGGACGGTCACCCGGCGGGCCGGGAAGATGGGCAAGTCCCTGAAGAACGGCATCAGCCCGGACGACATCTACCGGCAGTACGGCGCCGACACGCTGCGGCTGTATGAGATGGCGATGGGGCCGCTGGATTCCAGCCGGCCCTGGCAGGCCGACGACATCGCCGGGATGCACCGGTTCCTGCAGCGGCTATGGCGCGCGATCATCGACGAGCGGACCGGCCAGACTGCCGTCGGCGGCCAGGGGCTCGACGAGGCCGCGCTGCGCCGGCTGCACCAGACGATCAGCACCGTCCGGCTGGACTACTCCGAGCTCAGGTTCAACACGGCGATCGCCCGGCTGATCGAGCTCACCGCGGTCGCCGCGAAGATCGCTGCCCGCGATGGCGCGCTGCCCCGCGCGCTGGCCGAGCCGCTGGTGCTGATGGTCGCGCCGCTGGCGCCGCATCTGGCCCAGGAGCTGTGGCACCGGCTCGGGCACGGCAGTTCGCTCGCTTACGAGCCGTTCCCGGTCGCCGACCCCGGGCTCGCTGCCGAGCCGACCGCTCGCCTGCCGGTCCAGGTCAACGGGAAGACCAGATTCACCATCGAGGTGCCAGGCGACGCCAGGGAGGCGGAGATCGAGCGGCTGCTGAAGGCGCAGCCGGAGTTCGCCCGGCACACCGAGGGCATGACCGTCCAGCGCCTGGTCATCGTCCCCGGCCGGATCGTGAGCATCGTGGTGCGGTAAGCACGCGGCTAGGTGACGGATCCGGCCGCGCCGATCGCCCGCGTCGCCACCGCATCACCGGGTGATCGGCGCCTGGAGCTCGGTGACGAAGTCGCCTGGGTGGTCGGTGAGGTAGTCCGGCCGGAGGGCCAGGTCTTCCTCGGCGGAGAAGCTCAGGTACACCTCGCGCAGGTCGCGACCGGGTTCCGCGCCGGCGTCGTGCACCCAGGCGAGCAGGGCCTGCCAGCACGCGGCCAGGCCGGCATAGCCGCCGCGGTGTAGCAGGCAGGCCATCTCAGGGACGGCGGGGAGCGTGCGGATCGTGACACCGTGCCGGTCAGTCGGTCCGCCCTGGCCGGCCAGGTCGCGCCGCACCGGCACAGCCACGACCACGCGCTCCCCGATCAGCGTCATCGGCGCTCCGTCGGCACGAGCGCAGTGCGCGGCGACGTGGCGCTCGAGCGCGGCGAAGTCCCGCCCCGACGAGGTCGCGACGACCTGCCGCGGCACCGTGCGGACCAGCACCTCGGCCTGGGCGCCGCTGATCAGCGCCGCACGGCTTGCCATCAGCCGCCGCAGCCGCGCCTGGTCGGCGGCGATGCAGGCGCGTAGCTGGCGTTCCCGCGCGTCGTACGCCCTGGCGACGTCCGGGTCGGCGAGCCCGGCCTCGCTGTCCGCCAGTGCGACGATCTCCCGCAGCCCGAAACCCAGGTCGCGCAGCGCCACGATCCGGCCGATGGCCGGCAGCTGCGCGGCGGTGTAGTAGCGGTAGCCGGTAGCCGGCTCGACTCTGGCGGGCCGGAGCAGCCCGATGCTGTCGTAATTGCGCAGCATCTTCACGCTGACCTGGCCGACGCGGGCGAATTCACCAATGGAGAACATTGACCCTCCCACCTTGGGAGACCGCAGGCTACCGCCATGTCTACCCTAAGAATCGGAGTCCAGCTCCATCCGCAGCATGGCGAGATGTCCGGCCTGCTTGCCGCGGCCCGCGGCGCCGAGGAGATCGGTGCCGACCTGCTCTACAACTGGGACCACTTCTACCCGCTATACGGCGACCCGGCCGGTTCACATTTCGAGTGCTGGACCACGCTCACGGCATTCGCCGGCGTGACCAGCCGGGTCGAGCTTGGTCCGCTGGTCAACTGCAACTCCTACCGCAATCCCGATCTGCTGGCCGACATGGCGCGCACCCTTGACCACATCAGCGGCGGCCGGCTCGTCCTCGGCATCGGCTCGGGCTGGTTCGAGCGCGACTACCGCGAGTACGGCTACCCGTTCGGCACCGCGGCCAGCCGGGTCAGCGACCTGGAACGCAACCTGCCGCGGATCACCGGCCGCTGGTCGCGGCTGAACCCGCCCCCGACGAGAAGGATCCCGATCCTGATCGGGGGGGTAGGCCGCCAGCGCACGCTGCGGCTGGTGGCGCGGCACGCGGACGTCTGGCACGCGATGTTCCCTGAAGGCCCGGCGGAACTCGAGCCTGCCCTAGCCGCGCTGCACGAGTGGTGCGCGGTCGAGCAGCGGGATCCGGCGACGATCGAGCGCGCCGTCGGCATCGAGCCTGACCTGCTCGGCCACGACCTTGAGCGCTATGCCGACGACTACCTGGC
>Ga0116222_1000079_pt1 | contig 66393 bp, 58 predicted proteins | sample Sb_taG_12_FD_88963 | JGI IMG/M metagenome (GOLD analysis project Ga0116222, IMG submission 88963) | Peat soil microbial communities from Weissenstadt, Germany - Sb_50d_9_AC metaG | ecosystem: Environmental > Terrestrial > Soil > Wetlands > Peat | place: Germany: Weissenstadt | collected 2010-09-21
CCCGCGGGTGCCCGCCAAAGGCGGGCACGGACAACTATTTTCAAACAGGTTCTCAGCGGCGCAGCGATCTGGGCCGGCCGGAAAGCGGATGAGGACGAGGACGAGGACGAGGACGTGGAGGTCGTTGGGCATGGGCTTGGGCAGCACGAAACGATGCCGACCAGACTTCCCGGCTCACCACCGCTAACGATACCGGGCGGCGGGCGGGCCCACATCCCCGGAAGGCGCGCACAGAATCGTCCACTACGCGTGCAGCGCGGCCTGTTCCTGTGCCGAAGGGAACGCCCACGCGGCGCGCGCGCGGCGCTCCTGGCGGAACACGAACCTGAGCTGCTGCGGCGGTTTCAGTTGCGCCTCGTTGGGACGGAACGTGGCGCAGGGCTCAGGCAGATCGAGAGAGCAGAGCAAATTGCAACGAAAGAAGCATTCGTCACAGCTCACCTTGCGCACTGGCCTCTTGGACGTTCGCTTGCTCTGCTTTTGCGGCACTGTGCTTCTCCCCCTTCTTTCTTCTTCATTCATCATCTGCTCTGGAGGCCTCGCCGCGATCTGAGCTGGCATCGATCGGGCGGTGAGGAACGCGACGACGGGGATCAAAGCACCGTCGAGCGGTCCGCGTGTGGGACTAATCCGCAATTCGCAGAGAAAAAGCTTTCTACCCGGAAATAGCCGAGATCAAGTCACTATCTCGTGACAATCGAGCCTAATATCGCGCACCTTGCGGGCTTCTTGGGTGATCGGGTCGTCGATGTCGGCGCGGTGTCGCGCGCGTCATCTTCATCTTCATCGTCATCATCATTATCGATCGACATGCGCATCCTCGTCACCGGCGCCTCCGGCTTCGTCGGCTCGCTGCTTGCCCCCCGGCTGCTGTCTGAGGGACATGCGGTTCGTGCGCTCACCCGCCAGCCGATCGAGGCCGCATCCGGTCGCGGGCACTCCGAAGCGAGGAGTGAGATCGAGATCTTCCAGGGTAACGCGCTCTCGGGCGAGGGGCTAGCGCGTGCGCTCGACGGTGTCGAGGTCGCTTACTACCTGATCCACTCGATGGAGAGATCGCCCGCGGGCGCCTCTCCGTCTGCGTCTGGCGAGTCGCCGTTTGCAGAACGCGAGCGGATCGCGGCTGACACCTTCGCCGCGGCGTCCGCGCGCGCTGGTGTGCGCCGGATCGTCTACCTCGGTGGGCTGATGCCACAGGGCCCCGCGACCGTCTCACGCCATCTGGCCAGTCGCGAGGAGGTGGAGCGCATCCTGCTCACAGCAGTGCCCGACTCGGTGGCACTGCGTGCGTCGATCGTGATCGGCGCACGCTCGCGCTCGTTCCGCTTCCTCGTTCACCTCGTGGAGCGCCTACCCGTGCTCACGCTGCCCGCCTGGCGCAGGTTCGCCACTCAGCCGATCGATGCTCGCGACGTCATCGAGATGCTCACCGCGGCCGCGCTCGTGCCCACTGTGGGGGGGCAATCGCTGGACGTGGGTGGAGGAGAGGTGCTCACCTATGGGGAGATGATCGCGCGGATTGCCGATCTGATGCTCGTCAACCGTCCCGCGCTCGGTTTCGGTGTGAGCGTGACACCCCTCGTGGCCCGTGTCGCGGCGGCGATCGCGCAAGAGGACCCAGAGCTGATATTGCCGCTGATGGAAAGCCTCGAGACGGACCTCCTGCCGGCGGACGACCGTGCCGCGGAGAAGCTGGGCGTGCATCTGCACTCCTTCGACTCGGCCGTCGAGCACGCGCTCGGCGAATGGGAGGAAATCGAACCGCTCACCGCGCGGTGAGCCGGGAGCGGAGCGACCGCCACGGTAAGGATCTATCCCAAATTTGGACATGGGGTGCCTACCCACTCCCAGTTGAGGGTCGAGCGGATTGGACGCGAGGACGAAGCAGTTGGGGTGAGCCCGCCGATACGCGCGGTGGGCGACGCCGATACGGTTCCCTACAGATGAGCCTGGTCACAGCCTCCACCCACATCGCGGTCGCTCCTGCAGATGTGTGGAAGATGGTCATGGACCCCGAGCGCTTGGGCGACTGGGTCACGATTCACCGCCGTCTGCTGCACTCAGACGACGGGCCTCCACGTGTCGGCTATGAGATGGACCAGCAGATCCACATGCGCGGAGTCAGCGTCGAGGTTCACTGGAGGCTCGTGGACTGCCTTCCCAGTGCGCGCGCGGTGTGGGAGGGTCGTGGGCCCGCGCGCTCCCGCGCGCGCACGGAATACATCTTGAGTCCCGAGGACGATGGCACGCGCTTTGCCTATCGTAACGAGTTCCACGCACCGCTCGGACCGGTCGGAGCAATCGTCAGCCGCGCCCTCGTGGGAGGCATGCCAGAGCGCGAGGCCAAGCGCACACTCGATCGCCTACGTGCTTCCCTCGAGACTCGCTGAGCACCACGCACTCCTCCGGCGGGGTGGTCTCAGGAGATTTAGAGCGCCTAACGAAAAGATCGGCGCGTCCGGATGTGGGTGGGTGGGATCCTGATCTACGGCGCTGGACACCGATCGAAGATCTACGGGATCTTCGATCGTCTCGCCACGTGATGGCTCGCACATGCTGGGCGATCCCGGATGATCGGCAGCATGCGCTTCGCCATCCCGCGACGCCCAGCTTGATCCATGAACACCCCGACCACACCACCTATTTCGTTAGGCACTCTGAGAAGAAGAGATTTTAAAGGAGATTCCGAGAGGCCAGTTGTCCCGCTCACGCGTGCTCACTCAGAGCTATTGCAAATAGGCTCGCAATTTGTGGTGTCCCCAGAGTGAGATGGTGTAGGGTAAAGATAGAAATGATGTGACTTAGATCACATTTACACTAGTGAAGAGGACTTATATCGTGACCGATTTCCTTGACGAGAAGCGCCGAGAGATCACCGGCAGGCTGAACGAGCTGAAGCCGCTGGTGGATGAGTACAGCCGCCTCGAGGCCGCCGCTTCGGCTCTGGCAGGTGTGGGTGGATCGGCCACTCCCGCCGCGAGAGCCACCGCCTCGAGCACACCTCGTCGCCGTCGACCGGGACGCCCACGTGGCTCCGTCAACCGTACGAGCACAGCGGCTCCGGCCAGCGTGGTGGCCCCGGCCAAAACTACCCGCAAAGGACCGGGTCGTCCGAAAGGCTCGGGTCGCCCGAAAAAGGTAGGTCGCCCGCCGGCCAGCACCAGCAAAGCCGCAGCGGCTCCCACGACACGTCGTCGTGCCGGTCGGCGCAAAGGCAGCGGCACGCGCGCGGCCGAGGCACTGTCGTTCGTGCAGGGACAGCCGGGCATCTCGATCCCCGAGCTCGCCGCAAAGATGGGGATCAAGCAGAACTACCTCTACCGCGTGCTTCCCGGGCTCGAGCAGGAAAAGAAGGTAGAGAAGAGAGGCCGCGGCTGGCACCCCAAAGGCTAGTCTCGGGCCCCTGGCGGCGTCCTACCGATCGGAGATCGGATCGATGGGATCTCCGATCGGCCAGCACGCGTGCAAAGCACGCCACGCTCACTGCGTCCTTGCCAGGAACCCCGATCCGTCGCCCTTGTTTGTCCTCATCGGCCAGAGATCGGCGCGGTCTCCGGCCGGGGCACACAGCCCGGAGAGTGAGGTCACGTCACGTGTCAGGAATGACATCCGCCTGACTTGCGCGGCGGTGATGCATTAGGGGGGCGCGGCATTGATGCCGCGCCCCTTCTTTCTTTGGGCTCTAAATCAAGCCCTGGCTCGAAACGGTGTCACGCTCATCGGTGAGCTCAGACACCGAAGCGCCGATCTTGCCGCGAGAAAAGTCATCGAGGTCGAGGTTCTGAACGATCGCATATTCGCCGTCGTCGCAGGTGCAAGGGAAGCCGCAGATGAGGCCCTCGGGGACGTCGTAGGAGCCATCGGAAGGGACGCCCATGGAAACCCAGCGCCCATCCGTGCCGGCGACCCAGTCGTGCACGTGGTCGATCGCGGCCGACGCGGCCGACGCGGCGGAGGAGGCGCCGCGCGCCTCGATGATCGCGGCTCCCCGTTTGCCGACGTTGGGCAGGAAGTCGTCTTCGATCCACGCCTGGTCGTCGACCACAACGGCGGCGATCTGATCGCGAACTTTGGTGTGGAAGAGGTCGGGGTACATCGTCGGTGAGTGGTTGCCCCAGACGCCCATGTGCGAGATGTCGGTGACGGGAACGGCGAGCTTGGCGGCGAGCTGTGCGACCGCGCGGTTGTGATCGAGTCGCAGCATCGCCGTGAAGCGCTCGCGGGGGATGTCAGGCGCGTTGTTCATCGCGATCAGGCAGTTCGTGTTGGCGGGGTTGCCGACGACGAGCACTTTCACGTCGGCGGCCGCAACCGAGTTCAGAGCCTTGCCCTGAACCGTGAATATCTCACCGTTGGCGCTGAGCAGCTCGGCGCGCTCCATACCGGGACCCCGCGGGCGCGAGCCGACGAGCAGCGCGATGTTCGTGCCGTCGAAAGCATCGGCGGGACGGTCGTGTAGATCGAGGCCGCTGAGCAGTGGGAAAGCACAGTCGATCAACTCCATGGCAACGCCCTCGAGCGCGCCCATCGCCTGTGGTATCTCGAGCAACCGCAACTCGACCGGCTGATCTGCGCCGAGCAGCTGTCCTGAAGCGATGCGAAACACGATGCTGTAGCCGATCTGCCCGGCGGCGCCGGTGACGGTGACTCTCACTGGAGTCATGCTCGCGCCTCCATCCAGCCGAACCGGTAGACACTCGCGCGGCTCGCGCCCCCGAACCGGCCAGCGCCTTTGATGGGAAGGGACGCCATCCAGGCGTTCTTGACCGTATCTTCGATACTCATCGGTTCATCTCCTTCTGCAGGTTCTGGTCGATCGAAGCTAGGAACTCCTGTGTGGTCTGCCAAGGCTCGTCGGGTCCGATCAGCAGGGCGAGATCCTTGGTCATCTTCCCGCTTTCGACGGTCTTGATACAGACGCGCTCGAGCGTCTCTGCGAAACCGCCCACCTCCGGCGTGTCGTCCATCCGCCCGCGGGCGGACAGGCCACGCGTCCAGGCGAAGATCGAGGCGATCGGGTTGGTTGACGTGGGCTTGCCCTGCTGGTGCTGACGATAGTGGCGGGTGACCGTGCCGTGCGCGGCCTCCGCCTCGACCGTCTTGCCGTCTGCGGTCATCAGCACACTCGTCATCAGCCCGAGTGAGCCGAACCCCTGCGCGATATTGTCCGATTGCACGTCGCCGTCATAGTTCTTGCACGCCCACAGATACCCGCCCTCCCACTTCAGCGCGGCGGCGACCATGTCGTCGATCAAGCGGTGTTCATAGGTGATGCCGGCCCGCTCGAAATCGGCCTCGAACTCGTTCTCGTAGATCTCGGCGAAGAGGTCCTTGAAGCGCCCGTCGTAGCGCTTCAGGATCGTGTTCTTCGTCGACAGGTAGACCGGGTAGCCGCGGTCGAGGCCGTAACGCAGCGAGGCCCGGGCGAAGTCGCGGATTGAGGAGTCGAGGTTGTACATCGCCATCGCGATCCCACCGCCCGGGAAGTCGTAGACCTCGAGCTCAATCGGCTCTGAGCCGTCGGCGGGCGTGTAGGTGAGGGTCAGCGTGCCCGCGCCCGGCACCACCATGTCGGTCGCGCGGTACTGGTCGCCGAACGCGTGACGGCCGATCACGATCGGCTTCGTCCAGCTCGGTACGAGACGGGGGATGTTGGAGATCACGATCGGCTCGCGAAAGATGACGCCGCCGAGGATGTTGCGGACCGTCCCGTTGGGCGATTTGTACATCTCCTTCAGCCCAAACTCCTCCACGCGAGCCTCATCGGGCGTGATCGTCGCGCACTTCACGCCGACCCCGTAACGCTTGATCGCTTCTGCCGCTTCGACGGTGATCAGATCGCCTGAGGCGTCGCGGCTCTCGATGCTCAGGTCGTAGTACTGCAAGTCCACATCGAGGTAGGGCAGGATCAACTGATCCCTGATGAACGACCAGATGATCCTTGTCATCTCGTCGCCGTCGAGCTCCACAACGGGGTTCTCTACCTTGATCTTGGAGGCCATACGCGCGGCGATGCTATCGCGGCGACGCCTGCGTCGAGTCCGGAGGCAAATTATGGGAGACCCGGAAGCCATCACGATGCGACACCGGTCATCTGCTTCACTTCCACCTATGGCCACCGTCTCTGAGGATCCGCGCGCGGCCGCCGCCGCGCCGTGGCAGACACATACGGTCGCAAACCAGCCACCTCCGCTGGAGGGTGTTGATGTGTTCTCCAGCAATCTGCCGCTCGTGGAGGCGACCGAGCGCGAGGGCGCGAGCTGGGTGCGCGAGCGCGCCGCGGAGCTCGGCCGGTTCGTGGGCGGCGCGCCGCAACAGTTCTGGGGCCGGCTCGCGAACGAAAACAAGCCGATCCTGCGCACCCATGACCGCTACGGGAACCGGATCGACGAGGTCGAGTTCCACCCCGCCTGGCACAAGCTGATGCGGATGGGCGTCGAGCACGAGTTGCACTCGCTGCCGTGGACCAGCCAAGAGCCGTCCGCCCACGCCGCGCGCGCGGCGCTGTATATGACCGCGATGCAGGCCGAGGCGGGCTTCTGCTGCCCGATCACGATGACCTTCGCCGTCGTCCCCGCACTGCGCGCCCAGGCCGAGCTCGCGGCCGAGTGGGAGCCGCTCGTGACCGCGACCACATATGACCCGCGCCTGATCTCCGCGGCCGAGAAGGGCTCGGCGATCGCGGGCATGGCGATGACCGAGAAGCAGGGCGGCTCTGACGTGCGCGCGAACACGACCTTTGCCACGCCGCTCAACGGCAGCAGCGGCGGCGCCAGCGCGGAGTACGAGATCACCGGCCACAAGTGGTTCTGCTCGGCGCCGATGTCCGACATCTTCCTCGTCCTCGCTCAAACCCCCGATGGCCTCTCCTGCTTTCTGCTGCCGCGGATCCTCCCCGACGGGGAGCGCAACGCCTTCCACATCGAGCGCCTGAAGGACAAGCTCGGCAACCATTCCAACGCCTCGTCAGAGATCGAGCTGCACGGCGCGTGGGCGCGGATGGTCGGCGAGCCGGGGCGGGGCGTGCCGACGATCATCGAGATGGTCGGCCACACGCGCCTGGATTGCGTGATCGGCGCCGCGGCAGGCATGCGCGCGGCCGTGGTCAACGCCACCCACCACACGGCCCACCGCGCGGCGTTCGCAAAGACGCTGATCGACCAGCCGTTGATGCGCAACGTGCTCGCCGACCTGTGCCTGGAGTCCGAGGCGACCACCGCTCTGGCAATGCGCCTGGCGCGCGCCTACGACGAAGCGGGGAATTGGATCCCACCCACCCACGGCACCGGCAGCAACGAGTTGAGCGACGCGCATCTGTTCAAGCGCCTGGCGACGGCCGTCGGTAAGTACTGGACGTGCAAGCGCGCCCCCAACCACGCGTTCGAGGCGCTCGAGTGCCTGGGCGGTAACGGCTACGTCGAGGAGTCGGGGATGCCGCGCCTGTACCGCGAGGCGCCGCTCGCCTCGATCTGGGAGGGCTCGGGCAACGTGATGAGCCTCGACGTGCTGCGCGCGCTGTCGCGCTCACCGCGCTCGCTCGAGGTCTTTCTGCACGAGGTCCAGCAGGCGCAGGGCGCGGACGCGCGCCTGGACGCGCGCGTGGAGAAGCTGAAGAGCCAGTTCGCAGATCCGCCAACGCTCGAGACGCGCGCGCGGCGCGTGGTCGAAGACATGGCGCTGTGCCTGCAAGGCTCATTGCTGGTGCGCCACGGCGCGCCAGCGGTGGCCGATGCGTTCTGCGCCTCGCGCCTGGGCGGCGACGGGGGACTCGAGTACGGCACGCTGCCGGCCGGCAGCGACTTCGCGGCGATCATCGCCCGCGGCCGCGTGCAGCAGTAGGAACCGGAGCCCGACCCGCCTACCATTCAGGTAATGGCCCGGCGCACGAACTTCCAGCTCGCTCGCATTTTCGGCATCCGCATCGGCGTGGGGATCAGCTGGTTCGTGGTGCTGTTCTTCTTCATCTTCACCGCCACGCCCTACTTCCACGAAGTGCTCGGCGGCTCGCGCACAACCGCATATCTCGTCGCCGTCGCCTCGGTGATGTCGTTCTTCGTCTCGCTGATCCTGCATGAGCTGGGCCATGCGCTCGTCGCCCGCCGCAACGGCCTGACGGTGGCGGGGATCGACCTGTGGGCGTTCGGCGGCATCACACGCACGAGCGAATCCAACAGTCCCGGCGTGGAGCTCCGGGTGGCGGCCGCGGGCCCGTTGGTCACGTTCGTGGTGATCGTCCTGTGCATCGTCCTCGGCGGGCTCTTGGCGGACAGTAGGCACTTCTTCGACGTCGCCGTCGGCACCGAGGGCGTGCGCGCGACGCCGGCGCTCGTGTGGCTCAGCTGGGTGGGGACGATCAACGCGCTCGTGCTCGTGTTCAACCTGATCCCCGCCTTCCCGCTCGACGGCGGGCGGATGGCTCACGCCGCGATCTGGAAGAGCACCGGCGATCGCAACCGCGCCACGCGCTACACCGGACGCGCGGGCCAGGCGTTCGCTCTGGCGCTGGGCGCCGCTGGGCTGGCGTTGTTCGCCTACAGCGGCGAAACCGCCGGACTGCTGACGATGCTGCTCGCCTTCTTCTTCTATCAGGCGGCCGGCGCGGCGGTCGCCCAGGGGGCGTTCGGCCAGCGCATCCAGCACATCACCGTGGCCGACATCATGGACCGCGAGCCGGTCACGATCCCCGCCGAGCTGACCCTGCTCGACGCCCAGGAGGAGTTCTTCCTGCGCTATCGCTGGCCCTGGTTCGCCGTGATCGACCCCGCGCGCCACTTCCTCGGCGTCGTGCGCCAGCAACGCGTCGAGGAGGAGATCGCCGCGGGCCGTCCCGCCCTGCCCGTGGTGGACGTGCTGGAGGAGAACCTGCCGGTGCGCATCGACGAGCACCAGCCGCTCGAATCGCTGCTCGGCGCCGAAGGCCTCGGCCGCCTGGGCGCAATGGTCGCGGTCGACGCCGACGGGGTCCTGCAGGGCGTGGTCACGCTGGCCCAGGTGCGTCAGGCGCTGCGCCCGGCGACGTCGTAGCGGCGCCGGGCGCTCTCACCGGCCGTGGGTCGCCCACCGGGCTTCGACTATGCCGTGCCGCGCGCGCTCGGAGGCAGCGAGCGTCCTCGGCGACGGAGGGTTGGCGGTCCGCTCGTTATAGAGTCCCGGCCGCAACGCCCTTCTTTCCGTCAATCGACCTCATCAGGAGCCATGCCAACACACGACGTCTTGATCATCGGCGCCGGTCTCGCGGGCCAGCGCGCCGCGCTGGCCGCCGCGCAGGAGGGCGCCAGCGTCGCGATCATGAGCAAGGTCCATCCCGTCCGCTCGCACTCGGTGGCGGCCGCGGGGGGAATCAACGCGGCGATCGCCGTCGACGACGACTGGCGCTCGCACGCGTACGACACGGTCAAGGGCTCGGACTTCCTCGGCGACCAGGACGCGATCGAGATCATGTGCTCGGAGGCCCCCGCCGAGGTCATGCACCTCGAGCACATCGGCGTGACCTTTCACCGCAACGACAGCGGCGAGCTCGACCTGCGCGCGTTCGGCGGCGCCTCGATGAAGCGCACCGCCTACGTGGCCGACATCACCGGACAGGCGATGCTGCACGTGCTCTACGAGCAGCTGATGAAGCACCACGAGCAGGTGGACTCCTATGAGGAGTGGTTCATCACCTCGCTGCTGCGCGACGAGGACGGTGGCTGCATCGGGGTCGTCGCGCGCGACGTGCGCAGCGGGCGGATGGAGACCTTTGCCGCCAAGAACGTGATCCTCGCCTGCGGTGGCGCCGGGCAGGCGTACAAGCCGACGACCAACGGCCTGATCGTGACCGGCGACGGCATCGCGCTCGCCTATCGCGCGGGTGCGCCGCTGATGGACATGGAGATGGTCCAGTACCACCCGACCTGTCTCGTCGAGACGGGGATTCTGATCACCGAGGGTGCGCGCGGCGAGGGCGCGCACCTGCTCAACTCAAACGGCGAACGCTTCATGGAGAAAGCGGCGCCGAACAAGATGGAGCTCGCCTCGCGCGATGTGGTCTCGCGCGCCGAGCAGACGGAGATCGACGAGGGCCGCGGCGTGGGCCCGCGCGGCGAGGGCATCTACCTCGACGTCACCGTCGTGCCGCGCAAGCGGACGCTTGAGGCGCTGCGCGAGATCGTCAACCTCGGCCGCGACTTCGCCGGCGTGGACATCACGCGCGAGCCGATCACGATCCGCCCCGGCCAGCACTACATCATGGGCGGCGTGAAGACGGACGTCCACGGCGCGACCTCGATCGCGGGTCTGTACGCAGCCGGCGAGGTCGCGTGCGTGTCGGTCCACGGCGGCAATCGCCTCGGCGCCAACTCGCTGCTCGACACGTTGATCTTCGGCCGCCGCGCGGGCGAGCACGCCGCCGCGCGGGCGAGCAATATGCCGATGCCCGATGTCTCCAACGCCCAGTTGCGCGAGGACGTGGCGATGATCGACGCGATCATCGGACGCGATAGGGATGGGAGCCCCACCGGCCCCACCCGCCCACGGCGGGTCTCTGAGATCAAGGAGGAGCTGGGCCAGACGATGAACAAGCACGTAGCCGTGTTCCGCGACGAGCAGGGCCTCAAGGAAGCGTTGGAGGTCGTGCAGCGGCTCAAAGAGCAGGCGGACTCGGCCTGGATCGACGACCGCGGCACGGTCTTCAACCAGGATGTGCTCGGCGCGATCGAGCTCGGCTACATGCTCGACTGCGCCGAGGCGACCGTCGTGGCCGCGATCGAGCGCAAGGAGTCGCGCGGCGCGCAGTTCCGCACCGACTACCCCGAGCGCAACGACGAGGAGTGGTTGAAGCACATCAACGTCTCGTCGCACGGAGATGGCCCCCCTCAAATCAGCTACTCGCCGGTCACGATCACCCAGTGGCAGCCCGAGGAGCGCAAGTACTGATGCCCTCACATTCGACGATGCCCTTGCACCTCATGCCCTGGCCAGGTTCACATCCACCTGAGGAGGAGCGCGCCTGATGGCCGAGATCTACAAGCCACCGGAGGAGTTCAAGCTGCGACTGCGCCGCTACGACCCCGAGTCGGGCGAGGCTCCCTACTGGGACGAGCACACGGTCGAGCTGGAGCCCCATCGCTCGGTGCTCGAGGCGATCCTGCAGGCGCGCGATCGCTTCGACGGCTCGATCGGAATTCGCTGCTCGTGCCGGCAGGCGATCTGCGGCTCGTGCGGCGTGCGCGTAAACGACGAACCGGCGCTCGCCTGCCACACCCACCTCGACGCCGCGCGCGCCTCGGCGCGCGACGGGGTGATCGAGATCGAGCCGATGGGCAACATGCCCGTGCTCAAGGACCTGATCGTCGACATGGACGCGGTCCACTGGAAGAAGGTCAAACGCGTCACGCCGTGGTTGATCAACAAGCAGCCGGTTCCCGAGCGCGAGTACATAGTGCCGCGCGAGTCGATGGTCGATGTCACGCAGACGATGGCCTGCATCCAGTGCGGCGCCTGCGTCTCAGACTGCCTGGCGATGGAGGTCGACCCCGGCTTCATCGGCCCAGCGGCGCTCGCCAAGGCCTACCGTTTCGTGGGCGACCCGCGCGACGATGAGCACGACATCCGCCTGCGCGATCTCGCCGAAGACCCGCAGGGAATCTATGACTGCACGCACTGCTTCAAGTGCGTCGAGGCCTGCCCGAAGGGCGTCAACCCGATGGGCCAGATCATGCGCCTGCGCAGGATCGCGACCGCGGACCATCACATCGTCGATCAGAACAACGGCGAGCGCCACGAGGCGGCGTTCACGGGCCTGATTCGCGACAACGGGATCCTCTGGGAGGCGGAGCTCGTGCCGCGCTCCTACGGCGGCGCCTCGTGGTTCGGGAAATTCCACCCCGCCGCGGGCAAAGAGCTGCTCGCCTCGATCCCCGTCGCGTTCTACGGGCTGCTGCGGCGCAAGATGACCGTGATGGGCGTGCTCAAACCGCACAAGATCCCCTCAAGCGACCTCAAGAGCGTGCGGGCGATCTTCGACAAGGTCGAGAGCCGCCCCGAGCGCTACGAGCTGAACCTGTATGTGACCGGCTACGACGAAGACATCGAGGAGCCCGTCGCGAGCGCGGTGGGCGCAGAGGGCGCCCCGACACAGTCCATCGAAGGGAGCGCCCCCTGATGAAGGTCGCCTACTGGCCCGGCTGCGTCAGCCGCGGCTTCACCCCCGAGCTGCACGGCTCGATGGCGAAGGTCGCGCCGCTCTTAGACATCGAGCTGGTCGAGCTCGATCGCGCCTGCTGCAGCGGCGCGGGCGTGATCGCCGAGCACAACCAGGAGCTCGCCGACACGCTCAACGCGCGCACGTTCGCGCTCGCCCAGCAAGTGCAGGGCGCGGAGCTGATGATGAACATCTGCTCCACCTGCCAGGGCGCGCAGTCAGAGTGCCAGGAGCGCCTAGACGCGAACGCCGAGTACCGCGCGCACGTCAACGCGAACCTCGCCGGCGAGGGCCTGAGCTATGAGAAGGGCTTGACCAACAAGAACTTCCTGTGGCTACTCGTCGAGGAGATCGGCCTCGACACGCTCAGCGCGAAAGTCAAGCGCCCGCTTACCAATCTCAAGGTGGGACCTTTCTACGGCTGCTACATCGTGCGCCCGCGAGACCGTTTGGGGATCGACGCAGAGCATCCGCGCGACCACTACCTGCACCAGGTGATCGACACGCTCGGCGGCACCGTGATCGAGTACGCCGGCATGCGCAAGTGCTGCGGCTTCCCGATCATCATGATGAACAAGGAGGCGTCACTCAAGCAGGCCGGGCGCCACCTCGGCGACGCCGTCGACGCCGAAGCCGACTGCCTCGTCACGCCCTGCCCGCTCTGTCACCTGAACCTCGACTTGCAACAGCCGATCGCTGAGAAAGTCGTCGGTCGCGAGTTGCAGATGCCGGTGCTGCACCTGCCCCAGCTGGTCGGCCTCGCGCTCGGGCTTGATCCGAGGGAGCTCGGGTTGAGCCGCCACGTGGTGCGCCCGACGTCGGTAATCGATTGGTCGACATCGGTCGTTGGCGCAGCCGCCTGAGGGCGCCCACAGGTGCCCACGCCGGAGATCGACGAATCTCCGATCGACCGGCCAGCACGTGTGTTGGCCGGTCGGTTCGGGGATGCTGGCCGAAACGGGGATGCTGGCCGAAACGGGGATTAGCGCCGGAGGCGCTTGTCTACCGGCTTCGGTCGCGGGCGAGTGTCTCCCGGGCTCGGTCGAAGCGCAAGTGTCTCCCGGTTCGGCACACTTCGCTCACTGCGTCCTCGCCAGCCATCCCGATTCGCCCTCAATGGGCGTACTGGGAACCAGTGGGAGCCGCAGCCGCGTAGGCTGCGCTCGTGAAGATCATCACCGCCGTCGGCAACAGGCCGCAGCGATCGAGCGGGAGGGGGGCAGGCAGCCCTCCCGCCCTGCACCCGCTGCTCCAGCACAGGTTGTCCCTATGAAGATCCTCACCGTCGTCGGCAACCGCCCGCAGTTCATCAAGGCCGCGGCCGTGTCGGGGCCGCTGCGCGCAGAGCATGAAGAGGTGCTGGTGCACACTGGCCAGCACTACGACGACTCGCTGTCGCGCGTGTTCTTCACCGAGCTGGGGCTCGCTCGGCCGGAGCGGGAGCTGGGCATCGGCGGTGGTTCCAACACCTCGCAGACAGCGCGCATGCTCGCGGCACTCGAGCCGCTGCTAAGCGAGGTGCGACCCGACGCGGCACTCGTCTACGGCGACACCAACTCCACGCTTTCGGGCGCCCTCGCAGCCGCGCAGGCAGGGATCCCGGTCGTGCACGTGGAGGCGGGCATGCGTTCGTTCGACCGCGCGATGCCCGAGGAGCTCAATCGAGTGCTCGCCGATCACCTCTCAGACCTCCTGCTGTGCGCCTCGGAGGTCTCCGCGGCCAACCTAAGGAACGAGTCGGTCGCGGGCAGGATCGAGATCGTGGGTGACGTGATGGTCGACGTAGCCCTGCGCTCGCAGCCGACCGCTCGTGCCAACGTCCAAGCCCTGCGTGCATACGGCGTCGAGCCGGGCGCATACCTGCTGTGCACCGCGCATCGCGCCGGCAACGTCGACGATCCGGCGCGGCTGGGAATGCTGGTCGAGTTGCTTGAGGCGCTGCCGGGGCCGATTGTGCTCCCGGTCCACCCTCGCACGCGCGCGCGCCTGACTGAGACAGGGCTGTGGGAGGAGCTCGAGCGGATCGACGGCCTGCAGCTGACCGAGCCACTCGGCTATGTCGAGTTCAGCGCGCTCGTCTGCCAGGCGCGCGCGGTCGTGACCGATTCCGGGGGCGCCCAGAAGGAGGCGTACCTTGCCGGGGTGCCTTGCGTGACGCTCAGAGCGAATACCGAGTGGGTCGAGACGGTCACCACAGGGTGGAACACGCTCGTCGACCTCGATGCCCAAGCGGCGTTGGCCGCACTCGACAGCGAGCCTCCCGCCGAGCGGCCGGAGCTCTATGGGGACGGCCATGCAGCCGAGCGCTGCGTAGCAGCGATCGGCTCTCTCGCCGAAACCTCGGGAGTAAGGCGATGACCTGCGCGTCCGTGCGCATGTGCGCGCAGGCATGCCCCCGCGCGCACGGAAAGACCGGGAGGCCATGATGAGCGAGCAGCAGCAGCAGCAGCAGCAGCACAAGCCCATCCGCGTCGGCGTCGCCGGCCTGGGCTACTGGGGCCCAAATCTCGCGCGCAACTTCGGCGCGCTCGGAGGCTGTGAGTTGGCATGGCTGTGTGACGCCTCCCAGCAAGCGCGCGAGAAGCTCGCACCGAGTTTTCCCAGCGCGCGGGCGACCGGCGATCTCAAGGAGCTGCTGGACGACCCCGAGCTCGACGCGGTCGTCCTCGCCACCCCTGTGCCCACCCATTCGGCGCTCGCTGTCGCCGTGGCCGAGGCGGGCAAGCACTGCTTCGTGGAGAAGCCGCTCGCCACGAGCGCCGCCGACGCCGAGCGGGCCGTGGCCGCGGCCGCGAGCGCCGGGAAGATCCTGATGGTCGGCCATCTGCTCGAGTACCACCCCGCGGTTGCGCGGCTAAAGGAGCTGATCGACTCAGACGAGCTGGGCGACCTCTTCTACGTGTACGGCAACCGCCTGAACCTGGGCAAGCTCAGAGCCGATGAGAACGCGCTGTGGAGCCTCGGCGCGCATGACGTCTCGGTGGTCCTGCATCTGATCGGGGAGGAGCCCGATGAGTGCCTCGCCCACGGCTCCTCATACGTGCGCGAGGGCGTCGAGGACGTGGTCTTCTGCTACCTGCGCTTCCCCTCCGGGGTGAGTGCCCACCTCCACCTGTCATGGCTCGACCCGCACAAGGAGCGGCGTCTGACCGTCGTCGGCGCGCGCCGGATGGCCACATTCGACGACATGCTGATCGAGGGCAAGCTGACGATCTACGACAAGGGCTTCGACGAGGACAGCGCGTCGTGGGGCGAGTACATCACCCGCTCCGGCGATACCTTCTCGCCGCGCATCCCCAACTCAGAGCCGTTGCGCCTGGAGTGCGAGCATTTCCTTCAGTGCATCCGTACTAACACCGCACCGCGCTCGGACGGCCACAGCGGCCTGCGCGTCGTGCGCGTGCTGGAGCGGCTGCAGCAGTCGCTCCGGAGGTGACCGGCTCCAGACGTGACCGGCGGAGGCAGCCAACTGTTATTGCCGCGCTGAAGCTCAGGATGGCCGGAGCGCACCAGATGACGCATCACGGCCGCCCGGCGGGGTCTACGAGGCGCGCAATATGCAAGGAAATTGGACGTAAAACAGCCCGACAATGGACGAATGATGTAGGGGTGCCGGAGCCGGCCACATGGCTGGCGGAGGTGGGTCCCCCCGGCCGTAGGCCGGACCAAATCATGGTCGCCCTGTTGGATCTCGAGCAAACGCCGTGGACGCGCGTCGGGACGTGGGTACTGACCCCTCAGAGGAGACGGGCGCAGCGGGCGTATGCTCATGCACTCAGCGAGGTGACAGTAGACCCGTCCGTAAGTTCGAGTGGTAACACTGGGGTGGGTTTCCGACCGGTGGTCGCGTCATGATTTGGGTGTGGCGAAGGTTGGGCGCAACGAGCGCTGTCCTTGCGGCTCGGGTCGTAAGGCGAAGCGCTGCTGTGGTGTGGAGCGCGGCCCTTCTGAGGAGAGTCTTGCTCGCGCTTTCCTGGCTTCTTGCTGTAGACGGGCAGTGGGCAAGCTTCGGCGACTCTCTGATGCTGCGCTGGATGATCTGTTCGAGGAGCTTTGGGATCTGCCCGCGGCACATCTGTCTCTGCAGGTCTCGCTGCCAAAGCTCCATTCGCCGACGCTTGCCCAGCTCTGCGATGAGGTCGCCGAGAACGATCCCAACCCAGAGCTGCTCGAGGCAGTTGTCGAGTCGATCGACACGCCGATCGAGCGGGCTCGCCTCGCACGCGCAGCGATCACCCAATCGGAAGCCGGGACGATCGATGAGCAGCTCGCGAACGCCGCGCTCGTGGACTTGGGGAGCGATTCGCGGCGGCTCCTTCGAGCCGGTCTGCTGCAGGCCGTGGCCGTGCGAGTCGGCGCCACAAGAACACCGGCTGGCGTTCTGCTCGCCGCCTAGGTCAAGACCCACGCACGAGCTGAGCAGCGGCGGCGGATCCCGCAGATCCGCCGCCGATCAGGCCTCCTCGTCGTCAGGCCCCCCGCGCAGGCTGCCGAGCGCCATCGCCTCGGCCATCCGCAGCAGACCGATGAGCGCGTGGGGGCGGACTTCGCTGCTGCGCATCGCCACCTGAGAGCCATGCGGTCCCACGATCTCGACGATCGTGCAGACATCGCCGATCTCGCAATCGTCGCCGAACCGTTCTTCGAGCGCCTCCATCTGCAAGGCCACCACATGCCCAATCTTTGTCGCATCCAGTGCCATCTATTTGAATCCTTTATTGAGATCGAAAATGAACCTGGTCACCGCTCGTCGTAGCATGACTGAGAACGCGACGAGCGGATGCCGCCATCACCATCACCGTCCAAGCTGGCAACCGGGGATCAGCGGATGAGGATTGGCGGGCTGTAGTTCGAGACGTGGGCGCCGTCGTTCGAGACCTTGATCAGCGCTCGATACAGGCCGCGGTGGCGCAGACGCACGATGCGGCTGAAGCTCGAGACGCTCGCGGTGCCGACTTTGACAACGGTGCCGCCCTCGTTCACGGACGTACCCGGCCGCAACAGCTGGAAACCCACGAGCGCACCGACCTCGGCCGGGGCGACATCGCCATAGAGGCGCACGTAGCCTCGACGCCGCGTGCGACGCACGTGGAAGCTGACCCGCACGGCCACGTTCTCGGTCACCACCGGGCTTATAACCAAGGGCTTCCCCACCGTCACCACCCTCAATTGAGCATTTTCGTTCAAGCCCAAAAACGGAAATGAGAAACCCCCGGTGGCATTCGTGACCTCAGGATTGCCGACACTCTTGAAGCCCCCCGAGTACGGAAATGGGTTGGCCTCGAGGAGGATCTCGTGGTTCGCCGCACCCGTGCCCATCAGCGTGCCCTCGACGAAGAACGGGTTGCCGAATTCAACTGGATTCGGGGCGCCGACAAGCTGCACTGAGAGCGGAACCTTCACTGTCGTGAAGGTTCGATCCCCGCCCTTCGTCGTACCCGCGGAGCTGGTCGCGATCAGCCGGTAGTGATAGACCGTATCCGGCTGAAGGCCACCGACGGTCTCGCTCACTTTGATCGCGATCGTCCCATTCCCCGCCGCGGCCAGCGGCGTCTGCGCGCCATAGGCCCTGGTGGTCCCGTACTGAAACGCGTATGCGGTCGTCTGCCCGCGCGCGTCCACGCTGCCGTTGAGGATCGCCGAGGAAAACATCACATGGGAGACGCCCCCAGTCGTGGCGCTGGGCGCCGAAGCCTTGGCCGCCCCGGCCGCAGTCGAGGCCGGCAGGACGACGGCGCCAACGGATAGGAGGAGCGCGACGACCACGCGCGATCCGGAGCCAGCCACGCGCGAGCCCATGCGAGCGCGAAGAGCCCCTGTTGCTCGCCCCCTCGCTCGGAGTGCCCATGTTGCGCGGCGCGCTGCTGCTGCCTGAGCGATCCTCACGCCCTCAACTTACCCGGTTCGCCAAACTTGAACCCTAGCGAGGGTCGTCACGCCCGGCGACGAAAGCTGACGCCGTCGCCGAACGAAAGGTGATGCCGTCGCGGTAGATGCCTGTCTTTTCAAGCTGGGGCTTGGAATGGCCGAAGAGTAGGGCGACATGGAAACGAGTTGGCTTTGCCCCACTGACCTGGATCGCAGCCGTGTGGTGGACGCGAACGATCGCGTGCGGATGATCCGCAAGATCGGCTCCGGCGCGGTCGGCGTGGCGCTGGTCGTCTCGGCCCCCTGGCTGGGCTGGTGGACGCTGATCCTGTTCGCGCTCTCATCGCTCAACTTCATCAACGTCGACCTCCGTATGCGCACGAGCGCTCACCCCGAGCGCGTGAGCGTCTGCGCGATCTTGTTCACGATGCTGCTGCTCGCCACCGGGGTCGCGCTCAGCGGCGGCCCACGCAGCCCGATGCTCCCCTGGCTGGTGCTGCCGGCAGGGATGGTCGCCGCACGCTTTCGCCCTCAAGTCGTGATCGCCGGACTCGCGCTGACGGTCATCGTGATCATCGCGGCCACGCTTGGGGTGAACCCCCAGGCGACGATCCACCATCCGGTGGCGGTGATCGCCACGCTCGCGTTGCTGACCGGGGTGGTGTCGATCGTGTGGGCGCTCGAGACCGCCGAGCTGCACCAGCGCGACGACGCGATCCTCGACCCGTTGACCGGCCTGGCCAACCGCCGGCAGCTCTCGGACGATCTCGCCACGGTCTGGAGCGACGCGACACCCGAGCGGCCCGTGCGCTTGTTGATGTTCGACCTTGACGGCTTCAAGGCCTACAACGACACGTTCGGGCATCCCGGTGGCGATCTGCTGTTGAGCCGCGTCTCGCGCACGTTCAAGGAAGCCGTGGGATCCCATGGCCGCGCGTACCGCATGGGTGGCGATGAGTTCTGCGCCCTGCTGTGGGGTGACAGCGACGAGGAGATGGTCGAGTCCTGCCTGAGCGCGCTGAGCGCCGCGGGCGAGGGCTTCTCGATCACGAGCTCCTACGGATCGGTCCTGTTGCCCCTCGAAACCGAGGACCCCGAGCTGGCCCTGCAGCTCGCCGATGAGCGGATGTACGCGTACAAGGACTCGAGTCGTGCCAGCGCGGGTAGGCAGACGCGCGACCTCGCGCTGCAGATCCTCGCGGTGCACGAGCCCGAGCTGCACATGCATTCCGCCAATGTCGCGGCGTTGACCGAGGGCGTCGCCCGCCGCCTCGGACTCTCAGACCAGGAGCTCTCCGACGCCATCCGAGCGGCCGAGTTGCATGAGATCGGCAAGGTTGCGATCCCCTACGCCGTGCTGCACAAGCCCGGCCCACTCGACGACGAGGAGTGGGAGCTGATGCGCCGCCACCCCACCATCGGCGCGAACATCCTCAGTGCCGCGCCCGCGCTCGCCCGCGTCGCCGAGATCGTGCGCGCCGCCCACGAGCGCCACGACGGCGCCGGCTACCCGCGCGGCTTGGCCGCTGAGCAGATCCCGCTTGCCAGCCGCATCGTGTTCGTGTGCGACGCGTTCGACGCGATGATCTCCGCCCACTCCTACCGCCCAGCCATGAGCGAGACCGAAGCGCTGGCCGAGCTGCGCCGCTGCGCCGGCACCCAGTTCGACCCCGATGTGGTCCAAGCATTCATCGCCGAGCACCGCGCCCGCCACACAACCCGGGGACAGGAAAACCTCGCAACCGCCGAACCCAAAGCAAAGATCGGCGCCCACGCCTAGAACCCAGCCCGCGACAGCCCAGCTCGCGCGGCTTCAATAGGCTGCTTCGATGCGATGGGTCGTGGACGGGATGAACGTGATCGGCACGCGTCCGGACGCTTGGTGGAGGGACCGGCACGCGGCGATGGTCCGCTTGGTCGATCTGCTCGAGCGCTGGGCTGCCGCCAGCGGCGAGGACGTCACCGTCGTGTTCGAGCAGCCGCCCTCTCCGCCCATCTCGTCCACCGTCATCGAGGTCGCCCACGCTCCACGTCCGCGTCGCGACTCCGCCGACGACGAGATCGTTCGGCGCCTCAGCGCCGACCCAGAACCCGGTGCGATCCGCGTGGTGACCTCCGATCACTGGCTCACAGACCGGGTATACGCAGTAGGCGCCAGCGTCGAGCCAGCTGAGCCCTTCCGCAAGCAGCTAGAGGCCGTCTGAGCATTCTTTCGCGTAGCCCAAGACGCCCAACGCAGAACGGAATCACGCAATAAGGCACGGCTCCTGGCTCCTCATTGATGCATTGCCGCCACGATGTATCGGCTCGTCACGCGAAAGGCCTCGACGAGTCGCCCTGAGGACTCAGGACTTAATACATCGAGCCTAAATGCCGATCTACCCTTCTCAGCATCGATCGGCTATTCGTCGAGATGCATGCACGGCTCAAATAGACATCGACTTCAAGTTCGATCAAGCAATTGAGCGCATGCGCCGATGTTGGGAGCACACGAGATCGCCATGTCAGATAGCGAAACCCCCCAACACAACCCCGAGCCTAACAACGGCGCTCCCAGCGTGTCAGGAGAAGCGCCGTCAGGCAAAGTGCCGGCGAGCGGCGTGCCGTCGAGCGGCGGAGTGCCCGCGAGCGGAATGCCGGTGAGCGGCGGAGTGCCCGCGAGCGACTCGCCTCAAGAGGGCAGCCTGACCCCAGCTGCATCCGCGGGAGAGCCGCCACAGGGCACCAACGGTGGCTCTCTCTCTCTAGCGGAGATTCCACCCAGCCCTCTAGAGGCGACTCCGTCCAGCTCGCCTGAGACGACTCCACCCAGCTCACGCGGAGACGGGTTCGGGCGCGTCGGGCAAGTAGTAGCCCTGCACCGGAAGGCCGTGTGGGCCGCGGTGGCGGTGCTGTGCGTGGTGGCGGGGACGATCGGCTCGCTCTCTGCCGCGCACTCTGTGGCGCGTCACGATGCCGCGGAAGCGCGGCAGACGTTCCGTCAGAGCTCGGCGGGGATCGCCTCAGCCCTGAAGCTGTCGATCCAGCGGGAGGAAGAGCTCGGCGTCAGCGCGAGCACCTTCTTTGCCCGCAACCCGAAGGGGACGCCCGCAGAATTTGAGTCGTGGGTGCAATGGGCGAGGACACTCCAGCGCTTCCCGGAGCTCGACAATCTCAGCTTGGTGGCGCTCTTCCGGACACCACAGCTCGCCGAATTCGAGAAGCAGGTGACAGGCCACGCGATCAAACTGCCCGCCAAGACTCCTGTCACGCCGGCCGCCGAGGGACTGCGGATCGTTCCCCCGAGCGGACACAATTTCTACTGCCTGACAGTCGCTGAACTCATGCGGAGCCCGGCCGGAGCCGCGCCGGCGGGCCACGACTACTGCGCACGGGGATCGGCTTTGCTGCTGGCTCGAGACGCGGGACTGGGTCACTACACGCCAGTGTCCGTGAAAGGGACGAAGGGCCTCGAAGTGGTGGTGCCCGTTTACCGGGGCAACGCGACACCGCAGACGGCCTTCGGTCGCGTCACCGCATCCGTGGGCTGGCTGCGCGAGGTGCTCGTGCCAAGCGTGACGCTGGCGCAGGTTCTGCGTGGCCACCCGAATAGCGCACTGCGCCTCCGTTACCACGCTGGCACGTCGAACGTCGTCTTCACCAGCGGCACACCGCAGGCCGACCCGCAGAGCACGACTGCAAGCCTGCACAACGGATGGACGGTGAAGAGCTTCGGGGCAGCGGTTGACACGAACGTCCTCTCGGATGGGACCGCACTCGCGCTCCTGATCGGAGGGATCGCACTGAGCGTGCTGCTTGGCCTGCTCGTCTTCGTCCTCGGCGCTCCTCGCACTCCGGCACGGGCGCTCGCGCCGGAGGCTCGCGAGCTGCTGCTGCCCCATGAAGACCTCTACGACGCCCTCACCGGGCTTCCCAACCGCTCGCTCACGATGGACCGCGCCGAGCGCATGGTCGCACGCGCGGGACGCCAGTCGGGGATGCTGGCGGGCGCATTGTTCATCGACATCGACTGGTTCAAAGACGTCAACGACAAGCTCGGCAAGGATGCCGGCGATCAGCTTCTGAGCATCGTCTCAGAACGGCTGGAGGGCGTGCTCCGCACAGGGGACACCGTGGGTCGTCTCGGCGGCGACGAGTTCGTGCTGCTGGTCGAGTCGGCAGCCCGCGGAGTGCGGCTCGACTCCCTGGCCCGACGCGTGATCGAGGCGCTGCACAAGCCCGTCGAACTGGACGGTTTTGGTCCAAGCTTCTATGCGACGGCGAGCATCGGCGTCGCCTTTGGGCGATACGAGACTCCCGAAGACCTCTTGCGCGACGCGCAACTGGCCCTGTACTCAGCCAAGGCCGCGGGCAAGGACCGCTACACGCTCTTCAACGCGAACATGCGCTCGGTCATCGAGAGCCGTGCTGTGCTCGAGGCCGAGCTCAATACAGCGCTTCTAGAGCAGCAGTTCTTCCTGCTCTACGAGCCGATCTACGATCTGAACACCCGCAAGGTGGTTGGTCTCGAGGCACTCATCCGCTGGCGGCATCCCGAGCAGGGCGTCCTCGAGCCCGTCGACTTCATCCCGCTGGCCGAGGACACCGAGCTGATCGTGCCAATCGGTCGCTGGGTGCTCGAGCAGGCCTGCAACCGAGCCGCGGCATGGAACGTCGCTGGTCATCGGGTCGGCATCTCGATAGGAGTGTCGGCCAATCAGCTGAATCGAGACGGATTCGCAACGGACGTCCGGCGTGCGCTGCAGCAGTCCGGGATCGAGCCCTCATTGCTCACGCTGGAGATCGCCGAGACCACAGTGATGGACGACCTGCAAGCAGCCGCCGCACGCATCGCGGAGATCAAGGAGCTGGGCGTGCGGGTCGCGATCAACGACTTCGGCGGCAGCGGGTATGCGCGCCACTCCGACCTGCAGCGAATGCCGCTTGACTTCCTCAAGGTGGATCGGAACTCCCTCGCCGCTTCAGATGACGAGGATTACCGCAGCTGGCTGATCAAAGCGATCCTCATCGTCGGACGGGACCTCTCGCTAACGGTGATCGCCACGGGAATCGACACGTACGAGCAGATGACCACAGTCCAGGCAATGGGCTGCACGATGGCTCAGGGACTCTTCATGGGCGAACCCACCCCGGCGGACAAAGTTGAGAGCCTCTTCGATGCAGACCTACCGATAACGCACGCACCCGCGACGAGCCAGTTGCACCAATCTTAAGTCAGGGTCGTGCGGGCGATCAGCACCGAGCACGAGGCGTGATGGGAGACCTTGTTCGGCACCGAGCCATGGCACGACCTCGGATCGAGACGCCGCCAAGATGCAGCGGCGCCCCGATCTGGTCCGTCGTCGGGTCTCAAGCAGCCGGCTGCGGGACTTGTGCGTAGCGCAGCGAGCCGGGGGTCGTGAGCGTCTCTCCGGTCTCCAGCAACGTCTTCAACCCCGAGAGGATCATCGGCCAGCCGCCGTAGATCTCGCCGTGGGCGTCCTCGCGCAGCTGATCGTGGGTGACGGTCAGCCGGCACGAATCCTCGACCTCTTCAATCTCCCAGGTGACGCGCGAGGTCCCTTCGGCCCTGACCTCCTCGCTCCACACGGCGGTGAAGCTCTGCACGAGCCGGCGCGGGGGATCAACCTCCAGGTTCTCGCCCTCGGCGAGCCGCATGTCGCCAGCCGCGAGCTCATAACGGGAGCCGGGCGTCCAGTCGGAGCTGGCACTCGCCCCGAAGTTGTACTTCCGCCGCAGCTCCGGATCGATGATCGCCTCCCACAAACGCTCGGAAGTCGTTTTGATGAAGATCTCGAACACCTTCTCCGTCTGATCGGCCGTCGTCCAGGGTCGCTTCCCACTCTTCTGCGTATCCGTGTCCGTCGTCGTGCTCGTGTCAGTGTCCGTCGTCGTGCTCATCGTTGGTTCCTCCATTCGTTGCTTTAGGTCACTGAGCCCCTTGGCCCAGGGCTCTGAGTACTTGCTCACCCAGCGGTCGTGGACGAGCCTGATCGGGACCGGGTTCAGGAAGTGGAGCTTCTCGCGCCCGCGTCGCCGCGTGGTCACGAGCCACGCATCCTCGAGCACTTTCAAGTGCTTGATCACGCCGAAGCGCGTCATCGGCAAACGCTGCTCCAATGCGCTCAGCGTCTGCCCGTCCTCTCTGAACAGCTCGTCGAGCAGGCTCCGGCGCGTCGGGTCGGCCAGGGCTCTGAACACTTCATCCTCGTTCATGTCCGATCCAGTATAGGTGACCTTTTAGTCACATGTCAAGGCTCTCTGCCAAAACTCGAGGCCGGGCCGGAGCACAGCCTCCTCTGGACCTTTGTTCGACGCTGCCCCTGACGATTAAGGATTAGAAGACGACGTCCGAGGGAAGGAATAGACCCGGGCACATCTAATAACTTAAATCACAAGCACAAGCACATGCACATGCTCTTAATCATCTTGATCCCCCTCGCCTGGCTGGCCGTACTGACGTTGTGCGTCGCCATCTGCCACATGGCGGCGCTGGGCGATGCCGCCCCCGGGCCTGTGCCTGGCGAAGAGCGGGGCTCTCTCCAGGCTGGCGATGGCCTGGTCATCTGGGAGGACCCCTCCGAGGTGGCGCTCAAGGACCAGCGCGGACGCCACACCCGCCGTGGGCAGCGGCTCGCGACTCACGGCATCCGTTAGCCCAGTCAGCGATCGATCGGCCAAATCTGCCTGCGTCACAGCTCGCGGCGGGTGTGGACGCCGATCTCCGTGCGACCGAGCTCAGCGTCGTTGCTCAGGCGACGAGGCGCTCCACGGCATCAACTGTCGATCGGGTCTTGGAGCGCCTAACGAAAAGATCGGCACGTCCGGATGCGGGTGGGTGGGATCGATACACGGCGCTGGACCGATCGAAGATCCCGTGGATCTTCGATCGTCGCCACGTGACGGCTCGCACATGCCACCAGCATGCACTTCGCCGGGTGGGCGGGCATCCGATCTATCCCAGCTTGATCCATGAACACCCCGACCACCACCTATTTCGTTAGGCACTCTTGGAGAACTCGATCGCGCCGTCCTCGAGCGCGCCGAACTTCATCGGAAAAATGTCGAGCGCATAGTTCTGGCGCAGTCGCCACGGCGCCTTTGACCCCTGTTTTGGGAATTTATCGATGGAGCGCCGCACGTAACCGGAGGAGAAATCGATCATCGGCTGTGCGGCGATCGAAGGGTCGTTGATCCGCGGCGCACACTGCTGATAACCGTGCTCGTCCATATGGTTGAGCAGGCGGCAGACGTACTCGCAGGTCAGGTCGCACTTGAGCGTCCACGAGGCGTTTGGGTACCCGAGCGCGAACGCCAGGTTGGGTACACCGCTGAGCATCATGCCCTTGTAGCTCATCGTCTCTGGCAGCTCGACCTCGCGACCGTCGACGGCGATCTGCATGCCCCCCAGCGCCAGCAGGTTCAGCCCGGTGGCGGTGACGATCACGTCGGCCTGCAACTCGGCGCCGGACTCGAGCTTCAGGCCCGTCTCCGTGAACGTCTCGATGCGATCGGTCACCACCGAGGCGTCGCCGTCACGGATCGCTTTGAACAGATCGCCGTTCGGCACCAGGCACATGCGCTGATCCCATGGGTCGTATTGGGGCTTGAAATGCGTGTCTATCTCATATCCATGGGGGAGCTCCCGCTCGATGCCTTTTCGGATCAGCGCCTTCATCAGCTCCGGCCTGCGCCGGCTCAGTTGGAAGCTGAGCGTCGTCAGCAGCACGTTCTTCCAGCGCATGATCGGATAGGCGGCCTTCGCTCCGAAGACCCGGCGCAGGGCCTTGGCGATCGGGTCTTCGGCAGGCAACGAGACGATGTAGCTGGGCGAACGCTGCAGCATCGTCACGTGCTCCGCGCTCTGCGCCATCGCCGGAACCAGCGTCACCGCGGTCGCGCCGCTGCCGATCACCACGACCCGCTTGCCGGCGTATTCGACGTCCTCTGGCCACTTCTGCGGATGCACGATGCGCCCGGCGAAGCGCTCAGTGCCTTCGAACTCCGGCGTGTACCCCTCGTCGTAGCGATAGTACCCGCTGCACATGAACAGGAACCCGCAGCTCAGGCGCACCGTCTCCTGCGTATCGCCGCGCTCCACTTCCACCGTCCAGCGCGCATCCTCTGTGGAGAACTCGGCGCGCACCACGCGATGGTTGAAGCGAATCCTCTCCTCCACGCCATGGTCCCTTGCCGTCTGGCGCAGATACTCGAGGATCGACGGTCCGTCCGCGATCGACTTGGCCTCTTTCCATGGCTTGAACGAGTAGCCGAGGGTGTACATATCCGAGTCCGAGCGGATCCCCGGATACCTGAACAGATCCCAGGTTCCGCCGCTGCGATCCCGCGCCTCGAGGACCGCATATGTCTTCCCCGGACAGTTCGCCTTGAGATGGTACCCGGCGCCAATGCCGGATAGACCGGCACCGACGATCAGCACGTCGACGTATTCGAGCGACATCTCAAGGCCATCCAGAAGTCATGCAGGGACGAGGCACACGAGCTTACTCGGACGCGGTGTGTCGCGCCGCATGAGGGCGGGAGCCATACCTGCTCGATAGCCTGCCCCCATGCGCATCCTCGTCACGGGCGCGAGCGGTTTCATCGGTCAGGCTCTCTGCCCCCAGCTGGCCGAGCATGGGTACGATGTCGGCGCGCTGGTGCGCCGGTCGGGGTCTGAGCCCGCGGGCACACGCGGCCTGAGCGGCGATCTGAACGATGGACCGCGCCTTGCCGAGACGCTGGCCGAGGAGCGCCCCGATTGTGTGATCCACCTCGCCGCCGAGATCGCTTCGCAGCGCTCAGAGCGCAAGGTCCAGGCCATCAACATCGAGGGCACCACACGGCTCCTGGATGCCTGCAAGGCCGTCCCCGTTGGGCCGCGCGTCGTATTCGCTTCAACCGTCGTCACCGGCGATGCTCACGGCGCTCTGCTCACAGAGGACACGCCGCTCCCGGTCGAGACCCCCTACGGCCGCTCAAAGCAGGCGGGCGAGCGGCTCGTCCTCGAGTCCGGCCTGCCGGCAGTCGTGCTGCGACCATCGCACGTCTACGGGCCCGGCGGCTGGTATGCAAATGAGCTGGTCGCACAGCTGCGCCAACCCGGGCGCTTCGCGGTCATCGGTCGCGGCGAGAACCTATGGGACGTCGTGCACGTGCACGACGTCGCCACAGCGCTCGTCCTCGCCGCGGAGAATGCCCCCGCCGGCTCGATCTACCATGTCGTCGACGACGAGCCGATCGCCTTCTACGACTTCATGGCGCTCACCGCCGAGGCGCTCGGCAGCGGCCCACCCCGGCGCATTCCGGCGGGGCTCGCGCGGCTGGTGGCGGGACGTAACGCCGTCGATGCAGTCGTGCGCTCCGCCCGCTCCTCCAACGCCAAGATCAAGCGCGAGCTTGGCTGGCAACCACGCTTCCCGACAGCCCACGAGGGCGTACCCGACGCGGTGGCACGGCTCACGGCCGAAGCCAACGCCTGAAGTCAGCGCGCTCCCCGCTCCCCGAATGGCTCCTCCTCCGCGATCGTGCCCTCCCCCGAGAGCTCGAACGTGGCGTGCAGCGCGCGCACCACCGACTCCACACGATCGGGGGGGATGACACAGCAGATCTTGATCGGCGAGGTGGAGATCATCTCGATGTTCAGTCCCTCCGCGGCGAGCACCTTGAACACCTTCGCCGCCACTCCGGGGTGCGAGCGCATGCCCGCGCCGACGATCGACACCTTCCCGATCTCCTCCCGCGCGATCAGCTCCGAGTACGCCTCCCCCGCGAGCGGCTCCAGCGCCATCCGCGCGGCGCGCAGGTCTTCGCGGGGCATCGTGAAGGAGATCTCCGCGAGGCCCCCCGCTGAGGCGGGCAGGTTCTGGTCGATCATGTCCACGTTCACGTTCGCCTCGGCCAGCGCCTCGAACAGGCTCGCCGCCACGCCCGGCGTGTGCCGCACGCCTATCAGCGTCACCATCGCCTCGGACTTCGAGTGCGTGACCGCTGTTATCAGTGGCTGCTCCATCATCGCTCTCATCTCTCCTTCTGACGCCACAACCGTACCGGGCCGATCGTCGAAGGACGAGCGGCAGTGGATGCGCACGCCGTGGTTGCGCGCGTACTCGACCGAGCGCAGCTGCAGCACACCCGCGCCCGACGCCGCCATCTCCAGCATCTCCTCGAAGGACACCACGCTCAGCTTGCGTGCGTCGGGCACGATCCGCGGGTCGGCGGTATAGACACCGGAGACGTCGGTGTAGATCTCGCACTCCCCGGCGCCGAGCGCCGCGGCGACCGCGACGGCGGTCGTGTCAGAGCCGCCGCGGCCGAGCGTGGTGACGTTCTTGGCGGTGCTCGAGACGCCCTGGAAGCCCGCGACGAGCACGATGTGGTCCTCTTCCAGCGCCGCCCGAACACGGTCCGCGCGCACCTCGATGATGCGCGCCTTCGTATGCGACTCGTCCGTCACGATCCCCGCCTGTGAGCCCGTCAAGGAGATCGCACGGTGGCCGAGGTCGTTGATCGCCATCGCGCACAGCGCACAGGAGATCCGCTCGCCGGAGGACAGCAGCATGTCCATCTCGCGCGGGTCCGGCGCCGCCGAGACCTCCTCCGCCATCGCGATCAGCTCATCGGTCGTCTTGCCGCGTGCCGAGAGCACCACCACCACGCGAAAGCCTTCCTCGCGCTTGTCCACGATGCGGCGCGCGGCGCGCTGGATGCGCTTCGCATCGGCGACCGAGGTGCCACCGAACTTCATGACGACGATGTTGCTTTTGGGCATGCCGGCCAGGATATAGGCGCTCTTCGCCCGGGCGGTGTAGAACCAGTCAGGGCCCTGGAAGCTCGACGTTCTCGAATGTGAGGACTTCGGCGAGCTTGTTGAAGTGCGTGTCGCGATGGAGCACCGCAACGCCGCCGTGTTCAGCGGCGGCCGCGGCAATCAGCGCATCGGTGAGCGGCACGCGGTGGTACCCGTCGCTGTGCTGTGCCAGCTCGCCGATCGCGCTCATCGCGGCGTCGGCGACAGCACGATCGTTGCGTAGGATCCGGAACCCGTCGAGTTCCGTCTCGAACGCGATGTACTCGGTGCTGCTGCGGGCGGAGTAGAGGATCTCCATTCGTACGATCGGGGTGATCCACAAGCGATCGTCAACGATCGCCTTGTCGACGAGTTCGCTGGGGAGTGACGAGAACCTCCACCACGCCGACGTGTCGACGATGAACGGCACGTCGCCACGCAACAACTCGGCAGCGTCCACCGCAGTCGCTAAGGCTCTTCGCCGGTTAGCTGCTCGATGTGCTCGAGCGTATCCCGATCCAGCCCATCCGGGCTGAGCACTCGCTCGATAAATCGCTTGCGCCGTTCGAGGCGCTCCTCATCGCTCAGCGCAGGGGTCTCAGCTGTCGGGGTTGTGCTCAGAACAGAATGCTTCACGACTCCAGGGTAGCGCTTGAATACGACGAGAACTTGATCGTCAGCTGACCTGCAGGCCCCCTGCTCCACGACAAGATCGCCTCGGAAACGGAGATCGAAGTGGCCCACGAGATGTAAACCCACCGCGTCTGGACGTTCCGTCCGGGCCAAGCCAAGATTTATAGTCCTAAAGGGATATTCATCACAATCAGGCCGGGCAGGCGCGCAGAATAGTCTTGCGGGAGATCCCGGCCTCGTCCCCCCAATGGCGGGGCTCTTCACAGGCACTCCTCGATCGTGTCCGCGGCCCTACACAGCGCGGCGTCCAGCGAACGCCTTGCCGAGCGTGACCTCGTCGGCGTACTCGAGGTCCGAGCCCACCGGCAGACCGCTCGCCAAGCGCGTGACCGTCAGCTCGGGCGCGCGTGCGCGCAGCTCCTCGGCGATGTGCAGCGCAGTCGCCTCGCCGGTCGTGGTCGGGTTGGTGGCCAGCACAACCTCGTGCACGGCGCCCGTCCGCGTTGAACCCAACCGCTCGGGGTCCGGATCCACCTGCACGGGGTCCACCTCCACCTGCCCATTCCCAACCGCGCCGGGCGTCCCCCCGCCCGAGGCGACGCGCGCGAAGAGCTCTGAGATCTTCAGGTCCTCGGGGTCGACGCCGTCGATCGGTGAGAGGGCCCCGCCGAGCACATGGTAGACGCCGTGATACTCGTGCGTGCGCTCCATCGGGATCACGTCGCTGGGCTCCTCAACAACGCAGATCAGCCCGTGATCGCGGCGGGCGTCCTCACAGATGCGGCAACGCGCCTCGTCGGTGAGGTTGAAGCACACCTCGCACAGCCCGATCTTTTCCTTGACCTCCGAAATCGCCTGCGCCAGTGCGGCGGCATCCTCACCGGAGGAGCGCAGGATGTAAAAGGCCAGCCGCTGGGCGGTGCGGTTGCCGACGCCGGGGAGCTTCGACAGCTCTGTCACGAGCCGCTGGACGGGAGGAGCGTAGGAGGTGCTCACTGGCTACAGGCCCGGCAGGCCCAGTCCGCCGAGAGTGCCCATGTCAAGGCCGCTGGTCGCGCCGCCCAGCTTGCGCGCCGCCAGCTCCTGGGCTGAGCGCAGCGCCTCGTTGACGGCCGCCAACACCATGTCCGCGAGGATCTCCAGATCCTCGGGGTCGACCGCGGAAGGGTCGATCTGCACGGACTTTACCTCGAGGTCGCCCGTGATCCTCACTGTCACCATGCCGCCGCCCGCGGAGGCTTCGACGAGCTCGTTCTTCAGCTCCTCCTGGGCCGTCTCCATGTCCTGTTGCATCTTCTGCACCTGCTGCATCATCTGTTGCACGTTCGGCATCTTTGGCTGCTTGGGCATCGTCGCTTCACTCACCTTTCTCTGCGCTCGGAGCCGGCACGGGCGCTGGCTCGATCGGGATCTCCTCGGCATCGAGCTCCGCCTTGAAGCGGGCCACCCACTCCTCCTCGGTGTATCTATCTGAGCGCGCCCCCTCGCCATTCGTCTCGTCGAGCTCCTCGCGCAACTCGTATGAGATCCGCCAGCGCCCGCCCGCGAGCTGGCGCAGCGCGTCGATCACCATCGTCCGGTTGACCGGATCCTCGGCCTTCTTCTTGAAGAACGATGCGCTCGTGGGAAACCCCACGGTCAGGTCTTCGCCGGCGATATCCACTGGCGTTGCATTGGCGATCACCGCGCCGACCAGTCCGTTGCCGACCTCGACCAGCTCGACCACCGCCGGCCATAAGTCGATCAGTGCTTGCAGATCGCCCACCGGCTCGACCACCGGGGCGACAGATGTCGACTCACTCGCCAGATCGGGTTGCGGCGCGGACCCCGCCGCCGTCACAGACGCTACGTCCGTCATAGGCGCAGGGTTCGCTGCCGTCACGGGCGCTATGTCGGCCACGGGCGCGGGGTCGGCCAAGGGCGCGGGGTCGGCCAAGACCTCACGCGCCACGTCCATTGCCGGCGCCTCTGTCGCGACTGCCACTGCCATGTTCGCGTCCTGATCCGGCGCTGGACGCGCGGTCACGATCTCCGCGCGGGCGGGCGCGGGCGCGCGGATGTGCTCCGCCGCGGACGGCGTGTCGCCCACGGGGCCTTGTACCCCACCGGCGGGCACCACCCGGTCGACCGCGACGGCCGAGACGACCCCGTGCTCGCGCTCCAACCGCTCGATCCGCGCGAGCAGCGCGCGTGTCGAGGCATCGACCTCGGGCTGGGCCGCCTTCACGAGCGCCAGCTCGAGCCGAGTGCGCGGGTCCGCGCCCGCGCGCACGCCCTCCATCGCCGCCCCCAGCAGCTCCAGCAGACGGACGATGACGGCGTGGTCAACCCGCTCGGCCTGCGCCGCGAGGGCGGTGTCGGCCTCGGGCGTGAGCGACAGCTCGGCGGGCACTTCACCGAGGACATGCACGATCAGCAACTCGCGTGAGCGCACCTCCAAGTCGTTCGCGAACGAGCCGGCGTCGCGTCCCTGCTCCACGCATTCCTCGAGCGCCTGGAGCGCCCGCCGGGCGTCACCGGCGCCGACCGCGTCGACCGTCTGTTCGAGCAGGCGCGCATCCGCCACGCCGAGTACCGCGAGCACGTCCTCGAGCACGATCTCCTTGCCGCTGTAGGTAACGATCTGCTCGAGCGTGCCGAGCGCGTCGCGAAAGCTGCCGGTCGCCGAGCGGGCCAGCGCGGCGACCGCCGCCGGGGGGATCTCGATCTGCTCGGCCTGGGCCGTGCGCCGCACGACGTCCGCGATCTGCTCGACCGTGGGGCGGTGGAAGTCAAAGCGGTGGCAGCGGTCCACGACCGTCGCGGGCACTTTGCTCGCCTCGGTCGTCGCGAGCACGAACACCGTGTTCGGCGGCGGCTCCTCGAGCGTCTTCAGGAACGCGTTCCACGCGGCCGTCGAGAGCATGTGCGCCTCGTCGAGGATGTACACCTTGCGGCCTCCGCTCACCGGCGCGTAGGCGACGCTCTCGCGTAGCTCACGAATGTCGTCGACCGAGTTGTTCGAAGCCGCGTCCATCTCGATCACGTCGAGCGAGTTGGCGCGTGCAATCGACAGGCAGGACTCGCACTCCCCGCACGGCTCGATCGTCGGTCCGCCGCGCTCGCAGTTCAGACACGCCGCGAGAATCTTCGCCATCGAGGTCTTCCCCGTCCCGCGCGAGCCGACGAACAGGTAAGCGTGGTGCACCTTCCCGCGCTGCACCGCGTTGCGCAGCGTGCGCACGACCGGCTCCTGGCCGACCACGTCGGCGAATGTACGGGGGCGGTGCCTGCGATACAGGGACTGCTGCTGTGGCTGTGGTTGATCTGGCTGCTGCTGCTGTGAGGACACCGTCGGCTGAGTCTACCCACGGCCGAGCGCGCCGCCGGAGTCGTGCCGCGCGTGCGGCGGAAGTGTGCCGCGCACGCACCGGAGTGGATAGCGTCCGCGCTCGTGAGAGCTCGCCTCGAACGCTTTCCGGCTCGCTTCGTCGGCGCCCCACTTGCGATCACCGCCGGGGCCATCGTGCTGCGCGTCGTGAGCGGCGTGGGCTTCGCCAACTACGACACGCTCTACGCGCTCGCCTGGGGCGGACAGCTGTCGCGCGGCGACACCCCCGCCTACGGCGTCGCGATCGCGCCCACGCCCCACCCGCTGCTCGAGCTGCTCGGCCTCGTGCTCTCGCCGCTCGCGCCGCACGCCATCGTCGAGGTCACCGTCGCGCTCGGCTTCCTCGCGCTGTCCGCCTGCGGCTGGGCCATCTACCAGCTCGGCGCCCAGTGGTTCGGGTGGGCCGCCGGCGCGCTCGCCGCACTGATCTTCCTCACGCGCGCCGAAGTGCTCTCCTACGGCGTGCGCGCCTACGTCGACATCCCCTACCTGTCGCTCGTGCTCGGCGCGCTGCTCGTCGAGTCCCGCCACCAGCGCCTGCGGGGCGGCCCCGCCGGGGCGCCCGTGCTCGCGCTGCTCGCCCTCGCCGGGCTATTGCGCCCGGAGGCGTGGGCGTTCTCCGGCCTGTACTGGCTGTACCTGATCGGGCTTGTGCCGGCCTGGATGCGCGCTCGCATCGGCAGCGGCGCGTCCTGGCGCGAGCGTCCTCGCGGGGAGATCGTGCGCCTGACGCTGCTCGCCGCCGCCGCGCCACTGATCTGGGTCCTCAGCGACCTCGCCGTCACCGGCGATCCGCTGTGGTCGCTGACCAACACCCAGCACACCGCCGAAACGCTCGACCGCGAGACCGGCATCGCCAACGTGCCCGAGTACATCCCGCGGCGGATCGGCGAGATCCTGCGCCCCGCCGTGCTCGTCGCCGCCGCCTTCGGCGGCGTGCTCTCGCTGCTCTGGCTGCGCCGCCGCGCACTGCTCGGAGCCGGCGCCGGCGTCCTCGCCGTCGTCGTGTTCGCCGCCTTCGCCTCCGTCGGGCTGCCCATCAACACCCGCTACGCCTTCCTCGCAGCCGCGATCCTCTGCATCTTCGCCGGCGCCGGCGTGTTCGGCTGGAGGAGCCTGCAACGTGATGACCCGCGGCGGCGCTGGTGGATGGCCGGCGGCGCGCTCGTGCTCGTGCTGCTGCTCGCCTTCGCCCCCTCCAACTACCGCGAAGCCCACCGCGAACTGGACAAACTCTCACGCCAGCAGTCGATCCAGGGCGAACTGCTCGCGCTTGTCGACAACCATTCGATCACGCTGCGCTGCGGACCGGTGGGGGTGCCCAACCACGCGCCGATTCCGCTGCTCGCGCTGTATCTGAAGACGAGCCCCGCAAACGTCGTGAGCCTGCAGGTGGGACACATCTCATCCGGGGTCTACGTGGACCCAGCGAGCACAGAAGTCGAAGACGACTACGTGCTCGACCCGCACGACCCGCACGAGGCGGTGACCGTGCCGCCCGGCTTCACCGAGGCGCACGCCAATCGCTCATGGCTGATCTTCGAACACTGCTCATAGCGGACCGTGCACCCCTCGTCGAGACTCTGAGCGCCGGCTGCCTGATCGTCGCTCACGACTCCGGCTCGGGAGCTCCCGCTGCGCCTGCCGGTAATCGCTTAAGGCTGCTTCCTTCCGGACCTGACCTGGTTCGCAAGCCGACACCGCGCGGGACCCGAACCATCGACGCCCCGAGCGACGGAGCGACCGGAGCCGAACCCCTCGGAGGGGAATTCAGCCCCGCTAGAGCGGATTGCGGATACAGGGCGCCGCTACCTCCCCGCCTAGCACGGTCCAGGCTCGATCCTAACGAAGTCGCGACAGGCGGCGTGCTCGTGCGCAACCGCACCCCAACACGCCAAGTTCCGCTAGGCTGCGCGACCGTGACCTACTTCAACGCTTTCCCCACCATTCTTCGCTCCCGCACCAGCCGGAGCCTTGCGACCCTCGCGACGCTTGGCGTTGCGGTTCTGATCGCGGGCTGTGGCTCCGGTGGCGGCAGCACTATCGGCGTCGGCAACGAGAACAAAGCCGACGAAGCACTGGCAAAAGTCAGCTCGCCCACGGCGTCAACCCCGACGGCTCCCACCGCAACCGCCAAAACACCGACAAGCGGCCCGCTCTCGAAAGAACCGACAGTGACGCCGCCCTCCGGCGCCGCGCCGAGCAAGCTGGTGATCAAAGACCTGATCAAGGGAACCGGCACCGAAGCCAAGGCGGGCGACACGGTGACCGTGAACTACGTCGGCGTCCTCTACAAAGGCGGCAAAGAGTTCGACGCGTCGTGGAAACGCAACGAACCGTTCTCGTTCACCCTCGGCAGGGGCCAGGTCATCCCCGGCTGGGATCAAGGCGTGGCCGGCATGAAGGTCGGCGGACGGCGTGAGCTGATCATCCCGTCGGCACTCGCCTACGGCGTGAAAGGCTCACCGCCCACAATCCCGGCGAACGCGCCGCTCGTGTTCGTGGTCGACCTGCTCGGCACGTAGCTGTAGGACCCGTACGAACCCTGAGACCCACACGCTGGAGCGAGGCGCCACCCGAAACACGACTGTCGGCCTCCGGGTAGCCGCTCGGGTAAAAGCCGTACGTAGCGCGGCGCTGCTGCTCCTCGTGAGCGGCGTCGCGGTCGCGGCCGGCGGCTGCGGGACGGGCGCGAGGGCGAGCCAGGCCGAACTGAGCCTCCAGCGCGAAGACCTGATCGCGGTGAGCCGGGCCCTTGAGAGCACCGAGAGCTCAGCGAACCAGGAGGTGGCGGCCACCAAGGTCGCGTGGCCGTTAATCGTCAATGGCCTGCCGCCCAGCACAACAACGATCGCGCGTGCGCGGATCGCCGCGGCAGTGGGGAGCGCGGCGAGGCTGTCAGCGCCGGCGCTGTTCGAAGAAGCTCAGGCCAGAGCGATCACCGGGCCGGGCTCGCCGATCGCGGGGCTATTCCGAACCTACAGCGGCCTGGCCACGCGCGGGTGGCGGCTGGTGTGGGCCGCGATCGAGCAGATCGACCACGGCGACCCGATGGTGGCGCGATTTGCCCGCGAAAACGTGGCGCTGTACATCGAGAGCATTTACGACGCCCACTTCTCCCTGGCGCAGATCGGCAAGAAGCTGCGCACCGGCTACCGCAAGCTCGGCGGCCAAGCCGTGTTCGGCGCCACGTTGACTCAGGGCGAAGTGGACGCGCTCGCGAACACCTACTCCGAAGCGACCGATCGCCTGCACCCGCACGTCGGGGTTCGGTTGGGCTCTTAGCCCGGGCGATCCCCCTGATACAGGGAAGGCCAATGGGCGCGGCGGGTTTCGAGCCTGCGAGCGCTCGCGTGTGATGCAGGACTGCGGTTGGGTGGGTTGGATGGTTTCCCTGCAAATATGCGTGGTTCAGGTCGCTGGGCGAATTGCGAAAACCGGCTGATTGGGCTCAATTCTGCGGGGTTTAGGCCAGCGAGCGGTTCCACTGGCCTAAACGTTTGAGGACTCACTCGAGTGTGTAGCCAAGGGTGTGGTAGGTCTTCAACCGCTTGGCGAACATGCGGCGCAGCACGGGCAACTCGGTGTCGACGTAGTCGTAGACGAGCGCGTCGTGCTTGCCGGGGTGTGGGCGGTGCAGGCGCCCGGCGTACTGCACGACGGTTCCCTTCCACGCGACCGGCATCGCGAGCAGGAGGGTGTCAAGGCGCGAGTCGTCGAAGCCCTCGCCGATGTAGCGGCCGGTGGCGAGCACCACACGCGCCGTGTCCGCGCTCGTGGTGGTGAGCTGCTCGAGCGCGGCCCGCCGTGCGCGGGGGCGCATCTCGCCGTGTAATTCGATCAGCGCCGGGATGCGGTCGCGTAGGTGATCGGCAAGCTGCTGCAGGTGCTCGCGCCGCTCGGTGAGGACGATCGGCGAACGTCCTTCGACGGTCAGCTGAATCGTGTCCCGGGCGATCAGCTCGGTGCGCTGCTCGTCTGTGGCGAGCGCACCGTAGATCTCCTGGATGCCGGCATCGGTCGGGAGCACCGCCGGGTCGAAGGTCGTCTCGCGGCGGACGATTCGCAGGCTCAGCTCTTCTCCCGAGCGGGCCGTGCGCGGGTCGATCTCGTGGCATATCGGGCCGCACTGCATCGCGATGATCGGATGGTGTCCATCACGCCGGTAAGGGGTGGCGGTAAGGCCGGTCACGTAACGCGCCGGAGCGGATTGCAGCACCCGCTCGGTCGTGACCGCCGGGACATGGTGGCACTCGTCGACTACGACGTGCCCGTAATCTGCCAGCAGCTCCTGCAAGTGCTCACGGCGTGCCAAGCTCTGTACAGTCGCGACATCCAGACGGCCTTTTGATTTGTTCCTGCCCGCGCCGATGATCCCGATCTGCTTGACGTCGAGATCGAGGAACTGGGTCAGCCGCTGGACCCATTGCTCGAGCAGCGGCTTGCTGTGCACCACCACGAGCGTTGAGCGGCCACGGGCGGCGATCAGGTGCGCGGCGATCACGGTCTTGCCGATCCCTGGGGGCGCGCACAGCACCCCCAGCTCGTGCGCGAGCATCTCCTGCGCGGCCTCGGTCTGGGTGTCGGTCAGCTCGCCTGTGAACCGGGTATCGAGCTTGACCCCGTCGGTGCGCTCGTCGGCCAGCTCCAGCCGTACACCTAGGCCGTCGAGCAGCTCTTCCAGCGCTGCGAGACTTCCGCGGGGAAGCACGAGGAACTGGCCCTGCTGCTCGAAGCAGGTGATCACGCGCGGTGTGCGCGCCGTGGAGATCCGCAGCCGCTGGCGTTCCAGGAACAGCGGGTTGGAGAACGTCGCGAGCCTGCGCATCGCGTCCAGCAGAGCGGCGGGGAGTCCCTCGCTGCGCACGTACAAGCGCTGCGCGAGCGTCGCGCTGAGGACATGCGGCATCGCCGCCGCGGCGAGCCTGCTGGAGAGCGACCGGGCCGGACGCCACGGCGCCTCGCTGTCGATCGACTCCCCGGCAACACCGAGAACCTGATCGGCGGCGTCAGCCTGCTCAACCAGGTCCTCCAGGCGGCTGGGCTCGATGCGCGGCAGCGCCTCGAGGTAAGACCACTGATCCTCGTGGGGCTCGAGCTGCTCGTCGAGGAACAGCGAGTTGCCATACCGACGTGCCTTGTGTTGCAGGGGCAGTGCGATCAGGTTCCCGAAGCCGCCCTTCGGGAGCGTGTCCTGGCTCGGGAACAGACGGTCGTAGGAAGCCATGCCGAGCGTCGAGCAGCGCCCCATCGCGTCCGTCAGCAGCATCAGCCCGAAGCGCCTGGCCAGAGCGGCCGGAACCGGGGCACTGAAGAAGAACCAGATGTGCGCGCCGTCCCCCGAGCGCGAGCGCTCGACCGCCGGGAGCACGTCCAGCTCGTCGCATGTCTCTCGCAGCGCCGCGACATCGGTACGCCACGAGCCGCCGTCGAGATCGATCGCTAGCAGCCAGCACGTGTCATCTGTCAGCAGCGGGTAGACACCCATCACCTGTCGGCCCTGTAGATGCGCAAGCAGCTCCGCCTCCACCGGCGCGACGAACGCCTGGTGCGAGCACTCTCCACATCTCACGCGCGGCTTGGCGCACACTCCGGAGACCCACTCGTTCGAGCAGCGGGGCGCCCACCCGCTGCGACCCTTCCCTGGATTCTCCCAGCGCCGCGGAAACACATCCTCGCGCCCTCGGAAGAGACTCGCGAACAGCGCCACCTTGCGCTCCGGCGACCAAGTCGCCCCTTCATCGGTGGCCCGCTCGGTTTCAGTATCGCGCGCCGCGGCCCGCTCGCGCGCTGTGTGCAGCTCCGCGAGGCGCGTGCGCGCGGCATCGGTCAGTCGGTCTAGCTCGGTGAGTCTCATCTCCTGAGCAGCGATGGCCTCATCGAACTCTGTCTCAGCGAGCATCAGATAATTCTCCAACCGTCACCGGCGCGAATCCACGTCGTTCGTGACACTCACCGCAAGAGGCATGTCCGCGACCTGCTACGCGGCGAGCTGGCCAGCGTTCAGCCCAAGCTCGTCCCGCAGCCAGCTGACGTCGGGCCAGGGAGCGCCATCTCGACGAGCGCGCTCGGCTCGGTTCTCGATTCCACGCAGCAGCAGCTCAAGCTCGCCGCGCCGCCCATTGCGCGCGGCCACGCGCGGCGTGTGGCCTCCGAGCAAATTGAGTGGTTCGTCCAGCCAGCGGCGGTAGTGGTCGTTGAGGAACTGGCGCTCGAGGTCGTCGGCTTCCGCCGCCGTCAGTCCGGGCGGTCGCTCGCGCCGACGGGGCGCATGGTCACGCCTGCGTGAGGAGAGGTCCGGTTCAGGCGGCGGGACGTTTCGCTCGTACAGCTCGGCGAGCGTCCCGAGGCGCCGCTCGATGAGCTCGATCGCTGCGTCGAGCCTCGCCTGGGAGACCGCCGTGCACCGCAGCTCCTCGTCGGTCAGCTCGAACGTCGCCAGACACACCCGCCCGGGCAGCTCGGTGAGGCTGCTCTCGAAGCGCAGCGCCCCCGGTGGCAGCAGCGTGTCAGACATGCGCAACTGCTCACGGGGCACGGTCCACTGAATCGCCTCCCCCGATCCGTCTTCACTCTCACCCACCCATGCCAGCTCCGGCGGGTCATACAGCAGTTCGAGCGCAGCCGTGGCGTCGGTGATCCGCCAGCTCGCCCGACCGTCGACGAGCGGGTCGCCCTCCGCGGTGAAGACGCTCGGCTCGACAAGACGGCCGGGAGGCACGAAGCGCATCAACTCAAGCGCGGCCGCGCGGAACACACGATCACTGCCGGCGGGTATCCGGTGCGCGCCTGCGAGGCGGCCGAGCTCGGCGAGCAGCTCGGGCTCCTCGTCGGGCTTGTAGAACAGCGCGGGGCCCCACAGCGACGGGATCCAATCGTCATCCATCACGCGGCAGAGCAGGATGTCCCAACGCGTCGCCTCGCGCGAGACATCGCCGCTGCGCACACGCACAGCCACTCCGCCGAGCACGTCCTCGAGCTCGATCCAATGGCCTGTTTCCACGCCACGCACACGCTGCAAGCTCAAGCGCGCCGCGGCGATCCGCGCGGCCACGTCCCGCTCGTGCGCATCGATGTCGCTGCGAGCCGCATAGCACGCCGCTGGGGTCTCTCCGCAGGCAAGCTCTCTATCCGAGCAGAACCAGGTGGCGAAGATCATCAGGTCGCGGTCATCCAACTCGGGCTCGGGACCCCCGAAGTGCTCCAGGGCCGCCTTCAGATCATCCGGGAACTGCGCCGCTGCCCACGTTGAGATGCGTTTGCCGACGGCGTCCTCGAAGCGCGCCGTCTCGCGCTCACGGCTCTCGGCCGCGAGGCAGCAGCGCTTGTACTTCAACCCGCTGCCACAGGGACATGGAGCGTTACGCGAAGGTGCTCCCATCGAGGCAAACTTACGATCCCGAGCGGATGGAAGTGAGGGTGGCATGTTATGACCGAAGTCAACGCCTCTTTCTCCTGGTGCTCCGACATCGCGTGTCGCCGTTCAATCTCCCTCGCTGGGAGTCTTGCGCCCGCGCAGTAGTCGCCGCAGCCGATCCATGAAATCGTCGAGCTCGGTTTCGCCGATGTTGGGCATCCCGTCCTCACAACACGGCGGTCGATCATGCTCGTCGGGTGGGTTCTCGACCCCGAACAGATCGTGCAGAACCTCCCAGATATCGCGCACACGGCGACATGTGTCGCGCTTGCCGACGTACAGGACAACGACGCGAGCGGTATGCACTTTCGTCTTTGGCTGGACAGAAAACGCCAGCCGATACCCGCGCGATAGGTGTATGCCGCAAACGACGGGAGCCAGCGGGCCCGATAGACGCCGTGCGTCGAGCTCGGCCGAGCAGGGATCCCGTGCCAATTCCCTCAGCGCGTCCCCGAGTCCCAGTCGCTTCCCCCGCAGATCGTCGATGACACGCTCGACCGCAGGCGCAACATAAATCTCCAGCCTCGGCGCGGACACCGAAGCGTTCGTCAGTCGTCCGGGCCGAAGCTGTCGAGATCGACCTTGACGAGATCGCCGCGCCGCATCGCACGCAGCCCCTCCCCGTAGAGGTCGTCAAACTCGCGCTGCCACCGCGGGTCCTCCTGCTCCAGGCGACTTAGGGCCTCGACGAGCAGGCCACGATGGCGACCCTGCCGGCGCAGCTGCTTAACCTCGCCGGCCAGCGCCAAAAGCGCACGCGCGGGAATGCGATCGCGCTTGTAGCGCGGTACCTGCACGACCGGGATCAATCCACGGTCGATCCACTTCTCGAGTGTCGTGGAGCTCACATCCAAGAGGTGTGCGGCCTCCGTCTTGGAGTATGTGGAACGGTCCGCCAAGCCCGCCTGGAGCTCCGCGGCGGCATCCTGCACCGCGGCACTCAACGCGTCGCGGTCATCTGGATCGGCGCCTCGCAACGCGACGAATGCTCGCGCCATCGACTCGGTAGGGCTCAGAACGCGGCTCATACTGGCAGGATAGCATCAAAGTAGTGTTTTGGAGCGCTGGTTTGCCAACTTCGGGTCCCTGCCGGGCAGACTGCGATGCGCCATGACGCTCACGACGTGTAGCCCGCAGCGAGCTGGCACTGCTCCACACCGGTCAGCGGACGCTGACCGGTTACGGCCTTTAGCCATTGCAGGTAGCCGATGCGCCGTGCATAGGAGACCAGCGCGCGCTGGTTGACGCCGTATTCGGTCATTTGGGCTTGAGCCAATGGGCGCGGCGGGTTTCGAACCTGCGACCTCTCGCGTGTGAAGCGAGCGCTCTCCCACTGAGCTACGCGCCCAAGAGGAGCGATTCTATTGGCCCAGGCTCGTCTGCGTGGCTGGCGTAGAGACAGGACGCGGCAAGCTCTGATGGCTGGTCGCTCACAACCAAGTTGAGATTCGAGCTAACGGGCGCTGACGACCGACCTCGCGTCACTGGAACCTGGATCGCGCCGCCCCGCGCTAGTCAGTCGAGATAGGTGACGTAAGTGCGCGGATCGGCGCGCTCGGGTGTGGGTTTCTCCTGGCGTGGTGGGCCGAGATGGATGAGCCCGACAATGTGCTCTCGAGGCGAGATACCGACGGCGGCACGACCCTCGGGAGTGGATAGGACGGCAGGCGTCCGCCAGTAGCCGGCGAGGCCGCGCGCGTGGGCGGCCAGCAGGACGATATAGGCTGCGACCGCTGTCGCGTTCACGTCCTCCTGGTCTTTGAGATCCTCGCCTGTGAGCGCGGCAGAGACCACGATCAGCGTGGGCGCGCGGTCGAGCTTTGTCGCCTGCTCGGGACCAGCAGCCTGCTTCAAGCGCTCGAGCGCACGCCGGCCGAGGACACGGAAACGCCATGGGTTGGTCAGATGGTGGTTGGGCGCCCACCTCGCGAGCTCGAACAGCTCCTCGAGAGTCTCGCGCTCCACTGGCTCGGGGCCAAACGCCTTGTGGGTGCGGCGGGTACGGATCGCCTGATCGATGTGCATCGTCTGAGGATCGTTCATTGGTTGAGGATTACAGCTGGCTCGAGTGGGCACGGCTGCTCCCAGCAGCTCCTCTATCGAGCGGTACGCTCTTAGCGTGCCGTCGCAGCCATATCCTCAGCCTCGCTTCTTGATGCTCAAGCGAACGATGATGGCCGCCGCTACCGCCTTCATCGCGATCAACCTCTGGACGGGCGCTCCTCTGTTCGCGCTGTGGGTCGGCTCCCAGGTCGTGGGCAAGAGCGCGCTCAGCATGCAGGCGGTGTTCGTTGTCGTCATCGTGCTCGCCATGCTCCTCTTCGCGATGGTGATCGCGCTCACATGGCTCAACGCCACCTACGACGAGCTCATCGGACGACCCTCCAGCGAAGATCGGCTGACCTGGCTGCGCAGCATGAACGTCCGTGGTAAAGAAGACATCAGCCATGAGGTGGGGATCACCGTGCTCGAGCAGATCGTCATGGCCAGCGTCTATATCGCCGTCATCACGTTCGTGGCCTGGTTCTTCTTTTTCGCGGGCTCCCCGCTTTCTTGATCGATCCGGCCGGTCTTGCGTGTCCGAGCCTCAGTCCCGAGCCCGCACTTGGCGCGGTCGACGTCTGAGACTGGGACCACTACCAGTTCGAGCTTCCAATCCATCATGCGTCTTCCTCTTGTGCCGTCGCCGGTAGGATCGAATCATGGCTGACCGACTCGAGGGCACCGTAGCGCTTGTCACCGGAGCCAGCAGCGGCATCGGCGAGGCGACGGCGCGAACGCTGGCCTCTCAGGGCGCCGCGGTCGCGATCGTGGCGCGACGCAAGGACCGCCTGGACGAGTTGGCGGATGAGATCGAGCGCAACGGAGGCCGGGCGCTGGCGATCGAGACCGACGTCACCGACCAGGCTCAGGCGAACGCGGCTGTAGCGCGCACGGTGCAGGAGCTCGGGCGCCTGGACACGGTCGTCAACAACGCCGGCGTGATGCTGCTCGGCCCACTCCTCGACGCACCGATCGATGAATGGGATCGCATGATCGCGCTCAACCTCCAAGGCCTGCTCTACATCGCGCATGCAGCACTACCACACCTGCTGCGGGCGGCAGATCAGGAGCCGCGGCGAGTAGCCGACCTGATCAACATCAGCTCCGTAGCCGGACGTGTCGCGCGCTCGGGTTCGGGTGTGTACAACCTGACCAAGCACGGTGTCGGCGCGTTCAGCGAGTCCGCGCGCCAGGAGTTCGCCGGCCGTCACCTGCGCGTCTCGCTGGTGGAGCCCGGCGCCGTGACCACCGAGCTGTCCACCCACCTGCGCGAGGAGGTGCGCGAGCAGATGATGAAGCGCTTCGGCGACATCGAGCGCCTGGCGGCCGAGGACATCGCGGACGCGATCGCCTACATCGTCACCCGCCCGCGGCACGTGGCGGTCAACGAGCTGCTCATCCGCCCCACCGAGCAGACCGGCTGAGCTCGTCGGGTGGGGCAGGCGACCTTCTACTTCGACCTCGGATCGCCGTATGTCTATCTCGCCGCCGAGCGCCTGGGCGCGGTTCTGCCCGGGCCCGTCGACTGGCAGCCGGTATCGCTCGGCGCGCTGTTCAAGCTCAACGGCCGATCGTCGTGGTCGCTGGGCGACCTCGAGCGCCGCCAGACCGGGATGGCCGAGGTCGAGCGCCGTGCGCTGGAGTACGGGCTCCCACCCGTGCGCTGGCCCGAGCCGTGGCCCGGCAACTACCTGACCGCGATGCGGGCGGCCACCTTCGCCTTTAGGACTGGATGCGGGCGCGAGTTCGCCGCGCGCGCCCTCCGCAACTCTTTCCAACTGGGTCACGACCTCAGCGTCCCGGAACACGTGCTCGCGGCCGCGCGCGACTCAGGCCTCGATCCACAAGCGGTCGATCAGGCAATCGGCGACCCTACGGTCAAGCTCGCCCTGCGCGAGGCCACGGACGCCGCCCACCGCCTCGGCGTCTTCGGCGTTCCCACACTCGCCGTCGACGGCGAGCTGTTCTGGGGCGAGGACCGCCTGGCCGACGCGGCTGCCCGCCTAGGACAGGCCACGACGGGCGAGTAGAGGTCTGCTCGTCGCAGGCCTGTTGCTCGCCGGGCTTATCACCAACATGCCTGGGTGGCAAGCTCTGAGACCACGCCGAAGTGGTCGCAGCCGGCCGTCTCGAGCCGCTGTCCGGGAAGCGGAGCGCTGCACGTGGTGTTCCCGAGCGATCGACCCGGACAGCGACCGCGCGCTGGTGGTGTGGCAGGGAGAAGGCAACGAGATCGAATACGCGATCCGCGCAGCCTCCGCGCCATGAGCGACCGTCAGCCGCCCTCAGCGACCTTCAGCACGAGCTTGCCCGTGTTCTCACCGCTGAACAGCCGCAGCAGGGTGTCCGGGAACTTCTCGATGCCGCCCTCGGCAATGTCCTCGCGCGAGGACAGCTCCCCGGATGCGACCCAACCGCCCAGCGCCTGAGCGGCCTCCGAGAGGCGGTCGAGGTAGTCCGAGAACACGAAGCCGGTCATGCTTGCGTGGTTGACGAGCAGCGACATGTAATTGGCTGGGCCTCTCATCGCGCCGTTGACGTTGTACTGGGAAATGGCCCCGCAGATCACGACCCGAGCGTGGCGGGCAAGGTGCGCGAGGGCGGCGTCGAGTATCTCTCCGCCGACGTTGTCGAAGTAGATGTCGATGCCCTTCGGACACTGCTCGCCGAGGGCCTTCATGACATCGTCGGACTTGTAGTCGATGGCGGCGTCAAAGCCCAGGTCCTCCACCAAATAGCGGCACTTCTCGGCTCCGCCCGCGATCCCCACGACGCGGCAGCCCTTCAGCTTGGCGATTTGTCCGACGACGCCCCCGACCGCGCCGGCGGCGCCGGACACGACGACGGTCTCGCCCTCTGCGGGACGGCCGATGTCGATGAGACCGAAGTACGCGGTCATCCCCGGCATGCCCAACGTGCCGAGGTAGGTCTCGAGCGGGGCGAGTCCGGTGTCCAGCTTGAAGACCCCGTCGCCGTTGGCCACGGCGTACTCCTGCACACCGAGGAGACCGCTCACGTGATCGCCGACAGCGATGTTGGGGTGGTTGGACGCGATCACCTCGCCAGCCGCGAACCCGCGCATGACGTCCCCGATTTGGACCGGGGGGATGTATGAGCGACTCTCGTTCATCCAACCGCGCATCGCCGGCTCGAGGCCGATGTAGCGGATCTTGACGAGCACCTCGCCATCGCCCGGCTCGGGGACGGGCTCCTCTGTGTATTGCCAGTCGCTGGGCCGCGGGAGGCCTGATGGGCGGGCGGCGAGTCGAAACTGATGGTTCACGGCATTCATTTTGCGTGCCCTTCGTCGGTCAGAGAACCTGCTGAACGAGCAAGAATACGGGGGAATATGGCAGGGGACGCGGAGGGCGAGGAGAGGGCACACCGCGCGCAGGGGGGCCTTTAGGAAAAGATGCCGCAGAGATGGACAGAGACTTCGAGCTGCAAACCCACCGCGCAGAGGATCGCCACTGGTGGTACCGAGGGCGGCGCCGCGTGCTCGAGCGCGTGATCGCCGATCTGCATCTGCCCGCGCGCGCACGCATCCTCGACGCCGGCTGCGGCAGCGGGCGCAACATGGTCGAGCTCGCCCGCCACGGCACGGTCACCGGGATGGAGCTGTCAAACACAAGCGTCGCCCTCGCCCGCGAGCGCGCGGCCGGCGAGGTGATCGAAGGCTCGGTGCTGGAGATGGACTTCGCCCCCGACAGCTTCGACCTGGCAGTGAGCCTCGACGTGATCGAGCACCTCGACGACGACCTAGCCGCTCTGCGCGAGCTGCGCCGCGTGGTCGCGCCCGGCGGGTCGCTGCTCGTGACAGTGCCCGCCTATCAGTGGTTGTGGAGCAGGCACGATGAGATCAACCAGCACCATCGCCGCTACACGCGCCGTGCGCTACAGCGCGTTGCCGAGGAGGCCGGGTGGAAGCAGGCGCGCACGACCTACTTCAACTCGCTCCTGCTCCCGGCGGCGATCCTGCTGCGCGTGTTGGAGCGGCTGAACACCAAGACGACCGAGTCGAGCCTCGACCTGTGGGTCCCGCCAGCGCCAATGAACTGGCTGCTGGAGCGCCCGCTCGCGCTCGAGGCGACGCTGATCGGACACGGCGGGCGCATCCCCGCAGGGCTCTCGCTGCTCGCCGTGTTCCGTTAGGAAGCCGCTGGCAGGCGCGATGCTGCGTCCTTACGATTGGGGATCGACGGGATCCTCAAGCGACCAGCTCGCGTACCGATCGTCGATCGGATGGGCCGGCTGATCGGCCAGCGCGCCGCGCTCGCTGCGTCCTTGCCTCGCTTGGCCAGCGACTCCCTAATTCCTACAGCTCGCCGTCAGCGACGGCCGCGGGCGCGGGAGCGCGGAAGGTCCAGGCGCGGTTAGCGAAGAACGTGAGCACGGTCACGACTGCCGTGGCGCACACCTGCGCGATCAGCTTGTCGAACTGCGCGTGGTGCACGAACACGTACAGCAGGCCCTCGTTGATGCTCAGGCCGCAAGTCTGCACGACTCCCCAGCGAACCGGCGTGAGCGCGTCACCGACGTGTTCGCGAAATGTCCAGCGGCGGTTGAGCAAGAAGCCGTTGATCGCACCCACGACGAAGCCGATGGCCGACGCCGCCAGGTACCAGACGCCGAATACCTTCAGCAGCACGGTGTACACCGTCAGCGTGAGCAGCGTGTTGGACACGCCGACGATGCCGAACTTCACGAACTGAACGAGCACCCGCGCCCGAGGGTGCGAGGACAAGCGCGCTACGCTTGTGCGCGATTTGTGCGTCTCAGTCTGCTCGACGGGCATCCATAGACAGGATGAACGATAAATTGAGTGCCGGCTTAACGCACTCGACCAACATGCATATCAGCGGCCGCACGAGTAGCGTCGGCTCAGAGGCTAAACGATCATGTCGGACACATCACTTCGCACCCCCGCCCTGCTCAGCGTGGTCGCGCCCGTCTATGACGAGGAGGAGCTCGTGGAGCAGTTCGTCGCGCGCGCTTGCGCGGCCGTGGCCGACTACACCTTCGAGCTGGTGCTCGTCAACGACGGCAGCTCCGATCGCACGCCTGAGCTGCTCGATCGCATGGCCGCCGCCGATCCGCGCGTGCGCGTTATCCATCTGTCACGCAATTTCGGCCACCAGGCGGCCCTGACCGCTGGCCTGGAGCACGCGGTCGGGGATGTCGTCGCGATGATCGACGCCGACCTGCAAGACCCGCCCGAGCTGATCCCCGAGATGATCGCCCAGTGGAGCCAGGGCTCAGACGTCGTCTACGCGGTTCGCAAGCAGCGCGAGGGCGAGACCGCCTTCAAGCTCGCGACCGCCTCCTGGTTCTACAAGCTGTTCGACAAGCTCGCCCAGGTCGATCTCGAGCCCAACTCCGGCGACTTCCGCCTGCTCGACCGCCGCGCGCTCGACGCGCTGCTGGCGATGACCGAGCGTTCGCGCTTCCTGCGCGGCATGACCGTCTGGGTGGGTTTCTCCCAGACCGCCGTCTCCTACCAGCGCGACGCGCGCCACGCCGGCGAGACGAAGTACACGCTGCGCAAGATGCTGCGCTTCTCGCTCGACGCGATCGCCTCCTTCTCGCACCTGCCGCTGCAGCTGGCCACGTACGTAGGCCTCTTGTCGGCGGGTGTGGCGTTCATCGCGATCCCCGTCGTGATCGCGCTGCGCATCGTCGGCTCCTACCTGCCGGGCTTCGGCTCGCTCACGATCGCGATCCTACTGCTCGGCGGCATCCAGCTGATCGCGCTCGGCGTGATCGGCGAGTACGTGGGCCGTATCTACGACGAGGTCAAGCACCGCCCGCTTTACATCGTCCGCGACGAGCGCAACCGGCCCTCGAAATCCGGCGGCGGTCCACTGGCGACATCGGCCACGCGCGCGGGTCTCCCGGCTTCCACGCCCGCGGCTCGCATGCCCGAGAACGTCGGCTAGCGACCGGTCCGATTCCGATCGGCGTAGGCCCAGCGCGCGTTCGCGCATGCAAGGCCACGCGGCCCCTACCGCTCCGATCGTCGCCTCCAGCTGTTCTTTGGGGCGGTGACCTCGTAGCCTCCCGCTCCTAGGTCACCGCTGTTGTCGATCCATCCATCCATTCTTCCCCGCCAAGCAAGGGAGCAACCACATGCGCCGCCGCACGCTGTGCCTACTCGCCATTCCGGCCGCCGCCGCGGCCATGACCGTAGCGATCCCCGCGCTCGCCGCATCCCCCCACGTCGCCCACTCCGCGCGGGTGCGCCGCTGCACCGTGGTCATCGTCATCAGCCATCACCGGCGCGTCCACGCCTGCCTGATCTCAGGACCGCGCGGATTCACGGGCCCCACCGGTCCGAAAGGAGCAACCGGCAAAACCGGCGCGCCCGGGGGCAAGACCGGCGCGGCTGGGAAAACAGGCGCGACTGGGAAAACAGGCGCCACTGGTCCGGCGGGACCCCAGGGATTGACTGGGCCGACTGGACCGACCGGCGTACCGGCTTACGCGATCGTGCAGCCGACCACCTCACCGCCCGCGGTCAACCTGATCAACGCCTCCGATATCGCCAGCGCCAGCGAGCCGAGTCCCGGCGTTTACTGCATCACCTCCACACCCGGCGTCTCGCTCGCGGCCAACGTCGCGGCCGTCTCGCCCGAGGTCAGCTATGGGACGATCGCGGCGCCCGGTGTGATCGCGGTCAACGCCCAGCACACCAACTGCCCCGCAGGCACCTTGGAGGTGGACACCTACACCCCGAGCACGACCACGCTCGCCACTGGCTACGCGTTCACGATCATCATTCCCTGACGGGGAGTCATTCAAGAGTCGTTCACATCATCACCCGCTGAGGCTTGAGAACATCCGGACGATGCGTCGCCCATTGCTCCGGTTCGCCGCCGCCCTCGCCTGCGCCCTCGCGCCGGCGGGGGCCGGCGCAGCGCTGGCGGGGGTCACCGCAAGTCCCGCCCTCGCCGCATCGTGCCCCGGCGCGGCCGGGGAATGCCCATACGTATCGGCCTCGATCATCGGGATGCGCGCCGAAGGCGTGCTTCGCTTCCCCGAGGCGGTCGCCGTCGACGCGTTCGGAAACGTCTACGTCGCCGACCAGCTCTCTTTCGTCGTGCAGAAGTTCTCCGCCGCCGGGCAGTATCTCGGCCAGTGGGGCTCCTACGGCGGCGGGCACGGCCAGTTCGGGCCGATCGGCGGCCTCGCGACCGACGTCGCGGGGAACGTCTACGTAGTCGACTCCGAGCACAACCGGATCGAGAAGTTCTCACCCTCTGGCGAATTCATCAAGGATTGGGGCCACTTCGGCAGTGAACTCGGGCAGTTCAACTTCGGCTCCTCGCTGAACTCAACCCAGCCGCCGGGTGGCGGGATCGCCGTGTACGGCAGCTACGTGTACGTCGCCGACTCGGGCAACGACCGGATCGAGCGCTTCAACCTCGAAGGCGGCGAACCGCTCGAATGGGGCTCCTACGGGACGGGCGGCGGCCAGTTCTCCTACCCCCGCGGGGTCGCGGCGAACGCGACCGAGGTGCTCGTCACCGACGACGACAACCATCGCATCGAGAAATTCACCCCCTCCGGCCAGTTCGAAGGCCTCACCGGCTCAGAAGGCACGACCGGCGACCGGTTCGGCTTTCCCTACGGGATCGCGCTCGACGCCGCCGGCAACGTGTACGTGGCCGACGACATCAACCACCGCATCGCCAAGTTCAACCCGCAGCTCGACTTCGTCAGCGAATGGGGAGGCTTCGGCTCCAAACCCGGCCAGCTCGCCTTTCCCCGCGGGCTCGCCTCAGGCCCCGCCGGCGACACCTATGTAGCCGACACCGCCAACGACCGCGTCCAGGTATTCGACCCCGAAGGCCACTTCCTGCGTACGATCGGCGCCTCCGCGCGCGGGCCCGGCCCGCTGACCGGACCGCGCGGGCTCGCAATCGACCCGACGGGGCGTCTGTTCGTGTCTGACACGGTCGACAGCCGCGTCGAGCTGTTCGCGCCGGGCACCGACGCCTTTGCCGGAACCCTCGCCGCCCCCGGGGGGTACATATCCGGCTTCAACCGCCCAGCGGGCATCGCCGTCGACCCACGCGGCTCGTTCTACGTCACCGACCCCGCCGACGGGCGGATCTCGCGCTTCTGGGGTGACGGCACCTACCTCTCCGAGCTGGGCGGCCCCGCTGACGTCGGCGGAGCCCAACTCTCCGGGGCCGGCTCCGTGGCCGTGGGGTCGAGCTCGGGCGATCTCTATGTGGCCGACACAAACCACAACCGCATTCTCATCTACGGACCCGAAGGGAAGCTCCTCGCGCGCATCGGCGCAAACGGCGGTGACGGGTCATCAGGAACTGGGCCGGGCGAGTTCGACCACCCGGAAGCGGTAGCCGTCGACGGCGCGGGCGACATGTACGTGGCCGATACCTATAACAACCGGATCGTCAAGCTCTCACCCACTGGCACCGTGCTAACAGAATGGGGTTCGCGTGGCACGGGCGACGGGCACTTCCACCTCCCGACCGGGGTCGCCGTGGATGACGCGGGGAACGTGTACGTGGTCGACAACCAGAACAACCGCGTCGAGGTGTTCGACCCCAGCGGCCATTTCCTTCAGAAGTGGGGCGAGCGCGGGATCGGCCCCGGCGAATTCTCCCAGCCGACCGCGATCGCGGTGGACTGCTCCGGGGACATCTACGTCGCCGACACGAACAACAATCGCGTCGAGCGCTTCAACCCGGTCTCCCCCGCACCCACGGAGTGTGTGGCGCCGAGCGCCTGGCCGCCGCCGCTGGACGTGGCGCCGGTGCTGAGCACCGCTCTGCCCCGGCACACTGGGGTGCTCGCCCGAGGCGGGCTCGCGCTGAGCGTGAGCTGCGTCCGGGGCTGTCGAATCCTCGTCACCGCCACGCTCTCCCCCCGTAACGCACGGGGCGCTGTGAAGCTGATCGCCATCGCCCGCTCGCTCCCACACGCGCTGGCGGGGCACGTGCGCCTGCGCGTCGGGCTCACCGCGCTGCGCCGCCTGCAGCGCGAGCTGGGCCACCACACCGCAATGACCGCACGCGTGACGATCCTCGCCGCCGGACCCACCGGGCGGCGGGCCACAGCGCACGTGACCTACTCCGTCACACGCTGAGGAGCGGGGCGCGGCTCAAGCGTGCTGGTCTCCAGACAGCCACGCGACCCCCGATGGCGGCCAGGCCCGATAATGGCCGCATGACCTCCGAGGAGCCTCCTCCCGAGCAGCACCTCCAGGGAAAGAGCCCGCCGAGCATGGACCACCGCCGCGAGCGGATCAGGATCGAGACTCCGAGACACCGAATCGATGGCTTCATCACGCTCGCCCGCGACGGCTACCGCAGCCGCATGTCCGACGTACTGAACGCCTCCGAGCGCGACTTCCTGACGCTCACCGAGGTCACGGTCGAACCACTGGAGGGCGGCCCGGTCGAGCTCCACCCCTACCTGACGCTGGCGCGCAGGCACATCGTGTTCGCGGTCGCCGCCTCAGATGAGCCCGAGGATTGAGAGGCCCAAGCCGCTAGGTCGCCGGCCCTGTCTTGATCAGCCCCCAGGTCGTGCAGGGCCGCTTGCGCGGCTCCCTCGCCACACATGGCGAGCACCACCCTCGGCGTCGAGACGCGTAGTGCTCGCCTCGTGAGCGTCCCTGTACCGAGTCGCGTCTGCGTAGCCATCAGCTCGTCACCAGAAGCCCCGCCAAACGGATTAGTCCGGCAAACGGAGAGGGCGGGATTCGAACCCGCGATGGAGTTTAACCCCCATACTCGCTTAGCAGGCGAGTGCCTTCAGCCTCTCGGCCACCTCTCCCTGGATTGGCATGCCAGTCTAGAGCCCTTGCGCAAGCCGTCACCGTGGCACGTCTGACCGTCGGAGTCCAGCCGGGCGCAACGGAGGGGGGGAGATTCGAACTCCCGAGACGGGGGTTACCCGCCTGCCGGTTTTCAAGACCGGTGCATTCAACCGCTCTGCCACCCCTCCAGGGCGACTCGCCAAGGCTAGTAGATGGATCCGCCTTTCGAGCAGAGATACTTCCGCCGTGTCCATGATCCCATGATCCCTAAACTGGCATGCCTCGGGCTCGGCGTGCTCCTCGCGTGCTGCTTGCCCTGAATGTACCGGCGACCGCAAGGGCCGAAGGCAAACCGAATCTCGGTCTCGCCGTGACGGCCCCCAAGAGCGTGCTGTTCGGCGCCAAGACGACGATCGCTCTCGAAGCGAGCAACCCGGCGGGGGAACCATACGGCTACAACCTCAGCTACCGCGCGGTGCTGCAGTCACCACTCCTCCGGCGTTGCGGATCACGTGGGCGTCGCCCGCGCTGAGTCCCAGCAGGCCGTAGGGCCTCAGGCGTGCGTCCATACATGCCAGCACGGCCACTTTGCGTGCGGGGAGCCTCGGCAGATCGCCTCCCTCGAAGGAGGCCGCGTAGGCCTCAGCGTTGTGTAGAAGGTCGTCGGTGCTCGACATGCCTGGCCCTTCTGGCGGATGACTGAAGTGGCAAACCCCGCGCGAATCAGTGAGGAAGATCTCGTTGCTCAGGCGCGGTCCCGATCACATTCCCGCTCGCGTCGAGCGCCTGCACGGCCACGTCCGGTCCGACTGTGCCGGCGGGCAGCGCGATCGCGGTCTCGAAACCTGAGCGCGCGGCTTCGACTACCGGTTTCAAGCTCGTCACGCTGGGGCCGGCCAGCACTCTCCAGCTAGCCACGAGCGTGGCGCCATTCCAACTGGCGTAGACGGTTCCACCACCGTCAGCAGCGGTCTGCACAGCGAACGTCGGGGAGTGGGCCGGTGTGCCCGTCCAAGTGAAGCGGAAATCCCTGTAGGACTGGGTCCGACCCGGGAAGTGCGCGTCGAACAGCAGCTGTCCAGTGGCGCTCAGCTCGGAGAAGTCCGGCACCTGCCCCCAGCCGAGGAACCAGTCGCCGTTCGCGAGCGCCTGCATGTTTCCCTGGCTTTCGGCTATGAGCGCCGGGGGATGGAGGAACTGGCTTACGAGTGTGGCCGTCTTCTGCTGCGGATCGAGACTTACGACGATGCCGCGCGACTGGCCGTGCACCGTCGGCGCGGAGCCGTTGTCAAAGATGCTGATCGACCCATTCGGCAGTTCGCGCGGATCGTGCTGCCAGGCTATACGGGTCCCCGGCCCTGAGGTGAAGCTGCTCTGCTTGCCTCCGAGGCGCCATACGATCTGGCCTGTCTGACTGTCGATGTCGTAGACAGCCCATGTGTTGCGCCCGGAGATCAGCAGGTTGCCGCCCTGCTCGAGGTCGATCGAGTTGATGTGGAAGAAGTCGAACGGCCAGCCGGCGTTTGTGGTCTTCACGGGCGTGTAGGACTCGCCCAGCCCAACATGATCGAGACTGGTCCACTGGAGCATGACCAGCCCGGTCTTGACGTCGATCTCCTGGAACAACCCGTCGGTCACGGCGCCGTAGCTGGGACCGCCGAGGAAGGAGAGGTTGCAGAGGATCGGGTCATACGCGGTGAGGAGCGCCGTCCCCTGGGGGGTCAGCTGGAACTCGTGGAGGTCGGCTTCATCGCCGTTGCCGGCCTTGACATGCGCGATGTCGGTGTACGTGCTGTCAGCGATCACGTCCTCGCCCCTCCCGAGCCCGTGCACGGAGATATCGCCCTGCCACCACGTCAGCACGGGCTTACCCAGGTATTCCTGCACGCGGAAGTTGGTGGCCGAGGTGTTCGTGGGCAGCCCCTTGAACCAGACCAACCCGCCGTTCTGATCGAGGATCATCGGGCCGGCCTGCCCCGGCCCGGTGTAGGGCGCAACAAACTCATCGCCCGGCGCCACGGCTGGAGACCGCACCGTCACCGTGACCGTCGGCGGGTGCAGGTCAGGACGCGAGCGAAAGCTCTGGACTTCACTGGGTCCGCCGCGATGGATCGTCTCCGGCGTGGTGCTGATCGTGTCCTGATGAGCGATCGCGAACTGGTCGATCAGCTCGTGGGCCGCGCCGCCCGTCCGCAGTTGTACATGAACCGTGACCCGCTCCCCTTCGGCAAACGGCCGCGTGGGCAAGAAGCTTCCGCCGTCGCCCTGTGAGTAGGCGATCAACCGTCCCGTGTGCGCGCCCGTCTGCGAGCCGACGACCCTGATCCCGCTAAGCTCGCCGGCGGGCGCGCCCAGGAAGCTGATCTGGGTCCGCGGCGAGGCGTCACGGCTCCCCGGCAGCGGGGAGACCGTCACCGATCCGGCCTGCAGCGCCGAGACGTTCAACGTCGCCGGCGTGCAGGTCGGAGCCGATTGGGCCAGGGCGGCACTCGCCGCGGCGAGTCCAAACCCAAGCGTCACCGTCAGCCCTACGATATGAGCGCGAATGGAGAGCATGAATCCCGGGCAGGATAAGAGAGTCGACCGACGTACGTTCCTGAAGAGCGGGCTGATCGCCGGCGCCGGCCTGGCCGGCGCCGGTCTGGCGATCGCCGAGCTGACGGACAAGACGGGTGGATCCTCAGCGGCGCGGCCGGCCACGACTGCCGCACGTCCCGTCGCACATGTCGCGCCGCGCAGGAGCGACGCGCGGCCAAACGTGCTCGTGATCGTGGTCGACCAGTTGCGCACCCCCCAATGGTTCTCAGCCGCGCCAGTTGGACTGGGCCTCCCACCCAACCTGAGCCGCCTGAGTCGCGGAGCGGTCTCCTTCGCCAGGCACTACGCGGCCGCCACCGACTGCACTCCCGCGCGGGCGGCGCTGCTGACCGGCCTGTACACGCACCAGACCGGCTGCATGATCACTGGTGGCAGCACGCTGGACCCCGGATTTCCGACCTGGGGGACGATGCTGCGCGAGCACGGCTACCGCACCTGGTGGTACGGCAAGTGGCATCTCACCCATCACGACAACACGTGGAGCGCCGGGCCGGGCGAACGCGCCCTCGAGCGCTACGGGTTCTCGGGCGGCACCTATCCCTCGCCCGACGGCGGACCCGGCCAAGGTTGGCACGTGGACCCGCACATCGCCCGCCAGTTCGAGGATTGGTTCGCCCAAGAGGGCGGCTCAGAGCCATGGTGCACGACCGTGTCGTTCGTCAACCCGCACGACATCGCCTGGTGGTACAAGTGGAGCGACCGCGTCGGAGCCGAGATCGACGCCCCGAGCGTCGTCCGGCGATTGCCACCCAACTTCGAGACGCCGGAGCTGATGATCGAGCGCAACAAGCCGCTCCTGCAGCGCTCGTTGCAGGACACCGCGGCGGCCTCGTTCGGGCCGGTTCCGTTCACAGGCCCCGAAGTCACCAGCGCGTGGCTGGGATTCCTCGACCTCTACGTGAAGCTCCAGCAGGAGGTTGACGGCCACATCGGCCGGGTCCTCAGCACTCTCGAAAGCCGCCCGGAGGTGGCGGCGAACACGGTGATCGTCTTCACCTCCGACCACGGCGAGTACGGCGCCTCACACGGCTTGCGGGGCAAGGGCGCGGCAGCCTACGAGGAGAGCACACGCGTGCCACTGATCGTCAAGGACCCCCGCGGCGTGCTCACCACCGCACCCCAGCTCCCCCGCCGCCAGCTCAGCTCGAGCGTCGACGTCGCGCCGCTCTTGCTGACGATCGCCACCGGATCGAACGACTGGCGGCGCGAGTCGCACTATGCCCACCTCGCAGGCCGGCTCGACCTTGCGGGCATCCTCGCCGACCCCACGGCGCCGGGCCGCCCCTACGTGCTGCACGCCACCGACGAGACGGTGACCGAGTACGCGATCGAACCGTACGCCGCCGACGCGCCGCTGCACGTGGTCGCGCTGCGCACGCCTCAGGCGAAGTATGCCACCTACTCGAACTGGCCTGGGGAAAGCATCGACCCGCTGTCGCGCGGGCAGGAAAGCGAGCTGTACGACTACGGTACGTACAGCGGCCGCCTGGAGCTGCACAACAGCTCCGGCCAGAGCCCGCTGGAGGCAGGGCTGCGGGCGAACTTCGAACGCGCTTTTCACGACGAGTTGCGGCATCCGTTGCCCCCGCGCCTGCTCGCCGCGCACGCCCGCGGCTTCGCGGACTACTTCTCCACCGCCACCCACGCCGCCGAAGGCGCAGCGGCGAGCCGCAAGCGCCGCACAGAGCGTGAAGCCGGCCCGCCGGAGGAATTCGGGACCAGCGCCGACGCGCTGCATAGGCGGGACACGCCCGGCCTACAGAGACGGCACAAGCACAGGCGCCATGGGCGGGTCCTCAGACCCTGACCGTCGCAGAGATGCCGATGACCGCGCCGGCGCCGTCGAGCGCCTGCACCGCCAAATAGCGCGGGGCGGTCGAGAGCGCGATCGCCGTCTCGAAACCTGTCTTGGCCATGCTGCCCACCTGCTTCAGGATCGTGGGCGAGGATCCCGCGAGCACCCGCCAGGAGGCGACTTCGGTCGCCCCATTCCAGCTTGCGTAGGCGACGACGCCCCCCTCGGAGACAGCGCGGACCGCGAGGGCAGGCGATTGCGTCGGGTCGCCCGACCAAGGGAACTTGAGCACCGTGTAGGACTGGTAGGCGTTGGGCAGGTGAGCGTCGAAAAGAATCCGGCCTTCCGGGGAGAATTCCGAGAAGAACGGCTCCTGCCCCCAGCCGACGAACCGGTTGCCGCCGGCGAGGGGCTGGAAATCTCCCTGGCTGGCCGCCAGTAGTGGGGTCGGGTGGACGAAGCTCGAGACAAGCGTGGCCGTCATGGTCTGCTTGTCGAGCGCGAGCACAATCACGCGTGATTGCGAGTGCACCTTCGGCGTGCCGCCGTTGTCGAAGAACGAGATCGTGCCGTCGGGCTCTTCGCGGGCGTCGTGCTGCCAGGCGGGGCTCGCGCCCGGCCCCATCTGAAAGCTCGACTGCTTGCCGCCGAGACGCCAGGCGATCTGGCCGGTGCGGGCGTCGACGTCATAGGCAGCCCATGTGTTGCGCGAGTCGACGAGCAGATCTTCGCCGTGTTCGGAAACCGCGTTGATGTGGAAGTAGTCCCACGGCAAGACAGGCGTGCCACCGCTGCCCACCGGCTGATAGGAGTCGGCAAGCGCGACGTGGTCGAGCGCGTGCCATTCGTAGCGGACGAGACCGGTGTGCAGGTCGATCTCCTGGACCAAGGTGTCGGCAACGGCGCCGTCGAGGGGACCGCCGTAGGCGCTGAGGTTGCAGCGAATCGCGTCGTAGACCGTGAATAGGGCAGCGCCCTGCGGGGTGATCTCAAACGCGTGCAGGTCGGGCTGGTAGCCGTTGCCGGCGCGCGCGATCGCGATGACGTGGTAGGAGCTGTTGACGATCACGACCCCAGCGTCGCGCTGGCCGCCGGCGACGAGCGGGTCCTCCCACCACGTGAGGACCGGCTGGCCCTCGTACTCCTGGACCCGTAGGTCTGCCGCCCTGGAGCCGGCTGGGATGGCTTTGAACCATACGAGCTTGCCGGCGCCATCAAGAATCATCGGCCCGTACTGACCCGGTCCGGCGTAGGGCGCGAGGAAGATGTCGCCGGGCGCGGGTGAGCCCGAGTTGGCGGTGACCGCAACGGTCGGCGGCTCGAGGTCGGGACGCGAGACGAAGTGCTGGAGTTCGCTTGGCTTCGCGGGCGGGGGTGGGGGCGGGGGCGTCTCGAGCGAGTGGCTCACGGAGTCGACCTCGGCGACGGTGAAGCGCCAGGCGAAGGGCGTCGTGGTGACGCCCTGGCGCAGCACTGCGTGCACGGTCACGACCTCTCCCTGGGAGAACGGCTTGCTGGGCAGGAAGCTCGCTCCGTCACGCTGCGAGTAGGCGAGGAGCCGGCCGGCATGGGCGCCGCTGCGCGAGCCTAGGACGGCGACGTCGGTGATATCGGAGGTGGGAACACCGAGGAAGCTGACCTGGCTGAGGTAGGAGGCGTCCATCGAGTCGGGCGCCGGCGAGACGGTGACGGCGCCGCCGGCGAGCGCCTCGGAGACGTTCAGCGCCGGCGGCACGCAGCCGGGAGCAGTCCTAGCCGCGTTCGCGTGCCCCGGCGTGAGTGCCAGCCACAGCAGCGCTGTGGAGCTGAGGAGCAAAGCGCGCACGCAGAACATGAGGCCGGCGCCCGGCGCGCTCAGGATGTGACCGTCGGCGATGTGCCGATGACCGCACCAGCGGCGTCGAGCGCTTGTACCGCCACGTAGGGACCGGCTGTCTGCACCGTGATCGTGGTCTGAAAGCCAGTCTTCGCGGCAGCGCCCACCGGTGTTAGAGCAGTAGGCGAGGCGCCCGCCAGCACCTGCCAGGAGGCGACATCTGTAGACCCGTTCCAGCTCGCCTCGACGGTAACGCTGCCACTTGCGGTCGCCTGGGCCGCGATCGAGGGAGGGCTCGTGGGCGCTCCGCTCCACGGCGAGAGATACGTGCGGAAGCTCTGAACGTTCTTGCCGAGCGTCGCGTCGAACAAGACTTCGCCGCTGGCACCGTACTCGGTGAAGTTCGGCAGCCCGCCATAGCCCATCAGCCAGTTCCCGGAAGTGCTTCCGAGTGAGAGGTTGAGCGTGTTGCCCTGGCTCGAGGCGAGCAGCGTCTTGGTCGGGTTGACGAACTGCTTGACGAGCGTGACCGTGCGGGTGGCGAGGTCGGGCGCGAGCAGCAGGCCGCGGGACTGCTTCTCCTTTGGCGGGTTCGAGCCGTTGTCGAACACAGAGATCAGCCCGCCGGGCTGCCATTTGGCGTCGTGCTGCCAGTAAAAGCGCGTGCCCGCTCCGAGCTTGAACGTCGAGCGCTTGCCGCCCATCCGCCAGTGCATGCCACCGGAGTGCAGGTCGACGTCGTACAGCGCCCACGTGTTGCGCGATGAGAGCAGCACGTCGCCCGGTTGATTTGAGCCCACCCCACCCGGGTCGATCGAGTTGATGTGAATGTAGTCCCAGGGGTAGTTGTTCGCGGGCACCGGCTGTTCGGATTCGCCCACGGGGATGTGCCCGAGAGCATGCCATTCCCACATCACCAGACCAGTCTTGATGTCCACCTCCTCGACCACCGAGTCAGTGAGGATGTCGTTGGCCGTGCCGCCCTCGGCCCGAAGATTCATGTCGACCGGATCGAACACGTCGACCCACGCCGTCCCTTCCGGGGTCAACCGGATCTCGTGCAAGTCCGAGCGGTAGCCGTTGCCCGCGCGGATCGTCGCGATCTGCTGGTAGGCGGTGTTGTAGAGCACCTGTTCGCCCTGGCCGAAGCCGACTTCGAGGATGCGTCCCTGCCACCAGACGAGCACGGGCTTGCCTTCGTATTGCTGGACGCTGAAGTCTGTGGACTCGATGCCGGCAGGAAGCGGGTGAAACCACACGAGGTTGCCGCTCTGATCGACAATCATCGGCCCCGGCGTGCCTTCGCCCTGGTAGGGCGCGAGAAAGAAGTCGCCCGGCGTCGCCCCCGGCTTTGAGGGCGTGGTGACGGTCACCGTCGAGGGGGTGAGCGTCGGCGCGGAACTGTAGTGCTGCACGGCGCTCGCTTCGCCTTTCTGAACCGGAAACTCTTTCGTGCTGAAGATCGCCCGGTGGGCGATCGTAAAGGTGGTGCTCGCAGCCCGTGCCCGGGAGCCCCCTGTGCGCAGGAGAGCGTGGACGGTCACCTGCTCCCCCGCGATAAACGGATGCACCGGCAGGAAGCTCTCGCCCGTCCCGGTCGAATAGGCCTCCAGGCGCCCGGCATGGACGCCGCTGCGCGAGCCGACTACGCGTACGTCGATCACGCGGGTTCCCGGTCGACCGAGAAAGCTGATCTGCGTCTCCTGAGAGGCGTCCGGCGTGTACGGCAGCGGTGAGACGGTCACCGGGTTGGCCGCCGCGGCGGCCACGGCAACTTCGGCGTGACGCTCTTCGGCGTGGAGCACTTCTGAGCTGGCCGCTGACGTGTCCCCGCACGCGCATACCCACAGCGCGCTCGCGAGGACCGCGAGCGGGAGACCTACCGGACGCAACACAGCGGCGCGAATCGTCATCGGCCCGTCCGCGAGAATGGCTGTGAAGCTCCGATCACCCGGCCGCCGGCAGCGAGCGCCTGGACCCTAAAGCTCTTGTAGCCCTGGGGCACCGAGATCGCCGTCTCGAACCCAGACTTGGCAGTCCTCGCCACGACAGCCAGCCGACTGGCGCTGGGCCCAGCCAGAACCACCCAGGATACGAGTTGGGTGGCCCCGTTCCAGCTCGCGTACACCGTGGTCTTGCCGTCGGCTTGGCGTGCGGCGCCAGCGGGCGCGGAGAGCGGCAGGCCGATCCACTGCTCCACGGTGGCTCGATAGCTCAGATCGGGCTTCGGGAACTTCCCTTCCAAGATCAGCCGGCCCGAGGAGCTGTACTCCGAGAAGTACGGTTCCGATCCCCAGCCGATGAACGCGTTGCCGTTTCCCAGCGGCTGTGCGTCGCCCATGAATTCCGATTCGAAGTTGCCGCCTCCGGGGTACTGGGCGGCGAGCGTTGCTATGTGCGCGGCTTGGTTGAGCTTGAGCATTAGTCCTCGAGAGGGCCCCGTCGCCGGGACCGAAGTGCCTCCGCTGTTTAGCTGGCAGCAATGATCGTCGAATAGGCTGACCATTGAGCCACCCTGCAGCGCCACGTCGTGCTGCCACTGGAATTCGGCTCCTGGACCGAACTTGAAGCTCGAGTGCCTGCCGCCGAGGGTCCACTCGATCTTCCCAGTGGCAATGTTTACCAGGTAGGCGGCCCACGTGTTGCGCATCGAGACGAGGAATGTGCCATTTCCGGTCAGGTCGATCGCGTTGACGTGGTAGGCATCCCAGGGGAACCCGTTGGTCGGTACCGAGGCTTGGGAATCGCTCAGCGGAATGTGGTCGAGCGCATCCCAGCTGCGCAGGAGCTTGCCGGTCTCGAGGCTGTACTCCTGCACCGCCGAGTCGACCAGTGCGCCGTTGTAAGCGCCGCCATAGCGGGAGAGGTTCAGGGGGATGTTCTTGTTCGCCGTCACCCAGGCGTCGTCTCCGTCGATCCGGAGCTCGTGGAGTGTGATCTTCCAACCGTCCGCGCCTCTTAGCGTCGCGACCGTCTGGTAGTGCTGGTTGACCACCACGTACTCGCCGCTTTCGGTGTCGCCCGTTTTGCCGACCACGCCCTGCCACCAGGCGAGCGCCGGCCTACCGTGATAGGTCTGCAGGCTGAGGTTGGCGGCGACGAGCTTTTCCGGCACAGGCTGGAACCAGACCGGCTGCAGACTGTGGTCGAGGATCAGCGGGCCGCTCTGACCGACCATCGGGGGGTAGTTCAAGTTGTAGAAGCTCGCGGTGAATATGTATCCGGGCGCCAACTCGCCGGCAGCCGTTGGGTGGTTGCTTCCGAGCTTGGGCGGGTGAAGCGTCGGCGTGGTGACGAAGCTGTAGGCGTCGCGGGTGGTGTACGCCCCGATCGGAGCGCCGTGAGAGCCCGCGAACGCAACGGTGAGCGCTACGAAACACGCGAGGACGACGGCGATCGCGAGGGCAAAGCGCCGGGCTGCACCTCCCAGGGCGGTGGCGGGCCGGGGGAGCGCTGTGAACGTGATGACCGCCGCGGCCGCGGCCAGGCCCGCGCCGATCAGATAAGCGAGCTGAAAGCCGTGGGTCAGCGCCTGCGGAACCTGCTCGCCTGAGCCGATCAGATGTGTGCTGTGCTGCGTCGCGAGCGTGATCAGGAGCGCAATCCCAAGCCCGCCGCCCACCTGACGAGACGTGTTGACCAGACCCGATGCGAGCCCGGCCTGACCCTCCTTGGCGCCCTGCGTCGCGGCAATCGTCGAGGGCACGATCGACATCGCGATCCCCGCCGCCGTCAATAGTCCGGGGATCATGATGTAGACAACCCCGCTGCCGCTCGGGCCGATCCTCGAGAGCAGGTACATGCCGGCCGTCAGCATGATCAGGCCGCTACCGAGCACTGGCCTGACGCCGAACTGGCTGACGAGCTTTCCGGAGCGCGCAGCGACGAGCCCGATCACGATCGTCATCGGCAGGAAAATCAGCCCTGTGTGGAAGGGCGAGAGCCCCAACACCTGCTGCAGGTACAGCGAGCTCAGGATCCACATCGGGAAAATCGTCGCGCTGAACAGCAACACGATGTTGTTGGCGACCCGCAGCGGCTTGGTCAACGCTTTGAAGGGGATCAGAGGATCGGATGCCAGCCGGGCCTCGACGAAGCCGAATACGCCCAGGAGCGCGATGCCGAGGATGATCGGTCCCAGGGCCGCAAACGTGTCCCAACCCTTCAGCCCGGCTTCGACGACGCCGTAGACGAGGATCACCTGCCCGATCGTCAGCGTCAGAGCGCCGGCGAGGTCGAACGACTTGCCGGGATCGCGGCGGCGCTCGACGACGATCCTCCAGGCCACGATCGCGGCGCCGATCGCGATCGGCGGGTTGATCAGCAGCACCCAGCGCCAGCTGAGCAGTTCAGTGATGATACCGCCGAACAGCACGCCAGCAGCCCCGCCGAGCCCGTTCATCGCCGCCCATGTGCCAATCGCACGGTTGAGCTTGGGGCCCGGCGGAAACGACGAGATGACGATCGCCAGCGAGCACGCCGCCATCAAGGCGCCGGCGAGGCCCTGCACCGCGCGAGCGCCGACGAGCACCCCCTGGCCGGGCGCTGCGCCCCCGACCAGCGAAGCGAGCCCGAACAGGACCAGCGCGGCTACGAACGTCCGGCGCTGCCCGAGGTGGTCGGCGGCACGCCCCCCCAGCATCAGAAAGCCGGCGAACGTGATCGCATATGCATCAACGACCCAGAGCAGGTCGGGCGAGGAGAAGCCGAGGCTCGATTGGATCGAGGGCAGCGCGACGTTGACGATGCTCAGGTCGAGGATGACCATGAACTGCGCCACGCAGCAAACGGCCAGCAACCACGGAGAACCCGAACTCTGTCCGCTCTCGACCAGAGGCGCCTTCGCTGCCCCTGGACGCACAGCCGCCTCGACGCTCATGACGACCCTACCAGCCGCGATCGGCGCCATGAGCGGCTGGTAGGGTGAGCCACCGAGCCCTCAAGCGATAACTGGAGCCCGGCCAATGAAGAGAACGCCACTGACCGCAATGCTAACGCTGGTGGTTGCCGTCGCGAGCACCGTCGCAGTGGCAGGGTGCGGCGGCAAAACGGAAAGCTCCTCATCCTCCTCCGCGACGCCGACGACGAGCAGCACTCCCGCGACCACGACGCCGACGCCGCACAAGCACAAGTCCAAGCCGGCCTACTAGACCGCCGCTCCACCCGCCGAGCTGACGCGCCCACCGGCGCGCCGAGAACCGGCTTCATCATCCAGACCGCCCCGGGCTTGGGAGCGAGGCGGCGTAGCTGATCACGTTGACCGTATGCGAGGCGCCGAGCACATGGCCTCTGGAGTCGAGCGCCTGCACCGCCACGTAGGCGTAGTTCTTGGGCAAGGTCGTCGAGCTTTCAAAGCCACCGGCCTGGATCGTGGCTTGCGCCTGGAGCGTTCCGGGGTCCTTGCCCGCGAGCACTCGCCACGAGCCCACATCGGTCGCGCCGTTCCAGCTGGCGCGCACGATCGTCTCTTCGCCCGTGTCGTTCAGGCTGGCGAGCACGGCTGGCGGGCTCAGCGGGCGACCGCTCCACGGGAAGCGGAAGGCCCGGTAGAAGGACATGTCGAACGGCAGATGGGCGTCGAAGAGCAGCGAACCGTCTGGAGTGAACTCGCTGATCACAGGCACCGCGCCGTAGCCCACGACGGTGTCCTCGTCGGCGAGCGTCTGCATGTTGCCCTGACTTGCGGCAAGCAATGGCGGATCGTGGTGCGTATAGGCCGAGGCGAGGCGCGCTTCATGGGTCTTGAAGTCAAGCGTGATCCGCACGGCGCGCGACTGGTGGTGGATCGGCGGGTTCGAGCCATCGTCGAAGAAGGTGACGTCGCCGTCCGGGAGAACGCGCCCGTCGTGTTGCCACGCCATCTTCGTGCCCGCCCCCATCTTGAAGGAGCTCCTGTTGCCGCCGAGGCGCCAGAGAACCTTGCCGGTGCCACCTTCCAGCTGATAGCCGGCCCATGTGCTGCGCGCCGAGATGAAGATGTTCCCGGATTGATTGGAGTCCCCACCCTCCACATCGATCGAGTTGAGATGAAACCAATCCCAGGGCGTCGCGTCCGTCGGCACTTCGACTTCGGACTCTGAAACGCCGATGTGGTCGAGGCTGTGCCACTCCCAGCGCACGAGGCCCGTCTTCATATCGATCTCCTCGATCGCCGTGTCGAGGATCGCCCCGGCCCGCGCTCCCTTCACCGCAGAGAGGTCGCAGCGGATCGGGTTGTACGCCGTTATGAAGGCAACGTCGTGGGGGGCGATCTGGAAGTCGTGCAGGTCCGCCGTCAAGCCGTTGCCGCCGGCGATCCTCGCAACCGTCTGGTAATTGGAGTTCATGACGATGTCTTCGCCCTGACCAAAGCCCAGCGAAAGCACGCGCCCCTTCCACCACGTAAGGGCTGGCCGCCCTTCATATGTCTGCTCGCTCAGGTTCTCCGCCGTCTCGCCTTCAGAAAGCTCATCGAACCAGACGAGCCGGCCCTGCGGGGTGTAGATCAGCGGCCCGTACCGACCGGGACCTGGCCCGTTGGTCGTGAGGATGTCGCCCGATGAAGGATCGCGATCCGGCACGGTGACGCTCAGGATTGGGGCTTGGACACCGGGCAGCGTGTCGAAGCTCTGATAGTCGGCGGGCGCCGCCTGCGGGTTGGGAAACTCAGGGATAGCCGCCGTCGGATATGGGGTGTCGACGCGAAAGCCGAAGCTCGCGCGATGCCCCTCCCCGCGCGGGCCAATGACGGCGGTGACGGAGACTCGCTCACCGGTATCGAACGGCTTGTCTGGCACGAAGCTGCCACCGCCGCCCTGGAAGTAGCCCTCGACGTGACCGTAGTGGTAACCGGTCTTAGAGCCCACGACCAAGACTTCCTGGATGTTCGCGACGTTCGTCCCGAGGAAGCTGATCTGCGTGTACGGGTTCGCCGTGTCGGTTTCCGGCGCCGGCGAGACATCGACATCGGTGCCGGGCAATGCGGCTGTGTGTTCGAGCGTCGTCTGCAGACACGAGGGCGAGACTGCTGTCGTGCTCGAGCCCGACAGCAGTCTCAAGCTGGGGGAGTCCAGCGCGATCGCCAGCACGGCCCATGCGAGCGCGGCGACCCCCAGGACGATGTATCCGTTCCTTCTCATGTGCGCTTGAAAGCCCGACGACGGAGCGGACCGACGGCTTGATGCCGAGCGATTTCCCGGCATCTACCTTCGACCCCCCGGACCCAGATAGAGCAGACCGTCGTGGAGAGCAAGACAATATCCGGGAACCCGAGCTCTCCCTGCGCGGGAACGGTGATGGTGGGCATCCTTACCAACTTCTTCGCAACCGCCACTGCATCCCCACACCCCGGCCATCGCATACGCTCTGGCGGTGATCAAGAGATCAGCTCTGCTCTTCTCCTCAGTGCTGGCACTGGCGATAGCGCCCGCGGCTGCCCTCGCTGGGCGGGGGAATTATGTGGCGACTCGGGCATACATACAGGCCAACTATGTCCTCGTGCACACGGGCAGTCTCTACGTCGGACCTGGAGAAGCGGACCTGCAAAGCCTCCTACAGCAGGTCAAGGGCGAATGCCCTCTAGTGGCCGCGGGGTCTCCCGAGAACAAAGACGCCGAACAGCTCAGCGACGAGGTAATCGGCGCGATGACAATCGCTGCCTTACACCCCGCCATTCAGGCGGTCGCCGCCTTCACCCATGCGGTAGCGCCACTGCACTGGAGCAATGCAAAGCTCACGCGCAAGGTCGCCTCATATGTGCGCAAGCTCGAAGGGCTGTCAAGCCTCGAAGCGCCCAATCTCTGCGCCGATGTAAAAGCGTGGGCGGTCAGTGGCTATCAGACGCTGCCCTCGAGCACCGTGCAATTCGACCAACGCTTCAGCGCGGTCGACGTTGCTCTTGGAGAAGTGCCCTCACGGCTGCTCACCCCGTATGAGCGTCCTTCAGAGAAGTCCATCCTCCGGCGCACCCACGGACTCGAAGGCCTGCTGACAGAAGCCGAAGCCAGGGCCGTCACACCCTGGGGGGAGATTCTCGACGCGCTTGGCTTGAACCCATAGTTCATCAGGCATGGGGGAAGCGGGCTGGCTCCCCCCATGGGGCCCCCACTACAACC
>Ga0116222_1000083_pt1 | contig 64928 bp, 55 predicted proteins | sample Sb_taG_12_FD_88963 | JGI IMG/M metagenome (GOLD analysis project Ga0116222, IMG submission 88963) | Peat soil microbial communities from Weissenstadt, Germany - Sb_50d_9_AC metaG | ecosystem: Environmental > Terrestrial > Soil > Wetlands > Peat | place: Germany: Weissenstadt | collected 2010-09-21
AGCACCGTCCGGCTCAGCACCGCCCGGCTCAGCACCGCCCGGCTCAGCACCGCCCGGCTCAGCACCGCCCGGCTCAGCACCGCCCGGCTCAGCACCGCCCGGCTCCGCACCGCCCGGCTCAGCACCGCCCGATTCAGCACCGCCTGGCTCGGAATCGCACGGCTCGGCACCGCCTGGCTCAGCACCGCCTGGCTCGGAATCGCACGGCTCGGCACCGCCTGGCTCAGCACTGCCCGGCTCGGAACTGCCCGGCTCGAAATCGCCTGGCTCGGCACCGTCCGCTCCGCTGGCGCGCTGTTCCGCGCCACCGGGCGGATCAGCTTCGGCGTGCCTACTCGCCGCTTGGTCCGGCTCCGCAGAGCCGCGCGCAGGAGCATCGCGGCAGGCCGACCTGCACTGCTTCGGATTCAGCCTGCCGCACTGGCGGCCGGGCTGAGCTGGATCGTCGCAGGCGTCACCCTGTTCGTCTGCTACCTGCACGTGTCCCGCACCACCGCGGTCAGCTCTGACGGCGCGTCCAACGCGCTGCAGGCCTGGGACCTGCTGCATCACAACCTGCTGCTGCGCGGCTGGCTGCTGTCCGACGTGTCGTTCTATACCACCGAACTTCCGCAGTACGCGGCGATCGAGGAGCTGCGCGGCCTCAGCCCTGATGTGGTGCACATCGCCAGCGCGATGACCTACACCCTGCTCGTGCTGCTGGCCGCGATGGCGGCCAAGGGGCGGACGAGCGGCCGCGAGGCGCTGGTCCGATGCCTGCTCGCGGCCGGCATCATGCTCGCGCCGCAGCTCGGCAGCGGCGTCTACGTGCTGCTTGGTTCGCCGGATCATGTCGGCAGCGCGGTCCCGGTGCTCGCGGTCTTCCTGCTGCTCGATCGCGCGCCTGCGCGCTGGTATGTGCCGATCGCCGCCGGACTGCTGCTGACCTGGGCGCTGACCGCGGACGGCATCGTGCTTTACACCGGCGTCCTGCCCGTGGTCCTGGTCGGCTTGGCCCGCGCTTACCAGATCAGGTTCCGGCGCCGGATGCGCTGGCGGCAGGCCTGGTTCGAGCTCGCGCTCGCCGCCGCCGCCGCGACCGCCAGCTGGCTAGCGGCGCTCGCGCTCGCGCAGATCCGCACCGCAGGCGGCTTCGTCCTGTGGCCGATATCGAACTCGCTGGCCTCGACCAGCGACCTGCCGCGCTACCTGACGGTCACCGCTCGCGGACTGCTGCTGCTGTTCGGCGCGAACTTCTTCGGCCATAGCGCCGGCTTCGTCGCCGCGCTCGCTGCCCTACATCTGGTCGGCCTCGGCCTGGCTGGCTGGGGGACCTGCGCGGCATTGCGCAGGTTCGGCCACGCCGACCTGGCCGTCCAGCTGCTGGCTGCCGGGATCGCGGTCACGCTGACCGCCTACCTGTTCGGCACCCGCGCCGACGACCTGCTCAGCACCAGGGACATCACCGCTGTACTGCCGTTCGGCGCGGCACTGGCCGGGCGGCTGCTCGCCGTGCGGCTGGCCAGGGCCCGGCTGCTTCCGGCGCTGGCGGCCGTGCTCCTGGCTTATCTGATCAGCCTCGGCCGGGTGGTCACCCAGCCGCCGGTCCCGCCGCAGGACGCCCGGCTGGCGTCCTGGCTGGCAGCGCACCACCTGAACTACGGCCTGGCCGGTTACTGGGACGCCAACGTCACCACACTGGACACGGCTGGCCGGGTCGACCTCAGATCGGTGCTCGCCGACGGCAGCCAGATCACCGGCGACTACTGGGAAGTGCGGTCCGACTGGTATAACCCCAAGCTCAACAACGCAACGTTCATCGTCCTGGTGCCTAGCCCGCCCGGATTCAAGCGATATCCCACGATCGCCGAGGTCCGGCATGCCTTCGGGCAGCCTGCCAGGATCTACTACCTGGGCAGCTACACGATCTTGGTCTGGAACTCGAACCTGCTCGCCAGCCTGGGCCGTGGCGGCCCGCTGCCGGTCCAGCCGCCGGTCATCACGCCGCCGACGATCCCGATTCCGGCACCGCCAGGCAGGTAAGCCAAGCACCGCCGGGCAGGTAGCTGGCCAGGCACCGCCGGGCAGGTCGCTGGCCAGGCACCGCCGGGCAGGTCGCTAGCCAGGCACCGCCAGGCAGGTAGCTAGCCAGGCGCCGTCAGGCGGCTGGCGGACCGGGAACCCGCGACGGCCGGTAGGCTGGCCGGGCTGATCTTCCCTACCCCTAGGATTCCGATGCGACGCTTGGCCGCTGCGTTCCTCGCCCCGCTCGCCGTGACCGCGGCGCTGGCCGGCTGCTCCTCCTCGGCCACGACGGCCAGCCCGAACACCGCGGTCACGGTCTCCGGCACCGTGGGCAAGGCACTTGACGTGACGATCCCCGCCGAGAAGGCAGGCGGCGGGCTGGTCACCAAGACCCTGGTCCAGGGTCACGGGCCCGTGCTGGCCGCAGGTGACTCCTATCTTGCCGACTTCAACGTCTACCTCTGGCGCGGTAATACGCACAAGCTGCTGTTCTCCAGCTACACCAGCGCGGCGAGGGTCACGCCGGAAGTACTGCCCGTGCAGATGGGCCTGTCCGGCCTGCAGCAGGCACTGGACGGCCAGCGGATCGGCAGCCGGGTGCTCGCCGTGCTGCCGCCGAAGTACGCCTACGGCACCTCAGGAAATCCCCAGCTCGGCGTGACGCCCACGGACACCATGGTCTGGGTGGTCGACCTGCTCCAGGAATTCACACCGACCGCCAGCGCATCGGGCAAGACCATCACGAACGGCGGCAGCGGCCATCCGACAGTGTCCGGACAGCCAGGCAGCGCGCCTGCGATCGTCATCCCCAAGACCGCAGCGCCCAAGAAGCTGGTCGTCACCACCCTGATCAAAGGCACCGGCGCGCCGCTGAAGAGCGGACAGACCGTCATCGTCAAGTACGTCGGCTCGATCTGGCGTACCGGAAAGGTCTTCAACACCAACTGGCCGTCCGCAACGGCTCCCACGGCAGCGCCGTTCAGCTTCCTGCTCGGTGACCCGCGAGGAGTCATCCCAGGCTGGAACATCGGCCTGGTCGGCATCCCGGTGGGCAGCCGGGTCATGCTTGAGATCCCCCCGGCCGACGGCTATCAGAAGACCGGCTACCCGCAGGCCGGCATCACTGGCTCGGACACCCTGGTCTTCGTCGTCGACATCCTGAGCACCGCCTGAGCCCGCGGCTGGCGCCGAGTCAGCCGCCCGGCTCCCGGCCAGGCAACAGCTGGGCCAAGGCGGCGGCATGCCTGCCAGCGGCCGCCGCGGCCAGGAAGTAAGCCAGGTCGTCGTCGAGGCCGCGGCCCATCGTTGACAGCGGCACCGGGCAGGCGGCAAGCACCTCGCGCAGCCCGGCCACGCTCACCCGGACCAGCGCATGCCGAGCGGCCAGCGGCGCCGCCGCCTCGATCACCCGGGCGCCGAAGTCGCCAGGCAGGTCAGGGACCACCACGTCGGCCCTGGCCAGCGCGACCCGCCCGTAGGCGGTCAGGCTGTGATGCGAGATACCGCGATGCCGCTCACGCTGATCAGCCTCGCTGATCCGCAGCGAAGCGATCGGCCGGCCGCCGAGCACAGCCGCCGCGTTGACCGCCTCGCCGGACGCCACGCCAGAGAAACCCCACCGGGTGCCGGTCCCGAGGTTACCGGGACCCTGCGAGACCACCACCACCTCGGCGCCGAGCACATGCCTGGCGGCTAGCAGGCCGCTGTGCAGGGTGACTGCCTCAAGATCACCACCGAACGCCTGGCCCACGGTGACCGTCCCGGTCAGCCAGCCGATCTCCCTGAGCATCGCGGCTGTCCTGGAGAACCAGGCAGGCAGCGCGCCGCCGTCCAGCATCACGTACCCGGCCCGGACGTCGGGTGCCTGGCCGACCTGCCCGCCGGGACCGCCGGGTGCGAGTCGTTGTGCATAATAGGCGGCCAGCACGGCGGGCAGCGCCGAGTGCAGATCGGCCACTACCACCGGAATGCCGTCCAGGTCATCGGCGTCGCGCAGCAGTTCGTGATGCTCCGAGCCCTGCTCGTCGGCACCGAGCACGGTCGCCTGCAATGGCGTGTACCGCGCCTTGACGAGGTGCCCGGGTCCTGACGGGTCCGGCGGCAGCCGGTCTGGCAGCGCCACGACCAGCGCATACCCGCCGGTGCCCAGGCCCAGGTCGAGCGCGCTTGTGTTGAGCAGCACAGCGTCGCCTGGCTGCGGACGGCCGGTCAGCCGCGGGTAGGCGAGCGCCCGGATCGGCGCACCGGCGACCGTAACATCGAGCTCCACGGCTCCCGGCCACTCCCGGCGGACGGCAGCCACCACGCCACGACGCCACCTGATCACGGTGGCAGGCTAGCGCCCCGGCGGCACGAACCAGGCACCAGTGGACCCGAAGCCGTGACAATCCGCCGCAGTACCGCCCCGGCGCGATACCGTCGATGCGGTAAGGCAGCGCGACTAGGGGATGGCGATGTCGAAGCAGAAGACCGAGCGGCTGCTCAGCCTGGTGGTCTGCCTGCTGTCCTCCCGCAGGTACCTGACCGCCGCCCAGATCAGGGACGCGGTGCCCGGCTATCCGGAGACCTTCGACGCGTTCAAGCGGATGTTCGAGCGGGACAAGGACGAACTGCGCGAGCTTGGCATCCCGCTGGAGACCGGGATCAACTCCGCGGCGGATGAGGAAGTCGGCTACCGGATCTCGCGGCAGGCCTACGAGCTGCCCGAGATCCGGCTGGAGCCGGATGAGGCGGCCGTGCTTGGCCTCGCGGCGCGGGTCTGGCAGCAAGCTGAGCTGGCCGGCGCGGCGGCAGGCGGGCTGCTGAAGCTCCGCGCCGCCGGAATCGACGCGGAGGAGACCACCCAGCCAGGCATCGAGCCGAGGCTGCAGACCGACGAGGCGGCGTTCGGCCCGCTGTGGCGGGCGGTCAGGGACCGGCGGCCGGTGACCTTCGGCTACCAGGCCGCCGGGCGCTCGGAGCCGCAGCGCAGGAACCTGGAGCCGTGGGGCGTGGTGAACCGGCACGGCCGGTGGTACGTGGTCGGCCATGACCGCGATCGCGGCGAGCAGCGGGTGTTCCGGCTGAGCCGGATCGAGGGGCCGGTGACGTTCACTGGCCCCGCAGGCAGAGTGACGGTGCCGGCCGGCGCCGACGTGCACCAGGCGGTGCGGGACTGGGACAGCGCGCCGCCCGCACTGCTGACCGCGGTCCTGCGGATCAGGCACGGTGCCGGGCACGGGTTGCGCCGCCGGGCAAGCTCCGACTCGCCGGCCCGTGGCCACGACGGCTGGGATCTGGTAGAAGCATCGTTCCGCGACGTCGGCTGGTACGCGGACTACATCGCGTCGTTCGGTGCCGACGTCGTGGTGCTCGATCCGGTCGACCTGCGGGATGCGGTCATCAGCAGGCTGAAAGGCGCGCTCGGATGAGCACGCGTGCTGGCACAGCCACCGACCGGCTGCAGCGGCTGCTCGCGCTGGTGCCCTACGTGGTCAGCCGCCGGGTGGTCGGGCTGGCGGAGACCGCCACCACCTTCGGGATCACCGAAAGCGAGCTGGTTGACGACCTGAACATGCTCTGGTGCGTCGAGCTGCGGGCACCGGACCCGTACTGCCCGATCGACCTGTCGTACGAGGGCGGCGAGATCATGGTCAGCCAGGCCGAGTCGATGGACCGGCCGCTGCGGCTCGGCACCGACGAGGCGAGCGCGCTGCTGATCGCGCTGCGGATGCTGGCCGAGCTGCCCGGCACGCAGGACCGTTCCGCGCTGCGCCGGACCATCGCCAAGCTGGAAGCCGCCGCCGGGACGGCGGCCGCGGTGAGCGCTCAGGTCGCGGTGCAGATGGACGGCCGGGCTCCGGCCGACGTTCAGGCCTTGGTCGCCGACGCGCTGCGGCGGCGCAGGCGGCTGCATCTGTCCTACTACGTCCCTGGCCGGGACGAGGCGACCGAGCGGGACGCGGACCCGATGCGGATGCTGATGCTCGAAGGCCGGGCCTACCTGGAGGCCTGGTGCCGCCGGGCCGAGGCGGTCCGGCTGTTCCGGCTGGACCGGGTGCTCGGGATCGAAGTGCTCGACCTGCCCGCGCAGGTGCCCGACGAGGCGGAGCCACGCGATCTGGACTCCGGCCTGTTCCGGCCGTCGGTCGGCGACGTGCAGGTGGTGATCGAGCTGGCCGGCGCTGGACGCTGGGTCGCCGAGTACTACCCGTGCGAGGAGACAGTTGACCTGGGCGAGGGCAGGCTGCGGGTCAGCCTGCGGACGCCGGATACCCGGTGGGTCAGGCGGCTGGCGCTGCGGCTCGGCGAGGACGGCCGGGTGATCTCGCCTTCGGAACTGGCCAGTCAGATCTGCGCCGACGCGTCGGCCGCGCTGGCGCAGTACGCGTGATTTCACCTGCCGCCAGCGGCAATCCGGGCCCGCGGCGGCTCCGAATCGAGGAGGTAGCCCGGCAGTCAGCACGTGTAGACTACGGTGCGGACACTTGCGCGCGGACAACTGGATGCCTGCGCGCGGACGCTTCGGCGATGAATGGGGACTGAGATGGACTTGTTTGCTCCGTCACATATCGTCATCCTGCTGGTGGTGATCCTGGTCCTGTTCGGCGCGAAGCGACTCCCCGGCGCCGCCAAGGCGCTTGGGCAGTCCATGCACATATTCAAGAAGTCGGTCCAGGGCCTCGATGATGGCCAGCCGATTGACGGCTCGACCAGCACCCAGGTGACCGCCGTGCCGCCGCCCGCGGCTGCGCAGCCGCTGACCGGCCAGCCGGCGGCGCAGGCGCCGGATGCCACCCAGCAGGAACTGCAGGACATCCAGCGGCGACTGCAGGAACTGCAGCGCCAGACGGCGGGCGGCAGCGGGCCGACGAGCGGTGCGGCGGGCTCAGACACTCCGCGCGACCAGCAGTCCTACTGAGCTCATCCCCGGCCATGTCCACGCAGGACAGTCCGGAGCGGCCTGCCGGAACCCGCGGGCCGCGGCTGCCGCGCGGCCGCACCAAGGTCGCCAACCCCGAAGCCAGGATGTCGCTGACCGAGCACATCAGGGAACTGCGAACCCGGGTGCTCAAGGCGCTGCTCGCGATCACCGTCGCGGCCATCGCCGGCTGGTTCGTCTACCCGTACGTCTGGCACTTCATCGAGCACCCTTACTGCAAGCTGAACATCTACGACCCGATCACCCACAAGCGGGGCTGCACCCTCTACGTCAACGGCCTGTTCGACGCCTTCTTCCTGCGCCTGAAGATCACCATCGCCATCGGCGTTCTCCTGTCCGCACCGCTGTGGATGTACCAGCTCTGGGCATTCGTTGCCCCTGGCCTGCACGCTAGGGAACGGCGCTGGGCCTATTTCTTCGCCGGCTCGGCGATCCCGCTGTTCGCCCTGGGCGGCACCTTCGCATACTTCGCGATGAGCAAAGGGCTGCGGTTCCTGCTGCACATGGTTCCGGCCAACGTTTACGCGCTGATCACGATCAACACCTACCTGGGCTACGCGACGGCGATGATGCTGATCTTCGGGCTCTCCTTCGAGCTGCCGCTGATCATGGTGCTGCTCAACCTGAGCGGGGTGCTCACCCACAAGCGGTTCGCCAAGTGGCGGCGCATGATCATCTTCGCGGTCTTCGCGTTCGCCGCGGTCGCAACGCCGAGCCCCGACCCGATCAGCATGCTGCTGCTCGCGGTGCCTTGCGTCATCCTGGTCGAGGCCGCCGAGGTCTTCGTCTGGGTCAACGACCGGCGCCGGGCGCGCCGCGGCACGCAGTTCGTCGGCCTGACGGCGGAGGAGGTCTCCGCGTACGGCCTGGACCAGCCGGTGCCTGACGACTTCGACGACATCAACGCCGGCCGGTGAGCCCGTAGCCTTGGCCGTATGACCACGCTGGGCAGTCCCGCTGACCGGTATGCCGCGTTCATCCGCGGCCGCGAGCAGGATGGGCCTGATCTGGCCGCGTTCCAGGCGCTGTATGACTTCGAATTCGATGATTTTCAGCTGGCAGCCTGCCGGGCCCTGGCTGGCGGTCATGGCGTGCTGCTGGCCGCGCCGACCGGCTCGGGCAAGACGGTGGTCGGCGAGTTCGCCGTGCACCTGGCCCTGGCCCAGGGACGCAAGTGCTTCTACACCACGCCGATCAAGGCGCTGTCCAACCAGAAGTACACCGATCTGATCCGGCGGTACTCGGCGGCCAGGGTCGGCCTGCTGACTGGCGACAACAGCATCAACGGCGAAGCGCCGGTGGTGGTGATGACCACCGAGGTGCTGCGGAACATGCTCTACGCAGGCTCGCCGACGCTGGCCGGGCTCAGCCACGTGGTGCTCGATGAGGTGCACTACCTGGCCGATCGGTTCCGCGGCGCGGTCTGGGAAGAAGTGATCATCCACCTGCCCGAATCGGTCCAGCTGACCGCGCTTTCGGCGACGGTGAGCAACGCCGAGGAGTTCGGTGACTGGCTCAGCTCGGTCCGGGGCGGTACCACCGTCATCGTCGACGAGCACCGGCCGGTGCCGCTCTGGCAGCACATGCTGGTGGGCAGCCGGCTGTACGACCTGTTCGCCCGGTCGGGCGGCGCGGCCACCAATGGCCTGGACGGGTCCGCGGCGGCGCGAGGCGGCCGCCAGACGGCACGGGACGGCGGGCCGGTGCCAGACCACCAGCGAGTGAATCCGGAGCTGCTACGGGTCGCACAGCGAGATGCGTGGGCTCCCCGCAGCGCCGGCGGGCGGCGGGGGGCCGCTGGCGGCCGTGGCGGCCGGCCGGGCCGCGTCGGTGCTGGCGCGCGGGCCGGGCGTGGCGGCTCGCCGCCCCGGTTCGCCGTCGCGCGGCGGGCGGACGTGATCGGCCGGCTGGACCGGGCGGGCCTGCTGCCCGCGATCACCTTCATCTTCAGCCGGGCCGGCTGCGACGCGGCCGTGCAGCAGTGCCTGGCCGCCAACTTGCGGCTGACCACGCCCGCCGAGGCGCAGGAGATCACCGCGATCGCGGCTGAGCGAACCGCCGACATTCCCGCCGAGGATCTACCCGTGCTGGGCTACGACGACTGGCTGGCCGGGCTGCGCCGAGGGATAGCCGCTCATCATGCGGGCCTGCTGCCAACCTTCAAGGAAGTCGTCGAGGAACTCTTCGCCGACGGGCTGATCCGCGCGGTCTTCGCCACCGAGACGCTGGCTCTCGGCATCAACATGCCGGCCAGGACGGTGGTGATCGAGAAACTGGACAAGTGGAACGGCGAGACGCATGCCGCGCTGACCGCGGGGGAGTACACCCAGCTCACCGGCCGGGCCGGACGGCGCGGTATCGACGTCGAGGGGCACGCGGTCGTGCTCTGGCAGCCGGACACCGATCCGGCCGTGGTGGCCGGCCTGGCCGGCACCAGGACCTACCCGCTCAACTCGAGCTTCCGGCCGTCCTACAACATGGCGGTCAACCTGGTCGGCCAGGTCGGCGCCGAGCGCGCGTCCCGGCTGCTTGAGTCGTCGTTCGCGCAGTTCCAGGCGGACCGGGCGGTGGTCGGCATCGCCCGGCAGGCCCGCCGGATCCGGGATTCGATGACCGGACTCGCCGCCAGCTGCGACCGCGGCGACTTCGCCGAGTACGCGCAGCTGCGCGCCGAGCTGTCGCAGCTCGAGCGAGCGCAGTCCAGGCAGCGCTCGACGGCTAGGCGGGCGGCCGCGCTCGACTCCCTGCGCCAGTTGCGCCGCGGCGACATCATCGTGATTCCGGGCGGCCGCCGGGCCGGCACCGCGGTGGTGCTCGAGCCGGACGCCGAAGGCGACGACCCGACTCCGCTGGTGCTGACCGAGCACCGCCAGGTCAAGCCGCTATCCGTGGCTGACTGCCCGGATCCGGTGATCGCGATCGAGCGGATAGCGATTCCGGCCAGGTTCAGCTCCCGCTCGCCGCAGCACCGCCGGGATCTGGCCGCCACCATGCGGAACAAACTGGCCGGACATGACGTGCGGCCGCACCGTCGGGCGAGCAGGTCAAGCGGCGCCGCAGCGGCGAGCAGCGCCGAGGCAGCCATCGCCGACCTGCGGCGCCGACTGCGCCAGCATCCGTGTCATGACTGCCAGGACCGCGAAGCGCACGCCAGGCAGGCGGAGAAGTACCTCAGGCTGGAACGGGAGGCGGCGGCCCTGGATCGCCGGGTAGCCAGCCGGGCGCACGTGATCGCCAGGATGTTCGACCGGGTCTGTGCCGTGCTGGCTCAGCTCGGCTATCTCGACGGCGACAAGGTCACGGCGGACGGACGAATACTCGGCGGGATCTACTCCGAACTTGACCTGCTGGCCGCCGAGTGCCTGCGGCGCGGGATCTGGGACGGGCTCAGCCCGGAAGAGCTCGCCGCATGCGTGTCCGCGCTCACCTTCGAATCACGGCGCGCCGAAGACGCGGTCAGCATGCCCCGGCTGCCGGGCGTCGGAGTTCGCGAGGTGCTTGCCTCGACGTCGCGGATCTGGGCCGAGCTTGACGGCATTGAGCGGGGCCATCAGCTGTCGTTCCTGCGCGAGCCGGATCTGGGCTTCGCCTGGACATCGCATGCCTGGGCGCAGGGCCGGCCGCTTGAGCTTGTGCTCGGCGACGACCTGACACCCGGCGATTTCGTCCGCGCGGTCAAGCAGCTGATCGACCTGCTCGACCAGATCGGCGATGCGGCTGGCGGCACCGCGCTGGCCAGCACCGCGCGGGCCGCGGTGGCCGCGCTGCGCCGCGGCGTCGTCGCCTACTCATCGGTCCAGTAGCGACCAGGACGTGAATTTGGGTTGCGGCAGCCGAATCGGTTCGTGGACGCTCGGTCTCATGACGGATGCACTGGCCCGCGCGAGTGCGCATCCGCACGCCGACATCCGCCGGTGCCGACCCGATGACTGGGCAGCACTGCGGGAGGTCAGACTGACCGCGCTGGCCGACGCACCCGAGGCGTTCGGTTCAACCCTGGACCGGGAGCTTGGCTATGACGAGCAGCGGTGGCGCGGCTGGATCGAGTCGGCGGCGGTCTTCCTCGCCTGGCGGAACGGCCGGCCCGATGGCATGGTCGCTGGCTTCGCCAACGAGCCCGACCGACCGGACAGCGTCCCGCACAGCTGGCATCTGGTGGCCATGTGGGTCAGCCCGCAGCTGCGCGGCCTGGGCGTCGCCGCCGAGCTCGTTGGCCGCGTGGCGCGGCATGCCCATGGCCAGGATGCCGCGTCCCTCGTGCTCTGGGTGACCGACGTGAACCCGCGGGCCAGGGCGTTCTACCAGCGGCTGGGGTTCCGCAGCACCGGAGTACGCCAGCCGGTCAGGCCGACTGAGCCGGACCACTGGGAAGAGCAGTTCGCGCTCCGGCTCGGCTAGCTGACCGGCACCAGAACCGGCAGGTCGTAGACGCGGCGGACGCTGCTGCCCAGCCGGGAAATGTCGGCGCCATAAACGTGCAACGAGATCGCGGCTCCGTCGCCCCGGTTGCTGACCCGGTGAATGTCGCCAGGAGGGGTGAAGTTCACCACGTCGCCCGCTGTGTTCTGGCTGGTACCGACCTGCTCGAGCACGGTGCCAGCCTCGCGGAGCGCGAACAGCTCCTCGTATTCGACGCCCTGCAGCACGCCACACGCCCCCCAGGTCACGTGATCGTGGATCACCGTTGCCTGCCCGGGACGCCAGACCAGGGCTAGTACCGAGAAGGAGCCGTCCGGCTCGGCGTGCAGCAGGTGGGTTCGGTATCCGTCCGGGTCGCCGGCCCGCTCGGCACGCTCTGGGCGCCGGATCGGGTCAGCCGGATCGGGTCAGCCGGATCGGGTCAGCCGGATCGGGTCAGCCGGATCGGGTCAGCCGGATCGGGTCAGCCGGATCGGGCAGATCGGGCGGCTGGGCCTGCCTGCGGCCGGCCGTTCTGGCAGGATCACCAGGGTGGCCCCGCTGATGCTGCTTGATACAGCGTCGCTGTACTTCCGCGCCTACTACGGGATTCCGCCGGAGAGCATGACGGCACCCGACGGAACCCCGGTGAACGCGGTCCGCGGGCTGCTCGACATGATCGCCCGGCTGGTCCGGGCTCGTCATCCGGGCAGCGTGGTCGCCTGCCTGGACGCCGACTGGCGGCCGGCCTTCCGGGTAGCGGCCATCCCGTCCTACAAGGCGCACCGGGCCAATCCGGACGGCTCCGAGCAGATCCCTGACGCGCTGAGCGCCCAGATCCCGGTGATCTTCGAAGTGCTTGCCGCCGCCGGGCTGGCCACGGCAGCCGCCGCAGGCTACGAGGCTGACGACGTGATCGGCACGCTGGCCGCCCGGGCCGACGGCCCGGTCGAGGTGGTGACCGGTGACCGGGACCTGTTCCAGCTTGTCGACGACGCGCGTAATGTCCGCATTCTGTACACGGCACGCGGAATCGGCAACCTCGATGTGATCGACGAGGCCGCGGTGACCAAGCGCTACCAGATCCCCAGCCGCGGCTACGCGGCCTTCGCCGCGCTCCGCGGTGACCCGAGCGATGGGCTGCCTGGCGTTCCTGGCGTGGGGGAGAAGACCGCGGCCGCGCTGGTCCGGTCGTTCGGAACGGTGGAGGCGATGCTGGCCGCGATCGACGCCGGGCATGGCGGCTGGCCCGCTGGCAGCCGGGCCAAGCTGGTCGCGGCCAGGGCCTACCTGGAGGTTGCGATGCCGGTGGTCCGGGTGGCGCAGCACGCTCCGCTGCCTCCGGCCGACGGTGAGCTTCCGGTCCGGCCGCCCGATCCGGCCGCCCTGGCCGAACTCGACGCGCGCTGGGATCTGGGCAACTCGCTCGGCCGGATGATGTCAGCGCTGGCCAGCCGCCCGGGCTAGCTGGCCAGACCAGGCCCGCTCATCCAGGCCGGCTAGAGCACGGACAGCGCAACCAGGCAGGTGTCGTCGTCGGTGTCGGTGGATCCCAGGGCACCGAGCGCGGCGGAGATGACCTGGTCCGGATCGGTGGCCCCGCGCACGGCCCTGGCCAGCGCGGCCAGGCCGGTGTCGATGTCCCGGTCCCGCCGCTCGATCAGCCCGTCGCTGTACAGCAGCAGCAGGTCGCCTGGCAGCAGCCGCAAGGTGGCCAGCTGGTAGGCGCCCTCGCCCGCGCCGAGCAGGATGCCTTCGGGCGGGTCCACCGGCCAGGCCCAGGCGCCGCGGACCAGCACGGGCGGCGGGTGGCCGGCCTGGGCCCAGGTGAGCTCCCGGCTGGCAGGATCGAAGTAGCCAGCGATCACCGACGCGGTGTGCTCCGGTGCGACGTGCCTGACCAGGTCATTCAGCCATCCCACCAGCCGGTCAGGGGACGCGCCGGTAATGGCGAGCCCGGCCAGCGCGCCGCGCAGCCGCGCCATCCCGGCGGCCGCTTCCAGGCCGTGCCCGCCGACGTCGCCGATCGCCAGCAGCACGCTCCCGTCCGGCATCTCGGCGGTGATGTACCAGTCTCCGCCGACCCGGCTGGCCCGTGAGGCTGGCAGGTAACGCACGACGGTGCGCAGGCCCGGGAGGTCGAACGGATGGTCGTGCAGCGGCAGGATGGCGCGCTGCAGCTCGAGCGCGACGTGCCGTTCCTGGGCCAGCTCGGCGGCGAGCATGGCCTCGGTGGCGCGCGCACCAAACATCCTGACCTGCGGCATGCTGGTCTGTCCCGCAACCACGGGAGCAGACGAAGCCGTCGCAGCCTCAGAAGTCATCTCTCTCACATTTCGTGAGACGTCGTGCACCCATCGTGACGCATGTAGGGTGCGGCTGTCTAGATGCGGACTTGACCCATCCGGGGGTGAGATGATTCCGGTGCGAGCAGAGCGCGAACAGCCCACGTTGACAGGACCGGAGCGTGACCATGGCAGACCAGCTTTATCCGGCAACCAGGCTGACCGCGGCGGCCTCGGCGGCCGGCCAGGCCGGTCTGGACGCGCTGCTGCTCACGCCAGGACCGGATCTGCGGTACGTCATCGGCTACGACGCGCACGCCCTGGAGCGGCTGACCTGCCTCGCCATCCGGTCCAGCGGCGAGGCCTTCTTGGTCGTGCCCCGGCTGGAACTGGCAGCCGCCCAGGCCTCGCCAGCGGGCCGCCTTGATCTGGAAATCATCCCTTGGGACGAGACCGATGACCCCTATGCCCTGGTCGCCGCCAGGCTGGGCAATCCGGCCGCGGTCGGGCTCGCGGACCGGATGTGGGCGCTGATGACGCTGCGGTTCCGCGCCACGCTACCCGGCACCCGCCAGGAACTGGCCAGCCGCGCGCTCAGCTCGCTGCGCTCGGTCAAGTCGCCCGCTGAGGTGGCCGCGCTCCGGGAGGCTGGCCAGGCGATCGACCGGGTGCACGCCAGGGTGCCCGGCTGGCTGCGCCCCGGCCGGACCGAACTGCAGGTAGCCGCCGACATCGGCGATGCGATCCTGGCGCAGGGTCATGCCAGGGTCGATTTCGCGATTGTCGCATCCGGGCCGAACGCCGCCAGCCCGCATCACTCCGCCGCCGAACGGGTGCTGCGCGACGGTGATGCCGTCGTCGTCGACATCGGCGGGACGATGCCCAGTGGCTACTGCTCGGACTGCACCAGGACCTACGTCATCGGCCGGCCGCCCGGCGACTTCGCCGCCTACTACCAGGTGCTCAAGGACGCCCAGGCGGCTGCGTGCGCAGCGGTACGCCCCGGGGTCAGCGCCGAGGCGGTTGACGCCGCCGCCCGCGAGCCGATCACCGCGGCCGGCTACGGCCAGTACTTCCTGCACCGCACCGGCCACGGAATCGGACTGGAAACCCACGAGGATCCCTACATCGTGGCCGGCAACGCCGATCCGCTGCGCAGTGGTCACGCCTTCTCGATCGAGCCAGGCATCTACCCTGGACCGCACGGCGCCAGGATCGAGGACATCGTTGTCTGCACCGAGACCGGCTGCGAACGGCTTAACGCCGTCACTCGCGAGCTGGTGTCCGTGCCAGCCTGATGCCTGCTGCCGAGCGCGAAGGCCGCGACGACGACGCCAGGGCGCTGCTGGAGCTGACCGCGGAACTGGCCGATAAGGAGCTGCGCCCGGCAGCGGCCGCGGCCGAGCGGGACGGCAGGTTCCCGCGCGAGCAGTTCAGGCTGATCGGCCGCGCCGGACTGCTCGGCCTGCCTTACGCCGAGCGGCTCGGCGGCGCTGGCCTGCCGTATCAGACCTACCTGCAGACCGTCGAGCAGCTGGCGACGGCCTGGCTGACCATCGGCCTCGGAGTCAGCGTGCACGTGCTCAGCTGCTTCGCTCTCGTCACGGCCGGCACGCCCGAGCAGCAAGAGCGCTGGCTGCCTGCGATGCTCGGCGGCGAGCTGCTCGGCGCCTACTGCCTGTCCGAGCCCGGCAGCGGATCCGACGCTGCGGCATTGCGCACCCGGGCCGACCCGGCTGGCTCTGATTTCATTCTCAACGGGGTCAAGGCGTGGATCTCGCACGCCGGGCAGGCCGATTACTACACGGTCTTCGCGCGCACGTCGGGCGATCATGAAGGCCCGGATCGGGCCCGCGGCATCAGCTGCTTCCATGTTCCGGCCGACACGCCGGGGGTCGCCGCGGCCCGCCCTGAGCACAAGATGGGCATGCGCGGCTCGGTCACCGCGCAGGTCCGGTTCGATGACGCGCGGGTGCCAGCAAGCCAGCTGATCGGCGAGCTGGGCGGCGGGTTCCCGATCGCGCTGGCCGCACTCGACGCCGGCCGCCTCGGAATCGCGGCGTGCTCGACCGGGCTCGCTCAGGCGGCACTGGACGCGGCTACCGGTTATGCCAGCGAGCGGCACCAGTTCGGCAGGCCGATCATCGAGTTCCAGGGCCTGGCGTTCATGCTTGCCGATATGGCCACGTCGGTCGCCGCCGCCCGCGCCCTGTACCTGGCCTCGGCCAGGCGCAAGGACGCCGGGCTGCGGTACCGGCGGGACGCCGCGATGGCCAAGCTGTTCGCCAGCGACACGGCCATGAAGGTGACCACCGACGCGGTCCAGGTAATGGGCGGCTATGGCTATGTCGAGGACTTCCCGGCCGAGCGCTACCTGCGGGAGGCGAAGATGCTGCAGATCGTGGAGGGCACCAACCAGATCCAGCGGATCGTCATCGCCAGGTCGCTGACCGGTCAGCGGCCAGGCAGTGCTGGCCCGGGGGACGACCCCAGGAACCCCCGCGGCGCTGTTCCGGGGAACGACCCCCGGGCCCCCGAGTAGGTCAGCGAATGGAGGAGACCAACCGCAAGATCCTCGCGCTGCTGGCCGACGAGGGGCGGATGAGCTTCACCGAGCTGGCCAGGCAGACCGGCCTGTCGGTATCCGCCGTGCAGCAGCGGGTTCGCAGGCTCGAGGAACGAGGCGTGATCCGGGGCTACTGCGCCATCATCGATCCGCAGGCGGCTGGCCTGCCGCTGACCGCATTCGTCTCGATCAAGCCGTTCGACCCGGCGGCCGCCGACGATGCTCCGGTGCGGCTGGCCCATCTTCGGGCCATCGAAGCCTGCCACAGCGTCGCCGGAGATGAGAACTACATACTCAAGGTGCGGGTGGCCTCGCCTGCGGCGCTTGAGGAGCTGCTGCAGGAGATCCGCGCGGCGGCCGGCGTCTCGACCCGGACCACGATCGTGCTGAGCACGCCGTTCGAGAGCCGCCCGCCGGACGTATCGGCTGGTCCAGGCGACGATCTCGGCTAGCCGACGGCGAACACCCGGAACGGCGGACGGAACCGGATGTTCGTGCCTTCAGGAACTACTGCCGCGGTGCCATGATGCGCGACGACCTGCGCGGCGAACTCCGGCATCCGGGCCGCGACCAGGGTCGCGCCGCGGAGCAGCGCGGTGTCAAGCAGCGTGGTATACGCCAGGCCGTCGCCGGCCGGCGGGGCGACGAGCACGACGTCGCGCTTGGTGAACTCGGTCTGCTCGTCCACCCTGGCCATCTGGTCGGCAAGCTCGATATGGCTGACCGGCGTCGGCCGGAGCCTGCCCTCGTGACCGCGGGAGAACGGCAGCAGCGCGGCATCATGCGGCCTGCTGCCCCGGATCGGCTGACAGATCGCCCGGCCAAGCAGGTCACTGAACGGCGTGGTGCCAGCCGCATCGGCGAACGAGAAGACCTGGCGCACCCAGGATCGGTCGGCGGCGGCCAGGGCGGCTTCAGCCAGCGGCGGAGCGGTGATCAGCATCCGGGCGCCACCATCGGCGAGCTGGCCGGCCATCTCGGCGATGCTGAGGCCAGGGGCCAACGGGGAAGGAACTCCGCCAGCCGCCCTGATGCTGTGCATGGCCAGCACGAAGCTGACCGCGTCAGGGACGTACACCCCGACCACATCCTTGGGCTGCAGGCCGCGCCAGGCCAGGCCTGAGGCGGCGGCAGCCACCGTGGCGGCGAGCCTGGAGTAGCTGTAGGTCGCGGCGCCAGCGTGGCCGTCAGGGCCAATCCCGCCAACCAGCGCTCTGAGCTCATAGTGGCCAGCCGCGAGGGCCACCAGCCGCTGGGTGACGGTTATTTCCTCGGTGAGAGTATCCGGAGTCGACATTGATTCACGCCCTTCGGCAAAGCGGAAGCTCAGCTAGGACGGTAGGCCAGTTCTGGCTGGTGCCGCATCGTCAGAACTATGCAACTTGATATGTATTTGCTCGGCAGATATCTGCGCCGAAATGAGCAGTCGACTGCTACATACTCTTCGTGCGGAGGTCAGCTGAATATGTAGGACCTGACCGAGCCCGCTTTCGGTATTCCACTGACATTCGGCGGTCGCCGGGCTACCGCCGGTCACCCTGGCGGGCGCGACCATCCCGGCTAGACGACAGCGAAGACCCGAACTGTCGCGGGCACCCGTACCCGGTCGCCACTCGCCACGATCGCCGCAGTGCCCTGGCCAGCCGCCGCTGCCGCGGCAAGCTCCTGAGCCGGGGTCGCGACCACAGTCGCGCCGCAGAGCAACGCGCCGTCGAGGAACACCGTGTAGGCCAGGCCGTCGCCAGCAGGCGGCGCGGCGAGCACGACGTCGCGCTCGGTGAGCTCGGACCACTTGTCGATCCGGCCGAGCCGGTCGGCCAGGTCGGCGTGGCTGACCGGCGTCGGCCGCAGCCTGCTGTCCTGGCCGCGGGCGAAGGGCAGCAGGGCCGTGTCATGCCGTCGGCCGTCGGCCGGACGGACCATGGCCAGGCCAAGCAGGTCACTGAACGGGGTCGTACCGGCCGCGTCGGCGAACGAGAAGACCTGGCGGACCCACGATCGGTCGGCTGCGGCCAGGGCGCCTTCGGCCAGCGGCGGCGCGGTGACCAGCATCCTGGCGCCGCTCTCGGCGAGCTGGCCGGCCATCTCGGCAACGCTAAGCCCGGGGGCGATTGGGGAGGGTATTCCGCCGGCCGCCCTGATGGCATGCATGGCCAGCCCGAAGCTGACCGCGTCGGGAACATGGACGCCGACCACATCCCTTGGCCGCAGACCGCGGCCGCCCAGGCCTGCCGCTGCCACCTGCACGGCGACGCCAAGCCTGGCGTAACTGTAGCTGCCGGGCGCGCCGTCCGGCCCGATGCCACCCTTCAGCGCAACGTGCGGACCGCGATCAGCCGCACTGGCGACCAGCCGCTGGGTGATCGTGACCTCGCCGACGACAGTGTCCGGCTTCGACATTGACCTGAAGTCCTTTGATTGCCGGGCCCAGGAAACGATGGGAGTGGGGCCAGGAAAGGACGGTAGTCGCTACATGCCAGGTACCGCGTCGTCAGAATTATGCACGTTGGTATGTAGAAGTGCGCCGGAGCGGTATGTAGAACGCGGTTATCGCTGCCGGAGCGCCGTCATCCCTCGTCGGATGGCTGGCGTTCGGCTACCCAGGCCGCCACCTGAGTGCGCGAGTTGAATCCGAACTTGGCCAGGATATTGGCGACATGCCGGGCTGCAGTCGACGGCCTGATCACCAGCTCGTCAGCGATCGCCTGGTTGGACAGGCCGCGGGCGATCAGGGCGGCGATCTGGAGTTCCCGTGCGGTCAGGCCGCCCGATCCGGCCTGGCCTGGCTGAACCTGACCCTGCGCCGCTGGAGCGGCGCCGCCCGTCTGCTGATCCTGGCCGACCGGGACCGGACCGGCTTGCGGTGCTTGCGGATCGGTCAGCTGGTCAGGTCCGACCGGCGGCACGAGCCGCGCGGCGGCTTCCGGACTCATCGCGCGCCCCTGCGCCAGCAGTTCTTCGGCCGCCGAGCCACCCAGCCTGCCCGATGCCGCCGCGAGCAGTTCGTCAAGCCGCCGCAGTGCCCCAGCCGAGGGTTCCTCGCCGATCACCTCGTGCAGCACCAGCGATGTGCCGGCCAGCCGAAGCGCGCTGGCCAAGTCCCCGGCAGCGGTCGCGAACGCCGACAAGGCCGACAGTCCGCGCGCGGTCGCCTGCCGCTGGCCGCCCGCGAGACTGAGCTGCAGGCTCTCGGTCAGGCTGGCCCTGGCCAGCGCCAGGTTCCGCTCCGACAGCGCCACCCACCCGATGGCTGCTAGGCATCTGACCATCTCCGACCTGGCATCGACCTGGCGGTACAGCACCAGCGCGGCACGGTAATGCTCCAGTGCGCGGGCATCGTCCCGGCGCACCACGGCTAGCCGCCCCAGACCGTACAGAGCACTTGCTCTGGCCCAGCCCCGCTGCCCGAGCTCGTCCAGAGCGACCTCGAACGCGCGCTGTGCCTGATCGATATCGCCCTGCCTGGCGACCACCGTCGCCCGTGCGATCAGCGCCACTCCCGCTTCAAACTCATCTGCCGCCGCCCGCGCGGCGGCGATCGCAGCGTCCGCGGCCTCAAGAGCCGCATCGAACTGCCCGGCTCCCAGGGCCAGCAGCGCCATGATGCGCAGCGCGGCGGCCTGGTTGCCATCCCCGCACGCGCGGCTGACCTTCAGGCATTCGCCCGCGAACTCGCCGGCGGCCGGGGCGTCCTGCCGCATGAAGGCAAGCTCGGCGCGGACAGCCAGCGCCCGGCCGCGCAGGGCAGGGGAGACTTCGGTGTCGATCGCAAGCAACCGGTCCAGCCAGGCCGCCCCTTCGGATGCGTCACCGCCGGTCAGCCAGGCTGTGCGCAGCGCCAGACAGATGCGCAGCCCCTGCTCGGCGTCGCCGCGCTCGGCACAGCAGGCCAGCGCGGCCCGGATGTTCGCCCGCTCAGCCACCATCCGGCGGAACATTGCCACCCGTTCGGGCCAGGGCAGCTCACCGCGTACGAAGGCTTTCTCCAGGCTCTCCTCGAGCACCGCCAGCATGTAGTCGCGATGCGCCGCCCGCAGGCCGGGTGCCTCGCCGCGCGCTTCCGCCTGACCAGCCGCGTACTCCCTGACGGTGTCAAGCAGCCGGTACCGCGCCTGGCCGTGCAGCACCCAGTCCACATTGACCAGGGACTTGTCAATCAGAGCGGTGAGCAGATCGAGCACGTCAGCAGACCCGATCTGATCATCGGAGCAGACCCGCTCAGCCATCTCCAGGTTCCAGCCGTAGAAGACGGACAGTCTGCGCAGCAGCACCTGCTCGGCCTCGGTGAGCAGGTCATAGCTCCAGTCCACGGCTGCCCGCAGGGTCTGCTGGCGGCGCGGGGCGGCCCGGTCACCCGAGGCGAGCAACGCGAACCTGTCGGCCAGCCGGACAGCGATCTGCTCGGCCGACAGCGCCCGGATGCGCGCAGCCGCCAGCTCAATCGCCAGCGGTATGCCGTCCAGGGTGCGGCACACCGCCGCGACGGCCGCGATATTGCCCGGCTGCAGCCTGAAGTCGGGCCGGACCGCAACTGCCCGCTCAGCGAACAGCCGGACCGCCTCGCAGCCAGCCAGTTCGTCGGTAGAGCGAAGGTCATCGCGGCCGATCTGCGCAGACAGCAGCGAGGCCTGCTGGGGTCCTGGCGGCAGCCCGAGTGGCGGAACTCGCCAGGCGGCCTCACCGCGGACCCGGAGCGGCTCGCGGCTGGTGGCGATCACCCGGAGACTGGCGCAGCTGGCCAGCAGTTGCTGCACCAGCTCGGCGCAGGCGTCTACCAGATGCTCGCAGGTATCGAGAATGAGCAGCATCGACCTGGGCCGCAATGCCTCAGTGAGCGTATCGGCAAGCGGCCGATCCCGCTCCCGACGGATGCCGAAGGCGGCGGCCACCAGCGGTACGACCTGATCCGGGCCATCGGCGGCGGCCAGGTCAGCGAGCCACGCGCCGTCAGCGTAGTCAGCTGCCAGGCCAGCCGCGAGCCGAAGGGCAAGCCTGGTCTTTCCGATTCCGCCTGGCCCGCACAGCGTCACCATCCGGACCTTGCCGAGCAGGCTTGCCAGCTCCGCCGTATCCCGTTCCCGGCCGATGAAGCTGTTCGGCTCGGCCGGAAGGTTGCCGGCTCCGGTCGTGATGTCCTTAGTCATTGGCCTTCAGAAAGCTCGGGGAATTCCAGTCCAATGTGGCCAAGTCCCATTGTGACACCGCTGCGGGTTAGCCGACGACCGATACCCAGACCGGCTCGCTATAACGCAACCGGCCGAAATACATAACCTTCACCAGCGCCCACCACCGCTGGCCAGGACGGGCGTCGGCTGGCACGGCGACGGTGAAGCCCAGCGTCGTGGCGCCGCCCGGCTCGGCCGAGAAGCCGACGCTCCACGGCGCGACCGCCGCCCAGCTGCCGAATGGCGAGATCAGCTGGGCCTCACCGCGGAGCTGCGAGGCGGTGTTGTTGCTCAGCCTGACGGCCACCGAACCGCGTCCACCCGGGCTCAGCTCCAGATCGCGGGTAACCGCGGTCAGCTCCGCCTCGGCCGCCTCGGCCTCGTTCTCGGTGTCGAGGAACGCGGTGAGCTGATCCAGCGGCAGATCCGGCCCGGGCCGCCGGACCTCGCCCACGGCCACCACTGCCGCGTCCTCAAGCAGCTGTCCGGCCGCATCGAGAATCCTGGCCGATACGAAGTGCCTTGCCGTGGTCGCATCCGGCCGGACCGTGACCGCCAGGTCCCAGGCGGCGAAGCCACCAGCCGCCAGGTGGTAGTGCAGCGGCGCAGCCGGTTCCGCCTGAAGCCCGGCCGGAACGTCCAGCATGACGGAGCCAGAGGCAGGCTCCGGCCCGCAGGCAACGGTCAGCCGGAGCGTCCCCGACTCACCAGGGCGCAGCGAGAGCGACCCAGGCGACAGGTGCACGGCGACGGGCAGGTTCCCGGCCGGTGCCGGTCCCTTGCCATGCAGCCAGTACCTGGTGAAGACCGGCTGGGCCGGCTCAGGCGCCGCGCCGGTGACCTCGCCGCGAGCGGCGAATCCGTGGCCCACGGCCGGGCCAGCCGGTCGCACGTTCAGCGTCACGGTACCCCGCTCGGGAACGGCGACGGTCACCGCGGCTTCCGCGCAGTCCGCCGGGGTGCCCGCATCCCGCTCGAGCAGCCCGGTAATGCTTGCCGCCGCGATGCCGGTGAACAGCCGGACCGTCGCGGCCGCTGGCCCGGCCTGCCCGCCGAGATCGCGCAGCCGCACCGTGACGCCATCGCCGGGATCAGGCTGCGACAGCGGTGCGAGCGGATTGCCGCTTGGCTTGAGCGCCATCAGATCCACCCCGGACGGGCCGACGCTGGCCAGGCTTACCGCAGCGGGCAACGGTCCGCTGTGCAGGTCGGCCGCGCAGGTCAGCAGCTGATGGCTGTACTCCTGGCCGGCCTGCGGGAAGCCGGCCGTCCGCCAGTCGCCGGGTCCGGTGGCCAGCGCGTACTCGAAGGTATGGCTCCAGTGCTGCCAGGCGAAGCTGCTGCCGTCGGGAACGGTGCGCTTGTCGCCGTCCAGCCAGATCCCGCACGGCCACGAACTGCACGCCCGCATCAGCGAGATGTGTGCCTCGCCGGCCGGCGACACCAGGCTGCCGGGCAGGCCGCGATTGAGCAGCGCGACCGAGTAGCCGGCCAGATCAGGCTCGCCGGTCGCCCTGGCGGGTGCCTGCGGCACCTCGATCTCGGCGTCGGCCAGGTCGGCGATCAGCACGCCGATGGCGCCGGCCAGATCGGGGCTGGCCACGATCAGCACCGGCAGCGCGTCGACCGCCCGCAGGTCGGCCCCTGGCGCAAACGCCTCGCTTCTGGCTTTGGCCGCGGGTACCCAGATCCTGGCGGCGCCGTGCGCGGCAAGCTGCTTGTCGAGCGCCGCCTCGACGTCAGGTCCGGCCGCGGCGAGTACCCGCGCGGTGAACGCGTTCTGGTCGGGACCGCCGAGCGCGATCCGGACGTCTGGCAGGTTGGAGTCCAGCTCGATGGACCCGTACCTGGGGCCATCAGGCACCGAGCAGGTTGCGGTGACGCCGCGGCGGGCAAGCGCGACGAGCAGGTCCCTGACCGCCGGGCGGTAGCCGGATCCCGCACTGCCGTCCCTGGGCGCGAACCGGTCGCTGGCCGGGCCGGCCGGCGCGATCACCTCGGCGACGCCGATCGCATGCGCCAGCCGCTCCCCGCCCGGGCTGGTCAGCGCCACCCTCGCGGTCGAGCCGACGCCAAACCATTCGTGCGCTGGATTGTCGAGCGTGTAGTAGTGCTCAGCCACATCCTGTTCGACCTGGCCCGGCGGCCGGCCGATCACCGACAGGCCGGTCTGGTAAACCGGCAGCCCGCCGGGAACATCGGTGCGGAACCTGACCCGCAGCAGCCGGTCGTGGCCGATCGAACCATCGACATGGGTGCGGAATTCGACTCGGTCGGCACCGTCCCAGAGCAGCGTCTCGCAGGTCACCCGCAGCTCGCCGAGCGCGAGCTCGGCGACCAGGCGGGAGCCGATCGGGCAGCGCTCGGCCCGCACCTGCGCACGGACGCCAGCGGACCCGCGCGACGACCCGGTCGGGCAGATCAGCCACGGACCCTCCGCCCACCGCGGGTGCGCCGGATACTCCTCCTGCAGCAGCAGCTCGTTCCCGGCGCCAGCGAGCAGTTCGGTGCCTGAGCGCAGGTCGGTGATGGCTGACAGCACGCCGCCGCGATCGGGGTCTACCTGCACCCGCAGCGCGCCGTTCTTGATGCAGGCTCCCTCGGCCGGCTGCCAGCCAGCCCGCCAGGTCGCGTCCGGGTCGGCCGCGGCCGGCCCAGTCTGGGCCGGCACCGGCACGGCGAGGTAGGTCCGGTACCCGACCGGCGGGATGTCGTCGGCGCGGAATGTCAGGGTGACCGTCGCCAGCGAGCCGTCCGGGTGGCGGGCTACCCCCTGCGCCAGGTACTTGCACGGTGTCCCTTCCTCGTCCACCAGGTGCACCGACGCGGTGCCCGTTGCGGTGAACTCCAGGGTGATCCTGGCCAGGCCGGACCTGGGCCAGGCCAGCGTGTTCAGCACCAGAACCGCGCGGGCATCAGACGGCACGCCCGCACCGGCCGCAGCGGCCGCCGTGTCGGCCAGGCTGGCCAGGTACCTGGCGGCTTCGCCGCGAGCCTGATCGCCCCGCTCGAATGCCTCCCGCCAGCCCGCAAGCAGATCCAGGTAGACCTGATCGCCCTCCGTCCCGGTGATCGCGTCGTGATGCGCACCGAACACCAGCAGGCGCCAGGCCTTGTCCAGGCTGGCCGCCGGGTAGGCGGCACCGGCCAGCCAGGCGACCGTGGCCAGCCGCTCACCGTCGAGCAGCGCTATCTCGGCGGCCCGCTGCGCCTGCTTGGTGTCGATGTAGGTGACGTCCTTGCCTGGATAGACCGGATTCATGTCCCTGGTCTGCGGCATCAGCCAGGCACCGTCCGCGGCCGCTGCCGAGCGCACGGCGGCGAAGAACTCGCTCGGCACCGCGGTGACGAACCTGGGCCAGACATACCGGGCATTCCAGTCCCGGTGGATGGCTGTCGCCCACCGAGAAGGAACCACATGATCGCCGCCGACCGGCAGCAGCACGTTCCGGGTGGCCGCTACCGGGGCCAGCTGGCGGAACTGGCCGTAAGCGTCCTTCTCCGCGGTCGCCAGGTCGGTCGCGTGCTGGGTGATCCAGCCGGCCGAGTAGTGGTTCGGCATGTAGCTGGTGAGCAGGCCATTCCCGTCCGGTGACAGCCACTCGAACTCGGCAGAGAACTGCATCCGCCGGTTGCCGCCGGTGGCCCGGTCCGGACCCCACTGGTGAAACGGGCCGCGGGCCCAGGATGACTCGGTCATACCTGCCGCCGCCATCAGGCCGGGATAGGACGGATCGAAGCCGAAAGCGTCGAGCATCCACGAGGTGGTCGGGTCAGCGCCAAGCACCTGCTGCTGGAACGCCGTGCCGTAGACCGCGTTGCGGATCGTCGACTCGGCGCAGGTGAGGTTGGTATTCGGCTCGTTGTAGCTGCCGCCGACGATCTCGAGCCGGCCGACCGCGATGAGATCGCGTAGCTCGGCCCGGTCCTGCGGATAGGCGTCGAAATGCGGCTTGAGGTAGTCGATCTCGGCGAGCACGAATTTGTAGTCCGGATCGGAGCGGGCCTCCGCCAGGTGCAGCCTGACCAGCTCGAACACGGTCCTGATCTCGGGCAGCGAGCCGTCCTCGGCGGGCAGCAGCGGCCAGGTCTGGGTGAACCGGCCCTGGGTGTTCCACCAGACCGGGTCATAGTGGAAATGACTGACCATCCACATGGTCCAGCCAGGCTCGGCGACGGTGATCTGCCCGGCCGTCTCCCACCGGGCCTGCGAGCTCTCGGCTACGACGGTGACCGGCCGCTGGGCGCCCACCGTCAGCGGCGCCGCGATCTCCACGCCGACCTCGATGGTCCGCTGCTCACCGTGGGCGAAGCCGGTCAGTACCGGGGGTTCCGGCGTGATCACTCCGGGACCGTGAATGCTGACCGCGATCACCACGGTCGGATCGCGGATCATGCCAGGGCCGTCGTTGGCCAGGCTGACCCGGACGATCTGCAAGGGCCTGGCGACCGTTCCGCCGAACAGATCCGTCGACGCAACCTCGGTGATCAGCATGCCTCATGGTGGCACGTCGCGGTCTCGGTGATCTACGCCAGGAAGCAGGCAAACGCGCCGCGCCGAGGTCAGGGCAGGGCAGGCCGGCTGGCCAGGTCGGCGAGCGCCGGGCCGGTCAGCCGGTGCACCGTCCACTCGGTCATCGGCCTGGCGTCGATCGACCGGTAGAACCCCAGGGCCGGCTCGTTCCAGTCAAGCACCCACCATTCGAGCCTGCCGTATCCGCGGCGGACGCAGATGGCCGCAAGCTCGGCCAGCAGTGCGGTCGCGATGCCCTGGCCGCGCATGGCCGGCGTCACGTACAGGTCTTCCAGGTAGATGCCGTGCTTGCCCAGCCAGGTGGAAAAGTTGAGGAACCAGAGCGCGAAGCCGACCACCTCGCCATCGCTGACCGCGACGTGCGCGAACACGGCCGGATCGGGCCCGAAGAGCGCGGCCTCCAGGTCCGCTGTGGTGGCCGTTGCTTCATCAGCCGACCGCTCGTAGCTGGCCAGCTCCCTGATCAGCGCACCGATCCGCGGTACGTCGGCCGGCTCGGCCGGCCTGATCACGGCATCGTCCCGGTCACCGGGAACCGGTACCTGAGCTTGAACCGGTCGGCCGGCACCACCACCTCGCCGGTCTCCACTGCCCGGCCGGCCGCGTACTGGACGCGCTCGACGACCAGCACGAAGGCTCCGGCAGGCAGCGCCAGGGCAGACGCCTCGGCGCGCAGCGACGGCCGGACCGCGACCTCCTCGGTCACCTCATCGACCTCGATCCCGATCGAGCGCATCCGCTCGATCACCCCGCGGCCGGCCAGCGGGCCCTGCTCGGGAACGGCGATCGGCGTGCCGGCGGTCAGCAGCGTCGGCTCGTAGCTGACGGCGAGCTGCACCGGCTCGCCGTCGGCGGTGAGCAGGTACTTGGTCACCGTCGCGGCAGCGCCCTGAGCCAGGCCCAGTCGCTGAGCGATCGCCGGCGGGGCCGGGACCTGCTCGGTCTGATGCTCCCAGGACAGCCGGCGGGTCACCGTCTGTGCCGCGCCGTCCGCACGCGAGCCAGCCACGGTCACCGTCTCCTGCACGCCGAACGGCGAGCCGGGAAACTGCAGCCGGTCATGTTCGAGGAACACCGCCGCGGGAACCTTGCGCACATAGGAGCCCGAGCCCGGCCTGGCCTCGATCAGCCCCTCGGTTGCCAGCACCTGGAGGGCGTGCTTGGCCGCCGTCTCGCCCACGCCGTAGTTCGTGATGATCGCGTTCCTGGACGGCACCCTGGCACCGGGCTCAAGCAGGCCAGAGCGAATCCGGTTGCGCAGGTCCTCAAGTACCCGCAGATAGACCGGCTCGGTCGTCGTGCCCATGGCCCCCGGCTCCCTGGTGACACCTGGCGCAGCTGCCAGGCCCGGCGCAAACACCGGACGCCATTGTCACCCGGCGGACCGGCCGACTGTGACCCAACCTGGATTTTGCCACGGCGCAGCTCCGGTCCCGGCCGACGCGGCGGCCGGCCACAGCCGATCCGCTCAGTCGACGTCGGCGACAACCGAGCCGATCCGGTCAGCCAGGGTTCGGTCCCGCCGGTTCAGGATCAGTGCGTAGCCGACGCCGACGACGATGATCCCGAGCGCGATCCACGGGAATCGGTCGAACGGCGCCGACTGGCCGGGCTTGACCAGCTCATAGAGCGGGAACGCAATGGCGGCCACCCCGAGCAGTGGCAGGATCAGGTGCTTGACCACTACGAACTGGTCCGGGTGCACCTTGCGGTAGTACACCGGCAGGGCCAGGTTGGCGACCAGGTAGACAACGATGATCGGGATGGCGCCGAGCGTCGCGGCGTCACCGAAGTAGACGACCGGCTGCAGGCCCCAGCCGAAGCCGTAGACCAGGCCGAGCGCCACCACCAGGAAGATCACGAACGCGACCCACGGGGTGCGGTGCCGGACGGTAAGCCGCCCGGTGACCGCGGGCAGCAGTCCCTCGCGGCCGGAGTTGAAGATCAGCCGAGCCTGCGAGTTCGTGGCGGCGACCAGCGATCCCATGATCGAGGTGAAGCCCGCCAGGTAGGCCAGGAACGCGGCGGTGCCGAGCACGCCCTGAGCCACCGTGATGAACGGAACTCCGGCCAGGTTCGCGGCCAGGGCGCCGGCCTTGTAGTTGTAGCCGACCACGGTGACATAGGCGAAGAGGATGTAGCTCAGCGCCATCAACCCGATCGACAGGTAGATGGCGCGCGGGACGGCCCGGCGCGGATTGTCGGTCTCCTCGGCCAGGGACGCCGAGTTCTCCCAGCCGATGAAGAGGTAGACGGCGATCGGGAACCCGAGTCCGAGCCCCTTGGCGCCGGACAGCAGATGAGATGGCTCGAACGGCGTCAGGTTCAGGTTCCCCGAATGCTTGACCAGCACCCACACGCTGACCACGAGCAGCATCACCATCTCGAAGGCGAACAGCGCGCCCGCCCACTTGGTGGACAGCGAGACGCCGCGGACCACCAGCCCGAAGGCAAGCAGAGTCAGTACCAAGGTCAGCAGTTGCCAGGCGATGTGCACATGGGCGTACTTGACCAGGATGTCCGAGGTCCAGCCGCCGGCGATGCCGACCACCGAGGACACCGCGATGATGTAGCCGGCCGACATCACGATCGCGGTGGTCAGCGCCGAGACCGGACCGAACGCCCGGCCGATGAAGGTGATGAAGGAGCCGGTCGACGGGATCGACTTAGCGAACTGAGACAGCGTATTGCCGAGCAGCGCGATCGCGATCGCGGCGGCGATGATGGTCAGCGGTGACGCGACGCCGGCCGCACCAGCGATCAGCGCCATGCTGAAGTAGAAGCTCATCGCCGGTGCGATGTTCGCCATGGTGGAGGCCGCGATGTCGGCCAGGCCGAGCACACCCCGGCTGAGCCGCTCAGGGGCCGGTCGATTGGTTACCGTAGCCGCGGATTCTGCCGACATCGGGCACCTCCAGCCACACCTAGCCGCTACTGCCACACGTTAGGCGCGGAACTGGCGATTGTATAGATGTGCCCGATTGCGGCTAGACCGACTGCGATCAGGCACTGCCCTCCTCAAGCAGCAGGTGATAGCCATTTGGTGTCCTGGCGTGCAGCACGCGATACTGCCAGTCCTGGCTCGGCGTCATGAGCTCCTCGCGGTAAGGCACGCCAGCCTCGTCGAACGTCTTCTTCGCCAGTTCGAGATCGCTCACGCCGAACTGCCAGGTGAGCACTCGGTCCGGGCCAGCTGTGGAGAAACCCTCATGCCACTCGATGCCGAACTCCACAGGTCCGTGGCCCAGCGCGAGGAAATACGGGTACTCGGAACCCTCGTACGTCACCCGAAACCCGAGGCGGAGGTAGAAATCCCGTTCAGCCCGCAGATCGCTGACGAAAAGAATCGGGATGATCCTCCTAAACAACACTGCCATAGCGCGACATAGTATCGAGCCGCGCGCACTACGGTGGAATCATGCCGCGACGTGTCGAGGCTCCATTGGTCCGGGTGGCTGCCTGCCAGGTCAGCCTGCAGGTCGGAGCGACCGACCAGAACCGCGCCGCGGCCGCCGCCTGCGGTCACCGAGGCGACCAGGCCAGCACCTGCCGCGATGAGCTGCTGCTTGCCGACTGCGACCTGAGCCAGGCCAGGGACAAGTCAACCGGCCCGCCCAATGACGCCCACGCGGACCGCCGGCCCGACCTGTACCGCTGAGCGGTCGACCCGCAGCAGCGGTGGCTGGCCGCCCCACCCGGGTCAGGCGGGCAGGTAACCGGGGAGTCCGCGGCGGTCAGAGCTTGCGCGCCAGCGTCAGGCCGTCGCCGATCGGCAGCAGCACGAGCTCGACCCGGGAATCAGCCCGCGCGTGATCGTTGAACCTCCTGATGCCCTGCACGCTAGTGTCCCGCGCGCCAGGTTCGACGACCCGGCCGTGCGACAGCGTGTTATCCACCAGGATCACGCCGCCCGGCCTGATCCGCGGCACGATCAGGTCCCAGTAATCGACGTAACCCTCCTTGTCAGCGTCGATGAACGCGAAGTCGAAGCCGATCTCGGCTGGCAGCGTGCTAAGGGTCTGGGCGCCCGGCCCGAGCCTGAGCTCGATCCGATCGGCGACGCCGGCCCGCTGCCAGTACTCGCGGGCTACCGAGGTCCACTCCTCGCTGACGTCGCAGCAGATCAGTCTGCCGCCGGCGGCCAGCCCGCGGGCAACGCAGATCGCCGAGTACCCGGTGAACGTGCCAACCTCGATCGCGTTGCGGGCGCCGGTCAGCCGCGCAAGCAGGGTCATGAAGGTGCCCTGCTCGGGTCCGATCTGCATGCCGGCCGAGTCGCCGAAGCGCTTGGCCGTCTCGTCAGCGAGGTCACGCAGCACCTCATCAGGCGGCGTGCTGTGCGCCACGAGGTAGTCATGCAGTTCCTGGCTCAGCTGCTCACTGCTGCGGGTCATGAGGCGAAGGCTAGCCGATGGCATGCTGCTGCCATACCGGACCAAGCTGTCCGCGGCTGCTCAGCGACCCGGATCGAGACGGCTCAGCCCGGACCGGCGCCAAGCAGGCCGGCGGCGGGTCTACCCTCAGTTGCATGGTTCAGGATCCCCGCTTGGCGCCGCTGAGCTTCATCCCAAGCCCGTCGGTCAACGGCTTCCACCTGGGCCCGCTGTTCATCCACTACTACGGGCTGATGTACGTCGTCGGCATCACGCTGGCCGTGATCATCACGCGGCGGCGGGTGCAGGCGGCCGGCGGTGATCCCGCGCTGGTGGCTGACATGGCGACCTGGGCGGTGCCGGCCGGCATCATCGGCGGCCGGATCTACTTCGACATCACCACCCCGAACGACATCCCGCACGTCTGGTACGGCGTGTTCGCCGTCTGGACCGGCGGCCTGGGCATCTGGGGTGGCGTGCTAGCTGGCGCCCTGGTCGGTGCCTGGCGGGTCAGGCGCCGCGGCGAGAGCGTCCCGCTGGTCGCCGATGCCGTCGCCCCGGCCCTGCTGGTCGCCCAGGCCGTCGGGCGGCTTGGCAACTACTTCAACCAGGAACTGTTCGGCAAGCCGACCACGCTGCCCTGGGCGCTGGTGATCTCGCCCCAGTACCGACCGCACGGCTACGCCGCGTACCGCACCTTCCAGCCCACCTTCCTGTACGAGCTGATCTGGGATCTCGCCCTCGCCGCGCTGCTGGTCTGGCTCGGCCATCACGGCCGGATCAAGCCGCCCGGCCTGTTCGCACTCTACGTGGCCGGCTATTCCGCCTTCCGGATCATCGAGGAATCACTCCGGATCGACTCCTCTGAGCACTTCCTCGGCCTCCGCCTGAACTTCTACGTCGCCGCCCTCCTCACCATCGCGGGCCTGACCTGGTTCGTCATCACCCAGCGCCGCCAGCCCCCGCCCACCACTCCCACCCCTGAAGACGACATCAGCCAGGACAGTGCCGTTCTCCCCGATGACGCCGGCGCCACGGAGAGCGAAGCCAGCTCCGACGGCGCGTCCGTGTCGGACGTGGCCGCGGAGTCTTAGCCCGACTAGCACGCGATCGGGCTGGATGGCGGCAGCAGGAAAATGCCTCGACGGCCGAGCACAAGATCATGGAGCATGGTCGCTTTGTGGGCAAGTTCCGGCGGCTGAGGCCCGATCTCGCCCCGATCCGGCATTCACGTGACTTCCGGCTGCTCTACCTCGGCCAGACCGGCAGCGCCGCCGGGTCGATGATCTGCTACGTCGCGCTGCCGTATCAGGCCTATCAGCTGAGCCGATCCTCGCTGATCGTCGGCCTGCTGAGCTGCGCCGAGCTGGTGCCCGTGCTGCTTGCCGGGCTGCTCGGCGGCGCGCTCGCCGACGCCGTCGAGCGCCGCCGACTGATCCTGATCACCCAGGGCGCGGCGACCTGCTGCGCCGCCGCGCTGGTCGCCAACGCCCTGCTCTGGCGGCAGCTGTGGATGCTGTTCCTGCTCGGCGGCCTGCTGGCCGGCGCGTTCGGCCTGCAGCGGCCGTCCGTTGAGGTACTCGTTCCCCGGCTGGTCGCCCATGACGACCTGCCGGGAGCGGCCGCGCTGGCCGCGCTGCTCGGCACCGTGGCACGCACCGCCGGGCCGCTGGTCGGCGGCGGGCTGCTCACCGGCGGCGTGCCGGTTGGCTATGGAGTCGGCGGGGCGGCCTGTGCCGCGGCGGCCATTCCGTTCGCGCTGATGCGGCCAAGCAGGCCGGCCCTGGATGCCGACCGGCCGAGCGTGCGCGGGCTGGTCGAAGGTTTGCGTTATGCGAAAAGCAGGTCTGAGCTTCTAGGCAGTTACCTGATCGACATCGGCGCGATGTTCTTCGGTGCGCCGTTTGCCGTGTTCCCGCAGATCGCGGCTGGACTCGGCGGGCCTGCCGTACTCGGACTGATGTACGCCGCGCCTGGGTTCGGCTCCATCGTGGTCAGCTTGACCAGCACCTGGACCAGGCACGTGCACCGGCACGGGCTGGCCATCGCGCTGGCTGTTGGCGGCTGGGGGCTCGCGATCGCCGCGTTCGGGTTCGCGCCCGATCTGCCGCTCGCGGTGCTGGCGCTGGCCGCGGCGGGCGGAGCCGACACGGTCAGCGGGCTGTTCCGGATGACGATGTGGAACCAGACCATCCCGGCCCGGGTGCGCGGCCGGCTGGCCGGCCTGGAGATGATCAGTTACTCCGCCGGGGAGCCGCTCGGCAACCTGGAGACCGGCGCGGTCGCCACGCTCACCGGCTCGGTCCGGATCGCCGTGGTCTCCGGCGGGATCCTGAGCCTGGCCGGCGCCGTGATCGTCGCGCTGGCCCTGCCCGCCCTGCTGCGTTACGACTCCCGCACCACGCGGCCTGGGCAGGTCAGTACCGAGGGTATGCCGCCGGACGCGGAGGTCGCCGGGACAGTCGTCAGCCACGACCCGGCCCGGCCGGCCGTGCCCTGACCGCGGCGGATCGGCGCCGCACCCGCTGGCCGTCGGGTCGGACGCGCACCGGGGCCGCTCGCTGCGCCGGCGTAGGCTGCGGCCTGGAGGAACTGCCGCCGCGGAGGAGACCGCCATGGAGTTCGAGCACATTCTGGTCGAGCGGTCGGGGGAGTTCGCCACCGTCACGATGAACCGGCCGCAGCGGCGCAACGCACTGTCGCTGCTGCACATGCGCGATCTGATCGCGGCGTTCCGTGAGCTCGGCGACAGCGACGCCCTGGGAATCGTGCTGGCCGGGAACGGCCCGGTGTTCAGCGCCGGGCACGACTTCGCCGACGTCGCCGATGCTGACCTGTCAGCGGTTCGCGCATTGCTGGTGACCTGCACCGAGCTGATGACCCTGATCCAGCAGGTGCCCCAGCCGGTGGTGGCCAGGGTGCACGGGCTCGCCACCGCGGCAGGCTGCCAGCTGGTCGCGAGCACCGACCTCGCCGTGGCCAGCGAGGCCGCCGGCTTCGCCGCTCCGGGCGGGAAGGGCGGCTGGTTCTGCCACACCCCGATGGTGGCGATCGCCAGGAACATCGGCCGGAAACGGGCCATGGAGATGGCACTGTCCGGGGACGTGATCGACGCTCAGACCGCGCTGGAGTGGGGGCTGGTCAACCGGGTGGTGCCCGCCGAGCAGCTTGACTGCGCCGTGCGCGACCTGCTCGAGCGGGTCACGCTCGGGTCCGCGGAGAGCAAGGGCATCGGCAAGCAGGCGCTCTACGCTCAGATCGACCTCGACCAGCCCAAGGCTTACGCGTACGCCGTCGAGGTGATGGCCGCCACCAGCCAGCTGCCTGACGCGCGGGAGGGGATGCGCGCATTCCTCGAAAAGCGGAAGCCGAACTGGCGCCGCGGACGCTAGGTGAAGCCGCCGCCCGCAGTCCAGGTAGATTCGGAGCAATGAAGAAGCTATTCGAGCTGCTGCTGTGTTTCCTGCACCCGCTGGCCGTCATCTTGATGTGGGTCGACCTGGCGACCCGCCGCGATCTGGCGACTGGCCCGAAGGTGGCCTGGGCAATTTTCGGCCTTATCCCGCTGGTGCCGTTCATCTATGTGCTCACCGGCGGCGACCTGTGGTGATCACCGGTATCCCTGACGGCTCGCAGACGCGTGCGCCGGACGGCTCAGGCCGCGCGCCGGGCGGGAATGCCGCCGGGCGGTGCGGACCGTAGCAGCCAGACCGGGTTGGACAAGCCGATCACGGTTCCCGAGGAGCTGAGCACCTGGGTGCGGACGAAGCTGCCCTGCCTGGTATCGACTCGCTGACTGACCGGTCCGCCCGCTAGCCGGGCGGCTGGATAGGCGCCGATGACCCTGGTGTTGGCCGCCAGGCCGGCCGTGCCCGCGTAGTCGACCGCGCCCTGCAGGATCTGCAGCGATCCGCCGGCCGGAATCCTGGTCGCGCTGGCGACCAGCTGCCGGGAGGTCAGCCGCGAGACGCTGACCGAGCCCATCGGGCACGAACCGTCGACCAGCAGATCGAGGCTGCCGCGGTAGCTGGCCAGCGAACCGCACCAGGCGCGGCCGGCCGCCAGCGAGGCCAGCAGGTCCGCTTCCGCTGTGCTGGCGGCCCAGGTCGAGGTGACCCAGTTGTTCTTGATCCCAGACCAGTTCTGGCCGAAATGATCATCGCTGGTGCCGTTGCCGGTGAGGAACACGGCATTGCGTGACATGACATCCCACAGCGCCACATGATGGGCCAGGTCGACGCCCTGCCGCAGCGGATAGCCGACCTCGATCAGGTCGGCGCCTACCGCGGCCGGCCTGGTCGCGGTAGGCAGCAGCGCCCTGGCGACCTGGACGAGCAGAGCGCCCTGCCGCGCGGCCGGGAGCCGCGCCTCGTCACCGTACCCGTACGGATGGTTGTAGCTGACCAGCCCCTTGGCCGCGTGGATTTGCGGCACCAGAGTGTCCTGCAGATACCTGGCATACGTCCCCAGCGTCGTGCCAGCGTAGTCAGGGACGGTGACGTTGCCGCCGAACCAGTTCAGGTGCGGCAGCCCCCACGACACCTCAAGGCCCTGCCGCTGGACCACGGCCGGGTACCGCCTGGCCGCAGCGGCCCCCATGTCGGCCTGCTGCCGCAGGAACGCCTCACCGCTGATCCTGCGGTTGAACCTGAGGTAGTCGAAATAGCCGCTGACCTTGTCCCCGTCGCTCGCCGCGCTCAGCGTCAGCCCCCACAGCGCGAAGTCACGGTAGTCCAGGTCCGGCCACAGCGCGGCGATGTCAGCGCTCGGGTTGATGGTGACCGTGCACCACGGGTTCCGGCCGCTGGTCCGCGGCACCGGGACCGTGATCACTCCGTCAATGCCGTTGGCCGTCCGGCCAGCCCGGATGCCGGCAGGCACGAACCGGTACGACAGGGTGTAGTCGCCGGCCGACCTGCCGCCAGCCGCCTGGTGGAAAGACGTGTCGATCAGCAGTTCGAGGTAACCGCGCGTCCAGCCATCGGTAAGCAGCACGTCGATGGCCAGGGACTGGCCGGTCAGGTTGTCGCGGTAGTTCCAGCCGGCCGGGTGACAGTCCGCGTAGTAGCCGAATTTCGCCGCCCCGGTCGCGGCGCTGCTGGCGGCCAGGTGCATGCTCCCGCCGGCCACCGGGTCGTTGGGCGAGCACGGCGTTCCGACGATCCCGCCACCCGAACCGGCCGCCAGCGGACCGCTCTGCGTCTTGGTCCAGATCCACGGTCCGCGCTGGCCCGGCCCCCCGGCCTCCGCGGTGAGGCTGGTGAAATGCACCGTCCGGCGGTACCCGATCCCGTCCATCCGAACGTCGTGGTCGGTCCACCAGAGCACGTCGACCGAGTTGCTGGCCGCCTGGAACAGCTGGCTGTCCATCGATCCGCTCTGCTCGCTGAACGAGGAGTGCACGTGCATCGCCATCGAGTACGCGGCGGTGCCGTCCGGGGCGACTTCGCGGGCCGGCGAGCGCAGCGGCCGCCGCGGGAACCGCCGCAGCAGGGCGGTAGCAGCGGCCGCCGCGGCGGTGGCCGCGATGGCGTGCCGCCTGGACAGCTCCGCGCCAGCCCCAGCCGGAAGGCCCGGGGTCTGGTCGTCACACAATCGCCGTACCGTCCTTGTCCGACGCCAGCACCTTCCTGGGGTGGGCACCATCAACGTAGCCGAGAAATGGCGGATAGATGTTGTAGCCGAGCAATTCCTGCAGCCGTTCCGGCAATTGGCTGGCGATGCTGCGGGGGACCGCCAGGCAGTGGTTCTCCTGCGGACGCAGCCAGGCGGCGGCATATTCCAGGATCACGCCAAGCCGCGGCTGGGCGGTGCGATTGGCCCCACCGCCATGCCAGAGGCTGCCGAGGTAGAACATGGCATCACCCGGCGACATCGTGGCCATCATGACCGGGTCGGCCGCGGTCGGCTGACGCCCCGGTTCCCACCGGTGACTCCCTGGCACGAATCTGGTGGCGCCGTTCTCCCTCGTGAACTCATCGAGCGGCCACATGGTGTTGACCACGACCGTGGGGTGCGGCTCAGCCAATGGATAGATCGAATCGTCGCGGTGCAGGATCTGGGCCTTTTCTCCTGGCCCGATCCTGATGCCCACCGGGGCGCTGAGCTGATAATGCCCCATAACGTGATCCAGCACCTCAAGCAGCAGGGGATCGATGGCCGCCCGGTCGAACGTCCTGGTCTTGGCGAAGAGAGCGTAGATCCGCTGGGTGGCGAACCCCTCGAAGGCGTTCCGCCCGGTTGGCGTCTGCGCCAGCACCCGGCTCAGATCCGTCCTGGCTGCCTGAACGTCCTGGGTGCTCATCAGGCCAGTGACGACCACGTAGCCGTCGTCGATCAGCCGCCGCGCCACATCCTGGCCAGTGGAGGTGGCGCCTGGCATCGTTGCCATCACCATCCAGAGCGTAAGCCAGGCCGACCGCCGCGCGCACCGGCACCGAGACCTGCAGGCGGCACACCGTGTCGTCGGTCGGGGCAGCCCGCGCTCCTCAATCCGGCTCCCGCCGAGCATCGAGGTCAGCGGCTGCGCTGAGATGGGCAGCGGCGAGGCGCTTGGGCACGACCATGCGCCAGGCGTCAGTGATGAACTCCCTCATCTCGGCCAGATCAAGCGCGGCCATTCGGGCGTGGATCCAGTTGAACCGCAGGTCGCTTGGCCTGGGCAGGGAGAACCTCTCCGGCTCGGCGGCGACGAGCGCGGCCCGTTCTTCCCGCGGGAAACCAAAGCCCAGGATCGTCTCGTCCGGGGATACCGACGCATAGACGATCCTGCCAACCCGGAACTTGACGTGGTCATAGATCAGGTGCTCTTCGGTGCGTGGCAGGGACATCGCCCAGGCGCGCACATCGTCCACGGTCACCATTGGCGGCAGCGTCCTTTCCTTTCCGCTGTCCATGGTGCCTGACCGGTGGCCATGGTGCCTGAGCCGAAATAATGCCGTCATGACATCGCAACTGCCGGTGCAGGTGTTCATCGAGGCCGGGCGCAAACGGGTGTTCGCCTCAGCGCTGGACTGGCCTGGCTGGAGCCGGAGCGGTCGGACCGAGGAGCTTGCGGTGGAGGCGCTGGCTGATTACCTGCCCAGGTACTCGGCGGTCGTGCGGCGGGCCGGGCTGGCCGGGCCGGTCGCGGAGTTCACGATTGTCGAACGGGAACCCGGCGTCGCCAGGAACGCCGATTTCGGCGCGCTCGGCTCGGCCGCGACCAGCGAGCATCGGCCGATGACCGGGGCGGAGGGCCGACGCCTCGCGGCGCTGCTCGAAGCGGCCTGGGCCGAGCTTGCGCAGGCCGCCGCCGATGCCCCAGCAGTACTGCCGAAGGGACCGCGCGGCGGTGGCCGAGACCGGGACGCGATCATCGCCCACGTGGTCGAGTCCGAGGTCGTGTATGCCCGCAAGATGGGCATCCGGCTGCCCAGGCCGAGACCCGAGGGCGACGCCGAGACCGCCACGCTGCGCTCGGCGGTCGTCGCGGCGATCGAACAGGGCGCAGCAGGAACGCCAGCGGTGCCCAACGGTTGGCCGCCGCGCTATGCCGTCCGCCGGATCGGCTGGCACGTGCTCGACCATGCCTGGGAACTTCGGGACAAGAGCGGGCCCGCCACCGGCTAATCCGAGGCAGGCCGGTCACCGGCTGATCCGAGGCAGGCCGGTCACCGGCTGATCCGAGGCAGGCCGGTCACCGGCTGATCCGAGGCAGGCGGCCTCCGGCTGGTCCGAGGCGGACGGCCTGCCACCGGCCGGTCCGAGGCAGGCGGCCTGATCGCGGCTAGATCGCGGCCACGGGCTCGGGCACCCGCTCGACCACTGACTCCACCGCGCGTTCGGCCGCCGACTCCGCTGCCCGCTCGACCGCCTGCGCCCGCCACCACTCCTGGCCGGACTCGGGCAGCAGGTAGATCGGGTCGTAGTACTCGAACTCCCGCTCCAGCGCCCGTTCGTCGTCGACCTCGACCGCGGTGCGGTAGTTCTTCGTCCAGTACGAGATGCCCCGCTCGGTGTCGTACCGCGACACCTGGTGCACCCAGCGCTTGCCCACGTAGGGCACATCGCAGATCATCCGCGGCGTGGCGAAACCTGGCAGGTACCCCATGATCTTGTGCTGCAGGTCCTGCGCCTCGCGGAGGCTGAGCCGCCAGTGCTCGGCGTTGGGGATCATGTCGCACAGGTAGAAGTAGTACGGCATGATCTTCGCGTCGTCGAGCAGTGCGAAGCACAGGTCGAGCAGCGAGTCCGCCGTGGTGTTCACGCCGCGGAGCAGCACGCCTTGATTCCTGACGTCGCGGATGCCGGTCTCCAGCATGGCCTTGGCTGCCTTCGCCACCAGCGGGGTCACCGACTGGGCGGTGTTCACATGGGTGTGGATCGCGATGGACACGTCCCGCTGCCTGGCAGTCGCTGCTAGCCGCTCCATCCCGGATCTGACCTCATCGGTCAGCCAGTACTGCGGCAGTCCCATCAGCGCCTTGGTGGCCAGCCGGATGTCCCTGATCGAGTCGATCTCAAGCAGGTCCGCCACGAAGGCCTCGAGCCGCGGCCAGGGCAGGTTCGCCACGTCGCCGCCGGAGACCACCACGTCCCGCACGCCCGGGTGGGTCTTCAGGTAGCTGGTCATCGCGCCAAGCCGGTCGTCGCGCGTCATACCGAACTTGTGCTTGGCCACCACCGGAGTCGGGTTGCCGACCAGATCCATCCTGGTGCAGTGCCCGCAATACTGCGGGCAGGTGGGCAGCACCTCGGCGAGGACCTTAGTGGGGTAGCGGTGGGTCAGCCCCTCGACCACCCACATCTCCGCCTCGTGCAGCGAGTCCCTGGCTGAGTATGGATGGGACGGCCAGTCGGTCCGGCGGTCGCTGAACACCGGGATCATGTAGCGGCGGACCGGGTCGTCGTACAGCGCCGCGGTGAACCCGGGGTCGCTCGGGGCCAGCCGCGGCACGATCGTGTTCATCATCTGCGGCGGCACCAGCATCGACATGGTCGCCCGCTCCGCCTGATCGCGCGCCAGGTCAGCGTAGAAGGCCTCGTCGACACCCGGGCCGAAAAGCTCGCGCAGCTGGCGGACGTTCTTCACGCAGTGCGCGCGCTGCCATTGCGCCGACTCCCAGTCCTGCGCGGTCACGTGCGCCCAGCCGGGGAACCGGTGCCAGTCCGGCTCAACCAGCTCAGCATGCCGGTAGACGTACGGTTGTTCGAGCACAGCGACACCGCCTCGCTTTCCCTTGCTGTGCGGTACTGACCACGCGGTCCAGATCGACCGCACAGCGCTGACCACACGGGTCCTGATCACCTGAGCCTGAGTACCCAGATGGACTACACAGACCTGACTGCAAACCGAACGATAGCCTGCGAGCCCGGCAGGTCACGCAAGAAGCTATTGCCAGTATAGTCCTGTACGATAAATTCTACTGGATCCACCTAGCCAACCCCCGCTTCAAAACCTGCCGCCAGTGCGGCCCAGGGCGGGCAGCTAGCGGGCACACTGTGCGTGCGCGACGGCAGCCCCGCTGGACCGACCAGCGGGACGCCTCGACCGGGGAAGGAGTGACGGCATGACTGGATCGGCTCGCACCGCGGGATCGCCACTCGGGCTGCATCGCGTGCTTGAGCCAGCCGGAGTGCTGCCGCAGGCCGCCTGGCGGCTTGATCCGGACCCACGGATCTGGCCGGATGAGGTGCTGGTTTCCGTCGAGCGGCTCAATCTGGACGCCGCCTCGTTCCGACAGCTACACGCGGCCAGCGCCGGTGACCCGGCGGTCATCAAGGCCGCTGTGCTGGACATCGTGGCCAGCCGCGGCAAGATGCAGAACCCGGTGACCGGTTCCGGCGGAATGCTGACCGGCGTCGTGGCTGAGGTCGGGCCGGACTCGCCGCTCGGGCTGCGGCCAGGAGACCGGATCGCCACCTTGGTCTCGCTCAGCCTGACCCCGCTGGTCATCACCGACGGCCTGACCGCCTGGGACGGCGCGTCTGAGCAGGTCCCTTGCCAGGGACACGCGATCTTGTTCGGTCGGTCGATCGCCGCGGTGCTCCCCGATGACCTGCCCGTTCCGCTGTCGCTGGCAGTGATGGACGTGTGCGGGGCGCCCGCCCTGACGCACCGGGTGGTGTCGCAGCTGGCGGATCGGCTGGGCGAAGTCTCGGCCAAGGGACCGGTCGTGGCGATCCTCGGAGCGGCAGGCAAGAGCGGCACCCTGTCCGCCGCAGCGGCCCGGCGGGCCGGCGCAGGCCGGGTCATCGGCGTGGTGCCTGACCAGCGCGAGGCAGCAATGCTGCGGGCGGCCACCGGCGCCGACGGCCGCTGCAAGCTGGCCGACGCCGTGGTGATCGCCGACGCCAGAGACCCGATCACGGTCGCTGCGGCCGTGCAGCAGGCCGGCGGCCCGGCCGACGTGACCGTGGTCTGCGTCGACGTTCCCGGCTGCGAAGGCGGGGCCATCCTCGCCACCGCCCAGGGCGGCACCGTGATCTTCTTCTCGATGGCCACATCGTTCACCGCCGCCGCACTCGGCGCGGAGGGCGTCGCGGCCGATGTCACCATGCTGGTCGGTAATGGGTATACGCCCGGCCATGCTCAGCTCGCCTTGGATCTGATCAGGTCCGAGCCAGGGGTCCGGGCCATCTTCGACGCCAGGGTTGATGATCACCCCCGCCAGGCTGACCAGCGGTCAGGCCAGGCTGAACAGCGGTCAGGCCAGGCTGAACAGCGGTCAGGCCAGGCTGAACAGCGGTCAGGCCAGGCTGAACAGCGGTCAGGCCAGGCTGAACAGCAGCCAAGCCACAATGACCAGCTGCCAGGCCACGCTGACCCGCAGCGACGTCGGGCTTAGGAGGTAGCACATGACGCCGCAGACAGCAGCCGCCAGGAAGCCCAAGCTGAACCTCGACCCGGAGGTCGTGCGCGAGGCGAGGCGGCTGGCCAGCCGGGCCGGCCAGCCGATCGTCGAGATGGCCAGGAGCCACACCACCGTCTCGGTGGAGCGGGCCGTACTTCGGCTGGCGGGCCTGGCGGGCGCGGACGACGACGGGATGCCGCTGGTCAACCGGCTCGTTGACGTGGTCAGGGAGCAGACCGGACTGGAATACGGGGTTGCCCTGCCAGCCTGGGATGCCCTGATCACCGGCGGCTACCCCGATCTCGCGGCGCTGGCAGTAGACGCCGCGGCGGGCAAGTTGACCTTCCGGCTGCCGGCCGGCCAGGACGCGGCCGCCGCCAGGGCGGCAGCCGGCCGAGCGCTGGCCGGCGGGTTCGCGCGGATCGACGCCAACCGGGTCACCAGGGAGCGGATGATCTCACAGACGGCCGAGCCGCGCAAACCGTGGATGTACCTGATCGTGGCGACCGGCGACATCTACGAGGACATCCCGCAGGCTCAGGCCGCCGCCAGGGAGGGCGCCGACGTGGTCGCGGTGATCAGGTCGACCGGCCAGTCCCTGCTCGACTACGTTCCCGAAGGCGCGACCCGAGAGGGCTTCGCTGGCACCTACGCCACGCAGGAGAACTTCCGGCTGATGCGCGCCGCCCTGGATGACGTATCCCGCGAGCTCGGCAGGTACGTCAGGCTCACCAACTACGCATCCGGCCTGTGCATGCCGGAGATCGCGGCACTGGCCGGCCTGGAGCGGCTCGACATGATGCTGAACGACTCCATGTACGGCATCATCTTCCGCGACATCAACCCCCAGCGCACGCTAATCGACCAGCGGTTCTCCCGGCAGGTCCACGCCAGGGCCGGGATCATCATCAACACTGGCGAGGACAACTACCTGACCACAGCCGATCCGGTCGACGGCGCGCACACGGTGATCGTCAGCCAGCTGCTTAACGAGTTCTTCGGCAAGGAGGCCGGCCTGGCCGACGGCCAGCTCGGCCTGGGCCACGCTTTCGAGATCGGTCCCGACGTGCCTGACTCGTTCCTGCTCGAGCTCGCCCACGCCCAGCTGGTCCGCGAGCTGTTCCCGAACGCACCGCTGAAATACATGCCGCCCACCAAGCACATGACCGGCAACATCTTCGCCGGATACCTGCTTGACGCGTTCTTCAACCTCGCCGCCATGATGACCGAGCAGGAGATCCTGCTGATCGGGATGATGACCGAGGGCATCCACACCCCGTTCCTGTCCGACCGCGACCTGGCCCTGGAGAACGCGCACTACGTCAGGAACGCGGCAGGCCGCCTGGGCGAGAGCTTCCGCCCCGAGCCGGGCGGCTTCATCGATCTGCGGGCCAGGCAGGTGCTCGGCGAGTCGGTTGACCTGCTCCGCCGGATCTGCGACGACGGCCTGCTGAACGCCATCGGCGATGGCACCTTCGGCATCACCAAGCGCCCGGCCGACGGCGGCAGGGGCCTGGACGGGGTGATCGTCAGGGCCGACGGCTACTTCAATCCGGCCAGCGACATCTTGGAAGCTGCCCAACCAAGCCTGGTAACTGGTGCCCTCGCCACGGCCAGTCAGAGCGGAGCAGGGCAGTGACCGGGCAGGCACAGGGGTCTCCTGAAGGTCGTCCGCACGGGAAGACACTGATCAGGCCGTATGGCGATACCACGGGCGACGGGCGGGTGCAGGTCTCGTTCACCCTTCCGGTGCCGTTCGGCACCCCGGAGGAGCAGGCCAGGGCCGAGGGCGCCGCGCTGCAGCTGGCAGCCAAGATGGGTCTTGACCCGGCGATGGTCGTACATGCCAAGGGGATGGGGCCGGACTTCACCTTCTGCATCGTCTACGGCCGGGTGCATCACCTGATCGACCTGTCGCAGGTCACCGTGGCCGCGCCGGAGTTCGAGCTGCTCTCGCCCGCCGAGGTCAACCTGCGGATCCGCACCGCGCTCGGCCGCAAGCTAGTCGTCGTCGGCGCCACTATCGGCACCGACGCGCACACGGTCGGCATCGACGCGATCCTGAACGTCAAGGGTCACGCGGGGGAGAAGGGCCTGGAGTACTACCGGGAGATCAAGGTGGTGAACCTCGGCTCGCAAGTCGAGATCGACCGGCTGGTCGCCACGGCGAAGGCAGAGGGAGCTGATGCGGTCCTGGTCAGCCAGGTGGTGACGCAGAAGGACGCGCACATCAAGAACACCACCGAGCTGGCCGCGGCCTTCGCCGCGGCCGGGCCGGACCGGCCGCTGATCGTCATCGGCGGGCCGCGGTTCGACCCGGGGATGGCCGCCGAGCTTGGCGTCGACAAGATCTTCGGCAAAGGCACCACGCCCCGCGACGTGGCCAGCTACCTGGTCCACGCGCTCGCCCCGGCCGGAAAGAGCGCGCCCGTCGTGCCGGACGGCGAGCACGGGCGGCGGCCGCTGCTGGAAACCCGATGAGCGACGACGGGGCGGCTGATCCACGACTTGGCCTGACCGTCAGGCACCAGCGGTACGTCCCTTACAGCCACGCCCACTACGGCGGCAACCTCGTCGACGGGGCCTACGTTCTTGGCCTGTTCGGCGATGTCGCGACCGAGGCTTCGATCAGGGCCGACGGGGACGAAGGATTGTTCGCCTCGTACTCCGACATCCAGTTCCGCGCGCCCGTGCTGGCCGGCGACGTACTTGAGGTCACCGCGACAATCACCCGAGTGGGGCGCCGCAGCCGCGAGATGAGCTTCGAGGCGAAGGTGCTCTGCCGGGCCGAGCCCGAGCGCGGCCCGTCAGCCGCGCACGTACTCGACGAGCCACTCAACGTGGTCACCGCGACGGGCACCGTAGTAGCCCCGCCAGCCTGAACCAGCCGCTCTTGGCGGGCCGTATCCCGCTGAAATCAGCCCATGATCACGAACCGTGCGGCCGCTCGCGGTGGCGGAGCTGGACGACGGCTCGCGGGGCGGAGCCGAAGGCTGGTGGCGGCTACTCGGCGCCGAACTTGGCGATCTCCTCGTACTCGGCCTCGCTCAGCTCGCGCGGCAGCTCGCCCTTGGCCACCTTCGCGCTCTGCACATGATGCCGGATGGTTTCCACCACCTCGGGGTTGGCCAGCGTGGTCACGTCGCCGATGTCGGCGAAGTTGGAGACCGAGGCGATCACCCGGCGCATGATCTTCCCCGACCTGGTCTTGGGCATGTCGGAGACGATCCAGACGTTCTTCGGCCTGGCGATCTTGCCGATCTCGACCTCGATCGCCTTGCTGACCTTCTCATCCACTCCGGCCGGGTCGACGCCGGGCTTGACCGAGATGTACATCTCCACGATCCGGCCCCTGAGGTCGTCTATCACCGGCACGGCGGCGGCCTCGGCTACTTCGGAGACGGTCAGCGCGGCCGACTCGAGTTCCTTGGTGCCGAGCCGGTGGCCGGCCACGTTGATCACGTCGTCAACCCGGCCGAGGATCCGGAAGTACCCGTCGGCGGCCTGCACCGCGCCGTCACCGGCGAAGTACGGCCAGTCGTGCCAGTCCGTGGACTCTGGATCCCGGTTGTACTTGCGGAAGTAGACGTCGATGAACCGCTCCGGCTGACCCCAGACCGTCTGCATGAAGCCAGGCCACGGGTTCCTGATGCAGATGTTGCCTGCCCGGCCGCTGCCGGCCGGAACTACGTTGCCGTCCTCGTCGTAAATCACCGGGTAGATGCCGAGCACGCCAGGACCGCAGCTCCCCGGCTTCATCGGCTGCAGGGCCGGCAGCGTGCTGCCGAGGAATCCGCCGTTCTCGGTCTGCCACCAGGTATCCACGATGGCCGCCTCGCCCTTGCCGACCTCGGAGTGGTACCAGCGCCAGACCGCGGGCTCGATCGGCTCGCCCACGGTCGTCATGTGCTTGAAGTGGTAGTTGTACTTCTTCGGTTCCTCGGGGCCGACCTTGCGCAGCATCCTGATCGCGGTCGGCGAGGTGTGGAAGATGTTCACGCCGAGCTGCTCGGCGATCCGCCAAGGCCGCCCGCCGTCGGGGTAGTTCGGCACGCCCTCGTAGATCACCGTCGTCGTACCGAGCGCCAGCGGACCGTAGACGATATAGGAGTGCCCGGTGATCCAGCCGATGTCCGCCATGCACCAGTACATGTCGTCCGGGTGGATGTCCTGGTAGTACTTCGACGTGCCGGTGACATAGGCCATGTAGCCGCCGGTGGAGTGCTGGGCGCCCTTCGGGCGGCCGGTGGTCCCGCTGGTGTACATCAGGAAAAGCGGCGCCTCGGCCGGCATCGAGACCGGCTCGACGGTCGCGCCGACATGTTCTGCCAGCAACTCGTCCACGAAGAAGTCCCGGCCAGGCGCCATCGGGGTCTCCGACGCGTACTGGCCTGGGTGCCGCCGCCAGACGAGCACCTTGTCCACTTCCTGGCCCTCCTTGACCGCCTCCACCAGTGCCTCGTCGGCCTTCACCTTGTGGTCGGTGAGACCGCCCGCACGGTAGTAGCCATCCATGGTGATCAGGACCCGGCTGCCTGAGTCGGCGATCCGGTGACCGCATGCGGTACCGCTGAACCCGCCGAACACCTGGGAGTGGATCACGCCGAGCCGGGCGCAGGCGAGCATCGTCACTGGCAGTTCGGCGACCATTGGCATGTGCAGCGTCACCCGGTCGCCAGCCTTCAGATCGGCGAAGTCGCGCAGCACGGCGGCGAACTCGTTCACCCGCCTGAGCAGCTCTCCGTAACTGATGTGGACGTGATCGTCGGTCTCGAGCTCCGGAACCCAGACGATCGCCGTCTTGTCCGGGTTAGCCTGCGCATGCCGGTCGACGCAGTTATAGGAAGCGTTCAGCTTGCCGCCGACGAACCATTTCCAGAATGGCGGTGTCGATGTGTCGAGAGTGGTGTGCCAGCGCTCGTCCCAGGTCAGCAGATCGGCGTACTCGGTGAAGCACTCAGGGAACTTGTCTTCGGCGAACCGCTCGAAGATTGCCGGGTCGGCCGCGTTGGCCTGGCTGACGAAGCTCGGCGGCGGCTGGTAGTAGTTCTCTTCGCGCCAGTGCACCGCGATCTGGGCTTCGGATACCTCAGTGTCGGGGTTATGCGTCATTGCTCGACCTCCAGCTGGAAGAGAATTTCCTGCACAGCGGACTAGCCAGTTCTCACCAAGCAGCCATCCCTCAGGGCGAGGGTGCCTAAATCGTATCGCCGCCGGACAGGACCCAACAGACCTGTGTCGCAGCGCTCGCAACGCCCGCCCCAGCTGACTCGGAAAGGCACCCGGGTCGCAGCAGAGCACGAAGGACGCAATTAGTGACGAGATTCGCGATTAGGCAGCGGGTAGCCGCCGCCGGGCATCCGGGTCGGCCCAGGCGATACATCCGGGCCGACCTCGGGCGGGCAGCCGGACCGGCGCGGGCGGGCATGCCTGTGCCGCCGGCCGGCATCAGGGCATCAGACCCAGCCCGGCGGGCCAGCGGGCCACGCTTCTGGCCGACATCGGCTACCCTTGCGCCGGTCGGGACATGCCGGCGGATGATCACCAGATCGGCGGGGAATCTGCCAGCGGGCTGACATCGTTGTGATTTGAGGGATCCGACCAGACCGGCAAGTCGTCCTTAGGCAGGGAAGTTTGACTTCACGTGAGCGGCGCAGCGGCCCGCTGGGCCGGACGGCTGTCATCATCCCGACATATAACGAGCGGGACAGTCTGGAGCCCATCGTGTCCAGGATCCGGACCGCCGTGCCCGCCGCGGACATTCTCGTGGTCGATGACAACAGCCCGGATGGCACCGGCGAGATCGCCGACAAGCTCGCTGCCTCGGACTCAGGTGTGCACGTCCTGCACAGGCAGGCCAAGGCCGGGCTCGGCGCCGCCTACATTGCCGGCTTCGGCTGGGCCCTGGAGCGCGGCTACGACGTGCTGGTCGAGCACGACGCCGATGGCTCGCACGATCCGGCGGACCTGCCCAAGATGCTCGCCGCCCTGCAAGACGCTGACCTGGTGATCGGCTCACGGTACGTACCGGGCGGGACAACCGTGAACTGGCCGAAGTCGCGCGAGGCCCTCTCCCGCGGCGCGAACGCCTATGTCCGCTTCATGCTCGGCATCGGCGTGCACGACGCCACCGCGGGCTTCCGTGCCTACCGGGCCGAGACGCTGCGCGCCATCGGTCTTGCCGAGGTCGATTCGCAGGGCTACTGCTTCCAGATCGACCTGACCATGCGCACCGCTCAGCAGGGCTTCACGATCAGGGAGGTGCCGATCACCTTCACCGAGCGGGCGGTCGGCGCCAGCAAGATGAGCCGTGCGGTCATCGCCGAGGCATTCTGGCGGGTGACCAGGTGGGGCATCGCCAGGCGGCTTCGCCGGCGCCGCAGGCATTCTGGCTGACCAGGACAAGCTCAAACCAGCTGCATAACGAAGACCGCCGGGCGGATGCCCGCCCCGCAGCCGACGTCGGCAGCTGGTTATGCCCGGTGCGTGGTCCTAGGCGCTCTTGCGGTGCCGGGTCGGCACCGACTCAGGCTCCGGCTCCTCATCGCGCTGTCCCCTGATGATGGCCAGCCGCTCAGCGAGCACCTCTTCCAGGTCGGCGATGGTGCGCCGTTCCATCAGCATGTCCCAGTGGCTGCGCGGGGCCTTGGCCTTCGCGGCGGCGGGCTGATCGCCGGTCGCCGTGACCGCGGTGGCACCGCAGACTCGGCACTCCCACTTCGCCGGCACCTCCGCCTCGGCAGCGAACGGCACGCTGAACCGATGGCCCTTCGGGCAATCGAAGGCAACCTCCTGGCGCGGGGCCAGATCGGTGTTACGGTCGTTCTCATAGCTCGTGGCGCCAAGGCGGGTACCACGAAGTGCGCGTTCGGCCATATGTTTGCTGCCTCCCGGGCGCTTGGCGTTCCTAGTACTCAACGGTGAGGACGTGAACAAGATTCCCGTCTGACCGGTCTTCCAACCGCGCCAGCGGCTCTGCGATCCGCTTTTCCAGTTCGGTGGGCTAGTGCGAGCCCAGCGGATGCCACTGATCGCGGGCGATAAGCACATCGCGCAGCAGCTGCGTCCGGTCGGTCATGATGCCATCGACCCCCAGATCGAGCAGCGAGGTCATCAGCGCCGCATCGTTCACCGTCCAGATGTGGACGTGCAGCCCGGCGGCGTGCGCCCGGCCGATGATCGGTGCGGTGGCCATCGAGACCGGCAGCTGCGCGCAGCGGACCCACCGGCCGGCGAAGGCAGGTACCAGGATCTGCCTGGGCACGCCGAACCTGAGAGCGCCGGCTCCGACCGGCGACGTGGCCATGCAAACCGGCCGGTCGAGGTGCCGACGGGTGGTCCAGAGCCGGCCCGCCGAGAAGGAGGTTATGCAGACCCGGTCCCAGGCGGCGGTCCTGCGGATCAGGTCGGCCAGCGGACGCGCGGCCGGAGCGTCCTTCACGTCGATGTTGAAGCGCACCTGCGGCCAGGCACCAAGCAGATCTTCGAGCAGCGGGATCTGGTCGGTGCCGTCGATCCGCGCCGCGGCCACTTCGCTGGCCGGCAGCCTGGCGATCGCGCCGGCCCGGTCGGTGACCCGGTCCAGAGTCTTGTCGTGGAACGCGACCAGCACTCCGTCGACCGTCGCATGCGCGTCGGTCTCCAGGTAGGCGTAACCGAGCTGGACCGCATGCTCGAACGCCCGCCAGGTGTTCTCAGGGAAATGCCCGGCACCGCCCCGGTGCGCGAACGCGAGCGGCATCGGGTAGTCAAGGAAGTCACCGGGCATGGCCTGCCTCCGGCTGATCAGCGCCTGGCTGGCCGGCCGAGTACGGCCCGGTCGCGGTCGGCCCGATCCCAGTCGGCTCGGCATCGGGCGACCCGATATCGGCCGACCCGGTCCCGGCAGGCCCGGTCTGCGGCGGCTGATCGCGGAGGCCGGCCCACTCCCTGCGCCGCGCCTCGGCCAGCCCGATCGCGGCAGCTGCCGCGACGTTCAGCGAGCCGACCCGGCCCGGCTGCGGGATGTAGGCGATCAGGTCGGCGGCGGCGAGCAGGGCGGCGGAGCAGCCCCGGTCCTCGTTGCCGAGCGCCAGGCAGACGTCGCCGCCGATCGCGGCCCGATGCAGCGGCACCGCTCCGGCGGCCAGCTCGATCGCGACCAGCCGCAGCCGCTGCGCCCTGACCGCCGCTGCGGCGGCGGCCGGACTCGGCATCGGCTCGAACGTCAGGTACCGCCCAGTGCCGAGCGCGGTCTTGCGTGCCGACGGATGGCCGGGGTCGGCGGTGTCGCCGCAGAGCCAGATGTGCTCCACGCCGAAGGCCGCCGCGGTCCTGATGATCGACCCGACGTTGAACGGCTGGCTCACCGATTCGAGCAGCAGACAGAGCCTGGCACTGGTGACCCGCCGCCAGGACCTGTTCAGCCGCTTGACGTCGGTCGGCCCGAGCTGGCGGCTCACTGCTCCGCCCGGGCCGCCTGGCCGCCCGGCTGGGCGGGCTGACCGGCGCCGGTCACCCGCAGGACCCGGTAGCCAGCCTGGGCGGTGATCCGCTCGGCGGTCCAGCCGGAGGAGGCCAGCCAGCGCTGCAGCGAGTCGGATCCGAGGTTGCGCGCCGCCACCAGGTAGGCAGCAGCGCCGGGGACGAGTTGCGGCAGCCACTTGCCGAGCAGCTGATGCAGTGCGGTCTTGCCGATCCGGATCGGCGGATTGGACCAGATCAGGTCGAAGCAGCCGGGCAGCGACTCATCGTCCGGGGTCACGCAGCGGACGTTGGCCAGCCCGGCGGCCGCCGCGTTGGCCGCCGCCAGCCCCAGCGCCCGGCGGTTGACATCGACGGCCCACACCGTGGCGGCGGGCGAGCGGGCCGCGAGTACCAGGGCAAGCGGCCCGTACCCGCAGCCCAGATCGAGCAGGTTCCCGTGCGCCGGCGGCGCGGGCGCCTTGTCAAGCAGCAGCCTGGTGCCAGGGTCGAGCCGACCCGGCGAGAACACTCCTGAGTCAGTCCGCAGCTCGAGATGCAGGCCGGGCAGGATGACGTGCACCGAGCCAGGCCGGTGCGCGGCGGCCGGCTGGCCGGCGAAATACTGCTGATTCACCTGCTGCGGATCGTCCTGGCGCCAGCCGACGCCGCGGGCACTGGCGCGGCGGCCAGTGCCGGGTCGATGTACCGGTGGGTTACCCACCGTTCCACCACGAACGTCAGGACCGGGACGGTGCCGGCCGCAAGCACGATGACGGTGCCGGGGCTGGCCGTCCTCATCCGCACCAGCCGGGTCATGGTGAAGGCCACGACCAGGTAGATCAGGTAAAGCACGCCGTGGGCGGTGCCGACGTACTTGGCGATGACCGCGTTGTGCCCGAACACCCGCAGCGGGACGCCGACGAAACACAAGACGATCAGCATGGTGCCGGTCAGGTAGGCCATGAACCGGTAGGCGCGCACCACGATACGGAGCCTGTCGGCATCCACCTGAGTCCTCCTTAGCTTCGGCCCGTAGCCTCCGCCGCCGGGCCGGATCCGCGTTCACCCCGCTGCGGGATCAGCGCTCCGGCTAGGCCATCCGCAGCTGCTGACCGGCTGGCGGGTCAGGCTCGCGGTCGGCTAGCGGAATCCGTGCCACCTGCCGTGGCCGCGAGCTTCCCTGCTGAGCTTGGCGAGATAGGCGTTGTACTCGGCAAGTTCGGTGTCAGCGGCCGGATCCTGCAAGCCGGGTTCGGCGTCCATCGTATCGACCGCGCCAGAGGCGGAACCGCCAGCCGATCCGGAACCGGCAGCCGGTCCGATCCCGGCCGGCAGCTGGACTTCAGCCGGCTGCCCCGCAGCCTGCGACGGCCTGAGCTCGTCGCGGACTGTCTTGACCCAGAAGACCACCCCGAAGATCGCGAAGATCGGCCACTCGAAGGTATAGGCCCAGCTCAGCATGTTTCCGGACTCGGCCCGCCGGAACTGCCAGTCGCCGAGCCAGATCATCCCCGTGACGGCGACCACAGCGAACAGATGCCAGCCGATCCACCGCGGGGTGAGCAGGATGCGCCATCGTGGCGTGGCCAGTGCACTGGACATGCTCTTCAGCCTAGCGCCGGATCTGCCCGAACTTGGCGGCTGGTGCATTCGGGCAGGTCAGCGCGTCGGTCACCGGAACCAGCCAGCCTTTCGGCGATAATCAGGCGCATGGGAATCGCAGACTTGCTGGCCGGCCGGTTCGGCAGCGCTGGCCGACTGCCCAACCGGATCGAGGACCTGCGCGGCCCGGCCAGGGGCGTCATCATGCTGCCCAGGCATCTGTCCTGGCCGGGGATGCGCGAGTTCGACGTCAGTGACGACCGGACCAGGCGCGGCATGTACCGCATCGTGCTGAGCCAGGGCAAGCGCAACGACGTGGCCCGCTTTCTGAACGCCGAACTGCTCAGGCGGGACTGGCCGCTGATCAGCGCATCGCTCGACCCCAGGCTCCGCCGCTGGTGCGAGCGCCAGTTCGCGCTGCGAGCGGTCGCCGAAGACCGCGTCTAGCAGCTGACTAGCGCCGTCTTACGCCGCTCGCGACCCTAATTCCGAGACGGGTACGTATCGTTTTGTCGTGACCTGCCAGGTGCCCGAGGCGGCGGCTGGGACCAAGATCATCTGGTGCCGCCGCTGGCCCGATCCTGCTCCTGATCCGCACCGCAGGGTACGGTCACAGAGTGCGGAAATACGTCATCATGGGCGTTCAGGGCAGCGGCAAGGGAACCCAGGCGAGCATGTTGGCCGCCGACCTGGACCTGGTGCATATCGCGGTCGGCGACATCTTCCGGTGGAATGTACAGCACCACACAAAGCTCGGAGCCCAGGTCAGGCGCACCATGGCGGCCGGCCTGCTGGTCGGCGACGACCTGGTCGAGGGCGTCGTCTCCGAACGGCTGAGCCGGCACGACTGGAATTACGGCTTCATCATCGACGGCTTCCCGCGCAACGAGCGCCAGGCGGAATTCTTCCTGGAAAGCTACGACATCGACGGGGTGATCCACCTTGATCTGCCGGACAGCGAAGTCCGGCGACGGGTGCTGGCCCGGCGGCTCTGCTCCGGCTGCGGTCTGGACTACAACCTGATCGCCAGCAGCCCGCGAGTGGCCGGCCGGTGCGACGTGTGCGGGGGCGAACTGATCACCAGGGAGGACGACACCGAGCAGGCGCTGGCGGTGCGGCTCAGCGAGTACCACGAGAAGACCAACCCGGTGCTAGCGATCTTCCGCCGCAAGGAGTACGTGCTGACCGTCGACGCGCGGCCCGACCCTGAGTCAATCCAGCAGATGATCAGGGACCGGCTGAGCCTGCCGCCCTACAGCGCCGCAGCGAATCAGCCCCGCCGCTGATCGCGTCGGCCGTTGCGCCTCACCGCCTGGCGGCGGCCCGGCGGCGGTAGGCGCGTGACTTGGCCCGGGCTCCGCACACAGCCATGCTGCACCAGCAGGCGTTGCGGGTGGGAGACCGGTCGTAGAAGGCCCAGCGGCAGTCATCGGCGCTGCAGACCTTCAGCCTGGACCAGGTGCCGGTCGCCGCCGACTCGGCGGCGATCAGCAAGATGGCGGCCAGGCCCGCCGCCGGGCCGGGCCCGGCCGGGGTGGCGGCGACCTGCCCGTCATCGCTGATGTCCAGCCGGGTGCGCAGGGATCCTGCGATCCGGCGCAGGTCGCTGACCGGACCGGCGACCGGTCCTGCCCGGACGGCGCGGTCGGCACCGGCGCTCGACCGGCCCGGCGCCGCACGGCCGCCGCCAGGGCTCGACCGGCCCGGCGCCGCATGGTCGGCACCGGCGCTCGACCGGCCCGGCGCCGCACGCCGGACGCCGCCGCCTGCGGCGGCGGCGTCCGGGTAGTGGCGACCGGGGTTCACATGCGACGCCAGCACGCCGCGCAGCGCTTCTCGCAGTTCGACCGCCCGGCGGAGATCGGCCATCGTCGCGGCTGCCTGCGGCACCTGGCCCGGGTCGAGGTCAGCGCCAGCTGGCGGCAGCAGGCCGTGGCCGGCCAGCCAGTTCGTCAGCGCCTCAGGCGTGCTCAGCTCATCGGTGCCAAGCTCGATATCCCGGGTATTGACGAACAGGCGCACGGCCTCCAGCGGGCCAGGCGCGGCGCCGGCCTCGGGCGAACGGCCAGCCTGGACGGCGGATTCCGGCACCATCGCCTCCCGAGTCTGGGTCAGGCAGCCGACACCGGCGAGGCGGCAGCCCGTTATAGCACTAATCTAGTTCGTCACCGTCATATTACCTTAGCTAGTTGCGCCGCGATAGCGCCCGGCGTATGCTGTCGTTACCGACTAACGTCATATGATGGTTACGCCTGCAGAGGAGCCGAGATGAGCGACTGGGTGATGATCGGGGTGCCGACCAGTGCCGGAGCCCACCATGCCGGCCAGGAAAGGGCGCCGGACGCATTGCGCGATGCCGGACTAGCCGACCGGCTCAGGGACGCGGGGGAGTCGGTCAGGGACGCGGGGAACCTGCCAGGCGCGATGTTCGCCGTGGACCATGACCATCCGGGCGGGCGCAACCTGAACGCCGTCGCCGCGGTGGCACGCCAGGTTGCCGACGCGGTCGCCGACCTGCCGGAGTCAGGAGAACTGCCGCTGATCGTCGGCGGCGACTGCACGATCACGCTCGGCGCCGTCGCCGGTCTGTCGCGGCGGCACGCCGACGTCGGCCTAATCTACGTCGACGGTGACGCCGATGTCGGTGTCCCCGGGTCCGACGGCTCAGGCATCTTCGACTCGATGGGAATCTCGCATCTGCTCGGCCGGGGAGCGGCCGAGCTGACCTGGCTCGGCGGCACCGTCCCGCTGCTCGACCCGGCCAGGCTGGCGATCGTCGGAGCCGATCCGCGGGAGACCGACGAGGCGGGGCGCAAGTACCTGTCCGACGCCGGGGTGAGTTTTCAGGAGGCTCCCGCGCTGATCGCCGACCCGGAGCGGGCAGCCGTCCAGGCACTCGGCGCGGTCGCCGCTGCCAGCCGCCCGGTCGTGGTCCACTTCGACGTGGACGTGGTCGACTCCGGCGACCTGCCGCTTGGCAACTTCCCGCACTACGGATCTGGTGTCACGCTCGGCCATGCCGTCGCCTGCCTGCGGGTACTTCGCCGGCACCCGTCGTTCGCCGGCCTAGTGCTGACCGAGGTCAATCCCACGCATGACCCAGGCGGAGCGCTGCTGACCCGGCTCATCGACGGCATTGTGACCGCACTCACGGGCTGAAAGCGGGCCAAGAGCCGCTGATCGCGGTGCCTGAGCCTTAGCCTGGGCCTGTGCGAGAGATCTCGGTGTTCAGCGGCACCGCCCATCCCAGCCTCGCGGCGGAGATCTGCGCCCACCTAGGAGTGCCGCTGCGGCCGGCGATCGTCCGCAGGTTCGCGAACGACTGCCTGGAGGTTCAGCTTCAGTCGAACTGCCGCGAGCGAGACGTGTTCCTGATCCAGCCGCTGGCCGCGCCGGTGCAGGAGCACCTGGTCGAGCTGCTGCTGATGCTGGACGCGGCGCGCGGGGCGTCGGCGGCCCGGGTGACCGCGGTGATCCCGCACTACGCCTACGCGCGCTCGGACAAGAAGAGCATGCCGCGAGTCTCGATTGGCGGCCGGCTGGTCGCCGACCTGCTGGTCACCGCCGGGGCCAGCCGCGTCCTCACCATGACCTTGCACGCACCGCAGGTGCACGGGTTCTTCTCGATCCCGGTCGACCATCTGCACGCGCTGCGGGAGATCGCCGCGCACTTCAGCGGCCAGGACCTGTCCGGCGCGGTCGTCGTCTCACCCGACCTGGGCAATGCCAAGCAGGCTGCCGCGCTGGCCAGGATGCTGGGCCTGCCGGTCGCGGCCGGCGCCAAAGAGCGGCTCAGCGACGAGGAGGTGACCATCACCTCGATCATCGGCGACGTAGCCGGGCGCGATGTGATCGTCCTGGATGACGAGATCGCCAGAGGCACCACCATCATCGAGCTGCTCGGCAGGCTGCGCGAGCACGGCGCCAGGTCGGTGCGGATCGCCTGCACGCACGGCCTGTTCTGCGACGGAGCGCTCAAGCGGATCGAGGCCTGGCCGGAGGTGCTCGAGGTCGTGTGCACCAACACGGTGGCGATCGGCGAGCATGAGCGCGGCCCGAAGCTGCACGTCATCTCGCTGGCCGCCGCGCTCGCCGAGGCGATCAGGCGGATTCATGAGGGCGAGTCGGTCAGCGCGCTGTTCGACGCTGAGCAGCTCACCGGAGCCGACCGGTCGCGCGAGAATCCGGACCCGCTGCCGGGTCACTAGGACCGCAGGACCTGAGCTGGTCCTGATCAGCGCTGGTCCTGATCAGCCTGGCCGGTCCGGCCCGGCTGTGCCCGGGCCCATGCGGCGATCTGGGCGCGGGAGCTGAATCCGAGCTTTTTCATGATGTTGGCCACATGCCGGGCTGCGGTCGACGGAACGATGAAGAGCTTCTCCGCGATGGCCTTGTTGCTTGCGCCGCCGGCGATCAGCGCGACGATCTCATGCTCCCGCGCCGTCAGCATGCCAGGCGGCGCAGCCGGAGGACTGTCCGCGGGCCGGCCGGCCTGTTCATCGCCGGTCGGCTCGCCCGGCGGCGGGGCAGCGTCCAGGGCAAGCGCGACCGCGTCAGCGCTGGTCAGAACGGAACCGGCGGCCCACAGCTGCAGTACGACGTGGTCGCCAAGGTCTGCGGCGGCATCCAGAATGCGCTGCGTCCGGCTGCCCTGAGCCGGCGGCAGCTGCGCGGCGCTGCGCAGGGCCGCAGCCGCCGCGGTGAGCTGCACGGCACGCTCGGGCCTGCCCTCGCGAACTGCCAGGGCCGCGAAGGCGTCGAGCGCCCGGATCACACCGATCCGGCTGCCCGTCGACTGGCTCAGCGCGATGCTCTCGGTCAGGTGCCGCGCGGCGAGCCCGAGGTCACCCTGGCTCATCGCGATCCGGCCGAGGCCGGCCAGGCAGCGGGCGATCTCCGGCCTGGCGCGGAGCTGGCGCAAGATGGCCAGCGCCTCCAGGTAGCGCCGCTGCGCTCCGTCGTGGTCACCGGTCAGCCTGGCGAGGTCGGCCAGGCCGAGCAGCGTCCTGGCGACTCCCCACTGCTGGTCGATGTCGCGCATGACCGTCAGCGCGGCCTCGGCAAGCTGCTCCGCCTCGCGCAGGTTGCCGCGGTGCCCGGCCGCCGCCGCGCGGGTGCCCAGCGCGTATCCCTCGTTCCATCGGTCGCCCGCCTGCCTGGCGACGGCCAGCGCCTCGTCCGCGCCGTCGGCCGCCTCGTCGGCCCGGCCAGCATGCAGGGCAGCCTCGGCGAGCAGGTTCAGCCCGGCAGAGACCCAGACCGGCTCGCCAGCGGCCCGGCTGAGCTCGAGCCCGGCATTCGCCCGGTCGACGGCTCCGACCGGGTCGCTGGCCAGGGTGAGCTGCGCCCGCCCGATCAGGGCCGCACCGCGAATCCTGGGCTGCACCGCGGCGTCCATGGCCAGGAACGTGTCGAACCACTCCGTCCCTTCGGCAGACGAGCCCTGCACGATCCAGACCGGCCGCATCGCGGCGCAGATCCGCAGCCCGATTTCCGCGTCGCCGTCGGCGATGCAGCGGCCGAGCACCTGCCGGAGATTGTCGGCTTCGACATCGAATCGGCGGAAGGTCACCAGGTTCACCGCCCACGGCGCCCGGACCTGCGCCATACCCATCGCGGCCAGGTGCTCCGTTTCGGCCAACGAGTAATCGCGCAGCCGCCGCCGCATCATGGCCGATTCGCCGGCCTCGTCGAGCCGGGACGCGGCATAGACCCGGATCGTGTCCAGCATCCGGTACCTGGTCTGACCGGGTATCTCCGCCTCGACGACGACCAGCGACTTGTCGGCCAGCGCGCTCAGCAGGTCCAAGATGTCAGCGCCGGCCAGGTCAGGCCCGGCACACAGCTGCTCAGCCATCTCCAGTGACCAGCCGGCGAAGACCGAGAGCCGGCGCAGCAGGATCTGCTCGTGCCCGGTGAGCAGGTCGTGGCTCCAGTCGATGGCAGCGCGCAGCGTCCGCTGCCGCGGCGGCGCGGTCCGCTCGCCCGCGTTGAGCAGCCGGAACCGGTCATCAAGGCGCGCCGTGATCTGCTCCATCGACAGCACCCGAACCCACGGGGCGGCAAGCTCAATGGCCAGCGGCAGGCCGTCAAGCACCCGGCACACCGCGGCGACCGAGCTGACCGGCGCGCTGGCCGAGCCCAGCGAGTAGTCAGGGCGGACGGCGGCCGCCCGGTCGGCGAACAGCCGGATCGCGTCGGAGCGCAGCATCTCGTCGCTGGCCGCACCTGCCGAGGGCAGCGAGAGAGGCGGCACCTGCCACACCATCTCGGCGGCCACCCGAAGCGGCTCCCGGCTGGTCGCGATCACCCGCAGGCCAGGCGAGCTGGCCAGCAGGCGCTGGCAGACGCGCGCGCATGAGTCAATCAAGTGCTCGCAGTTGTCCAGGACCAGCAGTACCCGCAGCGGCCTGAGCACATCGGCCAGGGTTTCAAGCAGCGGGCGCCCCGGCTCCTCGGTGACCCCGACCACAGAAGCGATCCGCGATTCGACCAGATCGGGCTGCCGCAGGTCGGCGAACTCGACGAACCATGCCCCGTCAGGGAAGTCATCGGCCAGTTCGGCGAGGACGCGCTGGGCCAGCCGGGTCTTCCCGATCCCGCCCGCGCCGCAGAGCGTCAGCGCGCGGGTGACCAGAACCAGCCGCCGCAGCTCGTCAAGCTCGGCATCCCGGCCGATGAAGGTATTGGACTCTTCGGTTAAATTGTCGTGAATGCTGCTTCCCACTGAACCATCCGAGGTTCCGCCAGGCACCATGTCAAATCGGGCTCCCTAATGCTGACACCGTAACGGTTAATCCCGTCATTGGACCAGCCAGCACAGGTGGCCGGCCGGCCACCCGTGCTGGCCGGCCCCCGGCCGGGCAGCTGGCTGGCGGCGGGCTGCTCAGCCGGGCCGGTCAGGCCAGGGTCTGGCCGCCGTCCGGATTCAGCGTCGAGCGGGCTGGTCAGGCCAGCGTCTGGCCGCTGACCCGTTGCTCAAGCGTGAGCAGGTACCGCTTGCGGTCCAGGCCGCCGCCGTAGCCGGTCAGGCTGCCGTCGGCCCCGATCACGCGGTGGCAAGGGACGACGATCGAGACCGGGTTCTTGCCGTTGGCCAGACCGACTGCGCGCGATGCCGACGGCTGCCCGATCCGATCCGCGAGCTGGCCGTAGGAGATGGTCTCGCCGTAGCCGATCGTTTGCAGCGCGGCCCACACGGTGCGCTGGAAATCGGTGCCGTCCAGCGCGAGCGGCAGGTCGAAGCTGGTCAGCTGTCCGGCGAAGTAGGCCTTTAGCTGGCTGGCCGCCGCCGCGAGCACAGGCTCTGCCGCGGAGTCGGCAGGCACCGCCTCGCCGACTTCCGCTGATGACGGCGGATACCGCGGCGGCTCCATGTAGACACCGACCAGCTTGCCGTCGGCTGCGATCAGGGTCAGCGGGCCGATCGGGCTGTCCAGCACCAGATGCGACCGGTTCAGCACCGGGGTGCGCACTGTCATCGTTCTTCCTCTCTCAGGCTGCGGGGAGCCGGTTGATGGCATGGTCAGAGGTTGCCCACAGGTACTGCACCGCGTACCCGCGCCACGGTCGCCAGGACGCGGCCCGCCTGGTCAGGGCGCTGGCAGAGACCGGCAGGTCGAGTATTCTCGCGGCCCGCCTGACGCCGAGATCGGTGGGCGTGAAAGCGTCAGGATCGCCGAGCCCGCGCATCGCGATCAGCTCGACCGTCCACGGTCCGAGTCCGGGCACGGCCGACAGCTGAGCCCTGGCCAGCTGCCAGTCGGCGCCCGCGGCAAGATCGATCGCGCCGTCCGCCAGCCCGCTGGCCAGCGCGGCCAGCGTGCGCTGCCGGGCTGCGGGCAGCGCGATCTGCGCCGGGTCGGCCGCCGCGATTGCCGCCATGTCGGGGAACAGCCGGGTCAGGCCGCCGACCGGATCGTCGATCTGCTCGCCGTAGCTCCGCGCCAGCCGCGCCCCGTGGGTCCTGGCCGCCGCGGTGGACACCTGCTGGCCGAGTACCGCCCGGACCGCGAGCTCGGCACCGTCCACCGTGCGCGGTATCCGGCGCCCAGGTGCCTTGTCGACTAGCGGCCCGAGCACCGGATCGGCACCGAGCTGGTCGCAGATTGCGACCGGGTCAGCGTCGAGGTCGAGCAGCCGCCTGCAGCGGCTGATCGCTATGGCCAGATCTCGCAGATCAGTCAGCGCCAGCTGGCAGGCGATGTACTCAGGACCCGGCCGCAGCGACACGATTCCCTGACCGTGCGGCAGCCGGAGAGTGCGGCGATAGGCACCATCGCGCCATTCCTCCACGCCTGGTATGGCCGTCGCGGCCAGGTGGCCGAACAGGTTGTCTGGCCACATCGGCGCACGGAACGGCAGCCGTAGCGACAGAGCCACGAAGGCGGGCCCGGCGGCCTGGCCGCCGCGACCCGGGTGCCCGCCGCCGGCTAGCTGACCGGCGCCGCCGACCGCCGGGTACGAACCGGATGCCCGGCGGCGCAACTCGGTCGGCGGCAACGCGAACACCTCGAGCACGGTCTCGTTGAAGGTCCTGATGCTGGGGAAGCCAGCCGCGAAGGCGATGTCGCCCATCGGCAGCGAGGTCGTCTCGATCAGCAGCCGGGCAGTCTGCGCGCGCTGGGCGCGAGCCAGCGCCAGCGGACCGGCACCAAGCTCGGCCAGCAGCTGCCGCTCCACCTGCCGGACGCTGTAGCCGAGCTGCGCGGCCAGGCCAGGGATGCCGTCGCGGTCGACAACGCCGTCGGCGATCAGCCGCATGGCCCGCGCCACCAGGTCGGCTCGCTCGTTCCACTGCGGTGACCCGGGACTGGCATCGGGCCTGCATCGCTTGCAGGCGCGGAACCCGGCCTGCTGTGCCGCGGCTGCGCTCGGGAAGAAGCGCATGTTCTCGGGCCTGGGCGGCACCGCGGGACAGCTCGGCCGGCAGTAGATCCCGGTGGTCAGCACCGCGGTGAAGAACCAGCCGTCGAACCTGGCGTCCTTCGACTGAACCGCCCGGATGCAGCGCTCGGTGTCCTCATGCACTCAGCCAGCATCGGTGCTCAGGCCAGTCCAGGTCTAGCAGAAATACGACATCGGCATCAGCAGCCTGCGGGCATCGCCTGCTGCAGGACCGTCCGCCGCATCGCAGCGCACCGGGATCCAGCGAACTTGCGGAATCCGAAATTTTGCGTAACGCGAAAGTTTCGCTAGGGTTGAGTCCGTGAGCGACACTCCGAATGGCGCCGATTGCCGGCCTGCTGGGCTGCGGGAACGCAAGAAGCTCGCGACCCGCCAGGCACTCGGCATCGCGGCGATGCGACTTGCGGTCGAGCGCGGCCTCGACAATGTGCTGGTCGAGGAGATCTCCGCCGCGGCCGGGGTCTCCTCACGTACCTTCAATAACTACTTCGCGAGCAAATACGAGGCCATCTGCGCCCTGGCCATGGACCGGGGCAGGCAGATCGGGACCGCGCTGCGGCAGCGGCCAGCCGACGAGCCGCTCGGGGACGCGATCATGCACGCCGTGCTGCAGCAGTACGCCGCCGCCGATCAGCCGCCCGACAAGGACTGGATCGACGGTGTCCGGCTGGTCATCCAGTCGCCCGTGCTGCAGGGCGAGTACCTCAAGTCTCAGTACCTGACCCAGCGGCTTCTCGCCGAGGTGATCGCAGAGCGTACCGGCGCCGATCTCCAGGCCGATTTTTTTCCTGCGGTCATGGCAGGTGCCGTGACCACCGCGACCCAGGTTGCCATGGAGCGATGGCTGCTCGCCGACCCGCCGACCGCGCTGGCACCGCTGATCCGGCAGGCGCTCGGCGCGCTGACCGGGCTCGCCGTGCCGATGGCCGCATAGTGTCGTGCTGGTGGCGAAATCAGTTGCGATCCAGACCGAGGCCGCCAATCCTGACCTCTAGCCCCCCGCCAAATCCCAGAACCGCCAACCGCCCCCGGTCGCAGACCACGTCGAACCCGAGCGAGAACCCGTGCTGATCCGATTGCTACGCGAGCATCTGCGGCCGTACCGCAGGGACCTTACGTTCGTGATCCTGCTCCAGCTGTTCCAGACGCTAGCGACCCTGTACCTGCCGACCTTGAACGCCGACATCATCGACAACGGCGTGATCACCGGCAATATGCATTACATCTGGCACACCGGCGGCGTGATGATCGTCGTGACGCTGGCGCAGATCATCTGCGCCACCGGGGCGGTCTACTTCGGCGCCAGGACCGCCATGGCGCTCGGCAGGGACGTGCGGCTTGCCGTGTTCAGCCGGGTCCAGGAGTTCTCCGCTCGCGAGGTCGGCCACTTCGGCACCCCGTCGCTGATCACGCGGAACACCAACGACATCCAGCAGGTGCAGATGCTGGCGCTGATGACCTTCACCCTGATGGTGTCGGCGCCGATCATGTGCGTCGGCGGCATCATCCTGGCACTCAACCAGGACGTCAAGCTCTCCTCGCTGCTGCTGGTCGCCGTACCCGCCCTGGGCATCATCGTCGCGCTGATCATCTCCCGGATGCGGCCGCTGTTCCGCCAGATGCAAGACCGGATCGACCAGATCAACCGGGTGCTGCGCGAGCAGATCACGGGCGTCCGGGTGATCCGGGCGTTCGTGCGCGACCCGCGGGAGCGGGACAGGTTCGCGGTGGCCAGCACCGAGCTTTACGACGTCTCGCTCGGCACCGGCAGGCTGATGGCGCTGATGTTCCCCTCGGTCCTGCTGGTGCTGAACTTCTCCAGCATCGCCGTGCTCTGGTTCGGCGGGCAACTGGTGGCCAGCGGCAGCATGCAGGTCGGCTCGCTGACCGCCTTCCTTACCTATCTCCTGCAGATCCTGATGTCGGTGATGATGGCGACATTCATGTTCGTGATGGTGCCGCGCGCCGAGGTCTGCGCCGACCGGATCATGGAACTGCTCGACACCGAGCCCGATGTCCGGCCGCCCGATCATCCGGTCAGCCCCGGGGCGGTACACGGCCGGCTTGAGCTGCGCCACGCGGAGTTCAGCTATCCGGGCGCGCAGCAGCCGGTGCTGCACGACATCAACCTGATCGCCGAGCCCGGCCAGGTGACCGCGGTGATCGGCGGGACCGGCAGCGGCAAGACCACGCTGGTGAACCTGATCTCCCGGCTGTTCGACCCAACCGGCGGCTCGGTCCTGATCGACGGCATCGACGTGCGCGAGCTCGACCCCGCGGTGCTTTCCCAGGTGCTCGGTCTGGTGCCGCAGCGGCCTTACTTGTTCTCCGGCACGGTCGCTTCGAACCTACGCTACGGACGGCCGGACGCCACCGACGCTCAGATGTGGCGGGCCCTGGAGATCGCGCAGGCCAGAGACTTCGTCGCCCAGATGCAGGGCGGCCTGGAGGCCAAGATCGCCCAGGGCGGCACCAACGTCTCCGGCGGGCAGCGGCAGCGGCTGGCGATCGCCCGCGCGATCATCCACCAGCCCGAGATCTACCTGTTCGACGACTCGTTCTCGGCGCTGGACTACGCCACCGACCGCGCGCTGCGCGCCGCCCTCGCGCACGAGACAGCGCAGGCCACCGTGCTGATCGTGGCCCAGCGGGTGGCCACGATCAGGAATGCCGATCGGATCATCGTGCTGGAGGCCGGCCGGATCGTGGCGGCTGGCACGCACGACGAGCTGATGGCGACCGACGAGACCTACCGGGAGATCGTGCTCTCCCAGCTGACCGAGCAGGAGGCCGCGGCATGACCCACGTGAGTGGCGATGGCGCGAACGGCGAGCCGGTCAGGCTGGACGGTGCCGCGGGTCCGCCAGGTGGCGCCGCGGGCCCGCCGGACGGCGTCTCGGGTTCGCTGCATGGCGTCGCGGGTTCGCTGGATGGCGTCGCGGGTTCGCTGGATGGGGCGGCAGGTTCGCCGGACGGCGCAGCGGTTCAGCTGGGACCGGGGGAACGGGCCACCCCCAAGCGCGGCCCTGGCCCGGCGGCCGGCTTCGGGCCCGGTGGCGGCCGAGGTCCTGGCATGTTCATGGCCGGGATGTCCACCGAGAAGGCGCTGAACTTCGGCGTGTCGGGCCGCAGGCTGCTCCGGATGCTGTCGCCGGACCGGGCCCTGATCTGGCTCGCCCTCACCCTCGGCGTGGTCAGCGTGACGTTCTCGGTGTTCGGGCCCAAGCTCCTCGGCAACGTGACCAACCTGATCTTCACGGGGCTGATCAGCGGCAAGATCCCGGCCGGGGTGACCAAGGCTGAGGTAGTCGCCGGGCTCCGGGCGAAGGGCGAGACTACGCAGGCCAAGCTGGTGAACTCACTGCAACTGACACCCGGCCACGGGGTGAATTTCAGCCAGGTCGGCCACGTGCTGGCGATCGTCGCGCTGATCTACGTCGCGGCCGCGGTGGGCGGCGTCTTCCAGGGCCGGATAGTCGCCAGGATCGTGAACCGGGCCGTTTATCACATGCGCGAGCAGGTGCAGGCCAAGCTCTCCCGGCTGCCGCTCGCTTACTTCGACCGGCAGCCTTACGGGGAGATCCTGAGCCGGGTCACGAACGATATCGACAACATCTCCCAGTCGCTGCAGCAGACGATGAGCCAGGTGGTGACCTCGCTGCTGACCATCATCGGCGTGCTCGCCATGATGTTCTGGATCTCCTGGCTGCTCGCACTGATCGCGCTGGTCACGGTTCCGGCCTCGATCCGGGTGGTGATCTGGATCGGCAAGCGGGCCCAGCCGCAGTTCGTCCGGCAGTGGTCGACGACCGGCAAGCTCAATGGCCATATCGAAGAGAACTTCACCGGGCATGCGCTGGTGAAGGTGTTCGGCCAGGGCGAGGCGTCCATGGCGACCTTCACCGAGCAGAACGAGAAGCTGTTCCAGTCCAGCTTCCGCGCGCAGTTCATCTCAGGGACGATCCAGCCAGCGATGATGTTCGTCGGGAACCTGAACTACGTCCTGGTGGCGGTCGTCGGGGCGCTGCGGGTCGCGTCCGGCGCGCTGTCGCTCGGCGGCGTGCAGGCGTTCATCCAGTACTCGCGCCAGTTCAGCCAGCCACTGACCCAGGTCGCCTCGATGGCGAACCTGCTGCAGTCCGGCGTGGCATCGGCCGAGCGGGTGTTCGCGCTCCTGGACGCCGACGAGCAGTCGCCTGACCCGGCCGAGCCGGCCAGGCCGACTGAGGTGCGCGGCCGGGTGCGGTTCGACGACGTTTCGTTCAGCTACTTCCCCGATGTCCCTCTCATTGAGCATCTGTCGCTTGCGGTCGAGCCTGGCCAGACGGTCGCGATCGTGGGCCCGACCGGCGCTGGCAAGACCACGCTGGTGAACCTGCTGATGCGGTTCTACGAGGTCAACAGCGGCGCGATCACGCTGGACGGGGTGAACATCGCCGACATGGACCGGCAGGAGCTGCGGTCGATGACCGGCATGGTGCTGCAGGACGCGTGGCTGTTCGGCGGCACGATCGCCGACAACATCGGCTACGGAGCGGACTCGCCGACCCGGGATGAGATCGTCGCGGCGGCTCGTGCCACCTACGTCGACCGATTCGTCCGAATGCTACCAGATGGGTACGAAACCGTCATTGACGAGGAGGGCTCGAATGTCAGCATGGGGGAGAAGCAGCTGATCACGATCGCCCGGGCGTTCCTGGCCCGGCCGGCCATCCTGATCCTGGACGAGGCGACCAGCTCGGTGGACACCAGGACCGAGGTGCTGATCCAGCGCGCGATGAACTCGCTGCGGCAGGGCCGGACCAGCTTCGTCATCGCCCACCGGCTGTCGACCATCCGCGACGCCGACGTGATCCTGGTGATGGAGAACGGGCAGATCGTCGAGCACGGCAC
>Ga0116222_1000103_pt1 | contig 58633 bp, 64 predicted proteins | sample Sb_taG_12_FD_88963 | JGI IMG/M metagenome (GOLD analysis project Ga0116222, IMG submission 88963) | Peat soil microbial communities from Weissenstadt, Germany - Sb_50d_9_AC metaG | ecosystem: Environmental > Terrestrial > Soil > Wetlands > Peat | place: Germany: Weissenstadt | collected 2010-09-21
GTAAGCCCCCCTAAACCTATCGGGAGTAGAAAATGACCTCGGCAAGTATATTGATCGTGTTGATTGTTGGCCTCGTTGTCGGGGCTCTCACCGGTGTTGTCCTAAACGGGATGGTGGGCGACCTCTCTCTCGCGATTATAGCCGGCTTCGCTGCTGCGATTATTGGTGCGATCGCTCGCAACACGATTATGGGCTTCGGATCAGGTGCCGGACCTGATGTGTCGCGGATCCCGCTTATCGCAGCTATATATGCTGCCGTTGCATCGCTAGGGGGCAGCTCGGTTGCATTGGAGATCGCGACTCATAGCCACGATCTGATGTCAACGGCGGTTTGGATCGGCGCCTTGGCGGGATTATTTTCGACGATATTAGTGACAATGTTGATGCTCACTTATGAGATGAAACCGGCTGAAAAGGAGCGTCCATCAAGGAGGCGTTGATGAGGCGCTTCGCTCCGGCCTGAACGACGATTGGGTCATAGGCGGCCATTCCAGACGCTGATTAGGCATGTCCGCTTTTCGGCCGGAACCAGACGTCGCGACGCGATCGGCTGCACGTCGGCTTAGTGCCATTAGCGGACATCAGGTTGCTCTTGGTCTCCCGTTCAGTGCGTCGGAAATAGGAACGTCCACTGAGTGCGCAATTGCCAATTGGCGCCGATGTCATTGGGCGTGACGACATTGTAGTAGGCGGTCAGCCTAATACCTCGCGATGCCTATGCCGGTCTCTTTCGAGCCGGGCGGATACCTTGGTCAAACTTTCCGCCTTCCGGCGCAAGGACCTTGAGCCCTTCGCCTTCGCGGGTGTGTTGGAGTTCGCGCGCCTTGATGGTGTTGAAATTCTATCAGCCGCCATGATCGTCGGCGAGCCCAACCCCCTTGTGGGCGGCGTGCACGACCGCATGCCCGTGATGCTACTGCCCGAGGGCTATATGACCGCTGGCTCGGCTCCGGTTCGACACCAGACGAGCTGCTCGCGCTGCTGCGGCCCTACGATGCTGACCTGATGGAAGCATACGCCGTGAGCCGCGTTATCAACAGCGTCAAAAACGACACCGAAGAATGTATCGAGCCGCTCGCCGATCACGAGTGAGGAACCTGTCTATCGGCTAAATGAGAACGCGCCGAAAGAATGCCCCGAACGGACCACGAATATCCTTCGGGATTTCTTCGGGACTTTTCGCGCCTCTTCGGGACCTTTGGCGCTGTTTCGTTCCGATCTCGGATTTGCGAGGTGTCGCACCCCGGCTCAGCAACTCTTGAAAATCAAAGGAGGAAATGGTCGGAGCGGGGAGATTTGAACTCCCGACCCCCGGTCCCCCAGACCGGTGCGCTAACCGAGCTGCGCTACGCTCCGAAGCCTTGCTTTTCGCGAGCTTGGATATACACCCTCAAGGCCCCGAAACAAGGCGTTACGTCGCCCGCCCGAATGCTAGAGCGTTTTCCGATCAGAATGCATCATATCCGGCGGTAGTGAAGTAGTTTCGGCATTCGCTTGGGGCGAACTGTTGGATGGCGTGAGCAATGGCGTCCCAGAGCTCCGCGATTGTCCGCGTGGCAGCGGCGCGTAGCAAGGCCTTGAGCTTGGCGAAGGCCATCTCGATCGGATTGAAGTCTGGAGAGTATGGCGGGAGGTATAGAAGGGTCGCGCCGGCTTGTTCGATGGCCTCCCGAATGCCGCCGACCTTGTGCGCCGGCAGATTATCCATCACTACGACATCGCCGGCGGCGAGTTCGGGAACGAGCACCTGCTCGACGTAAGCTCTGAACGCCTCGCTGTTCATCGGTCCGTCGAGCACCATGGGAGCGGCGATGCCGGTGAGCCTGAGACCAGCGGTTAAGGTTGTAGTCTTCCAGTGGCCGTGAGGCACAGCGGCACGGCAGCGTTCGCCCCGGGGCGCCCGACCGTAGAGGCGGGCCATCTTCGTTGAGGCGGCGGTTTCGTCAATGAAGACGAGCCGGGTCGGATCGAGGTCAAGCTGGCCGTCGAACCAGGCCTTGCGCCGCTTCAGGATGTCGGGGCGGTTCTGTTCCGCCGTGTAGGCGGTCTTTTTTTGCGTGTGATCTTGTGGCGGTCGAAGAACCGCCAGAGCGTGCCAATCCCGACCCGTACGCCCCTGTCCGCTAGCCTTGCCCTGATCCCGGCAAGGGAGATGTCCGGCGTCTCGGCCACAAGTCCGAGGATCACCTGCGAATGCGCCTCGATCCGCTTCGAACGGCGGTCGCCACCTTGCGTCCGCGGCTCGATCGTGCCGGTCGTTCGGACCTGCTGCCGCCAGCGGATCGCACTCGACGCGCTGACGCCGAACCGCTCGGCTGCCCGGCGGCACGACATACCCTGGGCACTCACATCGACAACCCGACGGCGAAGATCAGTGGAAAGGGCTTTGGCCATGCATGCTGGCCTCCTTCACCAGCATGCAGCTTGAATCAGACTCGACGAACCTTGGGAATCCCCAATGATTCAATCAGCCCGGAAAGTGCTCTAGCTCTTGGCGGCGACCAGGATCCGATAGCAGGCCTCGATCTCGTCGAGGACCGCGCTGAGGGCGTCGGCGTCCACCTGCACGGCCTTGTCCTCCATGTCCCGGGCGCGGCTCAGGCCGCGGCTCCGAGCCGCCTCGGCGGCGACGTCGGGAATCTCCCGCTCACGCGGCAGCGTCGCCTCTGTCCCGGCTTCCGGGGCGTCGGGCCGCTGCGCCATAACGAAGCGGGGCCCCTGCTCCCGCAAGATCTTCTGCACGCCCCTGATGGTGTAGCCGTCGTCATAAAGGAGGAAGCGAATGCCACGCAGCAAGGCGACGTCCTCGGGCCGGTAGTAGCGGCGGCCGCCGCCCCGCTTCATCGGCTTGAGCTGGGCGAATTTGGCCTCCCAGAAACGAAGCACATGCTTCGGCACGTTGAGCTCGTCGGCGACCTCACTGATCGTACGAAAGGCCTCGGGCGTTTTGTCCACCGCTCCAAACTCCCCGCCGTTAACGTCCTGCAATGTCTTAAATCTGGCCGTGCCTATTCGGCCGCCTTTCTCCGGGACAGCGCCTCGTTGATGCGCTGCTTCATGATATTGCTTGCCCGGAACACGAGGACGCGCCGCGGTGTGATAGGAACTTCCTGCCCCGTCTTTGGGTTGCGTCCAATACGCTGACCCTTGTCGCGAATCCCGAAAGAGCCGAACGAGGAAAGCTTGACAATGTGGCCGCGCTCAAGGCTTGCCACGATCTCGTGCAGCACGAGCTCCACGATTTCAGCGGACTCGTTCCGAGGTAGGCCAACCTTTTGAAACACCGCCTCCGCGAGGTCGGCGCGCGTCAGTGTCTTCCCGCTCATCTTACGACTGCTCCCCCGGTCGCGGGATAAACCAAGATGCTAATCGAGCAGGCGCAACGTGGTCAATCGCTGCCGCGATCAAATTCCTGATATTGCATCATTTTCGACGAAGGTGTGACTTTAGCGCGGCAGTTTTCGCCAAAATTCACCAGCGGATAAGGATGGCTCCCCAGGTGAACCCGCCGCCCATGGCTTCCAACAGCACGAGGTCGCCCGGCTTGATGCGGCCGTCCTGGCAGCCTGCGTTGAGCGCCAAGGGAATCGAGGCGGCGCTGGTATTGGCATGCCTGTCTAAGGTGACGATGATCCGCTGAGGGTCGAGCCCAAGCTTCCGCGCCGTGCCATCGAGGATGCGCTTGTTCGCCTGGTGGGGCACGAACCAGTCGATGTCCGAGGTTTGATAGCCGGCCTGAGCAAGTGTGGCGCCGATCACCTCGCTGATGTTGGTGACCGCATGGCGGAAGACCTCCGGGCCGTCCATGCGCACATGGCCTACGGTGCCGGTCGAAGACGGGCCGCCATCGACGTAAAGCTTGTCGCGATAGCGGCCGTCGGAGCGCAGGCACGAGGCCAGGATGCCCCGGTCGGTGGTGGCGCCATTTTGCATCTCCGCCTCCACCACCAACGCCCCGGCGCCATCGCCGAACAGTACGCAGGTCGAGCGATCGGTCCAGTCGACGAGGCGGGAAAAGGTTTCGGCGCCGATCACCAGGGCGCGGCGGAATTGGCCGCCTTTCAGGTAGTTGTCGGCGGTCGCGGTGGCGAAAACGAAGCCGGAACAGACGGCCTGCACGTCGAAGGCCGCCCCTTGCGTGATGCCGAGCTCGGCCTGGATGGTGACGGCGGTGCCGGGAAAGGTCTGGTCGGGGGTCGAGGTGGCTAGGATGATGAGATCGATGTCCTCAGGCTCCATTGCGGCGTCCGCGAGGGCCGCCCGCGCCGCAGCCGTGCCCAGGGCCGAGGTGAGCTCGCCTTCGGCGGCGATACGCCGCTCCCTGATGCCGGTCCGCGTGGTGATCCACTCGTCGCTCGTGTCGACCATCTTGGCGAGGTCGGCATTGGTCAACACCCGCTCAGGCAGGTATCCACCGCAGCCCTTGACCACCGTCCGCAACACGCTCACCAGCACCACTCCCAAGCCTACGCCGCTCCATCGTGCTCGAGCTCGGCATGGAAGCGGGCAACGTCGTCCGCAAGCCGCTTCACCACGCCACTCGATGCCATGTCGTAGGCAAGGTCGATGGCGCTGGCAAAGCCGGTAGCGTCGGTTCCGCCGTGGCTCTTGACGATGATGCCGTTAAGCCCAAGGAAAATGCCGCCGTTCAGCTGGCGCGGGTCCATCTTTTCCTTGAGGGCACGGAAAGCGCCCTGCGCGAGGACGGCACCGATGCGAGCAAGCAACGACCGCCCCATGGCGGCGCGCAGATACTCGCCGATCTGCTTAGCGGTTCCTTCGGCGGTCTTCAAGGCGATGTTGCCGGTGAAGCCGTCGGTGACCACCACGTCGACGGCCCCCCGGCCCACATCGTCGCCTTCGACAAAGCCCCGATAGTCAATGGGAAGCGGTGCCTCTTTGAGCACGGCCGCGGCTGCCCTGATCTCGTCCAGGCCTTTGACCTCCTCCACCCCAATGTTGAGGAGCCCGACGGTGGGCCGCTCCATGCCGAACAGGGACCGGGCCATGGCCGCGCCCATCAGCGTGAATTCGACGAGCTGGCGGGCGTCCGCGCCGACATTGGCGCCGACGTCGAGCACGATGCACTCGCTGTCGATGGTCGGCCAAATGGCCGCAATCGCCGGCCGGTCGACGCCCGCAATCGTCTTCAGGCAGAACTTGGCCATGGCCATCAGCGCCCCGGTATTGCCGGCGGACACGGCGGCATTCGCGCGTCCGTCCCTCACCGCTTCGATGCTGAGCCACATGCTGGAATGCCGGCGTCCCTTACGCAGCGCCTGGCTCGGCTTCGCGTCCATGGCCACCGCCACATCGGTGTGAAGGATTTCGGCCTTGCCGGCGAGCGCTGGAAGCTCTTTGAGCTCGGCTTCGATGCGGGCTCGATCGCCAACCAGGAGAAACCGCGTATCCGGGTGGCGGACCAACGCAATCGCAGCCCCTGGAACGACCACGCTCGGTCCGTGGTCCCCGCCCATGGCGTCGAGCGCTATGGTGACTGGCGCAGCCATACTATGTGCCGATAGGAAAAAACGTTGCTGGTCCCGGCCGGATGGTCGGGAGAGCCCCCAGGAGCGGACCCCGAACATACCCAAATAAGACCGAGTGACAACCTGATTTTGGCGAGGCGCAATTCCGCCGATTAGCGCGGTTTAAGTCGGGCCAGCGCGGCAAACGGCCCTGCGGCCCGCTCCCCGAGGGAGGCTTCTCCGCCCGCCTCCCTCCACTCGAAGCTTGCCCCTTCGCGTTTGGGGTAGGGATCGAGGGCCGTCGCAAACGTCTCGTAAATGACGGGTCCCAAGTCGATCTTCCCATCGACGATCGGCTCCGGCCAGTCGAGCGTTGCGGAGAGGATCGCCTCGTCGGCGTCGCTCCCCGCGAGCTCCTCGATCAGCGGGAGGGGCCAAAACTCAATATCAACCAGGACCTCAATGGTGCTCTGCACCGGGTCCAGCGAGACGACGCAGGTCTGGGCCACCGAGGCGGCGAGCGTGCCGTGCAAGACGAGGCGCCCCTCGCGCCTCGGATAGAAGCGGCAGGCGACGCTCAGGCGATCGAGCGCAGCGAGATCAAGCAAGGTGGCGATCGCCTGTCTCTCGGCCGGATCGGCCTCGATCAAATGCTCCTCGCCCTCGCGGACGTCGTCGACGCGAACCGTCCTTGAGAGTGGCGCGCGCTTGATCTCCTCGCTCAACCAAACTGTCTTCCGCACCTTGTCCATCACGGCTTCGCAACCTTTGGAAAGTCGAGCATGGCGCCCTTGAGGGACGCAAGGGGCTGCCGCTCAAGCTGCGTTACACCCGCGCTTAGATAGGATGCGAGACGCCCGCTGCTAAGCCCGGCCGCCTTGGGGTTGAGGGGCAGCGCCGTGGCTATCGCGGCGGCGAATGACGCGTCGCCCTCGGCGAAACTGGCCTCATAGTGCTCAAGCAAAGCGTGGCTCGACGCGGCTAGGCCCCTTACCGTCTTAGGGATGCGAAGGTCGCTCACTCCCATCTCCCGGAGCACGGTCTCCATGTCGCTGCTGAAACGGTCGACGAGCGCCTGGGCCAGCGCAAGACCCTCCCTGCCCTCGCCCTTCAGGCGGTGGAGCACGGCGAACAGGTGCAGCGATAGAAGCGCGAAGCGGCCTTGCAGCGTGTCGGGAACGCCCAGGCTTCGGTAGAAGACGGGGAGCCGCGCCTGCGCCACAATCGCGCCATAGAGTTTGTCGGTGTTGCGCGTCTTTGAGCGCCATCGCATCAGGCGATTGAGAAGGTTCAAAGTAGCGGTCACTTCACTTAAGCTCCGCGGTTTCCAGCCCGCAAGGGCTCGTTGGGGAGGCTCTCGCGTCGGTGGGTTGGCGGCATCGGGCGGGTCACTTTTGCATTAGGTCATCGAGGGGCGATTTCACGGTGATTAGGGGCAAGCCGATCATTTTCCGGTCGAGACTTTCGGGCCTTGCGTGCCTCGCGGTTGGGCTGCTTTCCGCGCTGCTTGCTGGTTGCGGCGTCCAGATCGACCACCATGGCCATGTCTTCATGGATGTCGACCTCGCCCAGATTCAGCCCGGCATGTCGAAGGACCAAGTGACGCTCGCGCTCGGCTCGCCCGATACGACGAGCTCGATCGGCGGCGATACCTTTTACTATATCTCGAGCACGCAGAAATCCTACTCGTTCTTCAAGCCCTGGGAGATCGACCGCAAAGTGGTGGCGGTCTATTTCAACGGGCAGGCCAACGTCCAGCAGGTCGCCCAATACGGGGTGAAGGACGGCATCGTGATCAAATACGCCAAGGACGAGACACCCGCCCGCGGCAAGGACCTTGGCGTGCTCGAGCAGATTTTCGGCAACATCTCCCAACGGAGTATGTTCAAGAATCAGAAGCAGGGCGCCGACACCGGCATCCCAACTACCCCTTGAGTCTCGTGGCGCCGTTCAGCCTAGTGAGCAAGCACCGCAAGCAGCAAGAGCGCCACGATATTGGTGATCTTGATCATGGGGTTCACGGCGGGACCGGCAGTGTCCTTGTAAGGGTCGCCGACGGTATCACCGGTCACTGCGGCCTTGTGGGCCTCCGAGCCCTTGCCGCCATAATGGCCGTCCTCGATATATTTCTTGGCGTTGTCCCAGGCGCCCCCTCCCGCCGTCATGGAGATGGCCACGAACAGACCGGTGACGATCACGCCCAGCAGCATGGCTCCCAAAGCCGAAAAAGCTGCGCTCTTGCCCGCAATGGCATAGACCACGAAGTAGAACACGATCGGTGACAGCACCGGCAGAAGCGACGGCACGATCATCTCCTTGATCGCGGCGCGGGTCAGCAGGTCGACCGCGCGCTTATAATCTGGCCGCTCCGTGCCCTGCATGATGCCGGGCTTCTCCTTGAATTGCCGGCGCACCTCCTGGACGATGGCAGAAGCCGCGCGGCCGACCGCTGTCATGGTAATGCCGCCGAACAAATAAGGCAGCAGCCCCCCGAGGAAGAGGCCGACGACGACATAGGGATTGGACAGGGTGAATGCTGGATCCACGCCTTGGAAATAGGGGAATTTGTCGGGATTGGCAGCGAAATATTTGAGATCCTCGGTATAGGCCGCGAACAGCACGAGCGCGCCCAGGCCGGCCGAGCCGATGGCATAGCCCTTGGTCACGGCCTTTGTGGTGTTGCCCACCGCGTCGAGCGCATCGGTGGTCTTGCGGATCGATTTCGGCATGCCCGACATCTCGGCGATGCCGCCGGCATTGTCGGTTACCGGGCCGAAGGCATCGAGCGCTACGATCATGCCGGCGAGCGCAAGCATGGTGGTGACGGCAATGGCGATCCCGAATAGGCCGGCAAGATGGTAGGTGACGATGATGCCGGCCATGATCACGAGCGCCGGCAGCGCGGTCGCCTCCATCGATACGGCAAGGCCCTGGATGACATTGGTGCCATGGCCGGTGACGGAGGCCTTGGCGATCGAGTGCACCGGCCGGTGATCGGTGCCGGTATAATATTCGGTGATGACCACGATCAGGGCCGTGACGGCCAAGCCCACCACCCCGCAGAGATAGAGCGACTTGCCGGTGAAGCTGAGCTGGCCCACGGTCATGACCGTGTCCATGCCGACCAGCCTCGAGGTGAGCGGCCAGAGCAGGATCAGCGACAATACGCCGGTGGCGAGCACGCCCTTATACAGGGCGCCCATGATCGACTGGCTCTTGCCGAGCCGCACGAAGAACGTGCCGATGATCGAGGTGATCACGCATAGGGCGCCGATGGTGAGCGGATAGAGCATCATCGGCAGGAGGCGGTCGGTTCCGGCGAAATAGATCGAGGCGAGCACCATGGTGGCGACCACGGTCACCACATAGGTCTCGAACAAATCGGCGGCCATGCCGGCGCAGTCGCCGACATTGTCCCCAACATTGTCGGCGATGGTTGCCGGGTTGCGCGGATCGTCCTCCGGGATTCCGGCCTCGACCTTGCCCACCAGGTCGCCGCCGACATCGGCACCCTTGGTGAAGATGCCACCGCCAAGACGGGCGAAGATCGAGATCAGCGAGGCGCCGAAGCCCAAGGATACCAGAGCATCGACCACTTCGCGCGAGGCCGGGCTGAGCCCCAGGAAGTGGGTGAGGATCAGGAAATAGACCGAGACGCCGAGGAGCGCGAGGCCCGCGACCAGAAGGCCCGTGATGGCGCCGGCGCGAAACGCAAGGCTCAATCCGTCTGCGAGGCTCTTGGTCGCAGCCTGCGCCGTCCGCACATTGGCGCGCACCGACACGTTCATGCCGATATAGCCGGCGGCGCCCGACAGCACCGCGCCGAGGGCGAAGCCGATGGCTTGCGGTATCCCGAGCAGGAAGGCGAGGATCAGGAAGATGACGACGCCGACGAGGGCGATCGTCGTGTATTGGCGGGCCAGATAGGCTTGCGCCCCTTCCTGGATGGCGGCCGCGATTTCCTGCATGCGCGGTGTGCCCGGATCGGCCGCGAGCACGGATCTGGTGGTGAGCAGGCCGTAGACAATCGAGAGCGCCCCGCAAGCGATGATAAGGTAGAGAATTATGGTCATGAAGGAACTGTCCCCGTTCGTCCGGTTGAAATGGCAGGAAATAGACAGAATTAGGCGCGGCACCGGTTTAGGTGCCGCGGCCTTATCGCCCAGCGTGGCTCGGGCAGGAAAATGCCAAAGTTAGAGCAGCGACGCAACAGACTGCCTAAGCCATTGGCATTTTTTTCGGCTTAATGGGGCGCTTTGCTAAAAGTGAGCGAAGCCCACCCGGCCGAGCTCAAGCGCGCTGCCCTCCTCATCCAGGACGCGGACCTCGCCATCGCCGGGCACGACGGCGCCGATCGCGGTGACGCAGACCTGGTGCTCTTTGGCCTCGGTTGCGTAGCCTCGCGCGTTCGCCTCCGCTATTGCGGCGATGATCTCGTAGTCGTCTCCCCCGGTCAGCAGTTCTGCGAGCAGTGCGGGCCTCCGCGCGACCGCCTTGGCCGCAGGCGAGGAGAGCGGCAGGCGGGTCGCCTCGATCCGGGCGCTGACGCCGGAAGCCTTGCAGAGTTTCCCCGCATCGCCGACCAGCCCGTCCGACACGTCGATGGCAGCGTGGGCGTAGTGGCGGAGCGGCAACGCCAGCGGACCCCGTGCCTCCGGGCGCCGGTAGCGCTCGATGAGCAAATCACGCTCGGCTGCGGACAGGCCCCACGCGCTCGCGAGGCGAGGCTCCCGTGAAAGCCTCAGACCGAGGACGGCGTCGCCGATGGTGCCGCTCACATACAGCCGGTCGCCGGCGACCGCCCCTCGGCGCAGCACGGCCTCGCCTTGCGGCACCAACCCAAGCGCCGTGATCGAAATGGTCAGGGGACCTGGCGTCGCAGAGGTGTCGCCGCCCACAAGGTCGATGCCCGCTTGCTCCTGCACCGCGCGGAGACCCTCGCTGAAGCCCTCAAGCCATGCCGGGGACGGCGGCTCCCTGAGCGCGAGGGCCAGAAGATAGGCGTGAGGCTTTGCGCCCTTGGCGGCGAGATCGGAGAGGTTGACGGCGAGGGCCTTGTGGCCGATCGATTGGGCCGGATCCCCGGCCAGGAAATGCACCCCTTCGATGATGGTGTCACAGGTGGCGACAAGCTCCTGGCCTTCCGGTACCGACAGGACGGCGGCATCGTCGAGGAGTCCGAGTGCTGCGGGATCGCTCGCGAGCGGCGCAAAATAGCGGGCGATGATCTCAAATTCGCCGAGCGGGGCGCCGCTGACGCGCTCCACCCCGTCAACCATCGGTGGACCCGTGGCGCGCGAACTCCTCCGGGCGCACCTCATGACCGAGCTTGTCGAGAATCCCGTTCACCACCTTCGGCTCCTCACCCGCGAAGAAGGCGTGGGCGAGGTCGACATATTCGGTGATCACCACGCGGGAGGGTACGTCCTTTCGCATCAGCATCTCATAGGTACCGGCGCGCAGGATGGCGCGCAGGATCGAGTCGACGCGGTTGAGCCGCCAGCCTTCCGCCAGATGGCGATCGATGAGGGGATCGATGCGGAGCTGCTCCCGCACCACGCCCTCGACGATATCGCGGAAGAACCGAGGCTCGGCATCGCGATATTGGCACCCCTCCATCTCCTGGCCCAGACGATGCGTCTCGAACTCGGCGATGACGCGGTTCAAGTCGATCGCGGTCATGTCCATCTGGTATAGGGCCTGGACGGCCGCCAGGCGGGCGGCGCTGCGCGCGGCGGCGCGGTTTGAGGTCGGGCCGCGCTCCGCCACGGCGCTAGCGCCGGCTCGCCGAGCTGAAATGCTGCTCGAGCTGCATCAGCGCCAGGCAGGCGCGGGCGGCGTTGCCGCCCTTGTTGCGCCCATCGACGCTCGCGCGCGCCAAGGCTTGCTCGCGGCTATCACAGGTGAGGATGCCGTTGCCGAGCGGCACGGCATGCTGAACGGCAATCGCGTGCAAGCCCGCGGCGGATTCCCGCGCCACGATCTCGTAATGGGTCGTCTCGCCGCGGATGACGCAGCCAAGCGCGATGCATCCCCGATGCCGGCCGGCGCGCCCGACAAAGCCATTGGCGAGCGCGAGACTGAGCGCCAGCGGGATCTCGAGCGACCCGGGCACGGCGATCCGCTCATATTCGATGCGGGCTGCCTCCAGCTCGGCGACCGCGCCGCGCACGAGCTCGTCGGTGATGTCCTCGTAAAAGCGGGCCTCAATGATGAGCACTGACCGCGGGGTCTTGCGGCTCATGGCGCTTTATTCCGGGCTTCCGGGGACTCGAGGCTTCTATGGCCCACAACCTTGAGTCCATAACCCTCAAGCCCCACGATCTTGCGGGCCGGAGAATTGCTCATTAGCACCATCTCACGGACGCCCAGGTCGAGCAGGATCTGGGCGCCAATGCCATATTCGATCAGACGTTGCTGACCGGCCCTCCCTCCCCCCTCCTTCTGCTTGAGACGGGCGGAGATGGCGTCGGGCCGGCTCTCGCGGATGAGCACGATCACGCCGCGGCACTCTTGTCCCACGAGGTCCATCGCCTTGTGCACCAAGGTCTCGCTGTGGCCGCCGGCGGCCAAGACATCGTCCAGAGTGTTCGAGGCATGCACACGCACCAGCACGGGGCCGCCGCTGCCCACATCGCCTTTGACCAACGCCACGTGCTCCGCAGGGTCGACCGTCGTGGCATAGACCATGACCGCAAAGGTTCCGCCATGGGCGCTGTTGATCGCGGTCTCCGCGACCACCCTGACGAGATGATCGTAGCGGAGCCGGTAGGCGATCAGGTCGGCGATGGTGGCGATCTTGATCCCATGACGTTGCGCGAAGGCGATGAGGTCAGGGAGCCGCGCCATGGTGCCGTCGTCGTTCATGATCTCGCAGATCACGCCGGCGGGGTAAAGCCCGGCGAGCCGCGCCACATCCACGGCTGCCTCGGTATGGCCGGCGCGAACGAGCACGCCGCCGCCCTTGGCCACGAGCGGAAAGACGTGCCCCGGGGTCATGATGTCCCGATGGTCCTTGGTGGAATCGATGGCGACCGAGATGGTGTGGGCGCGGTCATGGGCCGAGATGCCGGTGCTCACGCCCTCGCGCGCCTCGATCGACACCGTGAAGGCGGTCGAGTGGCGCGAGCGGTTGGACGTCGACATCAGCTCGAGATGGAGCTGCTTGGCGCGCTCCGGATTGAGCGCGAGGCAGATGAGCCCGCGGCCGTGCTTGGCCATGAAGTTGATAGCGTCCGGCGTCGCCATCTGCGCCGGGATCACGAGGTCGCCTTCGTTCTCCCGCTCCTCGGCATCGACGAGGATGAACATGCGCCCATTGCGGGCGTCCTCGACGACCTCCTCGATAGAGGAAAGCGCCGGGTGGTAGCGGGCGTGGCTTACGACGTTCACGGGCAATGATCCTGTCTTGGCTCGTCACGTCCAGACGCGACGCGTCCTGAGGCGATGCGCTCGACGTAGCGCGCGAGCAAGTCGACCTCAAGGTTTACCAGATCGCCGGGCTTCCGGTCTCCCCACGTGGTATGCGCCAAAGTGTACGGAATGACGTTCACGCCGAAGCTCGCACCCTCGACCTCATTGACGGTGAGCGAAACTCCGTTAAGGGCGATCGAGCCCTTCGCCGCGATGAGGTGGGCGAGCTCCGCTGCGGCCTCCAGGACGAATCTGACGCTTTCGCCATCGGACCTCCGTTCCCTGATCCGAGCGAGCCCGTCGATATGTCCCGTCACCAAATGGCCGCCAAGCTCGGAGCCAAAGGACAGCGAGCGCTCCAGATTGATGCGGGTGCCTTCGGTCCAGGCACCCAGAGTGGTGCGCGCGGAGGTCTCGTTGGAGACGTCCATTTCGAACACGGCGCCGGGCCCAGCGCCTTCTGAAAGGCGCGCCAGCGTGAGGCAGCAGCCATCGCAGGCGATCGAGGCGCCCTCTATCAAACCCGCAGGGTCGTAGCGGCTTTCGATGCGAAACCTGGTGCCGTTTCTGGCCACAAGCCTGCCTACGTCGCTGATAATGCCGGTGAACATTTGCGCCTTCTCTGCCACGAGGTCATCCGGTCGGGGCCGAAGCTCCGTGCATCGGTCTCGGTGAAATGGCCGCAATCGGTGAGACGATCAAGCCCTTCGCTGACAAAGGGGAGAAGGCCGTCGCTGCCGGCGGCGGTTGGACCTTGGTAAATCACCGCCTCGTCGATGAGGTCGGCGTCGAGGAAGACGCGAGCGACCGACGGTCCGCCTTCCACCAGAAGCCGCGTGATGCCGCGCTTGGCGAGCTGCTCCAGCGCCTCCTTGATCGCCGGAAGGCCCTGGGCGTCGATCCCGACAGGAATGATCTCGGCACCGAGCTCGTGCAGGGCCTTGGCATTGGGTTCCTGCTCTTCGGCGGCGCAGATAAACCAGACGGGCACCATCTCATCCTCGAATAGGCGCGCGTCCTTGGGCGTGCGCAAGCACCGGTCCAGGATCACCCGCACCGGCGACCGGCACTCCATGCCGGGAAGCCTGCAGGTCAGGCTCGGGTTGTCGGCCATGATCGTGCCGCGACCCACAAGGATGGCGTCGGCGCGGGCCCGTAGGAGGTGGGCATGGGCGCGCGCTAATTCGCCCGTCACCCAAGTAGGGGCGCCCCCCTCGCCTCTCGGAACGAGACCGTCGCTGCCGAGGGCGAGCTTCAAGGTAACCGCGGGGCGCCCTTGGGTGACCCGGAGCAAATGGCCGAGCGTGACGGCCAAGGCCTCCTTTTGGAGCACGCCTTCCGTCACCTCGATGCCGGCCGCCCTCAAGCGGTGAAGCCCATGGCCCGCCGTGCGTGGATCCGGATCGCCCATGGCGACTACGGCGCGTGCCGGCCGGGCGGCGGCGATCGCATCGGCGCAAGCGGCCCCCCGCCCCTCATGGGCGCAAGGCTCAAGCGTCATGTAAAGCGTTGCACCGGCCGCAGCCTCGCCCGCTCGCGTCAGCGCGACGGCTTCGGCGTGGGGGCGTCCGCCTGGCGCGGTGAGCCCGCGGCCGACGATCTCGCCGGATGGAGCGACGACGACACAGCCGACGGAAGGGTTGGGCCAGGTGGTTCCAAGCCCGCGTCTGGCAAGCGCGAGCGCTTGCGCCATGTGGTACTCGTCACTCGCGCTCATCTGCTTTTGGGAGCTTTGACGCTAATCCTCGGCCGAAGCCGTTTCCTCGTCGGCCGTGTCGCCACCGGCAAGCTCGCCGAGCAGAGCCTCGAAATCCTTGGCCTCACGGAAGTTCTTATACACGGACGCGAAGCGTACATAGGCCACATCGTCGAGCGCCTTCAGCGCTTCCATCACCAGCCTGCCGATCATCTCCGACTTGATGTCGTTCTCGCCCATATTCTCGAGCCGGCGCACGATGCCGCTGACCATGCGCTCGACACGCTCGGGGTCCACCGGGCGCTTGCGCAAGGCGATCTGCACCGAGCGCATCAGTTTGTCGCGGTCGAAGGGCATTCTTCTGGCGTTGCGCTTGACCACGGTGAGCTCGCGCAACTGCACCCGCTCGAAGGTGGTGAAACGCCCGCCGCAATCGGCGCAGACGCGGCGCCGCCGAATGGTGGTGTGATCCTCGCTAGGCCGCGAGTCCTTCACTTGCGTGTTGGTGCTGCCGCAATAGGGGCACCGCATGGGCGACCGCCCTTCCCTGTTCCACCGTGACGCCGACTCTCACCGATAAATGGGATAACGCTCGCAAAGCTCCTTGGCGCGTTGCTTCACGCTCGCCTCGGCGGCGGCATTGCCTTCGTCGCCGTTGGCGGCAAGCCCGTCGAGAACCTCGATGATCATGTTGCCGACCGTCTGGAACTCGGCGATGCCGAAGCCGCGCGTGGTTCCGGCCGGGGAGCCCAAGCGAATGCCGGAGGTGACCATGGGCTTCTCCGGATCGAACGGCACGCCATTCTTGTTGCAAGTGATATTCGCGCGTCCAAGGGCCAGTTCGGCGGCCTTGCCGGTGAGCTTCTTGGGACGCAGGTCGACGAGCATCAGATGCGTGTCGGTGCCGCCGGAGACGAGCGACACGCCGCCCTTGACGAGGGTTTCGCCCAAGGCCTTGGCGTTGTCGATCACGGACTGCGCATAGAGCTTGAAGGCCGGCGACAGCGCCTCTTTGAAGGCCACCGCCTTGGCCGCGATGATGTGCATCAAGGGGCCGCCCTGGAGGCCGGGGAAGACCGCCGAGTTGATCTTCTTGCCGATCTCCGCGTTATTCGACAGCACCATGCCGGCGCGAGGTCCGCGCAAGGTCTTGTGGGTCGTGGTGGTGACGACATGAGCGTGCGGCAGCGGGCTCGGATGCAGGCCCGCGGCGACGAGCCCCGCGAAATGGGCCATGTCGACCATGAGATAGGCGCCGACGGAGTCGGCGATGGCGCGGAAGCGCGGAAAGTCGATGATGCGGGGATAGGCGGAGCCGCCAGCGATGATGAGGGCAGGCTTGTGCTCATGGGCGAGCCGCTCGACCTCGTCATAGTCGATGCGGTGATCGTCGGGCCGCACGCCATATTGGACGGCGTTAAACCATTTGCCGGAAAGATTGGGCGGCGCGCCATGGGTGAGATGCCCGCCCGAGGCGAGCGACATCCCGATGACCGTATCACCAGGCTTGATCAGCGCCAGCATCACGGATTGGTTGGCTTGCGAGCCCGAATGGGGCTGCACATTGGCGAAGGCGCAGTTGAACAGCCGCTTGGCGCGGTCGATGGCAAGCTGCTCGACGACGTCGACGTTTTGGCACCCGCCGTAATAGCGCTTGCCGGGATAGCCTTCGGCATATTTGTTGGTAAGGAGCGTGCCGGCGGCGTCGAGAACCGCCTGCGAAACGATGTTCTCCGAGGCGATCAACTCGATCTCGTCCTGCTGGCGATGGAGCTCGCCTTCGATCGCCCCCCAAAGCTCGGGATCGGCGTCCTTCAGATGCCTAGTGAAGAAACCCGAATCGCGCGCCTCGGCACGCCTTGCGTCACTTGCCGCCATCGCCAATCACTCCTCGCAACGAGAGCACTTCCCGCTTTGCCGATGGATGCTTTCCTGCGAGGGCTCCGGCCGGCGCAAGGCTCCAGGGCATTTTGTTGCCCTTACCACATGTCGCGCGGGCGCGCCAGCAACACCCAAGACAATGGGTCGAAGACCACGTGCGGCGCGAGAATGTTGGGTGCGAGGAAGGTTAGCTGCGAGCCAGCAGGGCCAGACGCGGTACCAAAGCGTCTGGCTGTCGCGGCGGAAGTCGACGATGCCTTCCTCGCGCATCTTGGCCAGATGCTGCGTGGCGATGCGCGAGGCGCGCGACGCAAACTCACGGCGCCGCTGCTGCTGATGCCATCGATCCAGGTGAATATCCGGGCGGGCCACCTCCCGCCGGCGGACGCCAATGGAGTCCAGTATCTCAAAATACCCGTAAGGCTCGTCGCCTAGGCGTCGCGCTATTCGGCGGCCGATGCGGTCTCCGGGGCGCCGTCGTGGTCATAGATGTCCGGGCGGAAGTTGACCACGCCGTCGGGTGTCGCCCAGGCGCTCACATAGACGAAATAAACCGGGACGGGCTTGCCGAGCTTCACGTCAACCTGCTCGCCGCTCTGCTTCATGGCAAGTACGTGCTGCATGTCCCAGCCCGGCGTGTCGCGCAAGATCCATGTCACCAGGCCCTCGACATTGTGCACCCGCACGCAACCCGAGCTCTCGAAGCGGACGTTGCGGCCGAACAGGCTCTTGAGCGGCGTGTCGTGCATATAGACCGAGTCTTTGTTCGGGAAGTTGATCTTCACGAAGCCGAGGGAGTTCTCTTCCCAAGGAAGCTGGCGGTAATTGTAGCCGTAGACCTGGTCGCCGAACCAATCGATTGACTGGGCTTCGATCGGGTTACCTGCGGCATCGAAGGCCTCCATATGGTAGGCGGCAAGCATGTCCTGGTGTCGTTGTGCGAACTCGCGCGCTTTCGGCACGAGGTCCTTGTAGATGATGCTGCGCGGCACGTACCAATAGGGGTTGAAATCGATCTCCTGAATCTTGCTGCTGAGCTCGGGCGTCGGCCGTTCGGGCTTGCCCACCACTGCAGCATGACGCGAGGCGACCTGGCCGCTCTCCACCGCCTCGACCTGCGCTGCGGGGATGTTGACCATCACGTAGCGGTTCGCGGCGGCGGGCGCCAGCGTCTGCAGCCTCCCCAAATTCGACTGCAATTGGTGCAGCCGGACGGCCGCGGGCACGTTCATCACATCGATGGTTGCCCTGTCGATGTCGCCCGTTGGGGGAAGCGCGTGACGCGCCTGGAACTTTCGCACCGCCTGCGTCAGTCCGGCATCGTATTCGTCGGGAATGCTCTGGCCGACAAGATCGCCGCTGATTTCAAGGCGGCGGTGCAGCAGCTCGACGGGCTCCCCTCGGGATCCAGGCCGCATGGCGAATGCCGGCACGGTCGGCCACCCGCCTTGCGCCACGATGGTCTGATACCGTCGAATCGCGGCCTTGGTCGCCTCGATGTTGCGCGTGGAAAGCGTCGGAGAACCGAGCGCGGGATTGGTGATCCATGCGCGTGTGGCGTCGTTGCCCTCGGCGGGGGGAAGCTCGTCGCCATGGAAGGCGGCGGAACCGGGCTGAGGCGCGACGTACTGACCACCACCAGTGGATGGCGCAAAACCGCCGCGGCCGCCGAAGAATCCGCGATTGGGTGGAGGCTGTGAACCGTCGTCTTGGCCTTGGCCGTTACCCCCTAACCAAGAAAACAGGCCGGCGCCTGCGGGGGCGCTGCCGGTGATAAGCAGGGCGGCTGTTAAGGCCAGGGTGGCGCACGCCGCACCCCTCGCCCCGAAACGTTTCCACGTCACCATGCGCCGCTCCCGTCACCTGCGGCTTCGCGCCTCGACCCGACTATTGGCGCTTTGCCTTTGCTACTCTAGCCAGTCTCAGAGCGAGCAAAGTCCAACCCAGCGTATCGAATTGCCATGCCCTCGTAAGTTTTTGCGCAACACCGAGGGAGTGACCTCAAGACAAGGGTAAGGACGATATGTTCCCCCTCCGCAGCCGGACCCGCAACTGCAAGCTAAAGATGCTGCAGGTGGCGCCCCGGTTCAAGGGGTAAACGCGGAATCGGGCGTTTTTGAGCTTGGCGCTGGGAAGAAAAGGCAAATTGCCCCGGTGAAAGGTCACCGGGGCCAAAAGGCGTTAAGCATGGTGGCGCTTTGGAGCCGGCTCGAGAGCTGGGCCCTAGAGCTGGTAGCGGATCTGGTCGGTCCAGAAGCGCTCAAGCCGGATCAGCGATTTGTTGAGCGTCTCCAGGTCGTTCGCATCGACGCCGCCCACCTGCTGCAAGGATTTGAGCTGCCGCAGGTAGAGCGCATTCACCACCTTGCAGATCTCTTGCCCCTTGTCGGTAAGGTGCACCCGCACCGACCGGCGGTCGGTGCTCGAGCGCTGATGGTTGATGTAGCCGGCATCGACTAGCTTCTTCAGATTGTAGGAGACATTCGAGCCCAGATAGTAGCCGCGGCTCGTGAGTTCTCCGGCCATCAATTCGGCGTCGCCTATATTGAAAAGCAGCAGCGCCTGCACGCTGTTCACGTCGGAACGGCCCAAGCGTTCGAACTCGTCCTTGATCACATCCAGTAGCAACCGATGCAGTCTCTCGATCAACTTCAGGGAAACGAGATATCGTCCCTTAAAATCTTCCGACTGCTCAGCAATCGCACGCGACCCTATATTTAGGGCTACACTCATCGCCTACCCTCGTCAGTTGTTGTTAATCCCCAACTTTGAGGGTGACTATACGCAAAGGCACCTAAAATCCGTTTAATAAGAATGCTTAAGATTGCATGAAATACCATTATTAAGTTTCGGTGAGTTGTCGCGGACTTATAGAGGTCTAGCCGCGGCGCTCGTCGAGTTCGAGTTCTCCGTCCACCGGCGGCATGAACAAGCTCTCGATCTTGGCCTCGTCGACCTCGGCGAGGATGGCCGGGTGCCAGCGAGGCTCTCTGCCCTTCCCGGCGATCCGGGAACTGACGCCCTCGCCATAGTCGGCCCGTGCGATCAGATGCGAGGCGAGCCGGTACTCAAGCCGTAGCGCGTCGGCGAGACTGAGCGTCTTGCCGCGGCGCAGCTGCGCGAAGGCGACTTTGAGCGAGGTCGGCGACTTCGTGCGGATCTCGGCGGCGGTCCCTTTCGCCCAGGCCTCGTCTTCGCCGCTCTCGGCGTCGAGCCGGTCCAGGATCTCCTCGACGGAGGACATCCCGAAAATCCGGTTGATGGCGGGGGTAAGCCGCGCGAGCTCGCCTTCGCCCGGGTCCCGGTGAAGCCCATCAAGCAGGCGGTCGATCGGGTGATTGTCGCTCAGCGCATCCTTGATGACGTGAAAATGCGCCGCCGGAACATAGTGGCTGATCAGATGGAGACGGTAGGCGTCGGCAGGACCGATGGCCCGGCCGGTCAGCGCGAGGTAGAGACCGGTGTGAGCTTCAAGGCGGGAGAGAAAATAGGTGCCGCCGATGTCGGGAAAAAAACCGATGCCGACTTGCGGCATGGCCAGCCGATAGCCTTCGCCGGCAACGCAATGGGTGCCGTAGAGCGTGATGCCGATGCCGCCGCCGAGTACCAGACCATTGATCAGGGGGACATTCGGCCGGATGAATTTCTCGAGCAGCCAGACATGGCTATAGGCCGCACGGTAGAACTCGCGGATGGCACCTAGCGCGCCCTGCTCGCTCCAGGCGTGGAGAGTCTTGAGATCGCCGCCGCTCGAGAACACCGACGGATGCGACGATTGCATCACCACGCCGTAGATGTGAGGGCTGGGCGCCCAGCGCTGGTAATGCTCGCTCAAAGCATCGAACATTTCCCGGCTGAGCGCGTTTAGCCGAGAGGGCCGGTTGAGCGTAATGACGCCCGCGCGATTGTTCTCTTCAAAGTCGATGCCGAGCGGCTCGCCCACGGCCTGGATGTCCCCTTTGACCGAATTGGTGTAAGCCCCGCAAAAGGGGGCCCCGCCCGGGCCAGCTAGCATTCAATCTTGGAAACCACAAGCGGCGCAGGAAGGCTCTTCGATCGTACCGGAATGAAGCTGCGAGTCCTTACACTTCTAATGCTTTTCGGAAGCCTGCTCCCCGTTGGGGTCCAGGCACAGTCCGACGCAACCCCGCCTCTCCCGGACCGCAACTCAATGCGGCCCGGCGCGCCGGTGCCGGTGAAGCCGCTTCTTCCGGGCGAGCTCCCGACCGTGCCATGGACCGAGGCGGACGTGAAAGCCGCAAAGGATAGTTGCAGCGAACTGCTGGCTTCGACCACGCTCGACTACCAGCCGCTCGATCCCATCAAGGACGGCATTTGCGGGGCGCCAGCGCCGATCCTGGTGCGGTCGATCGGCAGCGAGCCGAAAGTCGTGATCGATCCACCCGCCACCATCAGTTGCCCGATGGCGAAGGAATTGGGCGATTGGCTTCGCGACGCGGTTCAGCCCGCGGCAAAGGCCCTGCTCGGCGCTGCCGTGGTCACGCTGCGCAACGCCACCTCCTATGCCTGCCGCAATCGCTACGGTGGCGCGAACACGCCCTTGAGCGAGCACGCCCTAGCCAATGCGCTCGATGTGTCCGAATTCGTGCTTGCATCCGGCGATCGGATTACGGTGCTCGACGCTTGGCCCAAACTCATCATCACCGCGGCCCCGGTTCCCCTTCCCAACCCCACGCGTGAGCACGGACCAACGCCGAGCGCCACATCGGCGGCGACGCCTCAACCGACGGCGCAGAAGACGGCTGGCCTCACGCCGGCGAAGTCCAGTAGTGTTACCCGGGCAAAAGCGGCGCCCGAGCCCCCGCCATCACCGCCGCCGGTGGCTTCGGCGCCGATCTCCGATCCGAAAAGCCTGTTCGTGAAGCAGGTGCATGATGCCGCCTGCAAAGACTTCGGCACCGTGCTCGGGCCGGAGGCGAACGAAGCCCATAAGAACCACTTCCACCTCGACATGAAAGAGCGGCGCAAGAGTTTCTGCGAGTAGGTCGACGGATCGGGAAACCATAGTGTCGGGAGTTGCTGGCACGGGGAGATGCCAGGTGCTAGCTTGCCGGCACCCTAAATGCGTTCGAGATCAGTAGGCTGTGTCCTCCCCTAAAGATAAGACGGTCGCCTTGCGCAGCGCGCGCATCAAGCGCGGGACGGCAAAGGCGCCGGAGCTGCCGCAACCGGGATTCCCGGCGACACGCCTCCGGCGCAACCGGCGCTCGGACTGGTCGCGCCGGCTGGTGCGGGAGACTTCGCTCTCACCCGATGACCTGATCTGGCCGATCTTTCTGATCGAAGGCAGGAGCGCACGCAGTTTCGTCGAGAGCATGCCCGGCGTCGAGCGGCTTTCCATCGACCTTGCGGTCAAGGCCGCGGAGACGGCCGTCTCCCTGGGACTCCCGGCGATTGCCCTCTTTCCCTACACCGAGACCTCGCTTCGCGACGAGCAGGCGAGCGAAGCCTGCAATCCCAATAATCTCGTCTGCCGTGTCGTGCGCGCCATCAAGGCCAGCGTGCCCGAGCTCGGCATCATCTGCGACGTGGCGCTCGATCCCTATACGAGCCACGGCCATGACGGGCTGCTCATCGATGGCGAGATCGACAACGACCGGACCGTTGAAGTCCTGACTCGCCAGGCGCTCACCCAGGCCGAGGCCGGCTGCGACATCCTCGCGCCCTCCGACATGATGGATGGCCGCGTCGGGGCGATCCGGCGCGCCCTCGAGACGAACGGCTTCACCCACACCCAGATCCTCGCCTATGCGGCGAAATACGCCTCCGCCTTTTACGGGCCGTTCCGCGATGCGGTGGGCTCCGGGGCCATGCTGCGTGGCGACAAGCGGAGCTATCAGATGGACCCGGCCAATGCCGAGGAGGCGCTCCGGGAAGTTGGCCAGGACATCGCCGAAGGCGCCGACATGGTGATGGTGAAGCCCGGGTTGCCCTATCTCGACATCGTGCGCCGGGTGAAGGAGGCGTTCCACGTGCCGACCCTGGTCTATCAGACCTCCGGCGAATATTCGATGATCGTGGCGGCGGCGGAGCGTGGCTGGATCGACCGAGATCGCGTCATCCTGGAGAGCTTGACCGCCTGCAAGCGCGCCGGCGCTGATGCCATTTTCAGCTATTTCGCGCTGGAGGCCGCGCGGCTCCTAGGCGCCTAACCTTGAGGTCTAGCGGTTACGCCTGCGTCGCGTCAGTCGGTGACCTTCACGCTCTTGAACACCACGCGGGCGTCTTTCGCCTTGTCGAAATTGTCGCCGGACAGGCCAAAGCGCCAGCCGCCTTTGGGCGGCTGACCGCGCAGATCGCGCACCTTGGTGCCGTTGATGAAGAACGACGCGGAATTGCCGGTCGCCTTAACACGCAGCTTGTTGGAGCCGCCCGGCGCGGTGTTAATGGCGCTCGAGAGGACGTTTTCCACGATGGTCAGCCATTTGCCGTCCTGCTTACGCGCAATCCAGAACTTGCCGTTGTTGAGCACCCCGAACTGGAAATAGCTCTTATTGTCTTCGCCCCAGAACAGGAGCCCGGCACCGAGCGTCGTGGGATCGCCGTCCGGCCAGACGGTCTCGGAGCAAATGTCGGCGTCATTGACGGTGTAGGTTACGTTCAGATCCGGTTGCATGGCATCCGGGGGCAGCTTGAAGACGAAGCTGCCGTCCTTCACTTCGACGTCTTGATTGATCGCCCATCCGCCGGCGTCGTCGGCGAAATTGTCCTCGAACACGACGTCCGTTCCCTCGCATGCGGCTGCCCGCCAGGTAGAGCCGGAAACGAAAAGGACGACGACCGCAAGCAACGCTCCAAGTCTCACCATGAGTGGTTCCCTCGTCAGCTGGCCTTTAACCACGTCGCCTCAGGAAAAATCCTTAACGTGTCAGCCAAAGCTCGGCAACCTTGGCGCTTAGAAGACCATGATGGAGAAGACGCGCAGAGGCGGCGAGGTTCCGTCAGCTTTCGCCCAGTTTCTGCTTGCTTGCGCCCGTCACAGCCACCATCTAGGCATGGAACGCAAACCTCGATTGGAGCCAGAGATGTTCGAGCAGAGAACCATTCCGCCCCGTGCAGGTGCCGATTTCAGCGAGCGGCCGGCCTACGATCCGGTGACGCAGGCGCAACGCTTCGACGGCGTGATCGGCAAGCGCGTCATGGCCTTCATCGTCGATGCCATCATCATCCTGTTGTTGACCGTGCTCGTCTATGTCGCCATCGCCGTGCTCGGAATCCTCACCCTTGGTCTCGCTTGGCTGCTGTTCGGCCTCGCCTTCCCGGCTGTTGGCCTCGGCTACGACGCTCTCACCATCGGCGGCCCGAACTCCGCGACGATCGGCCAGCGGATGATGGGCCTCGAGGTCCGGACCTGGTTTGGAGGAAAGGTGTCGCCCTTGGTGGCGGCCTTCCACGCGCTCCTGTTCTGGTTCTCGCTCGTCATCTTCTGCCCGATCCTGCTTTGGGCCTTGTTCGACCCACAAAAGCGCTGCCTGCACGACATTCTGGCAGGCGTCGTGGTGACCAACCGCCCCTAGCGGCCCAGACCGGACGGCCTGGCCGCCCGCGTCAGTCGCAACCCAATCCTGGCGCGTTCCGTATCAGTCGCAACCCAATCCTGGCGCGTTCCGTATTTGCGCTCTAGACCTCCGATCCACTAATCTTATCGGCACTGGGGAGATTCGATCCTGGTTGACTGGCCGTGACAGAGCATAAGAGCAACTTTCCCGAGTTCTACATCACCGCGCCGCAGCCCTGTCCCTATCTGCCGGGCAGGCTTGAGCGGAAGCTGTTCACCCATCTCACGCGGGAAAAGCCTAATTTTCTGATCGACAATTTGCTGAAGGGCGGTTTCCGGCGCAGCCAGAACATCGCCTACATGCCGTATTGCGACGCCTGCTCGGCTTGCGTGCCCGTCCGCATTCTGGTCGATGCGTTTCGCCCGCGCCGCTCGCTGAGGCGGATCGCTCGCGCCAACCGTGACATGATGGCGAGCCGCATCGAGCCCACGCCGAGCCCGGAGCAATATTCGCTGTTCCGCGGCTATATCGACGCGCGTCATGCCGATGGCGGCATGGCGGAGATGTCGGTGCTCGATTACTCGCTAATGGTCGAGGACAGCGTAGTCGAGACTTGCGTGACCGAATATCGCCTGAAGCCTGATCCAGACACGGGAGACTCCCCGCTGATCGGGGTGTCCCTCTGCGACCTCCTAAGCGACGGCATCTCCATGGTTTACAGCTTCTACGATCCGGATCAGCCTGCGCGGAGCCTCGGCACCTACATGATCCTCGAACAGGTCGAATATGCGCGAAGCTTGGGGCTGCCCTTCGTCTATCTCGGCTATTGGATCGATGGGTCGCGCAAGATGCGCTACAAGAACCGCTTCCAGCCGCAGGAGCACCTCACCTCCAAGGGATGGGTGCGGACGGAAACCGAAAGCGGCGCGCCAGACCCGAGAAAGCGCTAAGAGCCGCGGATTTCCGTCCTCGGGTTCAGAACTTGGCACCGAAGGAATTGGACTTCGGGAAGCCCTTCGGTGGCAGGCGGCCGGCCTGGGCGCGGGCCCCCCACCACTCTCTCAGCTCGGTCACGGTGAAGCTGCGGCCGGCGGAGTCAGTATAGATGAGCCCTTCCTTCTTCTTGAAGATCTTGGCGTCGGCGAGCCCGCCATCGCGGAAGCGTTGCAGCCGCACGCCCTTGCCGCGCGGCATCTCGGGCAGTTCCTTCAAGGGGAAAAGTAGAAGCTTGCGGTTGTCGCCGATCACGGCGACGCTGTCGCCGTCGGCGGGCGCGCAAATGGCTGCCTCTTCATTCGCGGCGACATTCAGCACCTGCTTGCCTTTGCGGGTCATGGCCAGGACCTCGTCCTCGGGGACGATGAAGCCGTGACCGCTCGTGCTCGCGACGAGGAGCTTGTGGCCGGCCTCGTGGACGAAAAGCTCGACCGCATCGGCCGTTTCCTCGATATCGATCATGAGGCGGAACGGCTCGCCATGGCCCCGGCCACTCGGGAGCTTGTCGGGGCTCAGCGTATAGAAGCGGCCATTGGTAGCGAACAGGAGCAGCGTGTCCGTGGTCTGGGCTCTCACGGCGCGCTTGAGCCGGTCACCCTCCTTGAAGGCGAGGCCGTCGAGCTCCGTCTGATGCCCGCGGATGGCGCGGATCCATCCCTTCTCCGAGAGGATGACGGTCACCGGCTCCTTCTCGATCATGACCTCCGCGAGCTCAGCCTCGGCGCCCTCGGGTGCCACATCGAAGCTCGTGCGCCGGCGGCCGAGCTCGGTCTTCTGACCGAAGCGCTCCTTCAATTCCTTGATCTCGTCGGCGATGCGCTTCCACTGCTTGTCGTCGGAGGCGAGCAGCGATTTCAGCTCCTTGCGCTCGGCGGTCAGCGTCTCATGCTCGCGCCTGATCTCCATCTCCTCGAGCTTGCGCAAGGAACGGAGCCGCATATTGAGGATGGCCTCGGCCTGAACCTCGGTGAGCTTGAAGGCGCGCATCAGCGCGGGCTTCGGCTCGTCCTTCTCACGGATGATTTTGATGACCTTGTCGAGGTTGAGATAGACGATCAGGACGCCTTCGAGCACCTCCAATCGATGGTCGATCTTAGCGAGGCGATGCTTTGAGCCGCGGACCAGCACTACTTTGCGATGGTCGAGCCATTCGCGGAGCACCTGCTGGAGGCTCAGCACGTTTGGGATCTGGCCGCGGCTCAACACATTCATGTTGAGGGGAAGGCGCGTCTCGAGCTCGGTCAGCTTGAACATCTGCTCCATGAGCAGCACGGGATCGACGCTGCGGCTCTTCGGCTCAAGCACGAGGCGGACGTCTTCGGTCGACTCATCGCGCACGTCGGTCAGCAGCGGGAGCTTCTTGGCTTGCAGCAGTTCGGCGATGCGGCCGACGAGCCGCGCCTTCTGCACCTGATAGGGAATTTCCGTGACGACGATCTGATACGTGCCGCGCCCGGTGTCCTCCTGAATCCAGCGCGCGCGGAGGCGGAAGCTGCCGCGCCCGGTCTTATAGGCTTCGACGATGGACTCCCGCGGCTCGACAAGGATGCCGCCCGTAGGCAGGTCCGGGCCGGGAACCAAATCGACTAGTTTGTCCACGGTGGCGTTGGGAAACTTGATCAGATATAGCGCCGCGTCGCAGAGCTCGCCCGCATTGTGGGGCGGGATGTTGGTAGCCATGCCGACGGCGATGCCGGAGGAGCCATTGGCCAGCAGATTGGGGAAATTGGCGGGGAGGACGACGGGCTCCTGCTCGCGCCCATCGTAATTCGGACGGAAATCGACGGTGTCCTCGTCGATGCCGTCAAGGAGCTGGGCGGCGATCTCCGTCAGCCGCGCCTCAGTGTAGCGGTCGGCGGCGGGGTTATCGCCGTCGATATTGCCGAAATTGCCCTGGCCGTCGATCAGGGGATAGCGGACGGAAAAGTCCTGAGCGAGCCGGGCCAGCGCATCATAGATCGCCTGGTTGCCGTGCGGGTGAAAGTTGCCCATCGTGTCGCCAACGATCTTGGCGCATTTGCGATACTGACCTTGGGGATCGAGATTAAGCTGGCGCATGGCGTAGAGCAGGCGCCGGTGCACGGGCTTCAGGCCATCGCGGACATCGGGGAGCGCCCGATGCATGATGGTCGAGAGCGCATAAGCGAGGTAACGCTCTTCCAGCGCCTCGCGTAGGTTTACCGGCTCGATCAGGCCATCCGAATCAGACGGGGGAATTCGCTTTCCCATAGGGTGCGCTTAGCGCATCGGCTGCGTGGGCTCAAGTGAGGGCCGCACGCGCGACCTTGTCATCGCCCGGCTCGATCGGACGATCCAGTAACCTCGACCCAACGAGCCATCGTACCCAGGGGGTTACTGGATGCCCGCCTTCGCGAGCATGACACCGGTCCGCTGACTGCGCGCGAGCAACTCGGTCAGGCGATCGCGGGCTTGAGGCAGCGCAAGGCCCTGAGGTGCGAGCACGTCTCGCTCCAGGAAGTGGCCCGTGAGCGCAAAGCCCGCCACGACATCGTGCTGCCCTGAGGGTACTCCCTCCTGCAAAAGAAACCGCGGAAGCTTCAACAGCCGGTCGCAATAGGGTTGGCCTGCGTCGCGAGACACGGCGCGTCCGGACCGGGGCGAGACGAAGGCGAGGTCGCCATCGGCTCCGGTCGCCGCGCATTCACTCAAATCGAGGCCAAATCCGAGATCCTGCAAAAGCATCATCTCCCAGCGGACGAGAAGCGCGGGCCAGACGCTCGCGTCATCGAGCGCACGCAGAACCTCAAGTGCTCCGCGGTAAAGCTCTGGATGCGGATCGCGCTCGGGCAGCTGCCTGGAAAGGGCCGTCAGCGAGCCGATGGCGGCAAGCGCCGCCTCGTCGTCGAGGACGCGCGCCGCGCGCGCGTCGATAAGCTCGATGGCGAAGCTGCCGAGATGCTCCGACAGCCGCGCGCGCCAGGTAAGCGCGAGCACATTGCCCGGCTGCAGCAAGGGCCGCACGCGCCGCGACCGCCCGCCCCGCACGAGCCCAAGGTGACGGCCATGCAGCGCGGTAAAAAGCTCGGCGATGGCGTTCGCCTCGCCGAGGGGGCGGGCGGAGATGAGGATGCCCTCGTCGCTGAAGTCCATCGCTTGAGGCTATCACTCCTTGGGGTAGTCGAGGCCCATCTCGCGGTAGCGCTCGGGATCGTCGCCCCAGCGCTCGCGTACCTTGACGAAGAGAAAGAGATGCACGGGCAGCTCCGCCATTTGCCCGATCTCCTCGCGCGCGGCCATGGAGATCTCCTTGACGGTTGCGCCTTTGGCACCGAGCAGGATCTTGCGCTGGCTCTCCCGCTCCACATAGATCGTCTGCTCGATGCGGATACTGCCGTCCTTGAGCTCCTTCCAATCCGTGGTCGCGACCGTCAGGCTATACGGAAGCTCGTCATGCAGCCGCAGGAACAGCTTCTCGCGGGTGATCTCGGCGGCAGCCTGCCGGAGCGAGACGTCGGTCAGCTGATCCGCGGGAAAGAGCCAAGGGCCCGTCGGTACGGCGTCAGCAAGATATGCCTTCAAGTCCGCCACGCCGTCTCCGGTCAGGGCCGAAAGCATGAAGGTGCGGTCGAAGGGTCTGATAACCGCGATTTCGGCGGCCAAGCGCAGCAGCTCGGGCTTCGACACCTGGTCGACCTTGTTGAGGATGGCGCTGATGGGTCGCCGCACCTCGGGGAGGTGCTTGAGGAGAGGGTCTAGGCTCCGATCAAGGCCGCGCTTGGCGTCAATCACCAGCGCGACGAGGTCCGCGTCGGCCGCCCGATTCCAAGCGGCACCGAACATCGCCCGGTCGAGCCGCCGCTTTGGCTGAAAGATGCCCGGCGTATCGACCAGGATGATCTCGCTGTTGCCAACGAGCGCAATGCCGCGCACCGGCCCGCGCGTCGTCTGGGCCTTATGGGTGACGATGGCGACCTTGGCGCCGACCAGGGCGTTGGTGAGCGTGGACTTGCCGCTATTCGGCGCGCCAATCAGCGCCACGAAGCCACAGCGCGTGCTGACTTCGTCAGACTTGTCTTGCTTAACCGGAAACTTAGCCATCCTGGGGCGCTTGCCAGACCCCCTCGCGCAACAGCATGGCGAGTGCTGCGGCCTGCTCAGCCGCGCGCTTGTTCACCCCCTGCCCGCGCTCGGGCGCCACGCCGTCGATCTGCACCTCGGCGGTGAAGCGCGGAGCGTGATCCGGCCCCTCGCGGGCGACCTCCAGATAACGCGGCAGCGGCAAGCGCCTGCCTTGCGCCCATTCCTGCAGCACCGATTTGGCGTCGGGATTGGCCAGATCGAGCCCGTCTAGCTCCGAGGCCCAAAAGCAATGCACGACGTCCCTTGCCGCTTCATAGCCGCCATCGGTGAAGATCGCGCCGAGCACCGCCTCGCAGGCGTTGGCGAGGATGGTCTTCTTCGCCCGGCCGCCACTCTCGGCCTCGCCCCCGCTCATCTCGATCAGCGTCCCGAGCTGCCATTGCAGCGCCACCTCGGCACAGGTCTCGGCGCGCACGAGTTGATTGTAGCGGCGGGCGAGGTCGCCTTCGCTGGCCATGGGAAAGCTCTCGGTGAGGAGCTCCGCGATGGCGAGCCCGAGCACGCGGTCGCCCAGGAATTCAAGCCTCTCATTGTCCTCGATCGGCTTCAGTCCGGTGCGCGCACTCGCATGCGTGAGGGCCAGCTTGAGCAGCCACATGTCCTTGAAAGCGTAGCCGAGCCGTTCGGAGAGATGTTCGAGTGCCGTATCGCGCCGCTTGGGCAAGCTCAGTGCACCATTTGCAGGATGCGCGACCAGCGGACATCGGCCGGCCACTTCCAAATCTGCCAGACGCTCGCATCGTCATCGATGGAGAAGAAGATGATCTCGGCGCGGCCAACCAGGTTCTCGAAGGGTACGAAGCCAACCTCGGAGAGGAACCGGCTGTCGGTGGAATTGTCCCGGTTGTCGCCCATCATAAAGAAATGGCCCTCGGGGACCTTATACACCTCGGTGTTGTCGCCGATGCCCTCATTGACGAGATCGAGCACGGGATAGGTCACCCCGTTCGGCAACGTTTCGAGATAGCGCGCCATATGCCGCTCGCGCCCCGAGGCATCGCGCGCGACGAAATCCTCCGTGCGCTCCTTCTTCACCGCCTTGCCATTGATGTGGAGCACGCCGTGGATCATCTGGATCTCATCGCCGGGCAAGCCGATCACGCGCTTGATATAGTCGGTCTCGTTATCGCGCGGCAACTTGAACACCACCACGTCGCCGCGGTCCGGCTCCTTCGCCCAGACGCGGCCTGAGAACAGGTTGGGCCCGAAGGGAAACGAGTATCTGCTGTAGCCGTAACTGTACTTGGCCACGAACAAATAATCGCCGACCAGCAGCGTGGGGATCATCGAGCCCGAAGGAATGTTGAAGGGCTGATACAGAAACACCCGGACGAAAAGCGCAAGGATCAGCGCGTGAATGACCACGCGCACGGTGTCTTTGACCCCGCCCTTCTCTTGCGTTTCCTCGGCTTCGACGCTCATGCGTGAACTCTCCATTTGCATGCCGACCTATGCGGGGACCGTGGGGGCCCCTATAGCCCTTCCCCGATTGCGAGGCAAATCGCTCAATCGCGAATGGGAACGCGAAATGCCGAGATGATGACGATCGCCTGCGCCATGGGGAAGTCGTCGGTGATGGTCAGGTCGATGCGCACCGCGTGGCCTTCAGGCGTGAGGCTCGCAAGCGCGCGCGCGGCGCCGCCCGAGAGCTCCAACGTCGGCCTGCCGGAGGGCAGGTTCACGACGCCCATATCGCGCCAGAACACCCCGTGCCTGAAGCCCGTGCCCAAAGCCTTGGCGCAAGCCTCTTTCGCGGCGAATCGCTTGGCGTAGGAGGCCGCGCGGGCGGCCCGACCATCGGATTTCCGCCGCTCGGTCTCGGTGAACACGCGGGAGAGAAACCGCTCGCCATAGCGCTCAATCGTCCGTTCGAGGCGTCTGATGTCGATGATGTCGTTGCCGAGCCCGAGGATCATCACGCGCTGCCGCTCGCTTAAACTACCGTGTCGCTTTGCCGCAAGGCTAGCCGCGCCTTGTTCATCGTGGCGCGCATGCGGCGCACGCTCTCGCCGAGACCGACCAAGACGGCCTCCCCCACCAGGAAGTGGCCGATATTGAGTTCGACGATCTCCGGCAGCGCAGCGATGGTTTCCGCTGTCGCATAGTTGAGACCATGCCCAGCATGCACTTCGAGGCCGAGGTCATGCGCGGCCCTTGCACCGTCGCGAATGTGCCGCCACTCGGCCTCGGCATCGTGCGGGCGCCCTTCGACAATTGCATCGCACCAGGGGCCAACGTGAATCTCGATTGCCGGCGCGCGAAGCCGTGCCGCGCTTTCGATCTGGCGAAGCTCCGGAGCAATGAACAGCGATACGCGAATGCCTGCGGCGACCAGCTCGGAGACCACGGGAACCAGCAGATTGTGTTGGCCAACGACGTCAAGCCCGCCTTCGGTGGTGCGCTCGGCGCGCTTTTCCGGCACTAGACAAGCGGCGTGCGGCTTCGTCTTGAGCGCAATAGCCAGCATCTCGGGCGTCGCCGCCATTTCGAGATTGAGCGGGCAGCGCAATTCGCGAATGAGCCGCGCGATGTCGTCGTCGCTAATGTGACGGCGGTCCTCCCGCAGATGCGCGGTGATGTTGTCGGCTCCCGCCTCGACCGCGATCATCGCCGCGCGCAAGGGATCGGGATGGCGTCCGCCGCGTGCATTGCGCAGGGTCGCGACGTGGTCGATGTTGACACCGAGGCAGATCGGAGGCGCCGCCGGGCTCTGCCGAGCGTTGACCATGAGGGGCCGCTCCTCAAGCCCCGATCGCGTCGCGGCGGTGACGCAAGCCAAGCTCGCGGCGGCGACGATGCTGATAGGCCTGCACCATGGGCTTGACCAGGAAGTAGCAGGTGGTGGCGACGGCAAGTCCCACCGGGATGGAGCCCAGCGTCATCGGCTTGAGGATCGGCCAAAGTTTATCGAAGGAGGTTTGGAACAGTCCGTGCGACAGGTCGATGTTCCGCTTCATGCCACGGGCGCCGAGCAGGAAGCTGCCGACCTTGTAGCTGGCGAACCAGAGAAAGGGATAGGTCAGCGGATTGCCGAGAAAGGTGCCGAGCAGGGAAGAGACGATGCTGCCGCCGATCGCCCAGGCGACCAGGGCGGCCATGGCCATATGGGTGCCGAGATAGGGCGTGCCCGCGGCGAAGGCGCCGGCGGCGAAGCCAAGCGCGATCGCATGGGGCGTGGCGCTGAGGCGCCGCAGGCGATAGACGATGTAGCGGCTCGAGCGGGCCCAGCTGCGGCGCGGCCACAAATGCACCCGCATCCGCTCCAAGAAGCTCTCCGTCTCGCGACGCCTAAACAGCATTAAAACCTCTAAGCACCTTGAAAAACGCGAGGAAGCCTCTAGCATATTTAGGTTAAGTTCCTCCACATGCCAGGACCGGAGACCCGAGGGCACTCAAATGCCTCAGGCGCTCACCCGCGCGGCGCTGCTCACGACGTCCTTGGCGCGCAATCCGGCAATGATCTCGTTCAGATGCGTGAGGTCCCACACTTCGAGATCGATGATCATCTCGGCGTAGTCCGGGACCCGCTTCATCATTTTAATGTTATCGATATTGCCGTCCGCTTCGCCGATGACGGCTGCGACCTGAGCGAGGCTGCCCGGCTCGTTCAAGGCGATGACGGCGATCTTGGCCGGGAAGCGTTGGGGGTTGTCCTCGTCGATGTCCCAGGTCACGTCGATCCAGCGCTCGGGCTCCTCATCGAAGGCCTTCAGCGCTTCGGCATGAATGGGATAGATGGTGATGCCTTGACCAGGGTTGAGGATGCCGACGATGCGATCGCCCGGGACCGCGCCGTCCTCGGCAAAGCTGACCGGCAGGTCGCCCCGCAAGCCCCGGATCGGAATGCTGCTCGCCCCAGCCGGGCGACTGCGGCCGCTTGAGCCGGGCCAGCGGAATTTGAGCCCCATCACCTTGCCCAGGCCGAACCAACCCTCTTCCGTGCGCTTGACCTTGCGCCGGCGCTTCGGCGTCTCGGCGGACGCTTCCTCCGGCCAGACGGCGCGGATCACGTCGGCCGAGCTCAACTCGCCGCGGCCGACCGCGGCGATGACGTCTTCCGCGGTCTTCTGCGAGAGGCGGCCGACCGCCTGGCCGATCCCCTCCTCGCTGAACGTTTTGCCGCGCCGGCTGAAGGCCCGCTCGAGAATCTCGCGGCCGAGCTTGCCATATTGCGCGCGGACGGCATCGCGGGTCGCCCGGCGGATCGCCGAGCGCGCCTTGCCGGTGACGGCGAGGCTCTGCCACGCCGAAGGCGGAGCTTGCGGAGATTGCGCCTCCGAGCAGATGATCTCGACCTCGTCGCCGTTTCTGAGCTCGGTGACGAGCGGCATGGGCCGCCCATTGATCTTAGCCCCGACGCAGGTGTTGCCGATGTCGGTATGCACCGCATAGGCGAAGTCGATGGGGTTGGCGCCGCGCGGCAGCGCGATCAGGCGTCCCTTCGGGGTGAAGCAAAACACCTGGTCCTGGAACAGCTCGAGCTTGGTGTGCTCCAGGAATTCCTCGGGGTTATCACCTTCGAGCAACATATCCACGAGATGCCGTAACCAGCGATAGGCGTTGCTTTCTTGCTTCGGAAGCGAACCGTTGGTGACGTCCTTGTACAGCGCATGCGCCGCCACCCCGTATTCCGCGACCGAATGCATCCGCTCGGTGCGCAGCTGGAGCTCGGCGCGCTGGTGGCGGGGTCCAATGATCGTGGTGTGGATCGATTGGTAGTCGTTCTGCTTGGGGCTCGAAATGTAGTCCTTGAAACGGCCGGGAACCGCGTGCCAGGTAGTGTGCACTACGGCGAGCGCGCGGTAGCAATCCATCTCCTGGCCGACGACGATGCGGAAGGCATAAATGTCCGAGAGCTGCTCGAGCGAGATCTGCTTTCGCTCCATTTTGCTCCAGATGGCGTAGGGCTTCTTCTCGCGGCCGGCGACTATCGCCGTCACCTTGGCTTCTTCCAGTTTTTTCGTTAGCGCGTTCTCGATCTCCTCGATCAGGCCCTGATTGCGCTCGCGGAGCATCTTGAGGCGATCGACGACGGCGGCGTAGCCTTCCGGATTGAGCCAGCGGAAGGCGTGGTCCTCGAGCTCCTCGCGCAGCCATTGCATGCCCATGCGGCCGGCGAGCGGCGCATAGATGTCCATGGTCTCTTCGGCAATCAGCTTGCGCTTGGTCGGCTTCACATGCTCGAGCGTACGCATGTTATGCAGGCGGTCGGCGAGCTTGACGAGGAGGACGCGGATGTCGCTCGAGATCGCGAGCAGGAGCTTGCGGAAGTTCTCGGCCTGCTCGGCCTTCTTGGTGACGAGGTCGAGCTTCTTGATCTTGGTAAGGCCATCGACCAGCGAGCCGATCTCGGGACCGAACAGGGCATCGATCTCGCTCCGCGTGGCGCCGGTGTCCTCGATCGTGTCGTGCAGCAGCGCCGTGGCTATGGTGGCATCGTCGAGCCGCATCTCGGCAAGGATCGCGGCCACTTCGAGGGGATGGGAGAAGAAAGGGGCGCCGGAGGCCCGCTTCTGGTTGCCATGGGCCTTCATGGCATAGACATAGGCTCGGTTGAGCAGCGCCTCGTCGGCGTCGGGCTCGTAGCTCTTCACCCGCTCGACGAGCTCATATTGCCGGGTCATGGGAGGAGCCTCGTGAGATGCCGCGCGCTCCGAGCTTGCGTCGTTCCGGCGGAAGCCGGACTCCAGAGCCGCCAACCTAAAACGTGAAATCCCGCATCCCGGCCTTCGCCGGATGGCGATCAGCTAAAGCGAAGCGAAAGCCCCCGCTTCTGCGGCAGACTTGCGTCGGAGTGAGGTCAGCGCGAGCGCGGTCCCGCATTGGAGCCATCTGACGGCGCCTGGCTCGCCATCCTGCGCAACAGCTCCTCCTCGGTCATCTTGTCGATCGCGGTGTCAGTCGACTGGTCGTCCTGGCCAAGGATCGGCATTCTCGTATCCGCCGAGAGCATGGGCACGGCTTCAGCTTCAGGCTCATCCACTTCGACATATTTCTGCATGGAGTGGATGAAGTCTTCCCTAAGGTCGTCGCAGTCGACCTTCTCGTCGGCGATCTCACGCAAGGCCACGACCGGATTCTTGTCATTGTCGCGATCCACGGCGATTTGGGCGCCGGCAGAGATCGTGCGGGCCCGATGGCTCGCCAGCAGCACGAGCTCGAAGCGGTTGGGAACCTTGTCGACGCAATCCTCGACGGTGACGCGAGCCATCAGCAAATCCTTGTTCAGGTTAGAGGAAGTTGTTCCCTATTTAGGCGCTTCGCTCTTGCCTGGCAAGGTAAAGCAAGGCGTCGAGGCCTCAGGAAACGCGCCTAAGTACGCGACCTTGCCCGACTTTCGACGCACGCCGCCAAAGCTCTCTTGCGCCGAGCTGCAGCACGGGATGGCGCCAATTGGGGGCCACGTCGAGTAGCGGCCGGAGCACGAAGGGCCTTAGATCCAGCTGCGGGTGGGGCAAGACGAGAGGGAGGGCCCGCTGGCGCGGGGCGACCCGACGCCGCCCGGCCCAGTTCAGGCGAAGCCCTTTATAATCAAGGATGTCGAGGTCGAGGGTGCGCTCGCCCCAAGGTCTCCCCCCGCGCCGCCCGGCACGCGCCTCGATTTGCTTCAAGAGCCGCAATAGGGCGGGCGCGGGCAGGCTCGTGGTGATGAGCGCCACAGCGTTGCGGTAGGGCCGCTGGCGGGTCTGGCCCATGGCGGCGGTCTCGTAAGTATCGGAGACGGCCTCGACGGTGACCCCTGCCTGTTCAAGCTCACGCAGGGCCCGGCGCAGGGTCCTGGCGGGCTTCCCCCATGGACCGGGACAATTTGCACCAAGACCTACGAGGACCTTGCCGCGGGAAGCCGATTGCGGACACACTGTGTCGTTCCTATGTTTCAGGGCAGCCTGCCGATTTGCGCAAGGCTGCTGCCTGTTCCTTGCGTCCATATTGCAAATGATAGGACCCACAATGCATTTCTATCCGACCGAGCGCGTCGCCCTTTTCATCGACGGCGCCAATCTCTACGCCACCGCCAAGTCTCTCGGCTTCGACATCGACTATAAGCGTCTGCTGGCTCTGTTCGGCACCAAGGGCCAGCTCGTCAGAGCCTTGTACTATACGGCCCTTGCCGAGGAGCAGGAGTACTCCTCGATCCGGCCGCTGATCGATTGGCTCGACTATAACGGCTACACCATGGTGACGAAGCCGACCAAGGAGTTCACCGACGCCGCCGGGCGGCGCAAGATCAAGGGCAATATGGATATTGAGCTGGCTGTCGACGCCATGGAGCTGTCGGAATATCTAGACCATATCGTGCTGTTCTCCGGCGACGGCGACTTCCGCTCGCTGGTCGAGGCCCTGCAGCATAAGGGCAAGCGGGTCAGCGTGGTCTCGACGCTCGCCACCACGCCGCCCATGGTGGCGGACGAGCTGCGCCGCCAGGCCGACCAGTTCATCGACCTCGCCTATCTACAGACAGAGATCGGCCGCGATCCGGCCGAGCGCGCCCAGCGCGAGCAGCGCCGAAGGCCCGAGCCGCTCGAGGAATTCGAATCCGAGGATCTGATCGAGACCTGAGCCTGAAGCGGCTTCCGTCGAAAAGGAGGCGAGGTGATGCGGATCGGCTTCATCGGCCTGGGTGCCATGGGGAGCGGCATGGCCGCCAATCTGTTGAAGGCCGGGCACGCGCCGCGGGCGAGTCAGATGTGGTGCAGGCCTGCCAGCCCCTGTTCGACGTGCTCGGTCAGCGGTGCTTCGTGCTCGCGCGTGAGCCGCCGAAGGCGAACCTCGTCAAGCTCAGCGGCAATTTCCTGATCGCCTCGGTGATTGAGGCCTTGAGCGAGGCTTTCGCGCTCATTGGCAAGGCCGGCATCGACCGGGAGCAATATCTCGATCTGCTGACGAGCACGCTGTTCGGAGCGCCCGTGTACAAGACCTATGGCGGTCTCATTGCGGAGGAGCGGTATCACCCGGCTGGGCTTCAAGGCTGAGCTCGGCTATAAGGATATCCGCCTTGCCCTTGCTGCGGGGGATGGGCTTAAGGTGCCGATGCCGCTCGCGAGCCTCATCGCCACGCGCTTTCTTGCACTCATCGCGCAAGGAGGCGGAAATCTCGACTGGTCGGCATTGGCGAAGCTCGCGGCGCGAGACGCCGGTGACGAATCGCCGCTTGCTCCCAGCCGATAACCGCGACGCATGGCGCTCATCCGCGAGACGGGGTTGGCTGTGCCGGAACCCGCGCCCGACTGCCCGCTCTGTCCGCGCCTCGTCGCTTTCCGTAGAGCCAACAGAGCCGCCCATCCGGACTGGTCCAACGCCGCCGTCCCGTCTTTCGGGAGCGAGACTGCGCGGCTGCTCATCGTCGGTCTCGCGCCAGGATTGAAGGGCGCCAACCGCACGGGGCGCCCCTTTCTCGGAGACTATGCGGGGGAGCTGCTCTACCGCTCTCTCCTCAAGGCCGGGCTCGCCCGTGGACACCATGATGCAACCGCGCCCGAGGCGCTTGCGCTCGTCGACTGCATGATCACCAATGCCGTTCGCTGCGTACCGCCGGCAAACAAGCCCAGTGCAAGCGAGATCGCCCGCTGCCGGCAATTTCTGGTGGGGCGCATCGCTGCCCTCCCCGCTTTGCGCGCCATCCTCGCGCTCGGCCGCATTGCGCATGACAGCACGCTCGATGCGCTTGCGCTGAAGCGGAGCCGCTATCCCTTCGCCCATGGCGCGCGGCATGCGCTTGAATCCGGGATCGTGCTGTTTGACAGCTACCACTGCTCGCGCCAGAACACGAATACGGGGCGCCTGACCACCGGCATGTTCGAAACCGTTCTCGCCAATGTCGCAACCGAGCTTGGTAGCTCGTGATCGCTCCGAGATTCTTGCTGGCGCGCATCATCTCGGGCATGCTGAGGCAAATTGCGGGCTCGTTGTCCGCGAGGAGCAGCCTATGGCCGCGTTGGAGATCTCGCCGACGAAAGTCGGCTATGTAATTGTCAAGGCGCGCGAATGCGCAGCCAAGGTGGCGGCTTGGGACGACGGCGCCACCTCCGATCACGACGCCGAGTCGATTCTCGAGGCTTTCAGCGACGATGCGACGCGCGCGGAGCTGAAGGGCTATATTCGCGATCTGAACGAGGACGAGCAGGCGAGCCTCGTGGCGCTTGCCTGGATCGGCAGAGGCTCCTTTGGGCCGGAGGAGCTCGACGAGGCGCTGGATACGGCCCGTACCGAGCATGTCAATCGCAGCGCGGACTATCTGCTCGGCATGCCCTTGCTCGCTGATTATCTCGAGGAGGGTTTGGACCGGCTCGGCTATTCGGTCGAGGACGCCGAGGACGAAGCGCTCTAGGTGCAAGCGTCGGGCCGCCGTCCGGCAGCATCTCGCTCAAGCAAGCGAAGCACCTCGCCCGCATGCGCCTCCGGCGCGCGTACGGGATAGAACACGGTCTCGATGAGGCCGTCTTTCAGGATCAGCGTCAGTCGCTTGAGATAGGTCTCGCCGCCGGTGGCGAAACGCGGCAGCCTGAGCGCCGCGCCAAAGCGGTCGCGGGCGTCGCTCAGGATCGGAAACGGGACGCTGAGGCGCTCCACCATCTCGCGCTGATAGAGGCTGGTCTGACCGCTGAGGCCAATTAGGCCGACCGCGATTTGCGCAAATGCCACGGCCAGGTCGCGAAACCCTTCGATCTCCGGCGTCGAGCCATGGGCGCCCGGGATCACGTCCCAATCGGGCGGATTGGGAAGACCGAGGCGTCCCGTCCAAGGATAGATAAGGAGCACGCTGCGGCCTGGATAAGCGGCAAGGCAGATGTCGGGGCCTGCGGTGGATGGAAGCGTGACGCGGGGCAGTGCCATGCCTGGCTGGAGGTGGTCCGCCTCATCGTTATCCAAACAAGGAGGGAGCGCCACTCTTGCTACCCTTTCTCGCGCATCAGCCGGCCCTTCTGCCGCTCCCAGTCGCGCTTCTTCTCGGTCTCCCGCTTGTCATGCAGCTTCTTGCCTTTGGCGAGGCCGAGCTCGACCTTGGCGATCCCGCGCGCATTGAAATAGAGCTTGAGCGGCACGACCGTCATGCCTTCCCGTTGGATCGCGCCCATAAGCCGGCCGACCTCGCGGCGGTGCAGCAGCAGCTTGCGCGGCCGCGTGGGATCATGGTTGGTGCGGCCGCTTTGCGCATATTCGGCGATGTGCGCGTTGATCAGGTAGAGCGCGCCTCCTTCATCGGAGGCATAGGCGTCGGCAATATTGGCCTTGCCGGCGCGCAGCGACTTCACTTCCGAGCCGAGCAGCACAATGCCCGCCTCGAGCTTGTCCCCGATCTCATAGTTGAAGCGGGCCTTGCGGTTCTCGGCGACGAGCTTGCCGCTCTCGCGCTTCTGCGCCATTGGCTTGACCTTGGGCGCTAGACGAGGAAGAGGCCAACCTGGCCAAGCGCAGCATCGACCTTCGCCTTCGAGCTCTGCGTCAAGGGCGCCAGCGGCAGCCGCGTCTCGCTTGGGCAGAGCCCGAGCTTCTCGGCCGCGTATTTCACGGGTCCGGGGTTCGATTCGACGAACAGCGCATCATGCAGCGGCATCAGCCGGTCCTGCAGCTCGAGCGCCCGCTTGAAATTACCGCCGAGGCAGGCGAGCTGGAACTCGGAGCAGAGAGCCGGAGCGACATTGGCGGTGACCGAGATGCAGCCTTGTCCGCCATGGGCCATGAAGCCGAGCGCCGTTGCATCCTCGCCGGAGAGCTGGACGAAATCGGTCCCGAGCGCCGCTCGCTGCTGGCTCACCCGCGCCATATTCGCGGTTGCGTCCTTTACCCCGGCGATGTTGGCGAGCTTGAACAGCCGCGCCATGGTCTCGACCGACATGTCGACGACGCTCCGGCCCGGGATATTGTAGATGAGGATGGGAATGTCGGCGGCGTCGTTGATCGCCTTGTAGTGGAGGTAAAGCCCCTCCTGGGTCGGCTTGTTGTAATAGGGAGTGACCACCAGCACGCCATCGGCGCCTGCCTCTTTCGCGTGCCGGGAGAGTTCGACAGCTTCAGCCGTGCAATTGGAGCCGGTACCGGCAATCACGGGGACACGACCCCCGGCGGCTTCGATGCAAAGCTCGATGACACGCTTATGCTCATCATGCGTGAGGGTTGGCGATTCACCCGTCGTGCCCACCGGTACCAGACCATGGGTTCCTTGGTCGATCTGCCATTCGACGTGTCTTTGGAAACCCTTCTCGTCGATCTTGCCGTTCTTGAAGGGCGTGATCAGGGCCGTGATCGAGCCTCGAAATGGCGGCATGGGCACGAGGGTTGAGCTCCTGGGGGTGCGCCGGCGAGCTTGCTCAGCTTGGAAAAATAAGCGCGGACAATAGGAGCTTGGGGCAGACGCGGCAAGCCGGGCCAGGCGCCGACCCCTGGCTTGTGCCGGTTCCCGCCGCGGCAGCGTTCATTTGAGTTCCGATCTCGGCAAAAATTTGATTTGTCCGCATGTTGGCGAACAAAGCTCATCTATCCTGTTACTGGATTCGAGGGATCGGCAGTCATTTTTCCGCCGGAAAAAACATTTCCGAGCAACGCCAGCGACTTAGGGTCGCGGAGCCTTGGAAACCCGAGGCGGAAACCGCTCGCTCCTTTTTTCCGCTAAGCATGTAGTGGTTCGGCTTGGCGTGGGAGGAGGGGATGAACAAGATAGCTCCTGGCCTTGCGCTTGCGACGATCTCAAGCTTGACGTTCTTGGCCTATCAACACCCAACGGCTTACCAGACACTGCTTCCATATCTCAGTATTGGCTTGGCTTGTTTGTCACTCGGTGCAGCGATTTGGAACTCAGGCTTAAGCGCCGCCTATTCAAAAATGCTAAAGTACACCAAATTTGAAGCTCGCAAGGCTATAGATGATGCGATCGGTTCAGTTAGAGTACCAATTGTTGGGTTTGCGAGCGTTTTTGGTGCTGATTATTTATTTAGAGTTTCTTGGGTTCTTACCGAAGCTACTAGCTGAACATTAACCACCATATTCCAAGCAAAGCTTTGCCGAAGCGGTGAGTTTCGACCCGGTGACATTGCTATGGCGCTAGGGCGTGACGTACCCCACCTCCGCGTTACCCGCCTGCCAACGCTGACCATCCCGCGCTGACCATCCTGACCAATGCCCCGGCAAGGATGGTGAACCGTCTCAGGCTCCTCCTTGGGTTCGACCCTCCTTGCGGGAGCGCAGCCTCCCGGAATATCGCTCGCTGTAATTCCTGCCGGTCGGGGTGAACGGGTGGCTGGCAGAGCAAAAACCCGGATGAGCCCCATCACACCGAAGTGACTGAGGTCACAGAAAATAGCGCCCCGGAGATGTTATAAAAAACACGGGCATAATCCCCCCATGCCCCCACACCCCAGGAGGAAACGATGGTTAGAAGTTACATCACGTCCGCCTTTGCAGGCGCTCTATTGCTCGGTTTAACCACAGCGGCTCTAGCCGTGACCGGCGAGTTCAACAACATGTGTACGGAAGGCTTGGCTCTCGGCAAGGACATCAAGACGGACTGCTCGGTCAACGCGAGCATTGATGGCAAGACCTACTGCTTCGGCAGCGAGGCGGCCAAGACCGAGTTTATGAAGGACCCGAAGGGCAACATGGCGAAGGCGCAGTCCTATTACACCAGCAAGCATCCTGGCTAGGCTGCCACTTTCAATAAAAACAATCGAGGGGCCTTCCGCTTAATCGACGGAGGGCCCTTCGTGTGCCATGGGCTTTGATGCTCGACGCGGGCGTGTGATCCCTTAGACTTGCGGCATGGACACCGACATCGCGTCTGCCGATTTGCAACGGCTCTTTGGAGTGAACCGCACCGCGCTCAACGACCTCACCAAGCGGCGCATCATCGAGCGTGGCGACAAGCGCGGCTTCTACAAGCTCGAAGCGTCCGTGTCGGGCTATTGCGCCCATCTTCGTGGCCTGGCCCAAGGCCGCCACGGCACCGAGGACGCTATCACGTTGGCGACAGTCTCAAGGGGCAAGCTCGCCGAGGCGCAAGCCACGCTCGCCGAGACCAAGGCGAAGCAGTTGGTCGGTGAGCTTGTCGAAGCTGCCGAGGTCGAGGCGCTATGGACGCGCAAGCTCAAGGGCTTCCGCAACCGCATCCTTGGCATCGGCGACCGGATGCGAAGCCTGCCGCCGCGTGAGCATGTGAAGCTGACAGGGGAGCTTCGTGCTGCCCTCACGGAACTTGCGGACGAAGGGAGTTCAAACTTGTGAATTCGTTGACTGTGGCAGCTGCTTTTCTCTGTGTCACAACTACAAGCGCGGCAGCGGAAGCGTGGACTTGTAGTTATATGGGGCAGGATCATGAGGCTAGCCTAACGCGCTTCGAGGTGTCGCCCCCAGACCTAGTCGAAACCGAATTCCAGAAGCATTATCGCATTTTAGAAAACAATGACTATGGCCTTGTCGCCGCGTCGTCGATTTCTCAGATTGAGCAGGGCGATAAAACGCCCACTGTCGGAGTGACGACCGTGGTGATCAACAAAGGGACCGGCGAGTTCTGGCTCAGCATAATACTGGCTGGACAGGGTCAATCTGTGAACCACCCAGTGCACGGTAAGTGTCTCAAAAGCTAGCATCGGCATGGGCGCGTGCCGTCGAGCATCTTCGCCCGCCCAAGATCGAGCCCTTATCGCGATGGCTTGAGGCAAATGTCCGCTTGCCGCTCGGCTTGAGCGCCGAGGGCGGTCCGCTGCATCTGTGGGCGACACAACGCGGCATCGCCGACGCGTTGAACGATCCTGCCATCGAGCGCGTGACGCTCGTCAAGTCGGCGCGCTCCGGCTTCACCACATTGCTCACCGGCTTGATCGCGCACCATGTCGTCAACGATCCGGCTCCGATCCTCGCGGTGCTGCTGACCGAGAGCGATTGCCGCGACTATATGGCGAGCGATATTGAGCCGATCTTCGCCGCAAGCCCGAGCTTGCGCGGCGTCCTCGGCGAGCCGGGTCGCACCGAAGCGAGACGCAACACGCTCGCCCATCGCATGTTCGACGGCGGCTCGCTCAAGATCGTCGCCAGCAAGGCGCCGCGCAATCTGCGACGGCACGCCGCGCGCATCTTGCTCGTCGATGAGGCTGGATGCAATGGAGGCGGGCGCGGAAGGCTCACCGATAGCGCTCGCCGAGAAGCGCACCCTCTCGTTTGCGAACCGCAAGCTGATCGTGGGCTCGACGCCGCGCGACGAAGATACGAGCCACGTGCTGCGACTATGGGCGCAGAGCGATCAGCGCGTTCTTCGAGGTTCCGTGCCCGGCGTGCGGGGCGTTCACCGAGATTAGGTGGTCGATGATCGAATGGGAGCCGGACCATCCCGAGACGGCGAGCTTTCGATGCCCGCATTGCGAGGCCCTGGTCGCCGAGAGCCACAAGCTCACGATGATCGAGGCTGCCGCGTGGCGCGTCACCAATCCGACCGATATCGGCCACGCTGGCTTCCGCTTGAACGCGCTAGTGAGCGTCTTGCCGAACGCATCATGGTCGAAGCTCGCCGCTGAATTTTTGACCGCCAAGAATGACACGGACGAGCTTCGGGTTTTCGTCAACACCGTGCTCGCGGAGGGTTGGGGCGCTCAGTCTGACGAAATCGACGAGGGCGGTCTGACCACGCGTGCCGAACCGTTCTCGCTCGAAGCCATCCCGGTCGAGGCTTTGGCGCTGACATGCGGCGTTGACGTTCAATCGGACTGTCTCGAAGTCTCGACTGTCGCATGGGACAAGCTCGGCGGCGCGATGGTGCTCGATCATCGCCAGATATGGTCGGGGCCAGGGCTGGCCAGCCGGAAGATCAGCCCACGGGCTTCGCAAAGCCGCCTGTAGGCGTCTCGCCGAGGCAGGGTGCTCCGACAGCGTGATCGCCGCGATCAGCGGGCACAAAACCCGCGCGAGATAGCGCGATACCGGCGCGCCGCCGAGCAAGCGGTGCTGGCCACGCAAGGGCATGGCTGATGTTGCCCGCGCCTTTGGAGGCGCATCGAACCAAGTGGAAACTTTATTTGGAAACCAAATTGGAAACCCCTGCGAAGAAGGGCTCAAATGGGCGAAAAAGTGAACCCGACCACACTCCCGCCGGATTTTTTCAGACATTGTTCAAAAGGGTGGCCTATAGTTATCGAGTATCGTCGCGGCGCCCCGGCCAAGGGGGAATCCTGACTGTTTGGTCTTGGCAGGATCGCGAAACCGAACCGATCGACGAGAATGAAACGCTTTAGCGCGACCATAGCACTCATTGTATTCTGCGCGTCTTTCGCCTCGCCAGTGGCCCCGGGGCCGTTGGCGGCTAAGTCGCGCACGGCCAAGGTACCGCCCAAGTCCCACCTCGCCAAAGCGCGCGCAGCGCAGCCCAACTCCGTCCCCCTGCCCGACCGGAATCCGGCCCGTGCGGCGTTGGCAACGGCCGCCAGCCCGGACGTTCCGCCGGGAGCGGCGACAGGAGCGATCCCCGATCAGACGCAGCCGTCCCCGGCACAGCCGGGGACTGCGGCCCTTGCTGCGACGCCTGCCGACGGGAACGGCGCAGCCGTTCCGTCCCCCGATCGCAATCCAGTGCGACCATCGGTAACGCCGCCGCTTGCGTCTCAGGTGCCGGCCACCCCTGCAGACACGACCGCGCTCAATATCGATTTCGCTACCATTCTGAAGCCGTTACTGGCTTATCAGCTCAGTGCTTCCGACATGGCCAACCTCAAGAGCTCGTTCCGCGAGAGTCTGGCAGGCGACGACGCTGGAGCCCACGCGGCGGCGGGAATCCAGGACCTGGCAGCCCGCAAGCTTGCCACCTGGTTCGACTACAGGAACGGCGACCTCGATGCGTCCGCGGAGGCGATCGAGAGCTTCCGCCTCGCCAATCCCGATTGGCCTGGCCAAGACGAGCTCCGCCAACGCGCCGAAATCGCTCTCTTCCTGGGCGATGCAAGCCCGGACAAGGTCAGGGCCTTCTTCGCCAATTTGCCGGCGCTTACCGGCGCCGGCAAGGCCGCCCTCGCCAGCGCCTATTTGAAGGAAGGCAACGAGCCGGCAGCGCGCGAGCTCGTGGTCTCGGCCTGGCGCGATTATCAGCTGAATTTGCCGGTGGAGAAGAAGATCCTGGACCGCTTCGGCTCGATGCTGCGCACGGAGGATCATCAGGCCCGCATCGACAAGCTGCTGTTTCCAGACAGCCCGGCCGCCGCCGATGTGGCGCTGCGGACCGCAAAGCTGCTTCCGGCGCCCGAGCAGAAGAAGGTCGCGGCGCGCGTCGCCGTAGTCAAGCGCGGTGCGAATGCGGGAAAGCTGCTTGATGCGCTGCCCGCGAGCGCGACGCAGGGCGACGTTGGGCTTCTGTACAACCGCATCCAATGGCTCCGGCGCAAAGATCGCGACGAGGAAGCCTGGAAAATGCTGCTTGACGCGCCGAGCGAGCCGGACAAGCTCATCGACCTCGACGGATGGTGGAGCGAACGACGTCTCGACTGCCGCATCGCCCTTAACGCCGGACAGCCCCGCATCGCCTACGCCATCGCCGCCAAGCACGGCCCGATCTCAGGCGATGCTTATGTCGAGGCCGAGTTCCTGGCGGGGTGGATCGCGCTCCGCTTCCTGGGCGAGCCCACGACGGCGCTCGAGCACTTCCATGCGCTTCGCGCCGCCGCCAAGGGCTCGAAGAATCTTGCCCTTGCCGAATATTGGCTTGGCCGCACGTCGCTTGCCCTCGGGGACGGCGGGTCGGCCCTCGTGCATTTCCATGCCGCCGCCAAATATCCTCAATATTTCTACGGTCAGCTCGGCCGCCAGGCCCTCGACGCAAAGCCTGCAAATCTCGCGGTAACGCCCACGCCTCCCCCCAGCGAGGCCGACATCCGGACCTTCCTCGCCCGCGACGCGGTGCGCGCGATTGGCATTGCACTCGCCGCAGACATGGACAGCGTCACATCGCAGTTCTTCCTTGCGCTCGCGCGCCAGCTGACGAGTCCGGGCGAGGTCGTGCTGCTGCTCGAATTCGCCAAGCGCTCGGGCAACCCGCAGCTCGCTTTGAGGCTCGCCAAGATCGCCTTCAATCGCGATCTTCCCGTCGGCGACTATGCCCTTCCCGTTGGCGTGCTCCCGGAGTTCAGGAGCCTGCTCGCCGATCGCGTCGATCCGGCTCTCGTGCATGCGCTGTCGCGTCAGGAGAGCGAGTTCAACGCCGCGGCCAAGAGTCCCGTCGGCGCGAGCGGCCTGATGCAGCTGATGCCCGGCACGGCAAAGGCCGTTGCCAAGCAATATAAGGTCAAGTTCCAGGTGGCCGATCTCACCAACCCGACCTATAACGTTCAACTCGGCGAAGCGCATCTCCGCGACCTCATCGACAGTTATTCGGGCTCCTACTTCCTCGCGCTCGCTGCCTACAATGCGGGCGGCGGGAGGGTGCAAGAGTGGATGCACGCCTTCGGTGATCCACGCGACGCGCGCACCGATCCCGTCGACTGGATCGAGCGCATTCCCTTCAGCGAGACGCGGGAATATGTGAAGAAGATCATGGAGACGTTGCAGCTTTATCGCTCCCGCCTCTCGGGGAGCGAGAAGGCGCTGCAGCTGGTGCAGGACCTCAACCGCGGCAGGCCCACTACGTCCAAGGTGCCGCTGTCGGTACAGGCAAAATCGGAGTGAGCCGGGCGGGTGGGCTTGCTCGCAACGGAACTTTGTGAAAACTGAAGCCGAGAGTCGCGCGGGCGGCCCCGCTCCCAACCTTAGAACCCGCTCCCGAAGGCGTGATCCCAAGACGTGATCCCAAGACATGTCCGAGCTTAACGGCGAGCTGTGGCGAGATATCTACTACGCGTCTTTCGACGATTTGCGCCTGCACGTCCGCCACTATCCTGTGACTGACGCCAAAGCGAGGCCCGTGGTCTGCCTTCCCGGCCTGACCCGCAACGCCCGCGACTTCCACTATCTCGCGAGCTACCTCTCGCATCATCCGCAGCGGCCGAGGGCCGTCTATTGCGTCGACTATCGCGGCCGCGGAATGTCGCAATACGACCCCCACTGGCGCAACTACACGCCGTTTATCGAGCTGATCGACACGCTCGATTTCATGACGACGCAGGAGCTGCATGAAGCCGCCATCATCGGCACTTCGCGCGGAGGCATCATCGCCATGATGATGGCGGCGATCAGGCCGACCGCGATGGGCGTCGTCGTGCTGAACGACATCGGCCCGGTGATGGAAACGACGGGCTTGGCGCGCATCATGGGGTATGTCGGACGGATGCCGGTCCCTAGGAGCTGGGACGACGCCGCTCTGTTGCTCCGCGAGATGAACGAGCGCGCTTTCCCGGCGATCGAAGCGTGGCAATGGGAGGAGATTGCGCGGGCAATCTTCAACGAGCGCGACGGGCGTCCGGCGCGAAGCTACGACCGGCGGCTTGCCCGCTCCATCGGTGCCATCGATCTGGGCCAACCCGTGCCCGATCTTTGGCCACAGTATATTGCACTGGGGCAATTCCCGGCGCTCGTGATCCGGGGGGCGAATTCGGATCTGCTGAGCGCCGAAACCGTCGAGGCCATGGTCGAGCGGCACCCCAATCTGCGCACATTGACGGTGCCGGGCCAGGGACACGTGCCGGTGCTCGCCGAGCCTGAAACGGTCGAGGCAATCGGAACGTTTCTCGCCGCCAACGACTAGCTCGTCGGCTCCTGAACGCTTCCGCTCAATTCCTGGGTAAGCCTCACTCACTGCCGAGCGACGGCTCCAGGTCGGTGGCCGGTGGGACGGCACCGGTTATCAAGCCGCCCTCGGTCTGGATGATGTCCTTGATCCGCGGGGCGATCAGCTCACCAACGTTGTGCGCGATATCCGCCTCTTTCCAGCTGATGTTCTCGGAGGATGAGAACGGTGCTGGCAAGTCGCGGTGGAGCTGATAGGACACCGCGATGGCGGTGTCCTTGTCCGGCGCCACGCCCTCGATCGTGAGCGCGAGGCCGGAGAGTGCAATCTTACCGGAATCGAGGTGGCTCAAGGCCCGAAGCGATGCCTCCACGGCGTTCTTCCAATTCTTCGGCGCCCCTGACGCAAGCTGAAGCCGATCGTCGAGCATTGGACGCTCGAATAACTGCCGTGACCAGTCTTTGAGCTGCTTACGGAAATCCTCGCTTGGCACGCTGCCGGTCAGGGTCAGCGCATTGGGGCCTAGCGAGGCGGCGAAGACAAAGGGATCCGCGACGGGGGGACGCACATTGTCGTTCAAGAGGGTGAGGCCGGTGGGCATCGGTCCGGACAGCGCCTTCTTCACCTCGGCGTAGTCGGAGCCGCTGCGCGCTTCGCCCTCAACCTTCAGGCCTGCGTTCAACAGCCTCGCCGACCCTTGTTTCAGATGCGACAATTGTTTGAGTCCAAAACTGACGGCCCCGAGCCACTGCTCTCGCGGTGGGGCGCCTTGCGTAACCTTGAGGCGGTCCTCGACCTCCAGATCGGCAAAATGAGCCTTGACCATGCCGAGCACGGTCCGGTGATCCTCCTCCGAGGGCACGAAGCCCCTGAGCGTCAGCATCGAACCGCTGCGGGTCGCTGACCAAACATAAGCCGTCGGCGGCGCGTCAGCAGCTTGATCGGTGTTCGACGTCACGCCGGCAAGGACGGCTGGCGACGGGGGCTTAAGGCCCGCATCGCCGCCCCCGCTCAGGTCCGCGCGTGCGCCGAGGACCGCGACCAAGGTCAGAGGCAGGACGGCGACAAGACAAAACAGCAAGGGTCTCGCCCGGAACTCCGACATGGAATTCTTATCCTTCCAGAATGGCGCATCCTGGCTCGGGCGCCCTGCCCGTTCCAAAATGCCTAATCACTGTCCCGCCGCAGCGCTGGCCGAAACCCAGCCGTCAAAGCGTCGCTGGCCAGACCTTCGCCATTTCACACTTCGCGCGTGTCGACGCCTTGCAAGGATTGCTTGCCCGCGCGGGAGATATCCCTTGGTCTTGAGCGTGAGGACGTAACTATAGGTCATCAGATGGGATGGTTCCAAGCGATCCTTGCATTGAGCCGGCGCGCCGCGAGCAGCGACGCGTCCTTCTGATGTTGCTTAAGAATGGAAGTGGTGCGCGAGGCCAAGCAGGCCGATCACGATCAGATAGATCGCCACGACGTAATTGAGCAGTCGGGGCATGAGCAAAATGAGAATTCCAGCGATCAAGGCCACAAGCGGATCGATCAACTCCGGGTTCAAGCTCGGCATCCTTCCCCCCTGTGAGCTGGGCACAGATTCGCCCGATTCGTGGACCAAGCGCGGCCCAGCATAGTTCAATAACGATGCCTTGTCCCCGGCGGAAACGGGGGAAAGAACAAGGGATTGGCATCGGCGACAAAGTCGGCCTCGCCTCCTTCAATCTCATCGCGGAAGGCATATATTTGTCTTGCCCTTGCCGCTTTTGGCGGCAAAGGGTAAGGCAGACTTCGTCAGACTCAGCCGCCGCCCGGTGCTCGCGCGGATTGGGGGGCAGAGACAGCATGACCGTCGGTGAACCTGGCTTTTGGCTCGCTGTCCTGCAAATCATCTGGATTGATGTGCTCTTGTCTGGCGACAACGCCATCGTCATCGCACTCTCTTGCCGAAAATTGCCACCGCGCCAACGCGTGTGGGGCATCGTGCTCGGGACGCTGGTGGCCATATCGCTGCGCATTGGCTTCACCGGCGTCGTTACGTCGTTGATGATGATGCCCTATGTGAAGCTGATCGGCGGCGTGCTGCTATTTTGGATCGCCGTCAAGCTGCTCGGGTCCGACGATAACGGCCGGACCGAGCAGATCGAGCCGGTCAATAGCCTGTGGCAAGCCATCAAGATCGTCGCCATCGCCGACGTGGTGATGAGCCTCGACAATATCGTCGCCGTCGCCGCGGCCGCGCGAGGCAGCTATGCGCTGCTGATGTTCGGGCTCGCCTGCAGCATTCCTCTGATCATGGCGGGCGCGGCGCTCGTCATCGCGCTGCTGGAGCGCTTTCCCGTGATCGTTTGGGCGGGCGCGGCATTGCTCGGTTGGATTGCGGGCGAGATCATCGCCAAGGATCCGCTGTTCACGCAGGATTTCGATCCGGCGATGGCGCATAGCATCCAGTTCGCGGGAGCCGTCCTGGGCGCCCTTTTGGTGCTGTTCATCGGGATGGTGCGACGCCGCTGGACCCGGCGGAGCGCGCCAGACCGGATTTGATGGCCGTTCGGGAGGGCCTCCGTCGCCACGATCGCCTCAGGGCTGCCGCGGAATGCAAGATCTCGGCGATCTTGGGTGCCGTTGCGCTCAGCGAGAACGACGTTTCCACCGTCTCTCTTGCAGCCGATCCCAGCGCCGAGGTCACGGCGAGATTGCCGCGAAATCCAAGATTTGCAACTCATTCCGCCTCGGTGATGGCGAAGAAGCCGTTCACGCCTTCCTTCACCACGTCGCAATTCACGCCAACCGGCGATGCCACCACCGGCCGGCTCACGGCCATGAATTGGACGAGCTTGTAACCGGACTTGCCGTATTCCCAATTGCCGTCGGGCAACGGCATGATGCCGACATGCATGCGGTGCAGGAGGCTCGTCTCTTTGGCCTCGGACCAAGGCTGCGCCTCCACATTGTGAAAAGGCAGGAACGACTGGTCCGCGCCGACCAGAAGCAGGCAAGTGTTGTCCTTGGCAAGGACCTGGCTCAGCGCACCATTGATGGTATCGAGATAGGGTGCTGTTTCCGGCGTCCCGATCCAACCGATGGTAAAGGGTTCGGCGCGGGCAACGCCTCCTCGGGATAACGCCTCAGATCCGCCACGGTCGGTATGCAGGTCACCCGCCTCGCCCCGGCCTGCTCCGCCCAACATTGCAGGAACTTATTGGCCACGATGACGAAGTCAGCGCGCCTGGCGATCCACTCGAGCTTCGTGCTGAGTGTCCACCGGACGAGCGGATTGGCGGATCCGCTGTAACGGAGATGCCAAGCGTCGTCGAAGTCGACCACCAAGGGGAATGAGCCGAGTGCCGTCATCTCGACCCAATGCGGTACCCAACGCAACACTTCCTTCTCGATCCACACCATTCGAACTCTCGCGCCTTGACGAGGTGCCGCAAGCGTTCGGAATAGAAGGCGAAGACGCGCCCCCATCGAGGGGCGCCGCCCCCCATAGAGCTTCTTCAGATAGGCATCATCCAAGAAAGGCGCTGTGGTGCACATCAATGTCGTACTCGTCCAATCCCGGAAGATATTGTAGAAAGCGCAGGCGGCTGCTTGCGCCGGTGCGGCCAATCTCGAAGACGTCGACCTTGGCTACCGCCTGCGGCTTCTGGGCGAGCGTTGCGTCCAGGTGCGACGCGCCGAGGTGCTGCATGTGGGGTCGGCCGTCGCCGGACGGAAAAGCGATTTCTTCGTGTTTCACAGCCAGCGCAATCGCCTTTGGGTCGTGGTCAAGAATGTGTTGGCTCGTCCTCCTGTTGCAGCTGGCAATCGTGCCGCTCGTCGTGTTGCGGCGGGGGTTTGGTAGATGGGCAGCGGCGCTTCGGGGCGTCGTCGCGGGTCTGCGAGGGTTTCCCGCGGTCTGGCAAGAGCGGCGCAAGGTGCGAAGCGGCGTGTCGCGTCCAACGCCGAAATCGCCCGCCTCCTCAAAAGTGGCTCTGCCGCGCTCCTCAGCCGGCACCGGGCTTTGCGCCTGCATCCTCTGGCAACGGACGGGACGGTCGCTTATCGCCTTTTGGTCCGCCGGCCACGTGGTCGGCGACGAAGGCGCCTCGCTCGCCGATGGGCCGCGGCGGTCCGGCGGTCGTGTCCTCAGCCGTCTGCAGCTCCAGCTCGGCGTTGATCTCCGCGCCAAGCAGCACGATGTAGAAGGAGATGTAGAGCCAGAACAACAGAATGATCACGGCGCCGAGAGAGCCGTAAGTCCTGTCGTAATGGGCGAAGTTGGAGACGAAGAGCGAGAACAGCGCCGAGGCGAGCAGCCATACCGTGGTGGCGAACAGCGAGCCCACGCTCACCCAGTGCCATTTGGCCGTGCGCCGGCACGGACCATAGCGGTAGAGGAGTGCGAGCAGGCAGAGGACGAGAAGCGCAAGGAAGGGCCAGCGGGCCATCCTGACGAAGAACTCGAAGGCGTAGAAAGTTCCCGTGACCGCGAACAAGATCGGCACATAGACGATGGCTAGCAGCATGATCACGCCACCCAGGATGCCGGCCAGCGTGAAGGTGAAGGCGCTCAGATAGAATTGGAGCAGGCCGCGCCGCTCGGGCTCCTCATAGGCGATGTTGAGCGCCGCGAACAGCGCCTGGGTTCCAGCATTAGCGCTCCAAAAGGCGAGGCCGAGGCTTAGCCCGAGGCTCCAGCCGAGCGACCGGTTGGACGCTTCGGCAATGCGGCGGATCTGCTCGATGACGACATCATAGGCCTGCGCCGGCAGGAGGTGGGCAAGGATGCCGAACTGTTGCTCCACCGTCGCCGGATCGGCGGTGAGACCGTAAATCGAGATCAGCGCCGACAGCGCGGGGAAGATGGCAAACAGCGCGAAGAAGGCGCAACCCGCAGCCACCACGGAGAGATTGTCGCGGCCGCTTTCGGTCCACACCCGCTGGGCAACTTGCCACCAGCCCCGCAAGGGGATGTGGTAAGGACGCCTCGCGTCGCGGCCGTAAGGGTCTGGCTTGCGGCTCATGTCCAGATGAAGATCGTGGAAACGCTTAAGGACAAGCGCATAATGCGGCCACTGCGCTTGCCGTTCCAGGCCTAAGAAGCTGGAAATGAGCGGCAAAATGTACGATCTGAGGCTTGATGCGGAGGCTGCTTGGCGGTAGCGGAGCGAGCGGGATTGGCGTGTTCTCCCTTCGCTGCGAACGAACTGTCTCAAGGATGGGTGGGCCGAGTGGTTGAAGGCACCGGTCTTGAAATTCTACCGAAGCCATGTCGAAGGATACCCGCTGGTTCCTCAAGGCCCCATTCTGTAACGCGTTTTTGTTGGTTTCGTCGGTCTCCGTACGTTTACTTCCCTCTCCGTGCTACCGAGTTCGGTAGCAATTTCGGTAGCAACGCACACCAAACGTTCTGTAAGCCCTGAGGAGAGAAGGACCCGCTGTTGAAGTACATATTTGGTCATCAGCTCGAGATTTTTCCGTTAGCTTGATCGCAAAGGGAAGCGCCACGCTGCCTTCGACATCCTTCTGGCCCACGCCGTTCCGTACTGTGGGGATATCTATCGCCGTCAGTATCGCGAAAGCGGTAGAGCCTGGCTTCTCGAATGTGTCGTTGCCGAAGAGATTGAGTTTGGTTTCTATTCCCAGGGCGTCTGGCCCGGCTTTCCAGCTGTCGCCCGATGGGTCGACGAAGTTGAACCCGTTTGAATTGCAAGGACTGCAAACAGCAATCCCATCCCTCTTCCCATAGGGCTTGCCCTTCCTGCCCAGTCTTCCTTGGAAACCGTCCCTACCGGGAATGGAAATGTTGTGCAAGCGCTCGGGTATCTCGGCCTTTCCGTATTCCCTCGTTCCACGATGCGTGTCAGCGGACGCTGAACTTGAAAGGCACTGAGACGTCGACCTGATCGCGATTCAGGCCTTTCGGCATCGGGGGAAATGGCGAAGCTTTGTCGATCGAAGCTACCGCCGCGTCATCAAGCACCTTGTGACCTGAGCTAACCGTGACCTCACGAGAGATGACCTGGCCAGAGGCATTAACAACAAAGCGCACAACAGCGGTTCCAGCAATGCCGGTATGCGGATTGACCTTTTCCTTTTCCAGATGGGAGCGCAGCGCCCCAAAATAAGCAGACTGTGCCGTGGCATCGCCGCCGGAGAGAGCCTGACCGGAGCTGCGTTTCTCCTCGACTGCTGTCTCCTGCTCTAGGGTCGCAACTTGTGGTGGGTGCGGCTGCTCGATGTGCTCAGGTTTGGTCTCAAAGTCAGTCTCCTGGTCAGGCCCTTGCTTGGATTCGATGAGCTCAGCGTCCTCGACCGGCTTCACCTCCTCGGGTGGAGGCGTGGCCTCGCTCGTTTGCACGGGCGGGGCTTCAACCGGATCGATGGAGGCTTCGTCCTCGCCGAGCTTCGCCATCCCTTCGATCGCGATGCCTTGCTCGACTACCATTAGATCTTGCCCCGAGCCTTGCTCCAGCGCAGCGCCGCCGGCGGGCAACAGGAAAAACAAGGCGAGGGCGCCGTGCAGTGCAAGCGAGATCAGCCATGTGAGGGGACGAAGCATGACAATACGCGCAACCGTTATCGGTCTGACACCCTCACTGGGACTCGTGGGCCTTTGGTTGGGAGAGCAACGAGACGCGCCCGTAGCCGCTTTCACCCACCTTGCCTAGAATCTCCATGACCTCACCATAGGCGCTTTTCTTGTCAGCCCGGACATAGACGACAGTGTCGCCCTCTTGCGAGTGCAATACCTGCAGCCTTGGAACCAAGCCATCCCGACTGACCTGCTCGTCGCGAATATAGAGCAATCCGTCGGCGGCAAGCGACACGATCATCGGCTTCTTCAGCTGGCTGACACGTGCAGCCGACGTGTGTGGCAGCTCGACGGGCACGCCGGCGACCATCAGGGGCGCTGCCACCATGAAGATGACGAGAAGCACAAGCATCACGTCGACCATGGGCGTGATGTTGATCTCGGCCATGGGCTTGTAGCCGTCGTCGGCGGTGTCTCCCGTGCCGTTGTTGATAAACATTCCCATCAGAAGTGCTTCCCGACACGGATCGGCTCAGCGGCGCTGCGTAACACCGGCTCGGCGTGTGCGCTTGCCAAGCGCTTTGCAATTTTAGTGATGGACGTATTGGCACGCGCGGAGGCGCGTCCCAAGGAGACAGCGATCTGATTGTAAGCGACGACTGCAGGGATTGCGGCAGCAAGACCAAGTGCTGTGGCGATCAGCGCTTCAGCGATACCAGGCGCCACAACGGCGAGGCTTGTGTCCTTCTGCTGGGCAATCGACGTGAAGCTGTTAACGATGCCCCAGACGGTCCCGAACAAGCCGATGAAAGGGGAGGCGGAGCCCACCGTGGCGAGGAAGGGCAGTCCGACTTCGAGGCGCTGCAACTCGGTCTTCAATGCTGACCGCATGGCCCGTTCAAGACGGGCGCGTTGCTCACTGCGAGGTTCGCCACGCTCTAAATCCTCATCGGCTTCTTGCTCGGCCGCTCTTAGGACCGCGCGCACCAATCCGCGTTCGGCCTCTGGATTGAGCATCTGCATCTCGGCCTTGCGCAGGCGGCGCACATCCTGGCTCAATCCGATCAAGCGAATGGCCTTCTCCAGAATGATGGCCCAGCATGCGACCGAGGCAAGCACAAGAAGAACCAGCACGCCCTTGACCACGGGGTCTGCATGCATCATGAGGCCGTAGACGGAAAAGTCCGACGCGGCTTGGCTTACTTGCTCCATAGAAAAGTCCTTACTTCGTCAATTGTGCCTTGGTGAGAGAGGTCGGGGTGATACTTCCAAGACAGTCGGTAGTCGGCTCCGGTTCCGCCTTGCATTCGAGAACATCGTTGATCAGGAAACTCCCCACTTGATCACAAGGAGTGGCATCGAGATCAAACAGCTTGACCGTGCGCTTGTCGGGCTTCAGTGGCCCAAGATCGATCGCGAAACGTCTTCCGATCACGCCGTCGGTCTGAAACAGAACAAGATCGAGTTTCAAGACCTGATAGGCCGTCGCGCTCTTGTTCGTGACTACGACATACGCACGGCATCCCCGCTCCTGGGACTCAAGCTTGTTGAGCTCGACCGACAAGCCACCCGGTTCGGCTCCAGATGCAGTGCCAAGGGCAAGCAAAGTCGTGAAGGCGCCAAATAACGTTGCAGGGCGCCAGCCTCGCTTCTCCTCACGCCGTTTATGCCCAAGCGAACACACGAAGGACCGCAAACAACCACCCTCCAAGCACGTCGTGCTCACACCCATGACCCCGCGCCGGCAGCAAGAAAAGCCCAAACCGCGGCGCTCAATCGGATAGCGGGCCTCCTCGCTAATACCATCTTGTCTAGAATTTTACGACCGGGCTAGAACACACCTCCCACACGCTCGTAGAACGCATAGTTGAACCCGCAGTTCGTTAGCAAGCCGGTTGTCAAATCTTCATCGCAAATTTGGATTGGGTTAATCCTATTGTTATGTGATTTTCATTTTAGCCGTCGAGCAAAACAGCGGCCTTGATGGGGCTCCTGGCCCGAGCTCTCGAACAACGGGGCGATCGGCGAGCCCCCCTGGATCGCAGCGAGCACGATGCCAGCGATGGAGGGCCGGCCTCGATGACCTCGTGCGAGGGGCACTTCGCTCGCGCGCCGCAGCCTCCTACCACGCCGCGCCTTCCGGGAACAGCGAACTCCTGCTGGGAGGATTAATGGCACCGGTAATTCGCATGTCGTCGGCAAGCCCATTGCATAATGTTCATGCCAGCTTGGGATTGGCTTAATCATGTCGTTATGTCACATTCATTTAAGGCCAGGGGGACACTGACCATGCCATTGAGGGGCTGGCGCGTCGTCAAAACATACAGAGAACCTGCACGTGGCGAGAGAAATCGGCCGGGGTTGATGGCTGCAACACGGAGCGTTCGGGGACCCTAGGGTGCGGCGCCGCCTGTTCGGCTATCGCCTAGGCACAGGCGCAATTGGGGGGTGGGGCTTGAACTTGCGCTTGCTTCGAAGCGCCCTAGTACTTGGCGTGACAATAATGGTGTCCGCCGGAGCGAGCGCGCAAACTAACCAACCAACGCCGAACCCTGGAGGCACGTCTCCGCCCCCCGCGGGCGCGGAGGAGCCGGTCCAGGAAAATCAGCAAACCCCTCCGCCTCCCACAGGCACGCAGCAGCAGACGGCGCCCGCTCCAACTGAAAATGGACAGCAGGGGTCTACTGCAGCGGGAGGCGCGCAGCAGGGTCAGCTTCCTCCAGTTGAGGTTATCCAGCCGATCACTAAGCAGCCGGGACCGACAAAGCCAAAGGTCGTTGTTAAAAAGACGCCGGCTCCTTCCCCCGCGCCTCCCGCTGCAGCCCCGGCGCCACCGCCAGCCATCGATGCAGACTCTGCCGGCAGCGTGGAAACGTCGGGCACAGACGTGCCCATGTCACCGGTCAGCGGCTCCGAGATCCCGCTTGGTAAGTACCCGGGAGGAGTAAGCGTCGTACGCGGCTCGGATATTGGGCGCCAATTCTACATCGATTCGCCGGAGGACATCCTGCAGCAGCGCGTGCCGGGCGTCATCGTCAATGACCTACAAGGTAATTCGTTCCAGACTGATGTCTCGTTCCGCGGCTTCGAAGCTTCGCCGGTCAACGGCGTGCCGCAGGGCCTTGCCGTCTATCAGAACGGCGTGCGCATCAATGAAGCCTTCGGCGATATCGTCAATTGGGACTTCCTGCCGGCCATCGCCATCAACACCATGACCGTGGTCACCAATAACCCGGTCTATGGCCTCAATGCGCTTGGCGGGGCCATCACCATCGATATGAAGAACGGTTTCAACTATCACGGCGCAGAGCTGACCTCGACGGGTGGATCATTCGGCCGAGTGGGAGGAACAGCACAAACTGGCGTGCAGAGCGGCAATTGGGCGGCCTATTTCGGGGGGGAGCGGATAGAGGATGATGGCTGGCGCCAGTTTTCGCCGTCAGACGTCAGGCGCATGTATGCCGACCTGGGTTTCAAAAACAGCGATGCCGAGTTCCACCTGAATTACACCGGTGCCGACAATTTTGTCGGTGTCGCAGCGGGATCGCCGGTGCAGCTCTTGGGTCTTGGCTGGGGCAAGGCCTTCACCACGCCGCAGGGCACCACCAATCTGATGTCGATGGAGTCGATGAACGGTACGGTCAAGGCAACCGACACTTTGAGCTTTTCGGGGGTCGCTTACATGCGCCAGTTCTCACAGAGCCACATCGACGGCAACATCTCCGATGCTGCGGACTGCGGCCCCGGTTCAATGGCAGGCACCCTCTGCCTCGATGGGGGTCAGGCTCTCGACAAAACTGGCAATCCGATCCCCACGCCGTCGAACCCTGCGCTCGGCGAAGACGACTTCACCGACACGAACTCCAAGAGCTGGGGTACGTCGCTACAAGCAGTGGATAAGGAGCCGATCTTTGGCCATACCAATCAGTTCTTGATGGGCGCGAGCTACGATCACGGAAATACAACTTACAGCACATCTAGTATACTTGGAACATTCGGATCGGATTTCGTCGTTGATTCGCTCGGCATACAGTTCTCTGCTCCTTCAGTCGTTGCCCCTAGAAACATTACGGCGCTGAACGACTATGTGGGCGCTTACTTCTCCGACACATTCGATGTCAACGAACGGCTCTCGCTGACTACCGGGGGTAGGTACAATATCGCCATGATTAACCTCGAGGATAACACTGGCCAGTTTCCGGAACTGGACGGCATTGATACCTATGTTCACTTCAACCCGATGGCTGGCGCCGCCTACAAAATCAATCCAGGCCTCTCGCTCTATGGCGGCTACTCGGAAGCCAATCGTGCTCCAGTGGCAGCCGAGCTCGCCTGCGCCGATCCTAAGAATCCTTGCTTGATCGAGAGCTTTCTGACCGCTGATCCCCCGCTGCAGCAGGTCGTGTCGGATACCTGGGAGAC
>Ga0116222_1000111_pt1 | contig 56452 bp, 52 predicted proteins | sample Sb_taG_12_FD_88963 | JGI IMG/M metagenome (GOLD analysis project Ga0116222, IMG submission 88963) | Peat soil microbial communities from Weissenstadt, Germany - Sb_50d_9_AC metaG | ecosystem: Environmental > Terrestrial > Soil > Wetlands > Peat | place: Germany: Weissenstadt | collected 2010-09-21
GATGTCCATCCCGAAGCAGAAGTCGCTTCGGATCAGCGTCCGCATGAGTTCGTCGGGTCTCGTGATCGCCGTCGGGGGAAGTTCCCGGCAGGGCTCACCCGTCCATGGCGGGAGATCGATTGCGGGGGAAACGGGATCGGCTTGCATAGCTCAGACCAAGCTTCAGTGGGTGCTGGTCTCTTATCGGCAGCAGTCGTTTGTTGTTTGAGGCGGCCCGCAGGGCCGCCCTGGTAGTTGTGGTGGTGACTGCCTCTCACTCCACCTCCCTGACCGGAGCGAACTCATCGATTCTGTGCTCGCGAACCCAGCGATCGAGGTCAACTGGGTCGAACCTGACCTGCCCGGCGATCCTGTAGTGGGGGATCATGTGGTGTTCTGCCGCGGCCTCAAGAATTGCCGGTGCGATCCTCAGCTTCTCGCTGGCGGAGATGACGTCGATGAGAACGATCAGAGAGTTGCTGTTGTGTCCTCCTCTGATTCGTGATCCGTGGTAGATCCTCCCGAGTTGTGAGCGTCCTGCCCTGACCCTGCCTGTGCAGTAGTATGAATACATCATGAGACCTTTATGTAGTTGTTCTTTTGCCTTTTGCTTTTGAGAGAACTTTCCAAAAACAAACTGCCCAACAGGGGTCGTTCCCTTCACACGAATGTGTGAGATAATCAATTGCCGTTGGGCAGTGGTCTCACGTGGTAACTAGGTAGTTCCTGATTTGGATAGGTCCCCTATCCTTTATTTCTTTCTGAGGACGAGCGCAGCGGAGATCCACAGCCTGATCTGATTCGTTCCCTCCTGGGAGGCTCTTTCTGGCGGCTGCCACCTCACCTTTGGCGCGTGACGTGATATGTACCGGCCGTGAATCCGCGCGTCAGGGCATTCTCCTCACCAGAGCCCATCATCCTCTGACGTGCGGGGGGTCTCTCGGTCCGAATGGGCGCTACCGTCCGTTTGCGCCCCGATGAGCGCCACACTCGGATCACCCAGCAACGCTATCGTCAAGGCGGACAGAGCGGCGTCCGTATGCTGGTCGGTTGTGAACCAGCAACCTCGCTCGTCGCTCAGCCCGTCTGCCCATGACTGCCGAATGAGCGCGCTCTCCATAGACCAGACTCGTCGCCTTCGCCTGTTCAACGACAAGGCGGACGAGCTCGACGGCTCCCGATTCGCGAGAGCACTCTACGACCAGCAGAGTGGGGTCATCGTCCAAGGGGGCCTCACCGGGCCCGCGGAGGCCGTGTTCGTCGGCCCGGACGACGAGGCAATCAGAGCGTTCGTGCTGACGATCCGCCTCTTCCAGCAAAACGGCGACGGAATCTCAATCCAACAGTTGGCAGACATCTACGCCGAGCCGGGCGTCCCGCAGGACGTCCGCGTGGAGTTCGACCGGGTCTGCAAGGCTCTGAATGACCGCCTCGACTCGAACACGATGTTTGTCATCGACAACGTTCACCTCACACGGAGGCGGGTACTCAACACGTTCCTCTACGGCGAACTCGCACACGTCAACCCGAACAAGCGCGTGGTCTACGAGCAATGGCAGACCATGGGAATGGCCTTTGCGCTCATGAGCAACGAGTTCGTGGTGACGCTAGGCGAGTTCTTCAACTGCGTGCGCTGGATTCGGGATATCAACATGCGGCTACTGAACGCCGTTTCCTGGTCCGATCGAGCGCTGACCCGGTGACGTCTGTCAGGACTGAAAGACCGATCGGGAGAGATGGCTCAAAAAGGCAGTGGGACCGGGTCGAGGCATCAGCTTGTCCACGAGAAAAGTGTCAAGAACGCTGAGACCAATACCAGCGGGTGGTAGAACAACGCTTACACCGGTGGTGGTAGCCAGGCGTACCGCCTTTGCGGCCGGGCCATGTATAGCCTTTCCGAGGGCATCCCGGACTGGGTGAACAAGGTCCGCCAGTTCCTCGTCAGTGAGCGAATCACTGGTCCGCAGCCACTGGCGGAATTCCCGCACCTCTGGCCCGGAGGTGATTTCAATTAGCTTCGGCATGTCCACGTCTTGGAGGGCGGGGTCGTTGCTCACATCTGGCAGCCCAACGATCTCGCGCACCCGATCAAAGCGCTTACCTTGCAGGTCGGGGTCAAGCTCGCGAACGATGAAGTCGAGCTTCGCCTCGAAGAGTGGCAGCTCGTTGACCTGGAAGCCGCTAAGTGCCGTGAAGTCCCGCATCAGAGCGAGGCGGACGTTAAGACCGGACGTCGCGGACAAGCCTTGGCCGACGACGTCGTGTATTTGCTTTGCGGTCAGTTTCGTCATCGCGCCCAGGTCGGTCTCAGTGCGCCAGTCCCGCTCGCTGAGCCGTTCCAGGCGGAGCTCGAACTGAGACGGATCCAGGTCGATCTTGAATTCGCGCCTCAACGCGAAGGCGGTAGACATCTTCAGTATTGGAGGGCTCGCCTCAAAATCTCGCGGAATTTGATCCTGGGAGAGCCGGACCGCCTCCTCGGGATTGCTCACAATGCGAGTTCCAGTGAGCTGCCGGAGTTTCTTAGCCTGCTTTGAAGTCAACCCAGGGACAGCATCGATCCGATGGAGTTGTCTCGACAGAAACTCACGCGGTGGCGTCAAGCGGACGGCATTGATCGAGTACGAGCCGAGGGGAAGAACTGGCCTGTTCGGCCTGGGAGCTTGACCAATATCGGCAATCAAGACCATGTCGTTCACGAGCCGTATGCGCCCTGAGTCAAACAGCGCCTTCGCGCCGTCGTAACCGAACTTCTGCGCGATCGGCGCAGGCTCCTTGAGGTTGTGCGACTCGACGATGATTTGATCAAAAAGGACGAGCTTCCGGACTAGGTCGCCAAAGTCGACCACCGCCGGACCTTCCGGATCTCCCGCCGTCTCGCGGGCGATCGGGCCCAAGAATCTGTCGCGCGGCTCCATACCACCAGTATGCGGCGGAGAACGGGCGGACGCGGCGCCGCAGTGCAGCTGTCGTTGACAGGTCTTGCTGCCAACACCAGTGCGATCCTTTTGCGTTCGCGCCCCTGGGTTGGATCTGCGTCGCCACCCGGGGTGGGCGGCGACGCACAGCTACACGGGTGACCGTGTCAGAGCTGCGGGTTGGCGCTAGCCGCCATTCGCAGCGAGCTCGTCGGTTGTCTCGGGAGCGCGCTCGAGCAGGTCCGAGCAGATGTAGCGCTGACTGAGCGTCCACGCCCACGGCTTGCCCTTGTGGTCGCGAGTCGTGTTGCGAATCGGATGGGGCAGCACGAGAGTCCGTTCATCCTCGGGTCGGGAGAGGAGGAAGACCTGGTAGGAGTCGCCTGGCGTACGTGGGCTGTCAGCGAGCAGCCCATCGATCAGGCGCCCGATCGTCTGGTCGGCATGGTCGTCTGAAGCGCTATAGCGCTTGGCTTCCTCGGCGCTGAAGACGACCGGATCGAGGTTTGCGAGGATCTCGGGAACCTCCCGTTGAATCTCCCCGCTCGTGTAGAACGCCATGCGCTTGAGGCCCTTGCGGAAAGCCCGCCCGGCCTGGCAAACATACGCGGAGTGTCGCCCATACTCGGGGTAGGCTGCCCTGGCCGCGACGACGACGGTGTCGAGCTGCTCCAGAAGACCCTCGTGCTCAAAGAGGGCTTGGAGCTCCCGCAGGAGGAACCTCGACTGCTCGGAGATCAGCTCAGTACGGTCGTCGAGCAACTCGTCGATCGCCTGGTTGAGGCGAGCGAAGTTGAACCAGGTGATGGGCGTGTCCGCGAGATCCTCGATGAGCCGCGGCTGCTCAGGATCGGGTGTTATCACAAACAAGCGCTCATCCTTGAACGCTCCAGTGAGCCCGACGATATGGCTCTCAAGTTGCTTGCCGCGGAGCGCGTCGAGTTCGGTCTTGACCTCGAAGAGGTAGTGGAAGCTGGCCGAGATCGCGGCATCGGGAACCGATCCGGCGACGCCGCCGACCTGGTTGGCGAACCGGACGAACGTCAGCGAGGACTCCCCTGACGCCCCGGCAAGTAGGCGCTCGAGAATACTCGCGTCGATCCGCTCGAACACCGCCAGCATCGAGGCAGTGACGCGATTCTCGCCGGTGCGGTACGTGGAGAAGAGCGGGTTCTTGGGCATCGCGTGATCGACGAGAACATACCGCCGACCCGTGCCGGTGTGGCAGCGCGGCTCTGGAATGTGGGCGAGGACGGCAGGGGGTGGAGCAGTGTGCGACGCTAAGGATGTGCTTCAGCGGCTCGTGATCCGCAACTTCCGCTCACTGGAGAGCCTTGAGGTTGAGTTCGATCCATTGGTCGCGCTGGTTGGTCTGAACGGCTCCGGTAAGAGCTCTCTGCTTCGTGCTGCCGACATCGCCCTAGGTCCCAGGTATCCGAGTCTCGGCAGCTTTGCGATTCCGCACGACTTCACGCGCCTGGATGACACGCAAGAGCTGACCATCCGCGCGCGCCTCGACGCTCCAGTGCCTTTTCGGGACAAGCAGAAAAAGGACCACGAGATCCATGGTGTTGAGGTTCGGCTGGCTCCCTACAAGGTCCACACCAAGCGAGGAGAGCCAGGCGACCTGCACTGCACGTACGTGCCGCTAAGCAAGGACGGGAAGCCGCCGATCGTCGCGCTCAACATCGGGAAGGGCGGCCCGAACTTCGGGCCGCTGACGAGCGTACCGTCGGAGGTGAGGGACGCAACCCGCGCCCTCTTCATCGATCACCGCAGAAGCGTTACCCAACACCAGCCCTGGACACGCGGCTCGATCTTGGCTCGCCTTCTCGGGCCAGTGCGCCGCCAACTGGATGAGATCGAGTTTGAACCGGGCATCTCTCACCTCCAAGCGTTTAGCGAGCGCTACCAATCCGCGATGGACGCACTGCGCACATCACGTGTCCAAGAGATCGAGGAGACGATCTCGGTGTCTGCGCGACGCATGCTCGGCTTCCTGGGTTCGACGGCGATTGCTGATCTTGATGTTCGCTTCGGGTTCGCTGACCCAGCAAACCCATTCGGTACACTGCGCCTCAACTACCTGGAGCATGGACTCGAGCTGCCTGCAGAGGATCTGGGCTCCGGCGTGCAGAGCGCAATCGTCGTTGGGATCTTCGAGGCTTTTCGCCAGCTGGGTGTGCCCGTCGGCACCGTGCTCATCGAGGAGCCGGAGATGTATCTCCACCCGCAGGCACAGCGGTACTTCCACCGGCTCCTCATCGAGCTTGTCGAGACGGGGCAGTGCCAGGTCATCTACTCGACGCATTCGCCGATTTTTGCCGACGTTACCCACTTCGAGGCACTGCGCTTGGTTCGTCGTGAGCCGGGAAGCATGACCGGCGTAAACGCCGTCACGGACGACGGCGATCGTGCGTTCCTGGCCGAGCGCCGGGAAGCACAGAAGCTGCTTGCGTTCACGTCCGCGCGTAGCGAAGCCTTCTTCGCCCGCCGAGTGTTGCTCGTCGAGGGCGTCGGCGATGTCATCGCGATCCGCATGCTGGCCGATCGCCAAGGCATCGACCTCGACGCCGAGGACCTCGCCGTCGTCGACTGCGGCTCAAAGAGTGCGATCCCGTTCGTGGCTCGGGTCTGTCGTGCGCTCGGTATTCCCGTCCTCGCGTTGCACGACCAAGACATTTACGAGCCCGCCGGTGATGACGATGCACGAGCGGCAACAGTGGCCCAGAATGAAGCCGAGACCACGCTCAACCAGCTGATCGCTGAGACGATCGGCGATCCAGAGAACCTGTTCGTCGTGCGCCCGAGCCTGGAGGCTGAGCTTGGCATCTCAGTCAACGCACGCGACAAGCCGCGCCGGATCGCCGAGGCGCTCCATGATCGAGGCGTCCGTGACTGGCCGAGCCCGGTGCGCGATGCGCTCACGAGCCTATCGATCGCTGGGTTTGGACCCGATGAGCTCGGCTCCGACACTGCTACTTAGGGTGTTGCGGGCTTCGCTCTCGTCGTCGCGGCGGTGCCCCAGGTATGCGGAGATGCGGCTGACGGTTGGGTGAGCTCAAGCGAGGCTGGCACGACGACCCTGAGACCGTGCGTGTTCGGCGCTCTGCACAAGCAAGCTCAGGACTTCGCAGTCGTCGCGGCCAGCGACCCACGCTGACCCGGCGGCGACGATGAGGTTCATGAGCCCCGCGAGGCCCTCTGGCTGCACTTGGGAGGTGATGTAGGCGAGCTTCCCCCCATCCTCGGTGTCCGGGTTGAACATCAGGATGGCCGTGTGCGGGTTCACAGCCACGGCGACGCCGGCGATGGTCGCCAGACGCGCCTCCAGCTGTGCCCATAGCTCGTCTGGCTTCTGCCAGAACTCCACCGGCTTCTCGCCGCTGGTGAAGAACTTGCCGCTCGCACAGCCTTTCGATGGGTCGGCGTCGGGGAAGATCACCACCGGCTCGGCGCCCGTGAAGAGCAGCGGCTTGGCAAAGCACCGCACGGCCACCAGCGAGTCGAGGTGGAGGCGCGTCGCCACCTTTTCGATGAGCGGCACCAAGCGCGCCTGATGATGATGAGATGGCGGGTTGAGGCGAACACGCCCAGGCGTCTCCAGCGTGCGCTTCATGAGGTCATAGACCTCCTCATCGACGTTGCCGCTGGCGTGCTCCTCCTCCAGGCGCCCGCGCATGTAGGAGAGAAGCGTGGGCAGCGCTCCCTCGTCCCAACTCTCGCGGAAGCCGGCGGTGCGGACCATGAGCGAGGCGATGAAGAGCTGCAGGCCAGCTCGATCCTCAAGCTCTGCGTTGTAGAGGCGCACATGGCCCTCAGCATCGGCCTCGATGCCGAAGCGGATGATCGCGTCCAGCGCTGCGCTGCCGGCGCCGTCGAGGCTGGCAAGCGGACCCGTCTCGAGATCGTGATGCCACTGCCCGTGCTCGTCCTGGTAGCTGTTGAAGCGACGCTGCGTGCCGACGTTCTCGGGCGCCTGCCGGCGCAAGACGATCATCGCCGGCTTCTGGCGCACCACCGTGAGACGGCCATCGTCGTTCACGAACCGCGCGAGCAGGTGGCGAGGGACGATGTGCTGCTGGATGGGCTCGGCGTTGGTGCTGCTCGTCATCCTGGCGACAACTCTCGCTACGCGATCTCCGGACCAGGCAGCTCTTCGATGCGCATGAAGGCCGCCGACTGGTGTGGGTCATGCGGGTTGGCTGTCTTGAACGATTCTCCGAACACGTTCTCGAAGCTCGCCCAGTAGGCACGGGCCTCCTTGGGCCAGTCCGCAGGTAGCTCATCCTCGCGGAACACGACCATGAAGGCGGCGGTGGTTGTGGTGCGGTCCCTCTCAGGCAACTGCTCGGCGGGGCGCATTGAGCGCACCTCCATGCCATCACCATGCTCGCGCACGATGCCGCAGAGTTCGACACTGTGGCGGATGTTGAGAGCCACTCCGGTGCCCTCGTTGATGAGGCGATAGCGAAAGCCGATCTCGCCAGGGCCGACTTCAAATATCGAGTCGGGGCCTTTGACGGTGCCAGAGGGGTACGCGAAGACGATGGGCTGGTTCTGTGCCCGCGCGGCCTCGCGCACGGCGCGTCCCTGCTCGATCGACGCCTGCACGTCCTCGCGCATGGCGGCGAGCTCCTTCTCGGCCACGTTCTTCATGACTGTGACCTGGTCCTTCATGGCGTCGGTCTGCCGGCGGCTCTCGCGGATCTGGGCGACAGCCACGCCGGCGAGGATGAAGGTGCCGAGTCCGCCCAGGGCGGCCACGTCTGTGTCGGTTATGCCCATAAAGGCCATGCCCTCATTCTGCGGCAAGGAGTGGATGGTGAGCGAGCGGCCTGGGCTCTACACGAACGCGAGTGCGTGGCGCCGTATGCGGTCGGCTACTTCGTTTTCTCTGCACATCTGTTCGTGCCGTTGGAAAGTGGTGATGATCTGCATGACTTCGCTCTCCGGTCGTTCCGTGGCGATCACCATGTCTTGAAGGCTGAGGCTCCAGCGCTGGGCGAGTGCGACCGGCCGGTAGCCCAACTCGTGCTCCCGCCCCTCGCGACTGAACATACGCAGCTCGCGCATGTCCTCAGCCTGAAACTCGGGGAGGCAGCCATGCTGGGTAGACGTGGGCCAGAGGTCATCGGTGGTCATCTCCAGCGGATACATCAGTCGGCGCCTCCAAAGGGTGCAACCTCAACTCCTCCGCCGGCAAGGACATCAAAGACTGCTGGCTGACTCGTCCTCAACCGTAAGTCGACGGACCGACGTAACAGCCATTGTGCGGTTTCGCGCAGTGCGCTCGTAGCGGCGTTTCTCCTCAATGACCGAAACCTGTAGTTCGACAAGGCCATTGAGCGCTCCTCGGAGACTCTCTAGCTGATCCGGCGAGAACGAGGCCTCCTCAATGACGGTCGACTCATCCTCCTCTTGGGAGATGTCGACCGCGATCCTTAGGCGTTTTGTATCGATGCGGAATAGCTTGCCCCTCAGTGTCTCGACGCCGACCTCGCTCGTGATCAGCTCCGTAAGCCACGTGGCCCGCCTGTCCGCAAGCCTGGTATCGAGGCGTGTCGGCGCAGTGGCAATGCCATCGCGCACGCCCTCTACCTCTAGGTTGACATCGCCAGCGACCAGCGCGCGCAGCAGCCAGTACAACTCATCTCCCACGCGCTCGGGTAGATTCGACAGCTTCTCAGAAAGCTCCGCGGTGTCATCTCCGGAGAGCAGCTCCATGACGGCCTCGAGTTCTCGATGGTCCTCTGCGATTAGCTCGCCCTCTGGATCCGCTAGTCGCAGCGGCAGCGCGTAGCTGCCTGTGAGCGCCGGGAGTGCAGTTAGGTGCCTTGCGTGGGCAACCTCGACAAGGCGTCCCGTCCGTCGTACGTCAAATCCGCTCTTGATGGCTTGCATGATGCGGAACAGGCGGTCGAAGTGAACAAGGACCTCTGAGAGCACCCCGACGTTTACGGCGCTCTCATTGACGCCACGTCCGCTGAGCGTTAGGAGCGCGCCATTGCGAAGCGAAGCTTTTAGCTGTGCTGGCAGGTCGGCGAAGTTGCGGACTGTTTCGATCTCGTATGGCGGAAGCTGTTCGCCATCGTCCCCCGGGCCACTCATTGTACGGCCGCAGCTATAAAGGCCAAGACTAGCTCTATCCCGATGAAGAGCATCGCAACGCCGCAAAATCCCGAGGCACGCTCCAGCGCCTTGGCGCGTTTCGCGTTGTTTTCGCGCCGTCCCTCCGCGATCTCTGAGTACGCCATCACTAGATTCACCCCAACAACCGGATTGCCCTTTCGGGCGGCGTCAACGTAGGCACGAATCGTACCGATGCCCAGGGTCTTGTCGTCGAGGAGCTTCCACGATGCGTAGCTGACGTATGCGGCGATAAGCGTGGCGATCGACGCTGCGGCGCCCGCAACTGCTAGCCAGGGGACGAAGCTCGACGCTGCATGGTGTTCTGTGCTCGCGAGCGAGCCGTTGAACAGTCCGACTACGACCGCTTGGACGACGGCGAAGAAGCTGCCGACGATCGTGATCTGGTTTCGCGACTTGGTGTCGAGGCGTTCGCTTCGCTTGAACTCCTCGTCGATCGCTGACGTGGCGGACGACAGGAGGATCGAGAGCTGCGTGGCGCTTGCCGAGCCATCGGCTGGCGTCGTAGCAGGCATCTCGGCTGGCTCTGTCATCTCATCGCCCATGATTGCACGGGCTACGGCAGTAGCCCGTATCCGCGATCGCGCCCGCTCGGCATTGCCGCACTGACGCGCTCGCGCTCCACGTCGAGCCCGTTGGCCCACGCAAAGAGGTCGATCCGGGTGTCGGTGGCTGGACTCATAGGTTGGGTCGCTCCATGCAAACTATCTTCCCGCTCGACTGCGACCGTACTCTCGCTCCGGCGCCATCGCTGATCTTTGCTGGCCGCAGCCAGCAAGTGTCGCACGCCGTCAAGATCCTGCCCAGTGTAGGCGTAACCGCCTTCTGACCGACCTTCTTTGTAGGCCTCATTCTGGGCCCGCCAGGCGTGTTGCGTCTTCGCACCAGCGGCGGGTGGGCGGTCGCGGCTGTTCTTCGTGGCTTAGCCATGCCATAGTCGGCCGACGGTGTGGGTATCGTCGCTTGGCCCTGATCAGGCATGATCCGGGCGCTTGCCATGGCCGACGTCGTCATCGAGAACCCGATCCTCAACTCGCCATTCGACGAGCCCACACGGCATTTCCGTTTCGGCGAGGAGGGCATCACCAGCGAGGTCCTTGAGGAACGGCGGGTTAGCTCCTACTTCATGCCGATCCCGGCGGCGAAGAAGCGCTCGCAGCTGCACTTCGACACCGAGTGGACTCGCGACCGGATCGAGGAGAACCGGTTCATCAATCAGGTGCGGGAGAAGGTTGGGCTCTGGCGCCGTGGTGGCTGGCCGGGCGTGACGCCGACGACGCGGCGCCTGCTTGAGTACTGGACCGCGAGTCACCGTGAGCGGCGGTTGTTCTTCTGCCAGGTCGAGGCGGCGGAGACGGCGATCTACCTCGCGGAGGCGGCGACCAAGTACGGCGACGCCTGGATCGCCAACGAGCTGCAGCGGTTCGCCGAGGACGCCAACCCTGGCCTCTTTCGCGTCTCGCTGAAGATGGCGACCGGGAGCGGCAAGACGGTTGTGATGGGGATGCTGATCGCCTGGCAGGCGCTCAACAAGCTCGCTAGCCCACAGGACACGCGCTTCTCGGACTCGTTTCTGATCGTCACGCCGGGCATCACGATCCGAGATCGCCTCCGAGTGCTGCTGCCGCAGGACCCAGAGACCTACTATCGACTGCTTGATCTCGTTCCAGCGGCGGACCGAGAGCGGCTTGGACAGGCGCGAGTCGTGATCACAAACTTCCATGCCTTTCAGCTGCGAGAGACCACTGCGGCGTCCAAAACGACCAAGGCGCTGCTCACGCGTAACGGCAATAGCCCGTTCACCGAGACTCCCGAGCAGATGGTTCGCCGTGTCTGCCGCGAACTGGGGAGCAAGAAGAACATCGTCGTGCTCAACGACGAGGCTCACCACTGTTACCGGCGTCGCGTTGGCGGTGGCGAGGGCGAGGAGAAGCTGAGCGGCGAAGAGCGCCGCGAAGCTGAGCGCCGCGACAGCGAGGCGCGGGTATGGATCAGCGGGCTCGAGGCGATCCAGCGCAAGCTCGGCATCCGGGCCGTATATGACCTCTCGGCGACGCCGTTCTTCCTGCACGGCTCGGGCTACCGCGAGGGCACCTTGTTTCCGTGGGTCGTGTCTGACTTTTCGCTGATCGACGCGATCGAGTCGGGGATCGTGAAGATCCCGCGGGTCCCGGTAGCCGACGACTCGATGACTGGCGAGCAGCCGACCTATCGCGATCTGTGGCCGCGGGTACGCGACAGCCTCCCGCGCAAGGGCCGAACGAAGGCGGCCCTTGACAGTGAGCCGAAGCTGCCTGCTGAGCTCCAGGGAGCACTGCACAGCCTGTACGGCAACTACGAGCAGGCGTTCAAGCGCTGGCAAGCGTCCGAGGTCGAGCAACAGACTGGTACCACGCCGCCGGTGTTCATCGTCGTCTGCAACAACACCAGCGTCTCCAAGCTTGTCTTCGATTACGTGGCCGGTTGGGTAAGGACTCTCGATGATGAACGCACTGTGATCGTACCGGGCGAGCTGGCGCTCTTTTCCAACGAGCGCGACGGATCCTGGAGCTCACGTCCGAACACGATTCTCGTCGATTCAGAACAGCTCGAATCGGGTGAGTCGATGAGCGCGGACTTCAAGGCGATCGCGCGCGAGGAGATCGAGGAGTTCAAGGCCGAGTATCGCGCTCGTTTTCCTGGTCGCGATGCGGAGGAGCTGACCGACGAGGATCTCTTGCGCGAGGTCATGAACACCGTCGGCAAGCCGGGCAAGCTCGGCGAGCAGGTTCGGTGCGTGGTGTCGGTGTCGATGCTCACGGAGGGTTGGGATGCGAACACCGTTACGCACATCCTCGGTGTGCGCGCGTTTGGAACGCAGCTGTTGTGCGAGCAGGTTGTTGGGCGAGGGCTGCGTCGCCGCAGCTACACCGCGAACGATGAAGGTCGCTTTGACCCCGAGTACGCAGAGGTTTACGGCGTGCCGTTCTCGTTCATCCCTGCGGCGGGGAGCAGCACCACGCCGCCACCGGGCCGCCCGGTCACCCGCGTACGGGCGCTCACCGAGCGCGCCGACTGTGAGATCCGCTTCCCGCGAGTCGTCGGCTACCGCCACGAGCTCTCGACCGAGCACCTACGTGTGGAGTTCGGCGAGGAGGCGCAGCTTGCGCTCTCCACCCACGATGTACCCAGTACCACGGAGCTGTCAGCCATCGTTGGTATCCCCAACGTGCATACACTTGAGGATCTCCGCGATCGACGCGAGCAGGAGGTCGTCTACTTCCTGGCGCGTCGCATCACGCAGCGCTATTTCGCGGACCGGCCGTGGCTGTTCCCGCAGCTCGTGGAGATTGTCTGCGACTGGATCTCCGAGTGTCTGACGCTCAAGGATCACACATTCATCGGGCTGCTCCTGCTTCACCAGCGCGCGGACGATGCGGGCGACAGGATCTTCCGGGCAATCGTCGCTGCCGACCCTGGCGAGCAGGCGTTGCTTGCGGTGCTGGCTCCCTACGACGAGGTCGGCTCGACGCAGCATGTTGACTTCGACACCACCAAGCCCGTGATGAGCACCAACCCTGAACGCTGCCATGTCAGCCACGTCGTCGCTGACTCGGGCTGGGAGCACAAGCTGACACAAACCTTGGAGGGCATGTCCGAGGTCCTGGCATACGTTAAGAACCAGGGTCTCGGTTTCACAATCCCGTACACGATCGACGGCGAGGAGCATCAATACGTGCCCGATTTCATCGCGCTCATCGACGACGGGCACGGCAAGGATGATCCCCTCAACCTCATCATCGAGGTCTCTGGCGCACAGCGGCGCGACAAGGAGGCAAAGGTCGCGACCACCAGGTCGCTTTGGGTTCCCGGCGTCAACAACCTGCGCACACACGGACGTTGGGCCTTCATCGAGTGTGAGGACCCGTGGGACGCCGAGCACCTTATTCGCGGCGAACTCGCCAGCCTCCAGGGGGCGCCAGCATGAGCCGTCCCAAGCGCGGAGTAAACAGAACGGCAGGAGCTACCCCTGTCGACATGCTACGCCACAAGGACAAGCGTGCCAACATCCCGACCGACGAGCTCAGAGCATTCGTCGCTGAGGATGAGGCACAGCCAAACACGCTGCTTTACCCACGCGACCCCTCGTTGGATCCACAGCTCGTGTGGAAAGGCAAGGACGAGCAGGACAAGGCTGACCTTGCTGTCCCGATCGTCCCGATCTACATCCAGGAGAAGCTCCACCCGCGAGTCATCATCGAGAATCTGCGCGACACTGCCGCAGCGGGCGAACCTGAGCCGGAGCTGTCGCTGTTCGATGACTTCAACGGGATCGAGTTCGAGCAGCTCGTGGACTTCTACCAGCATGAGCAGAACTGGAGCAATCGGCTGATCCTCGGTGACTCGCTGCTCGTCATGAACTCCCTCGCCGAGAAGGAGGGGTTGAAGGGCAAGGTTCAGACGATCTACTTCGACCCTCCCTACGGCATCAAGTTCGGCTCCAACTGGCAGGTCTCAACGCGCAAGCGAGAGGTCAAGGATGGCAAGGTCGAGGACGCCACCCGCCAGCCCGAGCAGGTCCGAGCCTTCCGCGATACATGGGAGCTCGGCATTCACTCCTACCTGGCGTACATGCGGGATCGGCTCACGGTGGCACACGCGTTGCTCACCGATACCGGCAGTATTTTCGTACAGATCGGTGACGAGAACGTCCACCTTGTAAGAAGCTTGCTGGATGAAGTGTTTGGCAGCGAGTGCTTCTGTTCGCAGATTTCGTTTCGCACTAAGATTCCGTTGCGGACTACTTTGCTTCCAAACATTTTCGATCACGTGCTTTGGTATGCTCGGTCAGCGGATCATGGGGTACCAAAGCCAAAGTTTCGACGCCTGTTTCAGCAGCGTGACATTGGTGAGGGAACGCAGTTCACCTGGGTTGAGGAATCTGGTGGAACACGCCGACGGATGACATCGGATGAGCGACGCCAGCCTGCCCTGCTTCCAAAGGGTGCGCGGGCCTTCCGACTAACCGATCTCGTGTCTGCTGGTCGCACCGAGTCGTGCGTGTTCTCGTTTGAGCTGGACGGCACAACCATCTCGGAGCCGCGTAGTGGGAAGAGCTGGAAGACGACACCCGACGGAATGAGAGCGCTCATCGCCGCCCGCCGAGTGTTTGCACCAGGCGGCACACCTGGTTACGTGTTTTACGCTCAAGATTATCCCGTGCAGGAGCTTGCCAATGTTTGGACCGACACTCAGGGGGCAACGGATCGTCGCTATGTTGTGCAGACTGGGACAAAGGTCATCGAACGTTGCGTGCTTATGACGACTGATCCCGGTGACCTGGTATTGGATCCAACTTGCGGAAGTGGAACGACTGCCTATGTTGCAGAGCAGTGGGGACGTCGTTGGATCACAGTCGACACTTCACGTGTGGCGGTCGCTTTGGCTAAGACACGTCTGATGTCAGGACGTTATCCGTCGTATATCCTCTCCGACTCTCCGGAGGGACAACGCAGAGATGCCGAGCTTCGAAGCGTCGAGTGCGAGCCGAGGCCCACAGCGCACGATGTCCGGAAGGGTTTCATCTACCGTCGCGTTCCTCACGTAACACTCGGCTCTTTCACGCAAGAGCTCGTTGATGAGGGAGAGGTAGAGTCGCCGCGCGAGGAAATACTGGTCGATCAGCCTTACGAGATGCCCTCTCACGTGCGAGTGGCTGGCCCTTTCACCGTTGAGTCCCTATCTCCGCACCGCGTTCTTGGCTACGAGGATCAGCAAGTCAGTGACGAGACTCGAGAAGACGGGGCGCCATTTGCGACCGCGGTGCTTGAGAACCTCGGTAAGGCCGGCGTCCAAAATACCGTGAAGCAGGAGCATCTGGACTTCGACTGGCTCGAGCCGTTCGCGGGAAGCTGGGTCCATGCGCGTGGCGAGTTCACCGACGCTGACGGCACCAGTCGAACGGTCGCGGTATCGATCGGCCCCGAGCACGGCACGGTGGGCACCGATCAGGTAAAGGAAGCGGCCAAGGAGGCGCTCAAGGGCGCCGGCGTCGACCTCCTGCTCGTGTGCGCCTTTGCGTTCGACGCCCACGCTGGGGAGGTCGCCAAGGAGTTTCAGCCGGACGCCACCAGCGGATGGGCGGTCGCAGCCGAGGAGAAGCGCATCGGCAAGCTGCCGCTCCTGCTCGTACGGATGAACCCCGACCTGGCAATGGGCGACGAGCTGCTCAAGAAGACCGGCGCAGGCAACCTGTTCATGGTATTCGGCGAGCCCGACATCGCGATTGAGCGCGAGGACGGCCAGATCGTTGCAGAAGTACGCGGCGTAGATGTCTACGACCCGACCACCGGGCAGGTCCGCTCGAGCTCGGTCGACGACATCGCCTGCTGGATGATCGACACCAACTACAACGGCGAGAGCTTCTTCGTGCGCCACGCCTATTTCACCGGCGCCGAGGACCCGTACAAGAGCCTCAAGCGCGCCCTGAAGGCTGACATCGACGAGGAAGCCTGGGAGAGTCTCTATCGGACACGGAGTCGGCCCTTCGACCCACCGAGCACAAAGCGCATCGCCGTTAAGGTCATCAATCACTACGGCGACGAGGTCATGAAGACCTATTCGATCGACTGATCGAGATCCCCCGCCATCTCGACGAACCAACAAAGCGCATTGAGCAGTCGCATCTGCTCGGCATTCCTGCAGCGGATATGAAATAGCTCGGGGTTGCAGACAAGCACTGCCAGGCACCGCGCCCGTGAGATCGCCACGTTCAGCCGGTTCCTGCTGAACAGGAACTCCAGGTTCCGCGGTAGCTCCTCCCCGCTCGACGTAGCCATCGAGAAGAAGCACACCGCCGCCTCCTGGCCCTGGAATTTGTCGACAGTGCCGACCTTTACTCCGTCCGGGAGCCGTTCGCGTAGGCACCGCACCTGCGCGTTATAGGGGGCGACCACCATGATGTCTTTGGGCTCGAGCGGGCTGCTGATTCCGTCATGCCTTACGTACTCTCCCTTGAGTAGATCCTCCACTAGGCCCTTGATCGTCTCGGCCTCCTCAGGAGACTCGCGCGTGTTGCCCTCGTGGGTGACGGGTACGTACCGAACGCCGGTGCCGGTGAGTAGGCCGGGAGCGTCAATGCGCTGGTTCGCGCACTCCGCGGCGGACTCGAGGCGATCCTCGTAGATCGCCTTCGAGATGAACCGGCAAACATCTGGGTGCATCCTCCTGGTCTTGTCCAGAAATAGGCCGCGCTCGGGCGGGATCGTCGTGTGCTCGCCGAGCAGGTGCTCGAGCACGGACTTGCCGGCTCCGGGCGGGTGTACTGCCTGGGAGACCTGAGCGAGCTGTTGAGGGTCTCCGAGGAGGATGACGTTGCGCGCGCACGTGCCCATCGCGAGGGCGTCGGCGAGCGAGATTTGGCCAGCCTCGTCGATCACGAGGTAGTCGAGCGTGTCGTCCATCTCCTCGCAGCAGAACAGCCACGCTGTTCCGGCCACGAGCTCATAGGCGCTGCCGGCGAAGTCGGCGATCTCCTTTGAGTTCTCGATCAGCCCGCGCTTGGACTCGTAGCGGTTGCCCTCGTCGCTGTACTTCTTCAGCCCGGCGAACGCCTTCTCCGATGGCGCATGGCGCTCGACCTCCTCGAGCAGGTTGTGAATAGCCGCGTGACTGCCCGAGGCGACACCCACGCGGTTGCCCCGCTGAATCAGGTGCAGGATCAGATGGGCGCCGGTGTAGGTCTTGCCTGAACCCGGTGGCCCCTGGATGAACAGGTAGCTGTCGTCCAGGCCTTCAGCGATCAGCTTGGCCTGATCCAGGTCGAACGCGCTTGCCTGCAGCGCCTCACCTCGGGAGCACGCAGAGGTCTGAGGAGCCTCTCCTCGCAGGATCTGATGTAGCGCGCCGTAGTGTCCAGGAGCATCGAGTCCGTGCGCGACGATGTCCTCCGCAAGGCGACGCAACGCGGCTCGCTGCTCGCCGGTGCCATATGGCTTGCCAGGGATGAGCGCGTGGGGGAGGGGCTCATTGATGCGGGTGGCCGCCCGACTGATCTGCAGTGTCCCGGTCGCGTTGTCGATCGATTTGACCTTCACTACCTTCTCGGTCGCCGGGTCCACGAAGCTACCTTGGCTGATCTTGTGCTCTTGGGCGGGGAAGCTCAGTGTGTGGATGACCGAGCGCGACGGTGGGGGGACGGGGGTTGGCTCGACGCCGGCATCGGTGAGTCTGCCGAGCGCCTCGTTGTCCTCCTCGGTCAGCTGCTCCTCGTCGGCTCCACGCCGCTCGAAATACGCCCAATAACCAGGCTTGGCCTCGCGCCGGTGATAGTCGATCAGTTGAGCCATCAGCCACCGAGCACGCTGATCGTCGTTGCGGTCCTCCGCGTCATCAGGCACGCCGGCCGCGAGCGCCGCATGCAGCGCGTCGATTTCCGCCTGGAGTTCGGGGTCCGACTTGTAGGGCTCGGCTGGCGACTTCCACGGGATCTCACGGCCGAACGCCTGGATCGCCTCGTCTCGACGGGCGAGCAGCCACTCGCGCAGCAGGTGCGTAGAGCGGCAGTCGTCCTCGTTGTAGCGCTCGATCGACTCCAGCAGCGCCTCGTCGCCGGTCTCCAGATATTGCTCGAAGGCCACGATCGAATCGCCGCCTTCGGCTACCTCTGTATCCCGCTTGCCCATGTAGAACGCCTCGATGCTCTTGATCGAGTAGTTCGGCTGCCCAACCCGTAGCCCCTGACGCACGACGGTGAAGAGGTCGACGAGGACCTGGCCGCGCAGCAGTTCGTCGACCTCGTCCTCGCGTGTCGCGTGTATGCCCATCAGGCGCTTGATCGCGGTCGCCTCGTAGGGGGCGTAGTGGTAGACGTGCATGTCGGGGAAGCGCTCGAGCCGCTCGACTACGAAGTCGATGAACTGCTCGAACGCCTGCTTCTCGGATGCCCGACCGGTAGCCCAAAACGCTTGAAACCGCGGTCCGTTGGCCTCCAGCAGGACGACGCCAAACAAGTACTCCAAACCGTCGTCAAAGAACGGATCGCCCTCCATGTCGAAGAAGATGTCGCCCTCCGATGGATGTGGCAGATGGGCGAACCCGCATCCCTCCTCGGGCGGCAGTAGTTCGTAGCGCAGCTCTCCCGTTGTGCGCTGAACCTGTTGCAGGTGCGCCTGCGCACGTAGGGTCTCGAAGGTGGTGGTCCCAATCCGGCGAGGGCGATTCGCTGGCTCCGCCGTTGCGAGCTGAGGGACGGTCGTGATCCCTCGCTCGACAAGGCGAATCTGATGCGAGCGCTGGATCCGCGCGACGAGGCTCAGATGCTCGTCTGTCTCGCGCCGGGCGACGCAGTGCTCCTCCCAGCGACACAGTGCGCAATGCTCTACCGGCTCCGGGTAAGTGCTCGACGGGTCAGCGTCGATGATGGCTTCGAAGCCGTGCTTCACGCTCCGGTAGTAGGCGGCGAACTCGGCGACGCGGAAGGACTGCGTGTCGCGAGTTCCGAGCACTACGTGCATCCACTCCGGCGCGGTTCCCTGGAGCGCCTCGACGAGCTCGGAGTAGAAGCAGAGCTGCAGGAGGAAGTAAGGCTTCACCCGGCGCGCGAGCTTGGTGTCGGCAACCTCGTAGCTGAATGAGCCGAGCTCCGAGGGTCGCTCGACGCGACGCAGGAAGTCGCTGTATCCGCGCCAGCGGACACCGTCGAACAGGACACCTTGATAGATCACCTCTGCGCTGGCTCGCATTGCCTCGATCGTCTGTGTTGCTGCTTGGCGTGTTCCCTCCAGACTCCGATCGGCCTCTATCTCGACCATCTCGCACCCACCGGAGCGCAGCTGAGCCAAGTACTCCCGCTCATGCTGATCACCCTTGCGCGCCACGAGCTCAGTCGTGTCAGACCTGGTCTCCGTGAGATCCAAGCGCCCGAGCGCAACCTGGATATCGAGCTGCGTGAGGTGTGGACACTCCAGATGATTGATCAGGTCAGACGCCGAGAAGATCAGCGTCCCGTCAACGAGCTCCATGACCGCACCCCATCCTTGTCACGCATCCAACCTAATCGATCGTCCAGTTAGCCGAACTGAGCCTGAATCAGCCATCCAACGACTTGCGGCCTGAGCTGCTTGCGACGTGCTTCTCGCTTCCGGGCTTTGCGCTCGGGGCGGACGGGCAGGTCGTCGCCAACGGCGGATAGTTGAGGGGCCTAACTGGTGACCGCACTGGGTTGGGAAAGCGTGGTCGGCGCTTGGACTGAACGGCTGTCTCAGTTCTGATTTGGCTGCGGATGCGCGTTCCCGGATGGCGAGGAGAGAGCGAGTGGAAGGGCAGGCGCCCGATCACTCAGCAAGGTCCTCCTCCCCACGTTCGTCCCAGGTCATGAACAGGTCGTTCTGTTGTTGTTTGGCGCGGTCCGCTCGGTCCTGGCGTTCTGTTCGCTCGTGGCTTTCCCGTTGTTGGCGCTCTGTTCGCTCGCGGGCTGCTCGCTCCTGGCGCTCCTGTCGGGCCTTGAGGGTCAGCGCCTCGCGTTCGGCGGTTCGTTTTTCAGCGTCGCGTTGTTGGGTGTTGCGGGCTTCGGCTTCTTCGCGTCGCTGCTTGGCCTGAGCCTGTTGGTGCTCGGCGTAGCGTTTGGCGTTGGCTTGGGCGGCGCGATCGTCGTAGTCGGGTTCGTATATGTAGCGCCGGGGCTCGCGGTCATAGGAGGTTAGTAGGCTTCTCGAGCGGCGAGGCGGTCCCGGGCCTGCGAGGGCGAGAGCTATCAGAGCCGGGATGATCAGCCCCCACCAGATCATCAGCACGGCGATGAAGAGCCGCCTTCCGGGGCTGTGGTCGTTGTACCGTGCGCGCCTGTCTACGAGATACATCGGTATCCCCCAGAACACGCCGAGGAAGATCAGTGTGCCCATCTCAGGCGGCTTCCGGGCGGTCTTGTCGCTGTTCGCCGGGCAGCCGCTTGGCGAGCAGCAGCTCCGGCAGGCCGTGGAGGGTGCAGCGGAGGATGTCGGGGCGCTCGGTCGGCTCGGGCGAGCGCTCCAGTTGTCTGGCGCGGTGCACGATCGCTCCCCTGATCGCCGAGGCGCCGGCGAGCATGTCGGAGTGCTTTTTGAGGAAGTAGATCTGGTCGATCATTTTTTCCAGCTGACCGTCGGTCTTCTTGGCGTTCTTGGCGTCGAGGACCCACACGAGGCCCTTGGCGTGGTCGTGGACGATCACGTCGAGATCGAGGCTGATGCCGGGGGGTTTCCAGCGGATCGCGAGGATGCTGATCTGCCCGTAGCGCGCAGCGAGGTCTGAGACGCGCTCGATGAGGACGCGCTCCCAGGCGATGCCGGCGGTGGTTTTGTGAGCGGAGTGAGTCGGACCGTCACGACCGATCTTGCGGTCGATCGTCTCCAGCGCGAACCGCTCGTCCTCGGGCTGAATCTCGGCGCGCACACCGCGGGGCAGGTCAGAACGGAGTCTCCGAAGGTCGGTCGCGAGCATCGAGGCGATGAGCGAGGGGGTGATCTGCTCGCGGGGCGCGGAGGGCCGCAGCCGACTCAGGCCGAGGCGCTGAAGGAGCCGGTCGATCGTCGGCTGGTCGCTACTCGCGCGGAGGTGGTGGCGGACGGGGTCGGCGGCGAGATCCAGAGCGGCGGCGGGGTCTGAGTGGGCGAGCGCGCGGTGCTCGTCGGCCAGCACCATCAAACCCAAGGGAGCATCCGGGGCCTCGATCGTGGAGAACCCCCACAGCGGCTTGGCGGGCACCAGCTCGGGCTTGCCGGGGCAGAGGACGATCGGCACGTCACGTTCGTCAGCGGCGATCAGTGTGTCGTCCAGCCACGCGGGCAGGGATCTGAGGTCGGGCGCGGCGAGCAGCAGCCGCTCCTGCGCGGACTCGGCGGCGCCGACGATCTCGGCGCGCAGCTGACGAGGATCGGGTGTGAGGGGGTCCCACTTGCCGGGGCCCGTGAGGTCGAGCAGATCGGACAGCGCCTGCGGGTCGGAGACGAGCCGGGAGTGCTCGAGCCATTTTTTGAGCTGGTCGGCGAAGTTGGCCCGCGCCCAGCGAGTGAGAAGCGGGTCCTGTGCTCCGTGCTGGGTGACGGCGAGGTTGAACGGCGGCCCACCGGTCTCCTCCGCGCGGATGACCAACTGGGTGTCGGGCAGTCGCAGCTCGTGCGGGAGGGCACGGTCACGGATATCGGCGACGGCATCGATGATGTCGAGAACCTCGACGGAGCCTTCCAGTCCCATGTCCCACGACAGCCCGGACTGGAGGCCCATGTCCTCGAGCATGTTCGGTGTGGGCGGGTCCTCGCGGAGGGTGAAGGGGCCGCTGCGGCTCGGCTTGACCGCGACGCCGGACAGGGCGGTGTGCGGGAGCACACGACGGCGGGCGTGATCGACCCAGAGCACGAATTCCCGTTCGATCGGCTCTCCCCCACGCTCCAGGTCGCCGAGCAGCCTCTCCACGTAGGAGATCGGCAGACCGAGGACCTCGGCGATCGGTTCCGGTTCCTCACCCCAGATGTCGAGGAGACGCAGGACCGCGCTATGAACCGGGCCACCGATCGCAAGACAGCGCGCGGTGACGCGGATGCGGTGCACGGGGATCTGGATCGGGACCGAGCAGAGAACGTCCATGCGTCACCTGTGTGGCCGCGGATTGGGCGGGCCGGGGCGCACGATCTGGTGGGCCGGGTCCCCCTGTTTGACGCGCTGGTCGATGTACTTGACCACGCGGCGCAGCGGCGCTCCGATGTTGCCTTTGATCGCGGCGGGCAGCGAGGTCGTGAGGATCAGTAGGTCCTGTGCGCGGCTGACCGCGACGTTGATGCGGTTGGGCGTCTTCAGGAACCCCGCGACGGTGGTCGCCGCGATACTCAAGATCACTACCTGGTCCTCGTTGCCCTGGAAGCTGTCGACGATCCCGACGCGCACGTTCAGGGCGGGGTAGCGGCCGTGCTGAATGCCGAGCTCGCGTCCGAGGCGTCTGGCCTGCGCGGCGTAAGGCGTGATGACAGAGACGCCGAGACGCTCCAGGCCGTCCTCCGGAGGCTCGGCGTTCGCGGCGTGATCGTTGAGGGATTGCAGCTCGCGACGGATCTGCTCCACCTCGGCGCCGCGATGCTTGCTCTTGCCCTCCAGTTCCTCCTGGCCGGGGATATCGATCAGCTTCACGCGGACGTCCCCGGCGAAAGCGGTGACGCGCGGGTCCACCTCGGTTTTGCGGCGGTGCTCCAAGCCGCCGATATCGGAATAAAACACGTCGGAGACGAGCTGGCCGATCGGCGGGAGCATCCGGTACTGGGTGTTGAGCGTCAGCGCGTGTTGGGTACCGGTGAGGTGCTCGGTGAAGTGAGCGAGCAGGGTGTGCTCGTCGGCGGCGACACGCTGCTCCGGGGTCCCGCCGAGCTTGCCGATCGCCTCGCGCATCCGTTGCGCCGTCTGCTCGAGGTGCGGGTTGTCGGTGCTCAGCTCCTGCGGGTCGCGGAGCACCGTCTCCATCGGGTTCCAGATGTTTGGGGGGAGCTGGCGGGTGTCGCCGACGTAGATCGTCTTGGGGGAGCGCAGCGCGACCATCAGCGCCTCCGGCGGTGTGGCCTTGCCGGCCTCCTCCAAGATCGCCAGAGCGAACGTCATCGCCTTGACTTCTGAGTTGGTCTGCACACCGGCGCAGGTGCCGGCGATCACGCGTGCTCGCGCCAAGCGCTCAGCGGGTGTGCGCTGCGGTCCGATCGAGGCGAGATAGTCCTCCTGGACATCGAGGACACGCCTCGTGACATCGTCGAGCTGAACGTCACCGGCGAGGACCTGGGAGCGCGTGAGACGCCTGAAGGAGTCGGCGCGACGCATCGTCGGCGGATACCACGGTTCGGTGCTGTGCGTCCAGTAGCGATCACGGATCGTCCGGTCGACCTTGTCGATCGTGTACTTGCTTGCGATCCTCGCGACCGGCAGGTCCGGCTCTGCCTCGGTCAGGCGCAGCAGGACGTTGTCGACCGCGACATGGGTCTGCGCGGCGAGCAGGATCTGAGCGTGCGGGTCCCTGGCCAGGTGCTGGCGGATGACCTCGGCGATCGTGGTCGTCTTCCCGGTGCCCGGAGGACCCTGGACCGCGAGCAACTCGTCCGCGGCGAGCGCCGCCGTGACGACAGCCCGCTGGCCGGGGTCGAGATCGGGGTCGAAGAACTGTGCGGGTGCGCGCGCCGGGGTGCTTGTCGCAAGGCTTGGGTCGCCGATGAGAGCCCTGAGGCGGTGGGCGGTCTGCACCGCGCGCAGGGTGTCCGCTTCGCGTTTGATGCCCCTGTCCGCTTCCTCTTGATCGAGGGTCAAGCGGAGCTGGCGGCTGCCCTCGGCCTTCAGGTACTCCTCGACGCGCACGAGGTCCTGGTCGCCGCAGCTGATGATCAACTCGCTGTCGCTGACGTCCTCGACGCGCAGAGGGACGTCGAGGTTGGGCAGGCGGTAGACGAAGTCGACAGCGGCCGAGGCGGTCGCGGCCGCGCCGCGCGTGAACAGGACGAGCTGCCCTTCGGCGAGGCGCTCGGGGTCCCAGGCGGGGCGATCGAGCTCGACGAGCGCACCCTTGACGTGGGCGACAAACGCCCGGATTTCGTTAAGGGGGATCCAGTGGCCGATCGGCCCGCTGCGCGCGGCAGCACGTGCGCGGTGGATCGAGCTCCAGCGCTCGGTGAGCGTCCTCAGAGCACCGGCATCGAGCGGTTCGTGGCTGTGCTCGAAGGTCTCCGAGTAGCGGTGGTAGCGCGCGACGTCCAGGTGGCTGTAGTCCCAGGGCTCGCGTGCCTTGGCGTTGAGGATCAACAGGCCATCGGGGGTGTCGTTCTCCGTGAGATGCGAGCCCTGACAGACGCACGGCTCCTGCTGGCAAGAGCAGATGCCCACAGGCAACTCGTAGCCGCAGAGCTTGGTCACATAGGTGAAGCGCCGGCCGATCAGCAAGAGCCGGGAAGGGTCGTGCGCGAGGCTGTCGAGCGGGCAGAGAGTCCAGCCGCGTTCTAGGTCACGGCAGATCAGGATGTGGTGGTCTTCGGTCTCGTCCTGGCGGACGGCGTCGCCCGCCGTGTTGGTGATCGCGACACGGATGCTCACGCGTCACCCACACGGAAGATCAGCCCGTCGTAATCGGCCAGCTCCTCTTCCGCCTGGGAGGCGACAGTGTCGAGGCGCTGCTCGTCGACGAGCAGCGTGAAGGCGAGGTCTTCGACGTGATAGGCCTGACCGCCGTGCGCACGCGCGAGGCGATCCAGCTCAGCGGCGGCGCGAGCAAGCGCCGCCTCCCAGGCCTTGCGCCCATACAACTCAGAGTGCGCGAGCTGGCTCTGCGGATCGACGACGACGCCGACCGTGGCAGCGGGCGCCTCCAGGCGTGCGCGCAACGCGAGGTGGCGGTGAAAGGCACGCTCGTCACCGAGCTGCGTGACGAGATGACGCTCGACACGCGACGCCGCGACACCCGCGAGCGAGCGCACGACCGCGGCACAGAGGCCCTCGACGATCCGGGTGGTGTCCTCGCCAGCGTCGACGCCGGGTTGCCAGGTGCAATCGACGACGCACTCACCGAGCTGCACGACTGTGCGGACGGGCCTGCCGTTCTCGTTGCGGGTCGTGGCCTGGGCCAGCTCGCCGGTGGGATCGCCGAAGCCAACCTCCACGCCCGCGATCAGGTGCTCGCCCGCGACGGCGAGAATGCTCGCGGCGAGGCGAGAGCTCGACTGCTCATCGAGAGCGCTGCCACCGGCGAGGCTTGCGAGCTCAGCCAAGCCAGCGGGAAGGCGCTCAGACCAACCGGCTGTCTCGTTGAGCGCGAGACGGGCAGAGGAGAGGTCGGTGGTTAGCCCATCGTTCTCAGCACGAACCGTCGCGAGGTCGCTCTCGGTCTGCGCGAGACGTGCTTGCAGCGCTTCGACGTCCGCGCGGCGAAAGCCAAACGGGACCCAGCGCAACTGGGGGTGAACGCTCTCACCAGCCATAGCATGTGAGTATCGACACAGACACCAGACCGGTCAAGTTCCACACACCTGACCCGGCGCGAGAACGCTCCGCACGCGCCGTCTCACTGAACGAGGACCGGGGTGTGGTTGCCGATGCTCGTCCAGGGCTCTGACTCGAACCACCTCGTCGTCTCGATGAGGCTCCAGGACGCGCCGCGCATCAGGAGGCCGTGGCGGTCGGGGAGATCGGCGATATCGCTCGGCGCGACGATCCGCTGGCGGTGGGTCTGGTAGCTGACCGACTCGTTCTTGCCGGGCGGGCTGAACAACTCACCGCTCTCGCTCGTGCCGCTGGAGTTAGAAATGATTTCCCGGTCGTAGTCGCCGATCACCTGGGAGATCGCCTCGAGCGTCCTGGGGTCAGAGACGCCCTTGAGGATCAGCTTGGTCTGAAAGAGGGTCATGAACGCGTCGGCGACGTGCTGGCCATAGCGGCTTGCCACCTGTCCGAGGTCCTGCAGCCCCAGCATCAGATCCAGGCGCTGACCGCCGGCCTGGGAGGCGAGCGCGAGCACGTCGGGGATCGGGGCGATGTTCGCGAACTCGTCGAGCACCCAGAGCATGCGCTGCGCGCTGTAGCGCTTGGCGGCCGCGCGGTAACAGGCATGGCGGACCTGCTCCAACATGCCGACAATCAGCGGCGCGGAGAACGCCTGGTGGTGCTCGGGCGCAGTGATGTAGATCGTGTCCGTTGAGAGTACGAACGCGTCCGCGTCGAAGTTCGGGTCGGCGGCGGTGTGACGGGCGCCGTCGCTGTTGTATGCGGACAGGACCCCGGCTGCTGCGGAGAAGATGCTCGAGCGCTCGCGCGTGTCGGTGCGCTGGATACCGACGAGGACATCGGCCGCGATCGCGTTCTGTCCTTCGGCGAGGAACTCCATCGCGGGCACGAGGTCCTGGCGCAAAGTCCAGCGCAGCACGTCCTCGATCGGGCGCTCAGTCAGGTTCGCGGTGAGCAGAAGCGGCGCGAGCAGGGCCGCCGCGCGCTCGGTCCAATGGGTCTCGTTGGTGGTGCCCGCCCCGACGCGGGTACACGCGGTCATTGCCCGTGAGGTCAGGAGCGCCGCATCCCAGGTGCTCGCCGCGGCGACGGGCGACCAGCACAGCCGGCGCAGGCCCTGGGGCAGCTCGTTGTATTCGCCGGAAGGATCGAACAGCCACACATCGCCGATCTCTCCGCGGGCGAACATCGTCGCTTCCATCACCTCGGGCTTGGTCGCGGTGCTGATCACCGGTCCGGACGCGGCGATGATCGTTGGGATCTCGACATCCATCGTCTTGCCCGACCGTGGGGGTCCGAGCACGAGCGTCGCGCTGTGCGGTGTGGCCGTGACCCACTCGCCTTGCTGATCGACGCCGAGATACGCGCCGCCGCCGAGGGCTTGGACCTTGTAGCGGGCGTCGTCGGCGGTGGGGTAGTAGGGCTCGGGTTCGAGGCTGCGGCGGTAGGCGCGGTGGCGGTGCCAGGGCCTGATCACGAACATTGGGGCGTGGCTGGCGAGCAGCAGCAGCAAGCGCCCACGGAGGTTGTCGGCGAGGCGTACGAGCCAGTCAATCGGGATGTGCCCGTCACGGATGCCGCGGTAGAGCAGGCGGGCGATCCAGCCGTAGATCATCGCGTTGATGCACCAGTTGAACACGTTGGTGCCGCCAGGGTCGATCACGCCGTGGAGGAAGAGGGCGCCGGCGAACCATGCGACGAATTTCCAGAAGATCGAGTGCTTTGCCGGGGGCGCTTCGGGCTGCTGGTGCTGGGGTCCCCATTCGTGGCGCTGGAGGTGGTTGTTGTGGGTGCTTGACATGGCATTTCTTCCTTTCATAAAATTATCTGTGCTCGCACAGTAAAGCACAGATATCTGTGTTAGGATATCTGTGCAACGAAAGTCAATGCCTGACGACGGAGGTTGCGAAGTGCCCAAGAGCAAAGAGACGGATGGAGGACTTGACGACGTGCGCCAATCACTGGTCGAGAAGCTCAACGAGGTCGACGAGGAACTCGAGCCCTACAAGGAGCTCGTCGAGAAGCAGGAGCGTCTCGCGAGTGCGCTGGCGGCCCTCGACGGCGGCAAGAGCATCAAAAAGCGCGTGAAGTGGGAGCAGGTCGCCGAGTACGTCGACGAGCACCCCGGATCGAAACCGGCAGAGATCGCAGCGGCACTAGAAGTGCCCACCACCAACGTTCAATCGCACCTGCTGCGCAACGAGGGCCCAGTCTTCAAGCGTGTAGGAGACCGCTGGGAGACGATCGACGGCTGGGAGAAGCACCGCAGAGACAGGAAGGACCGCTAGGCCATGGACGGGCTAGCCACAGGGGCCGGACGGGTCCGGACCCAGACGCGCGAAATACCTCGCGCTGAAGTACAGGACAGAAGGAAGAACGATGAGTCAAGGACAGGTGGCTGTAGACGAGGTAGAGGACGAGCTGGGCGATGGGCGGCAGCACATGACGGCGGAGGAGCTTGCGGTGCGGCTGCACGTGACCTTGGCATGGGTATACGCCGAGACACGTGCCGGGCGGATTCCGCACCTGCGGCTCGGTCGTTACGTGCGCTACCGGCGCTCGACGATTGCGGCTTGGGAGCGGGAGAAGGAAGCGGGGTCACTCTGATGCGCCCGACACCGAAGCCAATACTCGTGAGCAAGCAGCACGCGGCGATGGTGCTCGACATGAGCGTGCGGCACTTCGAGCGCCACGTGCAGAGCGAGCTTCGCTGCGTCTACAGCGGTCAGCTAACGCTGTACCACCTCCACGACCTGGAGCGGTGGGCCGAGGACGAAGCGACCCTAGAAGGCCGCGCTATCTAAGGGACGAGACGATGCCGGGACGAGATACAAAGACGCGCTGGGAAGGGATATACGCGCGCCACCAGCAGGGCTGCGGGGTGGAGGAGTTGCCGCGTGGCTCGACGCTCGCCGAGATCGCCCGCGCGTGCGACTGCAGCGCCTCCCACTACGGCAAGGTCTGGGACGCCGTCACGCGGCGGCACGTCCCCACGAAGCGTTTCAAGTCCCCCTCGCAGGCGAGGAAGGCACGCCGAAGCATGCTGGACTTGCTCGAAAAGGGCGGCCTGCCGAAAGAGGCACCGCTGCGGCTGCGCGACGCGCTGCCTCGGTTCGTGGAGGACGCGAAGGCCGGTCGGGCACTGAACAAGAAGGGAAAGCCGTACAAGCCAAGGGCGATCAAGTCAATCGACCAGACGATTCGGCTGCACGTCATACCGTCGCTCGGCCCGCGGCGACTCACCGACATCCGCAAGGGCGACATCCAGAGGATCGCCGACAGCATCAGCGAGAAGCGGTCTGGCAGCAGGGTCCGCGGCGTGATCAACGCGATCCGCTCGTTCTACACCTGGGCCAACCAGCGCGAACTCGCCTCACATGAACCGGCAGAGGAGATCGTGCTGCCGCCCGTGGAAGAAAAACCGCGAGAGCGCATCGCGACACCAAAGGAAATGGTCGCGCTACTCGGCGCGCTCGAGACAAAAGACGCGGTGCCCTACGCGCTCGCGGCCTACTCGTGGGGCCGGCGCTCACAGATAGAACGTCTGCGGTGGGCGGAGGTCGACCTGCAGGCGGGGTTGGTCGAATGGGGCGCAGACGAGCAGAACGCACGCAAGTCAGAGGCCGCCAAGCACGTCGTGCCGTTGCTTCGCCCGGTGTGGACGCTGCTACGGGAAGCATGGATCGAACAAGGCAGGCCAGTCGGAGATCAGCTCGTGTGTCCCCCGATCAACATTACAAAGAGAGGGTTGCTGTCGATGGACGGCGTGGCGGATCGGGCCGCCAAAGCGTGGGAGAAGGCCAAGCCGAAGCTGACGCCGATCGGGCTGCAGGAGTGCCGCCATACGGCCGCCAGCTGGCTGGATCCGGCAGGAGTCTCGCCAAAGACGGCATCGATCCTGATGGGTCACTCGATCCCCGACCGCCAGCCCGGCGCTGCGGCGATCACCCTGGCGCGCTACACCCACCTGATGCCCGACGCGCTCGAGATCGCACGCAAGCAGATGGACGAGTGGATCGTGGCCCAGATCGCCCGGGAAACCGAGGCGGAGCTGGTGGCGGCGGGAGCAGAGTGATCCCCACAGTCGGACGGCACGGTCGCTAGGTTGCCGGGGATGCTCTGGCCACCGAGACCCTGGCCCCTGCCACCGGTACAGGGGTGGAACATGGTCGTCGATAGCCATCGCGGGCACACCCGTGTGACGGTCGATGCGCCAGTCTGGAAGTCGCGCGCGGGCAGCATTCGCGCCTACAGCTCCGGGATCGAGCTCCGGTCGCTCGTCCCGCAGGAGTGGCCTGCCGGATTCGCGGGACGCATCGAGCGACGGCTTGCCGAGAACCACGGACGCAAGAAGGGTCGCGTGCTCTACATCGGGCGGCGCACCGAGACCGATGAACGTGTTCCGCTAGCGGTCGCGGCCTGGCATCTGCCGGACAGCGGGCCCTTGGAGCTGCTGGAGCTCGACGTCGCACTGGCGGTCCGTGAGCAGCGCCCCGACCTGGTCGGTGCCTGTGGTGCGTCGCTGCTGGCGCTCCTGCGAGCGATCGGCGCGCACAAGAAGCTGGGGCTGGGGCGACCCGGCGACCGGCTCGCGTGGATCACCGACGAAGACGCGGTCGCGCGCCGCGCCTACGAGGAGTGGGGCTTCCGCGGGCTCAAGCCATCGGCTCGGCCGGAAGGCTGCATGAGCCGCCACTACCTGCGGCGGATCGAGCGCTAGCGAAGCGAAGCGAGAAAGTCGGGGTCGGCGTCCGGGTCCGGGGCCGGCTCGGGAAGTCCGGCAAGCGTGAGACCCAGCTCGTCGATCGACGGCAGGTCGGAGATGTCTCCGACCGAGACGGGCTGTGCTTCACGCTCGATCAGACGCAGAACCTTCTGGTAGCCACCTGGCTGACTGGCGAGGAACGCTGCCGGGGAGAGACCCTCCAAGCCGATGTGCGGCGCGAGCAGCCACTCGCCCACGAGCTGCTCGCGCGGCAGGTAGCCGGCGACCTCTTCCGCTACGGCACAGACCACATTCACGCGGGCGACGGAGCTCTGGCGGAGGCGAGTAGCCTGCCCCTCCTGCCAGACGCGGATCGTGTCGCGGCGGACACCAAGGGCTCTCGCGAGCGCGCTCTGCGAAGCGAAGAAACGCTCCAGTCGCTTGAAATTTGCCGGGCTGCCAGCCGTCGTGACCGGATCGGATGCGAGGGGCTTTTGCGGTCGGCGCTGTGGAGCGTTCTTGGTCTGGGAGCGCGTACGGGGCTGCGTCTTGCTGGGGTGTTGGACCTTGGTCATATAGTGATCATATCACTGAACTGGGCAGAAATTTGCTCGGTATAGGATGGTGCGGCGGGGGTGGGGCGTGATGCTGAGTCGGACCGCGTGTCAGTCCGCTGGTTCGCTCATGCTTCCAACCATGGATCTGTCGGCGCTGAGAGAGCTTCTACGTGGCCTTCCCCACGTGGACGGCTTGCCGCTTGCCGACGGGTGCATAGCGATTCATCGTCGAGATGTCATCGCCGCGGGCGGTGACGCAGATGTTGTCGAGCGTTGGGTATGGCGGAACGGCGGGCGAGTTGTCGCTGCGCCTGAGCCGATCATGTCCGGTCGAGCTGAGTGGCGGGAATCAAGCCGCGACGCGGTGGCATACGTATTGCCTTCGGGCTTGCTCGATGGATCCACAGGAAAGTGCCACGAGTGATGACACAAATTGCGCGATGGGCGCATCATCTAGGAGAACCCACTGGTTCAAATGGAGCTAGACGATCGGGAGTCAGGTGACGGGGAGGCCGGCGCCCAAGCGGCCGATCGACGGCGCGCCGATTCGAATGCGGGTTCTACCGGCAGAGGTGGCACAGGCGAGGCTGGAGGCGGCGTCAGAGGATGCCGCGAACGAGGAGGTGGCGCGGCCCCGGATCGATGCGGTACTGACTGCCTGCAAGCTTGCGGCGGGCGAGCTCGAAGCACTACACAGCGGATACGCCGACATAACGGACTTGGACCTGACTGGCTACTCACGGGCATCCGCGATCTGGCTGCTGTCGGGCCGCACGCTGGGGCTGCTCCGCGCTTTACTCGTACAGGTGGAGGCTGGGATAGGCAACGAGGCGATTGTCACGGGCCGCGCAATCCATGAGGCGTCCCGCGTGCTCTTCGCGTTTGGCGTACCTGGGGCGGATGACGTCGTGCGCCGTTGGCTTGACGACGAGGGTCGCCACGACTACGTGAAGCAAGGCATGGCACGCGACGCAGAGGAGCGTTATGAGACAGAACTCGCGAAGGCCATGGAGGAGGCGGGCCTGTCCCGCATCGCCTCGACGAAGGAAAAAACGGAAGAGTTGTACGACCATATGAGCCGCACGGGGCACAATCGCCGGTCATCCTGCGTAGACGCAGTATGGGAGCCTGGTCGGCAGATGGCCTACGGCCGGAGCCTGTCGGCGATTCGGCGCGCAGGCTATGCGACGTGGGCAGCCTCCATGACGACGGAGGTGTTGAACTCCGTCGGTGACTCGCTGCGGGGGCTGTACGCGGAGCCTGAGTTCATCACCGAGCGCATCGTGCCCTTGGTGAAAGGCATCAACGCGGTGCGGGAGGCGGCGCCACTGGACGAGCGGTCGATCCGCATCAAGGCGGGTACCTCCTAGTCCATTGAGCGGCTCATATCCTCGGGGAGCGTTGATCTACTAGCCTTCAGCGGGTCCCCCTGGAGGGGTGGCAGAGCGGTTGAATGCGGCGCCCTCGAAAGGCGTTGTGCGTCTTATTGGCGTACCGAGAGTTCGAATCTCTCCCCCTCCGTTTACGGCGCTCGACGTCCGTCATTGCCTTCCGATACAAATCGGTCCGTCGTACGCTTCCTGAATACGCCTGGCCCCGTCGGACCGGGGTTCATCACCTCGGTCCGGCGGGGCGTTAGCTCCTCAAAGGATCCGTCCTGTCCGCATGCGATCCTTTTTGTGAGGTCTCTTGATCGGTGTGATGCCCGGTTGCCAAAGAGCCTCGCCCAGGCAAAAATTCAGAAGCGAAGGAGCCGATATGGCTACGACGACGACCGACTATGCAGGACAGGTGTTGACTGACGTCCGCAGGCAGATAGCCGTAGACGACGACGTCCTCAGCGAGACGAAGGACAGAAGAAACCTCGTCAAGCGCCACGCGCGGAGCTTCCCAGGAGCACTGAAAACCTTTGACTCGGGCAGCGTGGCGCACGGCGACGTCAACAAGCCTGTTTCCGACGCCGACTGCGGCGTGGTCCTTGACCGGCGCACATATCCCGAACTCGGGCCCGACGGCGAAGACGTCTCGCCGAACGACATCGTCTGGGACATGGCGGTGCACGTACTCGCGGGCGTGCTCGAGGAGTACCCCGAAGCGACCTTTGAGGTTTGCAAGCGGGCCATCCTGTTCGAGTTCGCCGAGCCGCTTGCGGACGAGCAGGACCCGAGTGTCGACCTGATCGTCGCGCTCACGAGAGCCGACGGCGCCGGCCGCTGGATCCCGAACACGGAGACCGAAGACTGGGACGCCTCAGACCCCGAGGAGCACACCCGGCTCCTGAACGGCCCGGACCTCGCCACGCGCGTTCACCGTGCCCGAGTGATCAGGCTCGCAAAGGCCGCCGTCAAGCAAGACACGACGCCTGTGGTCAGCTCCTTCAACCTGGAGGCCCTGGCCCTTGACCACGTGGACTGCGACAACACGATCGCGGAGAGCCTTCGCGACCTTCTCCTCGATGGCGCCGATGCTCTAGACAGAGGCCTCACTGACGACCCCGCCGGGGTATCGGATCCGATCAAGCTGCCCGATGGCGTTTCGCGCAGCACTGCAGTGGCCCGGCTGCGAGAACTTGGAAACGCGATCTCGCGAGCGATCGAGGCCGACAGCCTCGAAGAGGCCGAAGAATCCCTGTCGGAGGCGTACCCGGATTACGTGAAGGCGGGCGCGGGCGCCCGCAGCCTCGGTGAGGCGCTGAGGAGACAAAAGCGAGCGCAGATCGGCGCGGCCTTCGGGACTGGCGCGGCAGACCTCAAGCCGTCGAGGGCGTTCGGCGATGAGGCGCGCTAAACCCGGCGGCTGGTACGACGACTTCCGCTACCGGATCCACTTCGAAGGAGAGGCCCGCAGGGTGTTCCCCTCGATGCGAGTGTCGAGGACGGGCAAAGGCATCAAGACGGGGATCGTCGTCTACTCCACGCACGTCACCGTCCCGGAGTTCGACGATCGGCGCCTGATCAAGATCACGCTGAAGAACTGGAGGCGGCCTTACGTCGAGTCGGTGACGGCTGATGGACCGTCCGCCTCTCCCCACCGCTACGGCAGCGGGGGCCTCTGCATGTGGTATCCGGGGGACGGGCCGGATCTGACATGGCAGCCCGAGGAGGGGCTGCTACGCCTGATCAGGTACGCGGAGCTGCACCTGTTCAAGGAGGCCTTCTGGCGGCGTTACGACGACTGGCCTGGACCCGAGGCACCCCACGGCGAGGGCGAAGCGAAGGAGGCAGCGTGATCGTAGCCGCGGACGCCTGGACGATCATCCCAGTGATCGTCGGAGCGGTCACCGCAGCGCTCGGCGCGGTCACGTGGTTGTTCAACGGCGTCCGCGCGGAAAGGGCACGACTCCAGAAGCTCTACGCGGATGCCTATTCGGCCGTCGTCTCCTACGAAGAGTTCCCCTTCGTCATCAAACGCCGTCGCGCCCCAACAGCCGACAGCCCCCAGATCGCGGGTGAAGAACGCCTCCGGATCTCAGGCGCCCTCCACCCGGTCCAGGAAGCGCTCAACAATTACGGCGCGCAGATCAGCACGGAGTCCAGTGCCGTCTTTGGTACGTACACGACGCTGGTGGACACCACACGGAGAGTCGCGGGCGGCTATATGCACGACGCCTGGAAGGAGGAGCCGCTCGACAACGATTCGGGGATGAACCTGCGTCTCGACTACAGCGCTCTGACACGGCCGCAGAACGACTACCTGTCGGCGGTCAAGCGTGACATGTCTTTTTTCCGGGTGTGGATACCCCGGCTCCGGAAGGCGACGAAGCCGTGACCTCCGCGACTCATGCGTATTCGTGCAAACCAGGCGTGTCCGTTTCCCGCGAATCCAGAGCGCCCAAAAAACGGTTCTGAAATTTACGTTCCCCCCAGCGTTCCCCCCAGCTTCCGACGATTGGTCGCGCCGTGTCGCGGACGGATGGCGCGCCAAGTTTTTTGCCTGCAAATCGGCTATGTTTATCGGGTGCCTGCCGATGCCTGATCGCGATCCGTCGGAGTCGGTCCGGCGGTCTCGAAAACCGTTGTGCGTCTGATTGGCGTACCGGGAGTTCGAATCTCCCCCCCTCCGTTGATTTTTTTGGGAGGCCCGGAAGCCAGTTCCTGCGTTGATTGCTGTTGGCGCCGGCCACCACAGCTGTCGGCGCTCGGGCCGGGCTGGGGTGGTCTGGTCGCAACCGCCGGGTAGGGCCGCTGAAGAGGTGGCGGATATTTCACATGCGCGTATGAGCCTGCGCTAGGCTCACCGCCATGGGCGAGCGCACGCAGTACACACCGGGAACCTTCAGCTGGACAGATCTGACGACGACCGACCAGGACGCGGCGAAGACCTTCTACGGGAGCCTCTTCGGCTGGGAGGCCGAGGACATGCCCATGGGGGACGGCGTCTTCTACTCGATGCAACGGGTGGACGGCAAAGACGTCGCCGCGATCTCTCCGCAGCCGCAGATGCAGCGCGATGCCGGTGTCCCGCCGATGTGGAACTCGTACATCACGGTGGAGAATGTCGACGCCGCCGCCGATCGAGCGAAGGAACTCGGCGCCACCTTGCATGCGCCACCGTTCGATGTGATGGAAGCCGGCCGGATGGCGGTGATCCAGGATCCGCAGGGTGCGTTCTTCATGCTCTGGCAGGCGAACCAGCACATCGGCGCGGCGCTCGTGAATGCGCCCGGCGCCCTCAGCTGGAACGAGTTGTCCTCGCCGGACGTGGATGGGTCGAAGAGCTTTTACTCATCAATGTTCGATTGGAGCATCGAGCCGTTCGAGGGCAGCCCACAGCCATATTGGTCGATCAAGAACGGCGATCGAAACAATGGCGGCATCCGCGAGCTGGACTCACCGGGCCCACCGCCGCATTGGCTCGTGTACTTCGCGATCGACGACATCGATGCGGGACTGGCGAAGGTGGAGGAGCTCGGCGGGACGAAGCACGCGGGTCCGATCGACATCGGCATCGCGAAGATCGCGGTCGTGGCCGATCCGCAGGGCGCCGTCTTTGCGCTCTACGACGGCCAGCTCGAGTCCTGAGCGCGCCTCCGCTGATTCTCCGCTGATCGAGGTCCTCCAGCCGCCGGCCCACCCGCCGGTGGACACCGGCCAGTCGCCACTGCGCCACTGGCCAGTCGCCGATCGATCGATCGCAACATCGGTCGATCGATGTTGCGCACGCATACGCACGCACGCACGCGCGCACGCAGGTGCGTGCGAGGTCACTCCGCGGGCGAGGCTCCCGCTCCGTTCCGCCGGTCCGCGAGGTCCGCGCCGGTCGTCGTGGTCATCACGCTCGCCGCGCCGCCGCCCATCGCACGGCGCACCAACCTGGGAGCGAGTACGCGCAGCGCCGCCGCCAGAGCGTAGGGGCGCGGCACGTAGCCTTCAGGACGGCGCCCGACGCCGGCCCGGTAGATCGCCTCGGCTGCCTGCTCCGGCGTGGAGACGGCCCAGCGCGTCCACGGCTTGGCGGTGAGCTCTGACTGGGGGAAGCCCTCGGTGGAGATGAACCCGGGCAGTACCAGCCCGACGTGGACGCCGTGCGCGCGTTCCTCCATCCACAGCGCATCCGACCAGGATGCGAGCGCGGCCTTCGAGGCGCTGTAGGCGCCGGTGCCCTTACGCGTCACGCGCGCGGCGGTGGAGGCGACGTTGACGATCGCGCTGGGAGCCGATGAGCGCAGCAGCGGAAGCAGCGCCTCGGTGAGCCGCACCTGTGCGTCGAAGTTGATCGCCATCGTGCGCCGCACGTTGTCGTAGCCCCCGTCCGCGAAGGGCTGGCGCCAGGCGGCCCCCGCGTTGTTGACGAGCAGGTCCAAACGCCCGTGCAGCTCGGCTACGTGCTCGAGGATTCGCGCGGGCGCGTCGTCGTCGACGAGGTCGACCGCGACGAAGCTGGCGCGGGACTCCCCGCCGCCCAGCGACGCTGCCAGGTCGCGCAGGCGCTCCTCGCGGCGTGCGACCAGCACCAGCGATGCGCCGGGCTCGCGGGCGAGACGCCTCGCCGCCGCCTCGCCGATCCCGCTCGAGGCGCCGGTGACCACCGCGATCATCGCCACAGCCTACAGCCGGGACGATACGGTTGTGGGATGGACTCAACCGCGACCGATCAGGGGTCGGGAGCAGAACCCAGCCGCCGCGGATCGCCGTCGCCGACGGCCCGCAAGCGCGAGGCGCTCGAGCTGTTCCGCGGCCTGCCGCGACGCTATGACCTGCTGTCGGCGGCGCTCAGCTTCTGGCAGGACCCGCGCTGGCGCCGCGCGCTCGTGGGCGCGGTGGCGCCGATGGACGGGGATCGCGTGCTCGATGTGGCGACCGGCACGGGGATGGTCGCAGCCGAGCTGTTGAAGCGTGCGCCCGGGTGTCGAGTCGTGGGCCTCGACCAGAGTCCCGAGATGTTGTCCGGCGCCCGAGCGCGTTTCGTGGGCCGCGACGATGGCGCGCGCATCGAGCTGGTCGAAGGGCAGGCGGAGGAACTGCCGTTCGCCGAGCAGAGCTTCGACGCGCTCACGGTGACCTATCTGCTGCGCTACGTCGACGATCCGCCGGCGACGCTGCGCGAGCTGGCCCGCGTGATTCGCCCCGGCGGGCGGATGGCTTCGCTCGAGTTCGGCGTGCCCCCGTGGCCACCAGCGCGTGCGGCGTGGCGGTTCTACACGGCGGTCGGTCTGCCGGCGCTCGGCCGGATCGACTCGCGCGAGTGGGCGCGGGTGGGCCGCTTTCTCGGGCCGAGCATCGCCGGCTTCTACGAGCGCCATCCGCTCGAGCGGCTCCGCGAATACTGGCAAGCGGCGGGGCTCGAGAACATCGAGGTGCGGCGGATGAGCCTCGGCGGGGGCATCGTCATGTCCGCGAGGAAGTCCGGGCTCGTCACCGACGCCCCCGCAGAGGCCTCCGAGCCGCCCCTCGCCACCGGCTCGCGCGCGCCGCGGCCGTCGTCATCGATGCAGACGACGCCTCTGAGGCGCGGATGATCGATCGCCAGTGATGCCGGCCACGCCTGAGCTCCCGGCGTTCTACGCGCTCGGCCGCGGCCGCGTGGGCGAAGTGCTGACGCTGCTCCATCCGCCCTATACGGCATGGCATCTGAGCTACTTCGCGCTCGGCGCGGCGACCGCGCCACAACTGCACGCCGATCGCCTGTGGTGGGGTCTCGCCGCCTTCGGCCTGGCGGTCGGGGTGGCCGCGCACGCGCTCGACGAGCTGCACGATCGCCCGCTTGCCACGAGCCTGTCCGATCGCACGCTGATCGGCCTGGCCGTGGTCAGCCTGCTCGGTGCGCTCGCGATCGGCATCGGCGGCGTCCTTCAGGTCTCGGCCTGGCTCGTGCCGTTCGTCCTCGCGGGCGTCGTCTTCCTGCCGGCCTACAACCTCGAGCTCCTCGGCGGTGCTCTGCACAGCGACCTCTGGTTCGCGATCGGCTGGGGCGCGTTCCCGGCGTTCACCGGGTACTTCGTCAACGCCGAGCAGGTCGCGCTTCCGGGTCTCGCGATCGCCGCCGGCTGCCTGGCGATGAGCGTCGCCCAGCGACGTCTGAGCTCGCCGGCGCGCGAGCTGCGTCGCCGCACAACCTCAGTCAGCGGTGTGCGGACACGCCCCGATGGCAGTTCTGAGCCGCTGTCGCTCGCCGGCCTGCTGGCGCCACTGGATGGAGCGCTCGCGGCGCTGTCGCTGGCGATCGTCGTGATCGCCTGCGCGCTCGTCGCCGCGCGTCTGGGGTGAGGCGGCGAAAGCGGGCGTGCAAGGTGATCCGCAGCCCTCGCCGAGAGGTACATTGAGGTGATGGGGTACCGGTGGAGGATGCAAGGGTTGTGATGAGCGCGAGGTGCGGCACGAGATGAGCGCCTCAGCCGTTCGCGCCGTGCGCGGTCGCCTGCCGATCTTCGTCGCGCTCTGCGCGGCGATCTTGGTGGTGATCGGGGGCGCGATGTACTTCTATGACCACGCCCGGCGCGAAACGATCGCGAACGGCGTGAAGATCGATGGCGTGAGCGTCGGCGGCCTGCACGCGACGGCGGCGCGAGCGAAGATCCAGCGCGAGCTCCTCGGGCGCTTGAACCGGCCGCTGACGGTGCGCTCGGGGGCGAGGATATGGACGCTCGACCCGCGCGCAGCCGAGTTGACGGTCGACGTGGAGAAGATGATCGCCCAGGCCGTCAGCGCCAGCCGCGAAGGGTCGATTGTGACGCGGACGCTGCGCGGGTTGACCGGCGGGAGCGTTCACCGCAATGTGCCGCTCGTCGTCAGCTACTCCCACCAGGCGGTGCGTGACCTGACGGCGAAGGTGAGCCAGACCGTGGGTCGGGCGCCCACAGACGCGACGGTGCAGCCCAGCGCGAGCGGGCTGACGGCCGTGCCGGCGCAGACTGGGCTCGAGGTTGAAGGGGCGCGGCTCGCCGAGCGGGTCGAGCGCGCTTTGACCGGCGCGACCGTCAGCCATGCGATCACGGTGCCGACGCGCGTGGTGCAGCCGGCGGTGAGCACAGCTCAGCTGGCTGCGAAGTACCCCGCGTACATCGTCGTGGATCGCGGCGAATTCAGGTTGCGCTTCTACGAACACCTGAAGCTGGCGAAAACATATGAAATCGCAGTCGGAATGGAAGGCCTGGAAACGCCCGGCGGCCTGCACCACATCGAATGGGAGCAGGTCGACCCGCCGTGGTACGTGCCGAAAAAAGCGTGGGCCGGTGCGCTCGCGGGCACGGTCGTGCCGCCCGGTCCCACGGATCCGCTGAAGGCGCGCTTCATGTCGTTCGACGGCGGTGCCGGCATCCATGGAATCGACCCCAGCGAGTACTCCTCGATCGGCCACGATGCGTCGCACGGCTGCATCCGGATGCGGATCCCGGACGTGATCGCGCTCTACGGCAAGACCCCGGTGGGCACTCCCGTGTACATCATCTAAAGCTCCAAGACCCTAAGACGAGACTGCGGCGGCTAGCGCTTGAGCAGGCTCTCGCGGTATTCCTGGTTCTGCCGGCGCTCGCCGCGGATCTGGATGGCGATGTAGACGATGATGATGTTGACCAGCACGCCGATGCCGCCGAACGTGGCGATCAGGCCGATGTCCTTGATGACGGCTTCGCTGGTGGCGATCATCAGCATGGACGAGAGCCTAGCAATGAGCGGCGCGGCGGTGTCGCCGCCAGCGGCGGGGCGATCGGTGGCCGCGGCGAGCGGATCGCGCGCCGGTGTCGTAGCCTTCAGTCAGCCGCCACCGATCGATCGAAGATCGGGGCCACTGCCGCCCGAGGGCGAGCGAGCAGCGTATGGAGAGGTGCCGGAGCGGTTGAACGGGCGCGACTGGAAATCGCGTGACGGGGGAAACTTCGTCCGAGGGTTCGAATCCCTCCCTCTCCGTTTCGGATAGCTAGAAATCTTTGGCCTAGTCCCCTGGCTCCGTTTGAGGACGACCGCTGATACTCAACGCCGCGGAGCGGCGCAGTAGGTGGGGCGCTATCCATCCCAGCAAAACATCCAGCGAAAACAAATATTCCGCAGCTAAGTCGGGTCTCGCTGAGATGCTTGCGCGAACGTGACGAGGCGTCTGCGGTCCTCGTCCCACAGCTTGAATCGCATGGCGCGCAGGCCGTCTGCGAGGGAGAGGATTGGCACGTCGTGGAAGATCGCGTTCTCGTCGTGCGCCCGTTGCAGGTTGTAGTTGGGGATGCGGGAGTTCAGGTGGTGGACGTGGTGCAGGCCGATGCTGCCCGAGAAGAACTGGAGGATGGGAGGCAGCTTGAGGTAGGAGCTGCCGCGTAGCGCGGCGTCGGTGTAGCTCCAGTCGCCGGTGTCCTCCCAGTAGGCGTCCTCGAACTGGTGTTGGACGTAGAACAGCCAGATGCCGGCCGAGCCGGCGAGCATGACCGTCGGAGCCTGGACCAGCAGGAAGTTGAGCCAGCCCAAATACCAGCAGAGCGCGGCGAGGAGGATCGCGAGCGCGATGTTCGTGCCGATCACGCTGCGGCGCAGGCGCGGGCGCGCGTCGCGGGCCACGAGGCGTGGGCCGATGAGCAGCGCGACGATCGGCCCGACCCCGAACATGATCAGGGGATTGCGAAACAGGCGGTAAGCCAGCCGCGATCGCGGCGGTAGCGCGTGATACTCGGCGACGGTCAGCGTGCGTACGTCGCCGCCACCGCGGCGATCGAGGTCGCCTGAGGTGGCGTGGTGGATCGCGTGGTCGTGGCGCCAGCGCAGGAACGGCGAGTAGACCATCAGCCCGAGGACCGTGCCGAGCCAGGCGTTGGCGCGCTTCGTGGGCAGGAGCGAGCCGTGGGAGCAATCGTGGAAGAGGATGAAGGTTCGCACCAAAAAGCCGGAGGCCGGGATCGCGATCGCCAGCGCGAGCAGATATGAGACGTGTCTCAGTGCGAGGTACATCGCGGCGGACAGCGCCAGATAGGGAACTACCGATGTCGCGATCGCCAGTAGGCTGCGCCCGAGGTTGGGCTGGGCGTATGGAGCCAGATCCTCGCGCCAGAATGGACGCTCCGGACGGCTGGCGCCAGCGTGCTCAGGAGGGCGAGGCCGGTTGGGCTCGGGCGTCGGCAAGTCAGACCAGCATGCCAGGAGGAGCGGTCGAATGCAAAGGGCTGATGCGCGGGAAGGCGCTCCTCCCCGCCGGTCCTCGCGGTTCAACGCTGCGCGCCGTCTAGACTAAGGCGCTCTGCGCCTGTAGCTCAGCTGGATAGAGCGTCGGTCTACGGAACCGAAGGTCAGAGGTTCGAATCCTCTCAGGCGCGTAGCCGCCGTCAGCTGTCTTCATGGAGCGGCGGTGAGCCCGAGTGCGGTGAAGAAGCGTTGCACGGCGTCTACCGCGTCGACGCGTAGCTCGGTCTGGGGGGTTTGCGGGTCGACTTGGATGGCTTGCTCGGCGTAGGAGCGTGGGCCGATGTCGGACGGGCTGCGGTAGCGCTCACGGACCTCGAGGAACGTGCTCTTTAGTGGGCCGAGGTCCTTTGAGAGCGGCCCGTCGCGTAGGGCTTGGGCGGCGTCCTCAGGTCCACCGGCTCGGTTGTGAAGCAGCACATATGCGAGGTCGTAATAGTCCTTGGTGGCCGCGCGACTGCGCAGCGCCGCGCACTTGGACAGCAGATAGCCCTGCAGCCCGGCGAAGCGAACGCTGACCTGTACCTCGGTGCCGTCGGCGAGCTCGCCCGTGATCTCCTCCCACTGGAAGTCGTGGGCTACATATCCGGTGCCGCGCAGGTTGGCGGCGCCGAGACGGCGGCTGCCGTTCGGTCGTACGCTCTCGCCCTCCCGGTACTGGCTGAGATCGCAGAGAAACTCGATCCTGATGGGGGTGGAGTCGATCGATCCTTGCCAGCGCCAGCCATCCTGCTCGGGGTCGGGCTCGAACTGGAGCGCTTCGAGGGCGCGCTCGACGACCCCGAGGTCTGCGTCGGGGTCGATGTGGCTTACCAGCAGAACATCGACGTCTGTCGTGCCGAGGTGCTCCGGGATGACACCTGCGGTATCTCGCACCAGGACGGCCGGCACGAGGCCGCCGAGGACGACGAGGAAAGGCGTTTCATCGCCGATCTCGTGTAGCAGTCTGACGAGCGCGCTCTCCGCCCGTGCGCGTGCCTCGGGCGAGCGCTCCTCCTCCGTCATGTCCGTACCGCCATCGGCTCGACCGGCTGCTCGGCTTCTCCTGTGGGATGTAGCGGGTCGATCAGCAGAGTCTTGATGTGGTCGGCGGCGTCCTGGCCGCGCGCCTCGAACGACGAGAGGTCCGCATACAGTCGCGGGGCGCTCACGACCGGCACCCCGTCCTTGCGCTCGGCGAGCTTGAGGATGCGAGGATCGGCACGCCAGAAGATCACGCGCCCACCCTCGTCGACCTCGCGCAGCCCGGCGGCGCCGATCGCGGCTGTGAGCGGACCGGCAAAGTCTTCGTCGGCGATATAGATGTGGACGCTTGGCACAGTCGTCGTGAACGGTGCGGTGAGCTCCAGACCCGCCCAGCCGCTCACCGCCCAGCCGGAGTTCTCCTCGAGTGCCTCGCACAGCTCGCCCCGTAGCAGGGCCATCACGTCGCGTGAGGCTCGGTGCGCGATGCGTGTATCGCGTGCGTCCTGGACAACGGCAACCGACCAGGCGGAGAGCATCGCGTCGGCGTCGAGGATCTCCCTGTAGGCATGCGGGCCTCGCGCCGGACCGCGCTTGATCGTCCACCCCTGGGTATCGAACGTTCCCAGCACGCTCGCCGCCTGCGCAATGGACCATCCGCCATCGCGCGCGAGCTCCCCGGCCCGCAGTCGCTCCCAGGGGCGAGCGAGGATCAGCTCGGCGATCGACAGCGACGATGCAGACCATGAGAAGCCCCGCGCGGCATCCTTTTTCGGCGCACGGACCGCTGGTTCGCGGATGACCAGCAGGCCACCGGGGCCAGCGATTCGCGTCCGTGCGTCTTCATCGGCCCAGTTAGCGCCCCGCGCCCGCAGCCACTCCAGCGCCCCGGGAGAAAGACGACGAGCAACCAATACGACATCCGACGGCCACGGGTCCGCTACGCCGGCCGCGGCACGGCGCACATCATCCGGCCAACCCTCACCCGCCCACACAGCCCGCAGCCCAATCTGACCCCCAGCGTTCGTTTTGACAACGAAGCCCGGGCCCTTCCCGGGCCTACTGGCGCGCACCACGGCGGTGCCGTCCAAAGCCAAGGCAAGGATGCGAGCCAGGCGATTCTCTGCCGCTACCATATTCTCCACTGTAACAGATGATAATGGTCTTTTGGCAGCAATAGCGAGCCACACCAGGGTCGCCGTCGATGGGTTTGTCGATGCGTGGCCAGAGGCCGCCAGCGAGAAAACGCCGACTTAATCGTGATATAGCCGATCAGCTCCGGTGGCGGTGAGGCGAAAACCCTAGTATTGGGGCTCTGCGCCTGTAGCTCAGCTGGATAGAGCGTCGGTCTACGGAACCGAAGGTCGGGAGTTCGAATCTCTCAGGGCGCGTCTGCCTTCATGGCGCGTCTGCCTTGCAAGGCGCGTCCTCAATCAAGCCGCTTGACATGCCCAAGGCAGCGCCGGCTTTACGCCGCCAAGGCAGCGCCGGCTTTACGCCGGTTCGCCTGAGCGCACGCCAAGCGCATGTCCGCCCGCCAGAGGCTTCCAACCTTCCTTGGCTTCGTGCACGACCAGCCGCTCCGCCGGCACCCTGCTCTTGACCGCCTCGTTGTGTTCGTTGAAGCGCGCGATCGCGTACGTCTTGTCCTCGAACTTCCCGTGGAACGTCCCGTCCCACATCAGTCAGCTTCGAGATCATCACGAACGCCTCCGGCGAGGGCGGCGTCTCCTGGCCGCCTTTCAGTTCGCCTTTCTTGCCCGCCAGCATCACCGCGTAGTCCCCCACCGCGATCCATCCCCCGGCCGGGACCGTCAGCTCGTCGGTCGTCTCCTTGTGCATGAACGGCCGCCCCCGCCGCGCGTCGAAAAGCGTGCACCAGACGGACCCCTGCGGCGGCCGCCCGGGGCGCTTGTGGACGGTGTTGCGGATCCACACGTCCACGGGCTCATCCGGTGAGACGGCGCGCAGGCAGAATGACTCGTACATTCCCGCCCGCATCGGCGCGGTGGGAAAGATCGCGCTCACTGGCATCGACGACGATCTTAGGGGTCCGCTGCTGCCCGTCGCTCGAATCCTGAGAGGATCCCGACCGACATGCATGGACGACTGCACCGCCAAGGAGTGGGAGCGAACAGAGGACGCCCATTACTGACCCTTCGGATTTGGCCATGAAGCGAGACTCGCTCGTCCAGCTGCCCTCCGCGTTGAGGCTCGCCGCGACCAGGTCGCGACCAGGCCGGGCGGGCTTCGTGATGGGGATCGACGGCGGCGCGACGAAGACGCTCGCCGCGGTTCTCGATCTGAAGGGTCACGCGCTGTGTGTCGCGCACGGGGGCCCGAGCAATGAAGACGCGGTCGGTGCAGAGGCCGCGGTCCAAGCGCTGCTGGAGGTCGCGGACGAGGCGATCGAGCGGGCCGGTATCGAGCGCAGCGACCTCGACGCGGCCGTGTTGGCCGTCGCTGGCACCGACACCGAGGCGATCGCCCACCAGGTCCGCGCCACCGGCATGGGCGATGATTGGATCGTGGTGAACGACGTCGTCGGAGCGTGGGCCGCCGCGACCGGCGCGCAGCCCGGGATCGCGGTGATCTCGGGCACCGGATCGAATGTCTTTGGTATGGGTCCTGACGGACGCGCCTGGCGGGCCGGCGGCTGGGGCCATCTACTCGGGGACGAGGGCAGTGGCTATTGGCTGGGTATCGAGTCGATCAAGGCCGCGCTGCGCGACCGCGAGGCGTCCGGTCCGAAGACCGCGCTCAGCGACGCCGCTGTTGAGTTCTTCGCGGTTCCGAGCGTCGAGGCGCTCGCGGCGCGCGTCTACGCAAAGCCGCTCAGTAAGGGCGAGATCGCCGCGTTTGCCACCGAGACCGCGAAGCTCGCGGCGCGTGGAGACGCGGTCGCGCGCGAGCTCTACGGGCACGGGGCCCGCGAGCTGGCGGAGCAGATCCTCGCGGTGGTTCGCCAAACCGGCCTCGCCGGCGCCTTCCCGGTAGGTCTGATCGGCAGCGCCTTCAAGGCCGGCTCCGTTTTCGTCGAGCCGCTCATCGCCGCCGTCCACGAATTCATGCCCGCTGCGCGCGTCTCGATCGTGGAGATGGCCCCGGTCGGTGGCAGCCTGCTGCTGGCCGCGCGCGCATCCGGCCACGACGAAGCGCTCGATCCTCAAGACCTCTCTCGCCTGATCGACGTCGCCCTGGCCAGCGGGCGCGGTGGTCCATAGCCGGCGGAGGGCCGGCGGAGGTTCTTCTTAGCGGCTCGACATGGATGATGCGGTGGCGCGTAGCCGGGCCTCGATAGCGGCCCTGTCGCCGATCGCATCCGCGCCGCCACCGGCGCCGCCGATCCGCACCGCCGCGGCGGCATTGGCGAAGGTGGCGGCGGTCACGGGAGACTGTCCCTCATGGAGCGCCACGAAGAAGGCCGCCGCGAACACGTCCCCGGCGCCGAGATCGTCGCGGAGATCCTCGATCGCGGGCACCTTCACACGGACGGCTTCGCCACGGGGTAAGAGGATCTCGGTTGGATTCGCCCCGGCGGTGATGGCGACCACCGAACCTGCCTCGGCCGCCATCGAGATGCGTCCCGCGCAGATCGCATGCTCATGCTCGCTCAGCACGATCGCATCCAGATGATGCTCGGGTAGCCGGTCCGAATCGAGGGGCGCCGGTGAGACCTCGCTGCGCTGCCCGTCCCACGCCCTGACCAGCCCCTGCGGGGTGAGTCCGACGAAGCCGGCGCGTCCTTGCCACGCGCGCGGCGTCTCCCGGGCGACGGGCGCGAGATGGAGGATCTGAGTGTCGACCTTCACCTGCTCGGCGATCGGGCCCGCCCACTGAAGCAGTCGCTGTCTCCGCGTGGCGCCGGAGCCGGAGGTGCAGAGCGTCGTCGTGTGAGGCGCGGGGAAGATCTCGAGCTCGAGCTCCCCCCGGTAGGGCTCCATCAGCTGTTCGATCTCCCGCGCTGAGCCCTGTGTGACGATCAGTGTCCGCTGTCCGAGCCCGGCTGCCTGAAGTGCGCTGTAGAAGGCGGTTCCTCCCGGGCGGCGGGATCCGTCGGTCATCACGTCGACCGTTATGTGTCCCATCGTCGTGTAGTCGAATTTCGTCATGAAGGATTCCGCCGTGAAGGCCCGTACCAAATCAAATGGGCTTTCCGACTGTTCTGCAGGCTGACGCCTGATGAGGTTCCGCCCCGATCACTGGCGTGCGCCGCGCGCGCGCTTTGGTATTCCGCTGCTGCTGGTATTGGCCCTGGCCGGCTGCGTGCTGTCCGCGTCGGCGTCTGCATCGGCGCCCACGCTCACGCCCACGCCCTCACCCTACCCGGCGGGCGCGACTCGCCCAGAGCGCGTGGTCAAGCCCTCCGAACTGGCCCATACCACCTCCGCTTCCACCGGTGGCTCAACTGCTCCCACGAGCGGCTCGTCGAAGAGCAGCAGTAGCGGCTCCTCCAAGTCCACGTCCAAGCACTCCAAGCCCAAGCCCAGGGTCCTCCACGGCGATCCCGCCCGGGCGCTGCTCGCGTTCGAGGCGATGCAGAAGGCCTACTACATCCCCGGCTCGGGCCTGTATTCCGGGGAACCGTTCTCGTTTTTGTGGCCGTTCTCACAGGCGCTGGCCGCGACCGTGAGCATGGCCCACGTTGAGGGCATCGCGTCGATCCCCGGTCTGACCGCGTCGTTCACGCGCGAACTGAGCGCGCGGTTGATTGGCTTGCGCTCCTATCTGGACACCTCCAACTCGGGCGCCCCGGAAGGCACCTTCACGAGCACGCTCGCGGCGTTCGATGGCACGGTGGCGCCTCCGGCGGGGCCGGGCGGGGCGAAGTACTACGACGACAACGAGTGGGTCGGAATCGAGCTCGCGCGGTTGTACGAGCTGACCCATGACGCCGCGGTGCTCGGCAGCGCCGAGGGGATCATGGCGTTCGTGATAGCCGGCTGGCAGACGACCGGCCCCGGCGGCGAACCGCTGGCGTGCCCGGGCGGGGTGCCGTTCTCGAACGCTTCTGAAAACACTGAACGCAATACCGTCACAGACGGTCCTGGCGCCGAGCTGGCGCTGCAGCTCTATCGCATCACCGGCGATGTCCAGTACCTGCAGTTCGCCGAGATGGCCTACGAATGGGTGCGCACCTGCCTGACCCAGCCGAACGGCCTGTACGCCGACCACATCAAACCCCACGGCAGCATCGAACCCACGGAGTGGAGCTACAACCAGGGCACGATGATCGGCGCCGGCACGCTCCTATATCAGGCCACCGGCAATGGCGCCTACCTCTACGAGGCCCGCCAGACCGCGGAGGCGGCGCTCGCCTACTTCACCCCCGAACGGCTCGGCTCGGAAAACCCGTTCTTCGCGTCGGTCTACTTCCGCAACCTGCTCTACCTCGACTCCGTCACCCACGACCCGCCCGGGCCAAAGCTCGCCCAGGCCTACGTCGACTACGCCTGGCAGAACCTGCGCTTGAGCGACAACCTGTTCGTCTCCGGCTCGCCCGCCTCCGCTCAGCTGTTGGTGCAGGCCGCGATCGTGCAGATCTACGCGCTGCTGTCCTCGCCCCCGAGCACGTATTTCTAGGATGGTGACGGATGGCCCTTGGGTGACCGATCTCTTCGAGATCGACTGACGACATCCTCGGTTGCTCGCGTGACCGATCGACATCCTTGCCCAGCTCGGCCCTCGACCCCACAATCATCGAGCGTTGCATCGAGATAGGCTTCGCTTGAATGAATGCCGACGCGACGAACATGATGACCGCCGAGGGTCTGGGCACCCTGCACTCAGAGCTGGCCGTGCTCGAGGGGGAGGGGCGCAGGGAGATCGCCGAGCGGATCAAGACGGCGCGTGAATGGGGGGATTTGAAGGAGAACAGCGAGTATCACGACGCGAAGAATGAGCAGGCTCATCTGGAGACGAAGATCGCCCGCTTGCGCGAGAAGATCGCCGCCGCGGTCGTCGTCCAGGAGGCGCCCGCCGTGGGCGGGGTGGTCGGCTTCGGCTCGACCGTCCTCGTGCGCGACCAGGATGGCTCGGAGCGCACCTGGCGGATCGTCAGCTCGCACGACGCCGACCCCGCCGATGGCCGTCTCTCGGCCGAATCCCCGGTCGCGCTAGCCCTGATCGGGCGTGGCGCGGGCGATCAGACTTCCGTTTCGCTCCCCAGGGGCAAGCGCACGCTCACTGTGCTCAGCGTCAGCTGAGGACTGCTCGAGCGTGGCGATGAGTGCCAGGACCACGTCGGGGTCGAACTGCGTGCCAGCGCAGGCGTGCAGCTCCGCCACCGCCGCGGCCCGGGAGATCGCGCGGCTGTAGGTGCGCGTGGAGGTCATCGCGTCGAAGGCGTCGCACACGAAGATGATTCGCGCCCCCAGCGGTATCTCGGTGCCCCGCAGGCCGTCCGGATAGCCGCCTCCGTCGAAGCGCTCGTGGCTCGAGCGCACGAGCCGCGCGACGGGACGCAGAGCGCTGGCTGCCATGAGGATGCGTTCGCCGAGGATCGTGTGCCGGCGCATGAACCGCCACTCTTCCGCATCGAGCGGTCCGGGCTTTGCGAGGATCGCGTCGGGGATCGCGATCTTGCCCACGTCGTGGAGCTCCGCGGCGCGGGCGAGCACGTCGAGTTCCTCCCCATCCAACCCCAACCGCCGCCCGACTGAAAGCGCCAGCACGCCCACCCCGCGTTGGTGCTCCTGCAGGTCGGGGTAGCGCTCGCGGAACGCCTCCAACAGCACGTCGCGCAGCTGTAGCACGGCGCTGCTTTCGCGTGTCTGGTCCTTGCGCTCGTACAGGCGCTGGTCGGCCAGCTGCAGGATCGTGGCCGCGTCGCTGCCCTCGACGGGGATGCTCACCTCGCCGTGCGCCGCCCCGATCGAGAAGCCCGGCCCGCGCTCGGACAACGCCGAGACGCTTGTGAGCACCAGCTCCTCGTCGAGCGCCGCCGAGGCTCGCAGCAGCACGCAGAACTCGTCGCCACCCATGCGGTAGGCGGTGCCGTGCGCGGCGACGACAGCGCGCAGCTTGTCGCTCAGCCGCGCCAGCAGGGCGTCGCCCGCGGGATGACCGTAGGTGTCGTTGTAGCGCTTGAAACCATTGAGGTCGTACAGGACCAGCGTCCAGTGCTCGCTTGTCCCGCCGGGGCGGCAGGCGAGCTCGAGGTCTTCCATCAGCTGGCGGCGGTTGCCCAGTCCGGTCAGTGGGTCGGTCAACGCCAGGCGCCGCGAGGAGACGAGCATCGTGAGGTTCTCACGCACGGTGCTCATCAGATGCACGCACACGGCGAGCACGGTGGCGATGGCGAGGATCAAGGCGGCCAGCGTGAGCTGGTGGTGGAAGTTGCCGTAGACGAATACGCCCAGCGCGGCGAGCAGCGAGACGGCTGGCACCGACATCAAGCGCCAGTCCTCCACCCGCCGTCGTGCCGCCCGCGGCCAGGGTGTCCAGGCGGCGATCGCCAAAAGGATCGCCGCGGCGGGCCACAGCGAGTCCACCCAGGTGCCCACTCGATAGGCGCCCGTCGCCGTCTGGTATGCGTAGGTCGAGTCGGCGATCGCGCTCACGAGCATGCTCAGAGCGATCAGCAACCACACACGCCCAGGGCGCCAGCCGGTCGTGCCGAGCGCCCCGACTGTGAAGATCAGCAGCAGCAGGTCGCCGATCGGGTAGGCCAGCGCGATCGCCACCGAACCCAGGTTGCTGGCGGTGTGGTCGAGGATCGGGGGCAGCACGACCGCCGCCGCCACGGCGGCGGCGGCGAGCCCGCCGATCAGTCCGTCCAGCCACATGCTGCGACGCAGCTCGCGCAAGTGCGTCCCCACCAGCAGCACGATCGCCGCGTAGCAGCATGGGTAGAAGGACAGATAGAGCGCATCGGCGGGAGAGGCGGCGCCTTCCATCGTGTGGGGGCCTTCGAGGAAGAGCGTGAAGTAGAGGTCGCCAAAGCTCCAGAACAGCACGCCCGCGCCCATCGCCAACCAGGCCGCGCGCTGCGCCTTGACGGTGACGCCGCGGGCGACCACGGCGAACGCCGCGCCGAACATCAGCAGGCTGTAGATGCCCTTGTCGATCGCCACGTCGGCTCCGTGGCCGCCGAGGTCGACGGTCGTATGCAGGACGAGCACTCCCAGCCCTCCGAGGAGGAAGGAGAGGTAGAGAATCGATCTTGTCGTGCGGAAGTGCGTGGCCATGCGGCCTCCTTCCGTCTATCGACCGGCTGCCGTTGATCCTGGAGGGTGACTCGACCGTCGTCAGCCGGCGATTGTGCGGCGCATGCGCTGCGAGAACCGCCGCGGAGAGCGCCGGTACAGGTGCCGGCCTTCGCGGAGCGCCTGCTTGCGCAAGCGCTTGCGCCGCCGGGCGATGAGCTTCAGCAGGGCCTTGCGCGTCTGCCGGCGCGCTCGCTTCGATCCCGCGAGCGGCCCGTGGGAGGCGTCCACCCGCGCGGCGAGCAGCGTGAGATCGTGCTCCTCGCCCAGGATATCCCCCAGCGCGCCGGCGCGACGCGCGAGTTGCGCCAGGCCGAGGAGCTCGGCCGCGTGGCGTAGGTCCTTGACGCGTTTGCGCCACTGATGCAGCGCCCGCGCGCGCTTACCCTGCTTCGCGCCCGCGGCGCGCCGGAGACGACCGCGGCCCTGCCGGTATATGTGCCTCAGGCCGGGCTCCATCATCTCGATGCCCGCGGAGTGGGGGCCGGTTGGATGGCTGGCCGCGGGGCCGATGATGCTGAGGGAGCCGAGCAGGCTCCACTCCCCGGTGGGGCCGGCAAGATTCCACTCCGCCACCCGGTCGCGCGCGCGGTTCAGTTCACCCAGCACGGCCGTGTGTGTGGCGGTGTCGCCCAGCGCGAGCTTCGCGGCCCGATCGCGCTCGGCCGTGAGCTGGCGGCGCAGCTTCCTCACGCCGGGCCGGCGTGCGAGCTTGCCGGAATGCCGTAACAGCTCATCGAGCGTGCTGAGGATCACCTCCGCGTCGCGTGCCCCCGCCAGGCGCCGGGCGGCGTCGCGCAGGACTGCGTTCTCCCGCGCGAATGTCTGCTCGCCGAGGTCCTCTCTGAGCAACCGGACCAGCGCGCGCAGGCGCTTGAGCGCCTTGCGGGTCTCGTGCACCGCTTGCTCGCCCGGCACGGCTTCTTCGCCCTGCAGTAGCTCGATCGCGAGGTCGAGCTGGCCGAGTGCTATGCGCTTGAACCCGTCCGCGGTTCGCTCTGTGCTCAGCAGCGCGAAGCGGCGGTCACGGGTGCGTCGCGCCCTGGCCAGGCGACGGTCGCGCTCGGTCTTCGCGAGGACCACCCCCACCCCCACCGCCACGGTCGCGACCACGGCGGCGGTGAGCGGCGCGACAATGGAGCCATGCCCAGCCTTACGCCCGGCCCATGGTGGACGGTGCGCCGTGCGGCGAACCGCAAGCCGGCGACGTATCGCTGTCCGATCTGTGGTCATCATTTACCCGCTCTTAGCGAGCATATGCTGATTGCTCCCGAAGGGGACACGCGCCGCCGGCGGCACGCGCACACCGAGTGTGTGCTTACGGCGCGAGCTCGCGGGCAGCTGGTGCTGCATGACGAATGGCTGCGCACTCAGCCGCACGGGCCGTCACTGTGGCGACGACTCCTGCGGCGCACCTAGGTGGGACTCCTGCTGGCCCGATCAGAGAGCCCGATGATCTTCGATCGGTGGGCGACGTTCCCGCAGGCCGAAACGCCGGCGGCTCAGCCGCCCCAGGCGTGCACGTACTCTGGGTCGATCCGGATGATCACGCGCTGTTCGCCGGGCTGGCGCAACGGGTACTCATCGACGCCCATGTACTTCTTCGCCAGCGCGTCGATGTGCTCGTCCGCGCCCTCGTGCGTGCGCTCGGCTACACGACCCCGGATCGAGACGTACTCATACGGGTTCTCCATGTTCTGCACGGTCAGCGTCACGCGTGGGTCGCGCTCCAGGTTGCGCGGCCACGCCCGCCCCTCGGCGGTGTTCAGCACGGGACGGCCGTCCTGCACGTCCACCCACACGGGCGCGGCATGCACGGACCCGTCCTCGCGGATGGTCGAGACGTTGGCGAAGTTCTTCCCTGACAGCAGCTCCTCGCTGCGGCCCTCGATCGTTGCGCTCATCATCATGACCCTTTCTGGCGGTGGTTTCCCGGCGATGACGGATGCCCACCACGATAGGACGTTTTCGCCTGCGCTCACGCGCGGGCGCGGGACACCCTCGTGGGGCTTGTAAAGCGGAGGTTCGTTCGAGGCGGAGGCGTTGGCGGCAGAGGTGCGTGAGGGCGCGCACTGCGTATGAATGGAGATGCGCTGTTACAGGCCGCAGGTCAAGCTGGCCGATTGGAGATCCCGATGATGATCTCGAATCGGCGAGGACGCATGGAGCGACCGAAGTGTGCTTGGTAGATGAAGGAGCGAGGACGCCGTATCGCGACGCGCCCGCGCGGTCCACTACTGGCGGCTGAGGCCTGTGCTGGAGCTGACCGGCGGGAGCGGATCCAGCGGGGTGAGCTGGCCGTTGTTCAGCTGGAACCGCACCTTCGCCTGTCCGCCGCCGGGACAGCACAGCGGATCGCTGGAGCGATACAGCGAGTAGGCGAGCGTGACTTCGGTGTCGCTCTGGGAGACTACGCTGACCTGTGCGCTCGGCCGGGTGGAGTCGGTGCCGATATAGCGGCCGTCGACGAAGAAGAACGCCTGCTTGTCATACCCGTCGTTGGAGTGGGCGCCGGTGCCGATCAGCACGCGCAGGGTCTGGTTGGGGTGGTAAGCGGAGGTGTCGGTCGCGGTGAAGCCCTTCGACGCGAGCACGGCCATTGCCCCACGCAGCCCTTCCGTGCTTGTTTCCGGCTTGGTGAACGCCGGCGCCGGCGCTGTGTGGGTGGGCGCGGAGGAGCCGCCGTTTGTGGTCGTCTGCGTCGGTGCGGTGCTCGCCGGCGTCGTCGTGCTCGTGGTGGGCTGCGTGGGCGTGGTCGTCTGCGTCGGAGCGGGAGCGCTGGACACGGTCACTGTCTTCGTGCTCCCGCCACATCCACCCAGCAGCAGGCCCAGAACAACCGTGATGATCATCGCGGGCAGTAGACCTCGTCTCATCATCGCCTGCATGGTATTCGCCGCACGCCGTTCGCTTCCTCGCCGGGGAGATAGCCGAAGAGCTGCCGCCCTTGCAAGATTAGTAGTCACTGCTAATCTATGTTCTCATTAGCAGCCACTAAGCAAGGAGTCGAGGCAGATGAGCAGAGTAGAGCGTAGAAACGGATGGACCTTGGCGATCGTGTCGGTCGCGCTGTTCATGGTCGTGCTCGACAACCTGGTCGTGAGCGTGGCGTTGCCCACGATCCACCGCGATCTCGGCGCGTCGATCCAATCGCTCGAGTGGACGGTGAATGCGTATGTGCTCGCCTATGCGGTGCTCCTGCTCACCGGCGCGGCGCTCGGCGATCGCTTCGGGCGCAAGCGCATGTTCCTCGTTGGCATGGCTGTCTTCACCGCCGCCTCCGCCGGTGCGGCGCTCGCGCCCACCACCGGCCTGCTCGTCGCCGCGCGCGCCGTGCAGGGCGCCGGCGCCGCGATCGTCACTCCGCTCACGCTCACGCTGCTCGCCGAGGCGTTCCCGCGGGAGAGACGTGGGATCGCGATCGGCGTGTGGTCTGGCATCTCAGGCACCGCTGTGGCGATCGGTCCGCTCATCGGTGGCGCCGTCGTGCAGGGCATCTCCTGGCACTGGATCTTCTGGATCAACGTCCCGATCGGGATCGTCATGATGCCGCTCGCGCTGCGCTGGCTCGAGGAGAGTCACGGTCCGTACGGCACCCTCGACCTGGCCGGTCTCGCGCTTGCCTCGGCCGGCGCGTTCGGCGTCGTATTCGGCCTCGTGCGCGCGCAGGCGCTGGGCTGGACGAGTCCGACGATCCTCGCGACGCTGATCCTCGGCGCGGTCCTGCTCGCCTGCTTCGTCATCTGGGAGTTGCGCGCGTCAGAGCCGATGCTGCCGATGTCGTTCTTCGCCAAACGCTCGTTCGCGGTCACGAACGTCGCATCGCTGAGCATGTACTTTGGGATGTTCGGCTCGATCTTCTTCATGTCTCAGTACATGCAGAACGTGCTCGGTAACACGCCCCTGCAGGCCGGGCTGAAGCTGCTCGTGTGGACAGGCGCCACGATGGTTGTAGCGCCGCTGGCGGGGGTCTTTTCCGAGCGCTTCGGCAGCCGCCCCTTCATGTTCGCGGGGCTCTCGTTGCAGGCGGGCGCGCTTGGGTGGCTTGCATCTATTACCTCTACCCATCTACCCTATTCGCACATGATCGTCCCGTTCATCATGGCCGGCGCGGGTATGGCGCTCGTGTTCGCTCCCTCTGCCAACGCTGTGCTCGCCTCCGTGCGCACCGAGCAAGCCGGTCAGGCCTCCGGCGCCAACAACGCGATTCGCGAGCTGGGAGGTGTGCTCGGCGTGGCCGTGCTCGCCTCGATCTTCACCGGCTCAGGCGGATATTCTTCGCCGCAGGCGTTCGTCAACGGCTTGATCCCAGCGATGTGGGTGGGCATGGCGGTGCTCGCCGCTGGGGCGTTGATCGTGCTGACGCTGCCATTCAAGACAACGGTGGGCGCGGACGCCGTGGACATGGCGGTCGCTGAGGGCGCCGCATCGGTCAACGCTGACGCGGCGCGCGGGCGGGGCATTGCCGGCGAGGGTCAGAAGATCCCAGTGGTCGCCGGGGAGGCCGCATGAACACGACTGCCGAGCCCGTCCGCCGGCGGGTCCCCGCGGCGGAGCGCCGCGAGGAGCTGATCTCCGCAGCCGTGCATGAGTTCGCCCATGGCGGTTTGCACGGCACGCCGGTCGAGCGGATCGCAAGGCGCGTCGGCGTCGCCCAGCCTTACGTGTTCAGCCTTTTCCCTTCGAAGCGCGAGTTGTTTCTCGCCGCGCTGAATCGGAGCTTCGAACGGGTGGCCGACACCTTCCGCGTCGCCGCTTCAGACTACGCGGCTGGGCGCGCGCCGGCGGACTGCGAGGACACGCTGCAGGCGATGGGGATGGCCTATAAGGAGCTGCTCGCGTCAGATCGGGACTATCTGATGCTCCAGCACCAGTCCTATGCCGCCTGCGACGACGAGGTGGTGCGTGCGTGCGTGCGCCAACGTTACGCCCAGCTGGCGGAGCTCGCCGGCGAGCTGTCAGGCGCCGAGGCAGAGCAATTGGACGACTTCTTCCGCCACGGCATGGCCCTCAACGTCGCGGCTGCGCTCGGCGTCGAGGAGCTGTCGGTTGACTGCCCCTGGATGGCCGCCGCGCGCGCGGCGGCTCCAAACCCGGGCTGACGGCAGCCGCGGACCCGGCGGCGGCTGGATTCGCCCGCTTGAGATTTCGCCCACAAGGCCCGCGAAGCGGGTACGATCGACTGGCGATGTCTGCGCCGGCACAGACTCCGGGTCATCATAAGCTCCGGGAGGATTCCCGCAGCCGGCGCGAGCAGGTGCGCACGGGGTCGCTGGTCGTGCTGGCGATCCTGATCACGCTGTTCGCCGTGTTCAACCTCGAATCTGTGAAGGTCAACTGGATCTTTGGCTCCGGCCACGCGCCGCTGATCGTCGTGATCGTGATCTCACTGCTTGTGGGCATCGTGCTCACCTACTTCGCCGAACGACGCACGAGCAAACGACGTTGACGGGCCCTCGTTGACGCCCCTTGAGTCGCGCGCGCCGCGATGCATCAATGCAGGACGATTTTTAGGGCGATGACCGCCACGCCCATCGCGATCCCGACGCCCATCTCGAGCACCGGCTCGCCGGGACCGGTCGAAGCCCGGCCAGCCCGCGAGCGGATGCCGGCCACGAGCTCGAACGCGATCAGGCTTGCCACGGCGCTCCACAGCGCCGCGGTGACCGCCGTCTGTTGAGCGGCTCCCAGGGCCCACGCGAGCAGCAGCGTCAGCAGCGGGATCGCGGCGCCCCTGACGATTGCCCAGTCGTGCAGGAACGCCCGCCACAGTGTTCGTCCGGTGAGGCGCTCGCGCGTGGCCAGGCGCCGCCCGAGGAGCTCCGCGTAGGCATGGGCGATCCAGTAGAGCACCGCCGCGATAGCCGCTGAGGCGATCGTGTCGGGGTAGGTCTCGTGGCGCCCACTCTCGGCGGCCATCAGCGCGGCGATCGTGATGAGTCCGTACACCACCCCCGCCGGGTTCTCTTCCGGCACGATCCAGTCAGCCGCACGGCGAGCCCACCCGTGCGGGTCAGGACCGTGGGACCGCGGGGATGCGGGCGGGGAGGAGTCGATGAACGGATTATCTCCGACGGTCGGAGAGTCAGTCCGCGAAGTATTTCGCCGCGATCTGGCTGACGGTGTTCTTGGTCCGGGTCGTCATCGCGCCGAGCAGCGTCCCGATCGTCTTCAGGTCCAGCGCGGAATCGACGGTGCCTCCGCTCGGAAGCCAGTAGAGCTCGCGCTCGCCGAACGCGAGCCTGTCCTCATCGGTGGCCAGCGCCTGCACCTCTTGCTGCGCTCGCGTCGCGGGTCGCGTGGAGAGCATCGACACTTGGAGCTTGCCCGCGGACGCCTGCACCTGTGCGGGAGCAAACGGCTCGAAGGCGGCGATCGTCCGGACCTCGTCGTCTGTACGTAGGAA